>Ga0187890_10002187_pt1 | contig 13743 bp, 13 predicted proteins | sample June2016WEW_21_1_FD_133005 | JGI IMG/M metagenome (GOLD analysis project Ga0187890, IMG submission 133005) | Peatland microbial communities from SPRUCE experiment site at the Marcell Experimental Forest, Minnesota, USA - June2016WEW_21_10 | ecosystem: Environmental > Terrestrial > Soil >... | reverse complement strand
CGACGTTCCGCCGTTCCTGCGCTGACGGCTGCCGCGGCCGCCTTTGGCGGCCGTCCTCGCCGGGCTCAGTGCGCGGGATCTGTGGCGGGCGCGCGTGGTCGGGCGCGGCGCGGTCGGGGGTGTAGCCTTGGGTCGTGAGCGTATCGACCGCTGCGACACCGCTGAAGCGGACCTCGCTTTATGAGGCGCATGTGGCGGCCGGCGCGCGGCTCGTTCCGTTCGCCGGCTGGGAGATGCCGGTCCAGTACGAGGGAGTCATCGCCGAGCATCGCGCGGTGCGTGAATCGGTCGGGATGTTCGACGTCTCGCACATGGGGCAGATCGAGACGAACGGACCTGAGGCGCTCGCGCTGCTCCAGCGACTGTGCTCGAACGACGTCTCGCGGATCGATCTCGGCGGCGCGCAGTACAGCGTCTTGTGCCGTGAGGACGGCGGCGTGCTCGACGACCTCTTCACCTACCGGCTCGACCCGCAGCGCTACCTGACGGTTACGAACGCCGCGAACCACGAGCAGGACCTCGCCTGGTTTCGCGAGCACGGAGACGGCTTCGATGCGCAGATCATCGACCGGGCGCCCGACTACGCGATGCTCGCCGTCCAGGGCCCGCTGCCGCGCGAGATCGTCCAGGCGGTCGCGAACGCTCCACTCCCTGCCCGGATGACTGTCGGTACGCGCATCATCGACGGCGTGCAGGCGCTGGTCGCCGGCACCGGGTACACGGGCGAGGACGGCGTCGAGCTGCTCGTTGCGCCGGAGCAGGCGCGGTCTGTCTGGGACGCTTTGCGCCGGCGTGGCGCTCGCCCCGCGGGTCTTGCGGCCCGGGACACGCTGCGGACCGAGGTCTGTTACCACCTCTACGGCAACGACCTCTCGACCGAGCACGGGCCGATCGAGGCTGGTCTCGGTTGGTGCTGCAAGGAGGAGACCGGCTTCATCGGCGCCGATGCGGTGCGCGCCGCGCGCGCGAGCACGCCGCCGCAGCAGCTTGTTCCGTTCGTGCTCACGGGGCCCGGCGTCGCGCGGCCCGGCGACCGCGTCGTCGGCGGCGGTACGGTCACCAGTGGGACGTTCTCGCCATGCCTCGAGCTCGGGATCGGGATGGCCTACCTGCCGACCGAGCATGCAGCTGTCGGGACCGAGTTCACGATCGACGTGCGCGGCAAGGAGCGGTCCGCCCGCACCGCGAAGCGGCCGCTCTACAGGCGCTCAGACGGTGCGCCGCGCAGAGCGTTAGGCTGAGGACAGCGATGGCCGAGGCCTCATATCCAAGTGACTTGCTCTACCACCCGGAGCACGACTGGGCGCGGCTCGACGGGGACGTCGCCACGTTCGGGTTGACCTGGCATGCGCAGGACGCGCTCGGGGACATCGTCTTCGTCGATCCGCCGGCAGTCGGTGCGCAGCTGAGCGCGAACCAGCCCTACACCGAGGTCGAGTCCGTCAAGGCCGTCTCGGACGTATTCGCACCGCTCTCGGGCGAAGTGATCGAGGTCAATCAGCGGCTTTCGGATAGTCCCGAGCTGATCAATGAAGACCCGTACGGCGACGGGTGGCTGTTGAAGGTCCGGATCGCCGACGCGAGCGAAACGAGCGGATTGCTCGAGCGCGACGCGTACGTAGCGACGCTCGACGAATGACGCGCTACACCGCCGTCACCGACGCCGACCGCCAAGCGATGCTCGAGGCGATCGGGGTCGCGAGCGTCGACGAGCTGTTCGCCGGGATTCCGCAGGAGGTGCGCGCCGCCGCGCCGCTGGACCTGCCAGACGGGCTCGGCGAGGCGGAGGTCTACGCGCACCTGCGCGAGCTGGCGGCGCGCAACACCTCGGTCGAGGACGAGATCTCGTTCCTCGGCGCCGGCATGTATGACCACTACGTCCCGGCGCTGATCGACATGTTGATGTCGCGATCAGAGTTCCTCACGCCCTACACGCCGTATCAGCCCGAGATCTCCCAGGGTGGCCTGCAGGTGATGTTCGAATACCAGACTGCGATCTGCGAGCTGACCGGGCTCGAGGTCTCGAACGCCTCCGTCTACGAGGGACCGTCCGCGCTCGCCGCCGCCGCCTACCTCGCGAAGCTGACGAACGGCCGCTCGCGCTTCGTGATCTCCCGGGCCGTTCACCCGCACGCTCGCGAGACGCTGGTCACGCTTTGCGCCGGCTACGGCATGAGCGTCAGCGAGGTCCCGGTCATCGACGGCGTGACCGACCTCGCTGCCTGGACAAGCGCGATCGACGAGGACGTGAGCGCGGTGTTCGTATCGCAGCCAAACTTCCTCGGCGCGGTCGAGGACCTCGGGCCGCTGATCGAGGCTGCCCGTTCGCACGGCGCCCTCGTGGTCTGTAGCGCCGACCCGCTGACGCTCGGGATCCTCGAGGCTCCCGGCGTGCTTGGCGTCGACGTCTGCGTCGGTGAGGGGCAGACGCTCGGCAACCGGCTCGACTTCGGCGGCCCGTCGTTCGGCTTCTTCGCCGCGCGCGAGGAGCACGTGCGGCGAATGCCGGGACGGATCGCCGGCGAGACCGCCGACGTCGACGGGCGGCGTGGATTCGTGTTGACGCTGCAGACGCGCGAGCAGCACATCCGCCGCGAGAAGGCGACGTCCAACATCTGCACGTCGCAGGCGCTGAATGCGCTCGCCGGGGTCGTCTACCTCTCCTGGCTTGGGCGCGAAGGCCTCGTCGAGCTCGGCGAGCTGCTCGCTGCGCGCACCGCTTACGCGCGCGAGAAGCTCGCCGCGCTCGATGGCGTCAGCCTGCTGCACGACCAGCCGGTCGTACGCGAGTTCGCGATCTCGCTCGGGGTCCCTGATCTGGCAGCCGTGCGCCGCGTGATCGCCCGCTGCGCGGTCGATCACGTGAACCCGGGGCACCCGCTCGCGATCGACTACCCCGAGTACCGCGACGGACTCCTCGTTGCCGTGACCGAGCAACGCAGCCGCGCCGACATCGACCAGCTCGCCGAGGTCCTCGGCCGCGCGCTTGCCACCGAGCGCGCTGCCGCCGAGACCCCGAGCGGGGGAGCCGAGGCGTAGCAATGGACCACGAGACGGCAATGCAGCGCGACCGCGCGGTGACGATCTTCGAGAAGGGCCAGGCGGGGCGTCGCGCCTTCTCGGCGCCCGCAATCGACGTTCCTGAGCGCTCGCTCGACGAGCTCATCCCGGCGCGCCTGCGCCGCAAATCGCCGGCGCGATTGCCGCAGGTCTCCGAGCCCGAGCTGGTCCGTCACTACGTGAAGCTCTCGCGACGCAACTTCGACCTCGATACGGGCTTCTACCCGCTCGGCTCGTGCACGATGAAGCACAACCCACGTCTGCACGAGCGCGTCGCCGGCCTCCCGGGCCATGCGCGCCTGCACCCGCTCCAGGATCCGGCGCGCGCCCAGGGCGCGCTCGCGCTGATGTGGGGACTCGAGCGCGCGCTCTCAGAGCTGGCGGGGCTCCCGCACGTCTCGCTGCAACCCTCCGCCGGCTCTCACGGTGAGCTCGCAGGCGTTCTCCTGACCCGCGCCTACCATGCCGAGCACGGTGAGCAGCGCCGCACGGTGCTGACACCCGATACCGCTCACGGGACGAACCCGGCGACCGTAACGATGGCGGGCTACGAGGTCGTCAAGGTCGGTACGAACGCCGAGGGCGGCGTCGATCTCGACGACCTGCGGGCGAAGGCCGACCGCGACACCGCCTGCCTGATGCTGACCAACCCGAACACGCTTGGCCTGTTCGATCCGAACATCGCGGAGATCGTGCGGATCGTTCACGACGTCGGCGCCACCGCCTACTACGACGGCGCCAACCTCAACGCGATCATGGGCATCTCGCGTCCGGGTGACATGGGCTTCGACATCGTCCACTTCAACCTGCACAAGTCGTTCACGCAGCCGCACGGTGGCGGCGGTCCCGGCTCCGGGCCGATCGCGGTCTCCGAGCGGATCGCGCCCTTCCTGCCGCGCCCGGTGATCGTGCGCCGCGGCGGGGATGGGACCAACGGCTCGGGCCGCGAGTTCGACCTCGACTATGACCGGCCGAAGTCGATCGGGCGCCTGCGCGGCTTCCAGGGCAACTACGGCTGCTTCGTCCGCGCCTACGCCTACATCTGCTCGCTGGGCGCCGCCGGCTTGCGCGACGCGTCAGAGACCGCGGTGCTGAACGCGAACTACCTGCTCGCGCGCTTGCGCCAGCTCGGCGTCACCGAGCTGCTGCCGCCCGCCTATGACCGCATCTGCATGCACGAGTTCGCGCTGACCGGCGGGCCGATGAAGCACGAGCTGGGGATCCGCACGCTCGACCTCGCAAAGCGCCTGCTCGATCATGGCTACCACCCTCCGACCGTCTACTTCCCGCTGCTCGTCGACGAAGCGCTGCTCGTCGAGCCCACGGAGACCGAGACCAAGGAGACGCTCGACGCGTTCGCGCAGGCCGTCGCGGATGTCCTGCGCGAGGCCCGCGAGGATCCGGAGATCGCCCGCAACGCTCCCTACACCACTCCGGTCCGCCGCCTCGATGAGGCCGGCGCGGCCAAGCACCCCGTCCTGCGCCAAGCGCTCTAGGACGCTCCCGATAGCCTGCAGCCAATGCGGATCTTCTCCGGCATCCAGCCGACCGGGCGCAAGCACCTCGGTAACTACATCGGCGCGATCGTGCAATACGTCGCCGGCCAGGGTCGCGGCGAGGCGATCTACTGCATCGTCGATCTGCACGCGCTGACCGTGCCATTCGAGCCGGCGGAGCTGCCGGAGCTCGTCTACGACACGACAGCGATCCTGCTTGCCGCGGGGCTCGACCCGGAGCGCTGCATCCTCTTCCGCCAGAGCGATGTGCGCGAGCACAGCGAGCTGACCTGGCTGCTCACCGCGGTGACCGCGAAGGGTGACCTCGAGCGGATGACGCAGTACAAAGACAAGTCCGCCAAGCAGCGCGAGCTCGTCACGGCGGGACTCTTCTTCTACCCGGTGCTGATGGCCGCCGACGTGCTCGCCTACCGCGCCGACGAGGTACCGGTCGGCGACGATCAGCGCCAGCACCTCGAGCTGATGCGCGACATCGCGATCCGCTTCAACTCGCGTTTCGGTGAGCAGCTCGTCGTGCCCGACGCGCGGATCCCCGAGGTCGGTGCCCGGATCATGGATCTGCAGGATCCGACGAGCAAGATGTCGACGACGAACGCGAGCGAGGAGGGGACGATCTACGTTCTCGACGAGCCCGCCCAGATCGAGCGCAAGTTCAAGCGCGCGGTTACCGATTCGGGCAGCGGCATCCGGCGCGCCGAGGACAAGCCGGGAATCTCGAACCTGATCGACATTCTCGCCGCGGTCCGCGAGGTCACCCCCGAGCAGGTGGAGCGCGACTTCGACGGATCGGGCTACGGCGACTTCAAGGCCGCGGTCGCCGCTGCGGTGATCGACTATCTGGCGCCGGTGCGTGAGCGCTACAGCGAGCTGCGCCCCGATCGGGCCGCGCTCGAGTCGATTCTCGCCGGCGGGGCGGAGCGTGCCCGGGCGATCGCCTCCGAGACCGTGGCCGATGTTCGCACCGCGATGGGTGTCGGGCCACCGCGCTAGCGTTCGCGCATGCGCGTCGCCGAGCTCGAGTTCGACCTCGACGTATTCAGTGGTCCGTTCGACCTGCTGCTTACGCTGATCCTCCGCGCCGAGGTCGACCTGCGCGAGGTCGCGCTCGCCGAGGTCGTGATCAGCTACATCGACCACCTCGAGGCGCGCGGCGAGCTCGACCTCGAGGCGACGACCGAGTTCATCGTGCTGGTAGCCGCACTGCTCGAGCTCAAGTCGCGGCTGCTGCTGCCGGGTGAGGAGCTCGACGAGCTGATCGAGCTGGAGCCGGGGGAGGCGGCGCAGGAGCTGCTGGCGCGGCTGCTCGAGGCGCGCCGCTACCGCTCTGCAGCAGATCACCTCGCGGAGCGACTCGCGCACGCGCCCGCCGTCCGCTATCGCGAAGCGCCGCTCCCGCCGCACCTGCGCCGTGCCGATCTCGAGGATGCGCCGGCCGGGCTGTGGGCCCGGGACGACCTCGGTCGCGCGATCAGCGGGCTGCTTGCGCACCCGCCGCGACTCGACCTGCGCCACGTGCTGGTTGCGCGCGTCAGCGTCGCCGAGCGGATCGCCCACCTGCGGCGCCTGCTGGGTAAGGTCGCCGAGCTGAGCTTTGACGACGCGGTCGCCGGTGCCGACAGGATGACCGTCGCCGTGACGCTCTTCGCGCTGCTCGAGCTCTACAAGCGTGGTGAGGCAAGCTGGGACCAGTCCGAGCCGTTCGGCGCGATCACGGTCCGCGCGCAAGAGCGCGCCACCGTCGGGGCGCGTGCTCGATGAGCGAGCTCGCACGCAAGCTCGAGGCCCTGCTGTTCCTCTCCAGCGAGCCGGTCGGCGCGGGCGAGCTCGCGGAGGCAACCGGTGCCGGCGCCGAGGATGTGGCGGCGGCACTTGCCGAGCTGGGCGAGTCTTTCGCACCCGGCCGGCGCGGTCTGCTGCTGCGCGAGGTCGCGGGTGGCTACGCGCTCGCCAGTGACCCGCTCGCCGAGGACGCCGCCCGCGCCCTGCTCGGCCGCCCGCGTCACGGCGTCCTGACGCCCGCGCAGCTCGAGACGCTGGCGATCGTTGCCTACCTGCAGCCGGTCTCGCGGCCGGAGATCGCGCGGATCCGCGGCGTCAACGCGGAGTCGCCGGTCGCGACACTGCTCGACCGCGGCCTCGTCACAGAAAGCGGCCGCTCCGAGTTCGGCGCAGTGCTCTACCGGACGACGCCACTGTTCCTCAAGCTGTTTGACCTCGCGTCGCTCGAAGAGCTTCCAGACCCCTCGCGGTGGGATCCGACCCCCGAGGAGGAGGGCGAGCTGCGCGATCGCCTGCTCGCCGCGGGGGACGCACGCTCGGGCGTCGTCGCAGACTGAGCGCGCCGCGCCGCGGCGCGCTTGTTATCCAAGACGCAACATCCTCGCCTGTGGCGCCGCGTATTTTGTGGCTCTAAGCAGGCATTTTCTGCGTTCGCCAATGGCCGCCGCGCACATCGACCTGACGGACGGACGCCGGCTCAGCTACGTTGAGACCGGTCCACGGACCGGCATCCCGGTCATCGCGTGCCATGGTGCGATCGGCACGTCGCTCGGCCGCTCTGCCGGGCTCGAGGCGATCACAGCGGATCTCGGCGTGCGACACATCGGCGTCAGCCGCCCGGGGTTCGCCAGCTCCGACCCGGCGCCCGGGCGCAGCGTGATCAGCTTCGCCGCGGACATCCGCGAGCTCGCCGATGCGCTCGGGCTTGCGCGCTTCGCGGTGGTTGGCGTGTCCGCCGGTGGCCCGTACGCGCTGGGTGTCGGCCACGCGCTCCCTGACCGCGTCTCGCGCGTCGCTGTGTGCAGTTCGCTCTCGCCGCTGTGTGCACCGCACGCGACCCCGGGCCTCGCGCTTCGCAATCGCCTCGGGCTGCGCCTGCTCGCGCGCGAGCCGCGGCTATGCGCCGCGGTCGGCGACAGGCTCGCGCCGATCATTCATCGCCATCCGGGCCTGCTGGCGTTGATCGTGCGAGCCGGGGCGGCGCGCGACGAGCGAGCGGCGATCAGCGATTGTGACGAGCGCGAGGCAGTCTTCGCGAGCTTCCTCGAAGCCACCGCGAGAGGAGCTCGCGGCATCATCGACGACTACCTGACGTGCATCCGGCCGTGGGGCTTCTCACCCGGCGGCGTCCAGCCGGAAGTCGACCTCTGGCACGGCGTGGTCGATCCGCTCGTGCCGATCGACCACGCGCTCGCGCTCGCGGCGGCCCTGCCGCGCTGCCGCGTCTTCTTCGGCGCCGACGAGGGCCACCACTTCTTCCGCAGACGCCTGAGCGCGATTCTCGCAAAGCTCGTGAGCGTGAGTCAGCCAGGCCAGCTACGTCCCGCCGAGAGTGGGTCGCCGCTTGCCCAGCGGGCACGCACCGCGCGCCGCTAGCAGCGCGCGCAGACTCCGAGGGATCGGCGTCCGGGAGCCGGGCTTGTCGTGTCGCCGTTTGTGCTTGCGGAGCTCGACTACCTCCTGGCGAGCCGCGGCACCACGCAGGCGGAGCTTGCCGCGCTGGCCCCTACGTCGTCGCCGCGAGCTGCCCGCACGCGGCGGCGATGTCGCGTCCGCGCGTGAGGCGGACGGTGACGCGCACGCCACGGCCCTCGAGCACGGCGCGGAAGGCGGCGATCGCTTCGCGGCTCGACCCGCGATACGGCGAGTCGGTCGGGTTGTAGGGGATCAGGTTGACCTTGAACGCTTCCCGCGGCGAAAGCAGCCGGGCGAGCGCGAGCGCCTGCTCGTAGCGGTCGTTGACGGCGGCGAGCATCACGTACTCGACGAAGACGGTCCGCCGCGTCGCCGCGTAGTGGGCGCGGCAAGCGTCGAGCACGTCGGCGAGCGGGTAGCGCTCGTTGACCGCCATCAGCTCGCTGCGCAGCGCGTCCTCTGGTGCGTGCAGCGAGAGCGCCAGGCGCACCGGCACACCGGACTGCGTCAGCCGCTCGATGCCCGGGATCCAGCCGACCGTCGAGATCGCCGTGCGGCGGTTGGTGATCCCGAGCGCCGGCAGCAGCTCGCAGGCGCCGAGCACAGCATCGAGGTTCATCATCGGCTCGCCCATGCCCATGAAGACCGCGTGATCGACGCGACCGGCGCGGCGGAAGTGAAGCGCCTGGTCGACGATCTCGTCCCGCGTAAGGTTGCGTGCGAAGCGCATCCGGCCGGTCGCGCAGAAGCTGCACGTCAGCGGGCAGCCGGACTGCGAGGACAGGCACAGCGAGCGGCGCCCGTCGTGGTAGCGCATCGAGACCGTTTCCACGGCGTGGCCCTCGCGCGTGCGCAGGAGCGCCTTCACGGTGGCGTCGCGAGAGCGCTCCTCGCGCTCGAGCCGGAGCGTCGAGAGCGGCACCTGCTCCTCGAGCAGCGCGCGCAGCGCTGCCGGGAGGTCGCTCATCTCGCCATAGGAGCCGACGCCGCGCGCAACCCAGGACCACACCTGCTCGTGGCGATAGCGCGGCTCGCCGCGTTCTTCAAGCGTCCTGTCGAGCAGGTCCAAGTCCATCCGCCTATGGTTGCAGCCGGATGCGGCTTGCCAAGTACCTGGCGCACGCCGGCGTCGCATCGCGGCGCGGCGCCACCGAGATCGTGCGCTCCGGGCGCGTACGCGTGGACGGCGCGGTCGAGCTTGACCCTGCGCGCGAGATCGAGGCTCAAACGATCGAGCTCGACGGTGTTGCGCTCGCCGGTCCGGAGGAGCTCGTCGTCTACGCGCTCAACAAGCCGGCGGGTGTCGTCTCGACGGCCCGCGACGGCCACGGGCGCCGGACCGTCGTCGAGCTGATTGCGCAGGAGTCACGCCGCCTCTACCCAGTCGGTCGCCTCGACGCGCAGACCACGGGCCTGATCCTGCTGACCAACGACGGCGAGCTCGCGAACCTCCTGACTCACCCGCGCTACGAGGTTGCCAAGACCTATCGCGCAACCGTCGCGGGCGGCCCCGTCGTGCCGCAAGCGCTTGACGCGCTGCGCTCAGGGATCGAGCTCGACGACGGTCGCACCGCTCCTGCGCGCGCCCGCCTGCTCGCGCCGGGGGTGATCGAGCTCGAGCTGCGCGAGGGTCGCAAGCGCCAGGTGCGACGGATGTGCGAGGCGATCGGTCACCCGGTCACGGCCCTCGAGCGCGTCCGCTTCGGATCGCTCGAGCTCGGCAGCCTCGCGCCGGGCGCGCACCGTCGCCTCAGCGATGCCGAGCTCGAGGCCCTGCGCCAAGCTCCCCGCAATCGCTAGTCCGCCAGCGCGTCGAGCTTGGCCACCTCTTCAGCGCTCAGCTCGAAGCCGAACACGTCGATGTTCTCGGCGATCCGGTCGCGATTCGCCGACTTCGGCAGGACCACCGTGCCTTTTTGCAACGCCCAGCGCAGCATCACCTGCGCCGGTGTGCGTCCGTGGCTCTGCGCGATCGCTCCGAGGTGTGCATCCCCGAGCCGCTTGCCGCGCGTCAGCGGGCTGTAGGCCTGCACAACGATCCCCTTGCGCAGGCAGAAGTCGAGGTTCGCGGCGCCGTAGCCGAACGGCGAGAACTTCACCTGATTGACGACCGGCGCGACAGTCGCGACATCGAGCACGGCACGCAGCTGCGCGGGCGAGTAATTACTGACGCCGATCGAGCGCGCGCCACCGTGCTCATAGAGCCGCTCCATCGTCTTCCACATCCGCTTCACGGCACCCGGCACGGGCCAGTGCACCAGGTAGAGGTCGACATAGTCGAGGCCGAGCAGGCGCAGGCTGTTCGCCAGCACCTTCTCGGCGCGTGGCATGTCGGTCGGCCAGAGCTTCGTCGTCACCCACACGTCCTCCCGCGGGATGCCGCTGCGCCGGACTCCCTCGCCGACGCCCCGCTCGTTGCCGTAGTACTTCGCGGTGTCGATGTGACGGTATCCGGCCTGCAGCGCCCAGCTGACAGCGTCGATCGTCGGCTGGCCGTCGGCGATCTGCCAGACACCGAGTCCGACGGTAGGCATCTCCATCCCATTGCTCAGCCGGGCTGTTGGTGTCGGCATCGAGCATCTAGTCTGCCACCGATGAACGGGGAGCACCGTCTTTTTGCCTTGCGTGGCGCAACCAGCGTCACGACCAACACCGAGCCGGCGATCCTCGACGCGACCGAGCTGCTGGTGCACGAGCTGATCGAGCGCAACGCCCTCGAGATCGACCTGATCGTCAGCTGCATCTTCACTGTCACCGGCGATCTCGACGCGGCTTTTCCGGCCGTCGCGGCGCGGCGCCTCGGACTGGATCGCGTGCCGCTGCTGTGCGCGCGTGAGATCGACGTCCCGGGAGCGCTGCAGTCGGTGATCCGCGTCCTGATCCACTACTACGCGCCTCCGGACCACATTGCGCGCCACGTCTACCTGGGGGAGGCGCGCAGCCTGCGTGCCGACCTCGATGCCGCACAATAGGCCTGTGCACCGCTCGGCAATCACGGCACACCCAGCGCGGCTCCGGATGACCGCCAGGCCGCGTGGGCGGAACTCGCGCTGCGCGCGCCGAAATTACCGGGCGGCGCACTAGTGGCGCTCGAGTTTGCCCCAGCCGTGAAGCGCATCCCGGTCTACCCGGCCGGCGCGGGCTACGCGCAGACCGGGCCGCTCGTGCTGCTCGAGAGCAACGAGTCGCCCTACCCGCCGCTGCCGGAGGTCGTCGCCGCTGCCGCCGCAGCGGTCAGCGGAGCGAACCGCTACCCGGACCCCAACAGCATCGCGCTGCGGGACGCCCTCTCGGCGCGCTACGGCGTCCCCGCCGCGCAGATCGCGGTCGGCAACGGCTCCTGCGACGTCCTGCTCGCCGCCGGCGTGGCGCTGCTCGAGCCGGGCACAGACCTCGTCTACGCGTGGCCGTCCTTCTCCGTTTACCCGCAGCTGCAGGCGATCTCCGGCGCGCGCGCCGTCACGGTCCCGCTCGACGCCGATGAGCGCATCGATCTCGACGCGCTCGCCGCCGCGCTGACGCCCGCGACGCGCCTCGTGATCGTCTGCAACCCGAACAACCCGACGAGCACCGCGCTCCCGCTCGAGCGAATCGCCGCCTTCGTCGCGAGCGTGTCCGAGCAGGTCTGCGTGATGATCGACGAGGCCTACTGCGAGTTCAACTCGCTCGACCCGCCCGACGCCTCGATCGAGCTGCTCGCCAACCACCCGAACCTCGTCCTGCTGCGCACGTTCTCGAAGGTCTACGGCCTCTGCGGCCTGCGCGTCGGCTTCGCCCTGTGCGGCTCCACCGAGCTGCCGGGGGCGCTCAAGCTGATCCGCCAGCCGTTCTTCGCCAACGCCGCCGCGCAAGCTGCAGCGCTCGAGGCGCTGGCCCACCCCGAGGAGGTGCTGCGCCGCGTCGACGCGGCAAAGACCGCCCGCGCGGAGCTGACCGACCGCCTACGCGAGCTCGGGCTCGCCCCGGCCGCCTCGCAGGCCAACTTCGTCTGGTTCGACCTCGGCCGCGACGACGGCGAGATCGTCGCCGCCCTCGCGCAGCGGGGCATCATGGTCCGCGCCGGCGGTGCGCTCGGCAAGCACGGCGCGCTGCGCGTCACCTGCGGAACGCGGGAAGAGAACGCACGCTTCATCGAGGCGTTGACCGAGCTCCTCTGAGCTGTTCGGATCGGCGCATGCGCCGATCCGCCGGGGGCCGCATGCGGCCCCCGGGCAATGTCCAGAAGCTCAGTTGACACACGCCGCGGGGCTGTGAGAGTGTTCCAACCGGTGTTGCGCAAAGGGGGCAGACGCGTGCGCGTCGGCGTGCTGGTCGCGCTGGTGGTCGGCGCGGCGGTTGCCGCCGTGAGCGCCTACGCGGCCGTGGGCTCGCTCACGTTCAACGGCTGCGTAGCTCAGGAGACCGGCTGCACGACGCCGAGTGTTGCCGGCGCGGTTCAGGGCGCGCAAGGCTTGAGCATCAGCTCCGACGGCCAGAGCGTGTACGTCGACGGATCCAGCAACGGCGATCTGGCGGCATTCGATCGCAATCCTTCGACTGGCGCGCTGAGCTTCACAGGCTGCTTTGGCACCTTGACGAACTGCACTGCACCGGCGCCAAGCGGCAACGAGGCGCTCGAGGACCCGTGGGACTCCACGGTCAGCCCGGACGGTACGAGCGTCTATGTCTCGAACTACAACCCGGCGGTCATCGATTGGTTCTCGCGCAACACCGCGGGCGGTGCCCTCACTTACGAGGGCTGCTACGGGAACTACGCGCACTGCACGAACACATCGATCCCGACCGGCGCGATCGATCAGCCCGAGGAGATCGCCGTCAGTCCCGATGGGACGAGCGTGTACGTCGTGTCCTACAGTGGCAACACGGTCGACTTCTTCTCGCGGAACACGTCGACCGGCGCGCTCACCTACGAAAATTGTTACGGCAACTCCGACGTTGGTAGCTGCGTCGACGTCACGTCGACGGTCAACTCGGTCGACCGGCCGGACGGCATCGCTGTGAGCCCTGACGGCAACTTCGTCTACGTCGCCTCGGACTGGACGGACGGTTTCCTCGACGTCTTCTCCCGCAATACACAGACAGGGGCGCTCACGTTCGCAGATTGCTACGGCTCGGCGACCGGGTGCACCGCACTTGGCGGTGGGACGAGCACCAACACGTTCCCCCATCAGCTCGCAATCAGCGCCGACGGGTCGAACCTCTACTCAACCGACGGCAACACGGAGATCAACTCGTTCTCGCGCAATATCCAGACCGGGGCGCTGACGTTTCTCGGGTGCCTGGGCTTTGATTCGCCCTGCACCGGGATAACGCCGGCGAACGCACTGGGTGGCTCGAGCGCGATCGCGATCAGCGGTGACGGCGACAACGTCTACGCCGCGGGGTTCAACAGCTACGCGGTCGGGATCTTCAACCGCAGCGGCAGCGGCGCGAACGGCAATCTCTCCTACGGCGGGTGCGTCGGCAATCACAACGTCTCATGTGCGGCGATCACGCCGAGCGACGCGTTGTACTTCCCGCAGTACATGGCGATTAGCGGCGACGGCTCGAGCATCTACGTAGCCTCCGACGCCTCGAGCGGCACCGTCGCCCTACTGCAGCGCCAGGTCCCGCCGATCGTCTGCCAGAACGCTTCAGCGAGCACGTCGTATCAGACGACCACCACGCTCAGCCTGAGCTGCTCGGACTCCGAGGGCCTCCCGCTGAGCTACAGCGTCGCGTCGGGAACAGCGCACGGCACGCTCGGCTCGAT
>Ga0187890_10002184_pt1 | contig 13749 bp, 10 predicted proteins | sample June2016WEW_21_1_FD_133005 | JGI IMG/M metagenome (GOLD analysis project Ga0187890, IMG submission 133005) | Peatland microbial communities from SPRUCE experiment site at the Marcell Experimental Forest, Minnesota, USA - June2016WEW_21_10 | ecosystem: Environmental > Terrestrial > Soil >... | reverse complement strand
GCCCGGGTCCACGGGTCCGTCTTCGACCAGGAGCTCGCCGACCGGGTGGTCGCGCACATCGCTCCGCGCATCGTCGGCGGCGAGGGGGCCCCGTGCGTCGTGGCCGGCAGGGGTGTGGCCACGCTGGCCGCGGCCACACCGCTCACCGGTGTCACCGTGGAGCGCGCCGGCGACGACATCGTGGTCAGCGGGTACTGTGTGCGCCGCGAGAGCGGCGCGCCGCCGCTTCAGGGTGGGGAGTGAGCGAGTGTTCTCCGGGATCGTCACCGAGCTGGGCGAGGTGGTGGAGGAGGTCGGACCGCAGGGCGGCCGTCTCCGGGTGGCCGCACGCCGGCTTCCGGCCGACCTGCGGATCGGCGAGAGCGTGGCGGTGAGCGGGACCTGCCTGACCGTCATCGAGATGGTGGACGGCGGCTTCAGCGCCGATGTCATGCCGGAGACCGCGCGGCGCACCACGCTGGGGAGGCTGCGGAGGGGCGACGCCGTCAACCTCGAGCCGTCGCTCGCCTTCGGGGAGCGGGTGGGCGGTCATCTGGTCAGCGGCCACGTGGACGCGGTCGGCACCGTGCTCGAGACCCACCCCGAGGGCGAGGCCCGCTGGGTCACCATCGCCCTTGCCGACGCCCTGGCGCGCTACACGGTCGAGAAGGGGAGCATCGCCGTCGACGGCGTCAGCCTCACCGTGGTCGACGCCGGGCGCGACCGCTTCACCGTCTCGCTCATCCCCCACACCCTGGCCACCACCACAGCGGGGCGCTGGGAGGCCGGCACCCCGGTCAACCTCGAGGCGGATCTCGCCGCCAAATACGTGCAGCGCGGGCTGGGGTGGGAGGCGGCGCCATGAGCCTGGACCGGATCGAGGACGCGGTCGACGACATCCGCGAGGGACGCTTCGTCATCGTCGTCGACGACGAGGACCGGGAGAACGAGGGTGACCTGTGCATGGCCGCCGACCGGGTCACCGCCGGACAGGTCAATTTCCTGCTCTCCCACGCCCGCGGCCTCCTCTGCGTCGCCTGCGAGGGAGGACGGCTGGACACCCTCCAACTTCCTGACATGGTCGACCACAACACGTCTCTTCACGAGACGGCGATGACCGTGACCGTGGACGCCGCCGGGGAGGGGGTCACCACCGGGGTCAGCTCCCACGATCGGGCGGTGACCATCCGCCATCTCGCCGACCCCGACCGGGGAGCGGCGGACTTCACCCGCCCGGGGCACGTCCAGCCGCTTCGCGCCCGCCCCGGCGGGGTGCTCAAGCGGGCCGGGCACACCGAGGCGATCGTGGACCTCTGCAGGATGGCGGGACGGGAGCCCTGCGGGGTGCTCTGCGAGATCCTCCGGGAGGACGGGGTCGTCGCCCGACGTGCCGACCTCGACGGGTTCGCCCGGCTGCACGGCCTGCGCATGGTGACCATCGAGGACCTCATCCGCCACCGGCGGCGGAGCGAGGCGCTGGTGGTGCGACGTGCCGAGACCCGGCTGCCGACCGAGTGGGGGGTCTGGCGGTGCGTCGGCTACGAGGACCTCGTCGACCACGATCCCCACGTCGCCCTGGTCTTGGGCGAGATCTCGGAGGAGGACCCCGAACCGGTCCTCTGCCGGGTGCACAGCGAGTGCCTCACCGGTGACGTCTTCGGATCCCAGCGCTGCGACTGCCAGGCCCAGCTCCATCTGGCCATGCAGCTGATCGCGAAGGAGGGCCGCGGGGTCCTCGTGTACCTCCGCCAGGAGGGCCGCGGCATCGGGTTGCTCGACAAGCTGAGGGCGTACGCCCTGCAGGACGCGGGTGCGGACACGGTGCAGGCCAACCTCGACCTGGGTCTCCCCGTCGACACCCGGGACTATGGCATCGGGACCCAGATCCTCGCCGACCTCGGTGCCCGGCGGCTGCGGGTGCTGAGCAACAACCCGCGCAAGTACTTCGCCCTCTCCGCCTACGGCCTCGAGGTGGTGGAGCACCTGCCCCTGGTGACCCCGCCCACGCCCGACAACATCGGCTACCTCCGCACCAAGCGGGACAAGCTCGGTCATCACTTCGACGCGGCACTGGCCGTGGAGCCCGGGGACGCCGCCCCGCACCCGCCGTCCGATCCCGGCCCCCAGGCCTCCGAGTCACCGAGCCCTGATCGCGGGCCCGTCGCAGGGTTGCGGCGGTGAGCTCCGCCACGGGACGGCGGCCACGGCCCCGCGGGTCCGAGGCGCCGGCGATGTGACAGGATCACGGCCATGAAGGTCGGGGGCGGCAGCGTCGACGACAGCCGGGTGGACGCCACCGGCCTGCGGATCGCGATCGTGGTGGCGCGCTTCAACGAGGTGGTGTCCCGGCGGCTGCTGAGCGGTGCCATGGACGCCCTGATCGACCACGGGGCAGCGGAGAAGGACATCGCCGTCCACTGGGTGCCGGGGAGCTTGGAGATCCCCTTCGTGGCCCAGGAGGTGGCAATCTCGGGAGCTGCCGACGCCATCGTCTGCCTGGGAGCGGTGATCCGGGGGGAGACCACCCACTACGACCTGGTCGCGGACGGCGCCGCCGGGGGAGTGGCGCGGGTATCGCTGGAGCATCGGGTGCCCTGCGGGTTCGGCGTGCTCGCCACCGAGACGTTGGAGCAGGCGATGGAGCGAGCGGGCGGCAAGCACGGCAACAAAGGCGCCGACGCAGCCCTTGCGGCCGTCGAGGCCGCGCGGCTGGCGCGGGAGATACGCGGTGCGGCGCGGGGAAAGCCAGGCGCGTCCCGGGCACCGTCAGGCTGACCGGGGGCGAAAGGTCAGCTCGCGGGGCGCGCCACCCCGCGGGTGGTTCCGGGCAACCGTACCGTGAAGGTGGATCCCCGGCCCTCCACCGAGGTGGCGGTGATGTCGCCGCCCAGCCTCCGGACCAGCTCCCGGCAGAGGTAGAGACCCAGGCCTGTGCCGCCGATCCCCTCCGTGGCCGTGGTCACGATCCGGCCGAACCGGGTGAAGAGGCGGTCCATGTCAGAGGTCGCGATCCCCAGCCCCTGGTCGCTGATGTCTACGGCGACCTGCCGGCCCGCCCGCCGCAGACGGATCCCGATCTCGCCGCCGTCCGGTGAGTACTTGAGCGCGTTGTCGACGATGTTGGAGAAGACGCGGAGCAGCTGACCCCGATCGCCGAGGACCGGCGCCGGGCCCGATCCGAGAGCCAGGTTGAGCTGGTGACGCTCCGAGCCGTCCACCCTGACGGCGGCCTCGGCGACGACGCCGGCAAGGTCGACTGGCTCACGCGTCGGGTCCAGACGCGTCTCATCGAGCCGGGCCATCTCGACCAGCTCGGTGACCAGCTGCATCATCAGCTCGACGCTCTGGATCGAGGACCCGACGGCCTCGCGCAAACCCTCGGACAGCTCGCCGAGCATGCCCGACTCCATCATCGAGAGGTATCCGTAGACGATGGCGAGCGGGGAACGCAGCTCGTGGGTGGTCAGGTTCATGAAGTCCGACTTGAGCTTGTCGAGCGCCATCAGCCTCTCCAGCCGGAGGTGCAGCGAGCTGAGCTCCTCGCCGCCAGCCTGGACGCCGGCACGCGCCTCCTCGCCGCGTCCCGGGGTCGCGTCCCGCACCGTCTGGACAACGTGGCCAACCCGGCCACGCAGGTCACGGAGCGGTTGGACGGTCACATCCCAGACCGCGACGCTGTCCGATGACGCGCTCTCTGGCTCACCCGAGGTGAGCGGCCGGATGCCCTGGAGATGCTGCGGCTTGCCGGTGCGGACGGCCGCCGAGACCAGCAGGACGACCTCGTCCGCAACGGCGACCCCGCCGGATCCGTCCGCGGCCGTGAGACTGTCGAACCAGAGCCGGAAGCGGTCGTTGGCAACCTCGACCGGGCAGCCGGGCCCGACCCGCCGGATGGCGACCGCCATGGGGAGGGCCTCGAGCAGACCCTCGACGAGCCTCCCGCCGCCGGACCCCGGGAAGCTCTCACCGATCACGTCGGACAGGGCCTCGGGCTCACCGACGGGCAGGGCAGCGCTGTTCGATCTCGCGGCTCCCTGCATCACGCGCGACCGGCGCGGAGCGCAACGCTGCCCGCGGGCATCGAAAGGTGATCAAACCCCCAGGCTCTCTGCATCATCCGCCCCGTTGTGACGCCCGGATACCCCCGACCGGGGGGAGCTCGATCATAGGTCCGTCATCGCGCCATCTCCCCGCGTTGCAGGATCGCGACCCGGCCGTCAGAGCTTCCGTCACAGCCCCGAACGGGGCGGCCGAACGTTGCCTAGTGGCGGAAGTGGCGCTCGCCGGTGAGCACGACTGCCATTCCGAGGGCGTCGGCCGCGGCGGTGACCTCGGCGTCGTTCTTGGACCCCCCGGGGTGGATGACCGCGCCGACGCCCGCTCTGCCCAGGGTCTCCAGGCCGTCGGGAAGCGGGAAGAAAGCGTCGCTCGCAGCGACGGTCCCAGCCACCCGGTCGCCGGCACGCGCGACGGCGAGCTCAGCCGACTCGACACGGGACATCTGGCCCGCACCGACTCCCAGCGCCATCTGGTCGCCGACGATGACGATGGCGTTGGACTTGACGTGGCGGCAGACCCTCCAGGCCACCAGCAGGTCGCCCCACTCCGCCTCGGTCGGGTGCCGCTTGGATGCAACCGTCATCGAGGTCCGGTCCGCCGACACGCGATCGCGGGTCTGCACCAGCAGTCCCCCGCTCAGGCTGCGAACGTCATAAGCGGCGGCACAGTCGGGACGGTCCAGCACGAGGACGCGGAGGCGCTCGCGGCGTGCCAGCCGGGCGGCCGCATCGTCATCGATGGCGGGGCAGATCACGATCTCCAGGAAGGTCTTGGCCAGCTCCTGGGCGGTGGCGAGGTCGAGGGCGCGATTGAGCGCGACGATGCCGCCGTACGCAGAGCGCGGATCGCAGGCATGAGCGCGGCGGTAGGCATCGACAGCGGAGTCTCCGATGGCGAAACCGCATGGGTTGGTGTGCTTGATCACGGCCGCAGCGGGTTCGGCGAACTCGGCGACCAGGTTGGCGGCCGCGTCGGCATCCAGCCAGTTGGTGAAGCTGAGCGCCGGCCCCTGTAGCTGCCGGGCGTGGGCGACGCCTCCGGGGACCCCCGGCACGGCGTAGACGGCCCCGCGCTGGTGGGGGTTCTCGCCATAGCGCAGCTCGGCGATGAGCGGCCCGCCGGTGGTGAAGTACGTGCGCATCGGCCCGGCAGAGTAGTCGGCGGCCAGCCAGTCGGCGACCGCGGTGTCGTAGGCGGCCACGTGGGCAAAGGCCTCGGCGGCGAGCCGCGTCCTGGTGGCCGGGCTCACCGCACCCGCCTCCCGGATCTCGGCCAGGACCCCGTCGTACTGGGAGGGCGAGACCACGACCGCCACCCAGTCGCTGTTCTTGGCGGCCGCCCGGATCATGGTGGGACCGCCGATGTCGATGTTCTCCACCACCGTCGCGCGGTCGGCGCCCGAAGCGACGGCGGCGGCAAACGGATAGAGGCTGACCACCACCAGGTCGATGGGCGCGTAGCCGTGCTCCTCCAGGGCCCGCATGTGCTCCGGGAGATCGCGGCGGGCGAGGATACCGGCGTGGATTGCCGGATGGAGTGTCTTGACCCGCCCGTCCAGCATCTCCGGCGCGCCGGTGACCTCGCTGACCTGGCGCACCGGGATCCCGGCGTCGGCCAGGGCCCTGGCGGTGCCGCCGGTGGCGATCAGCTCAACGCCGGCCTCGTGGAGGCCGCGGGCGAAGGCGGCGAGCCCCGCCTTGTCGCTGACGCCGATGAGGGCTCTCATGTGAGGGAGTCTGCCTGAGCGGGAGGAGCGTCCGTCGCGCTGGCCGAGGCGGTGATCCGGACCACGCGACCCTCCCGCCGGATCCGACCCTCGCACCAGAGCCTCACGGCCTCGGCGACCGCAGCCCACTCCTGCTCGTGGATGCGCTCGCGCAGGCTCTCGGCCGTGTCGTCCTCGCGGACCGGCACGGCCCGCTGGACGATGATCGGCCCACCGTCTGTGATGCCGGGCTCCAGGAGCTGGACGGTGCAGCCGCTGATCTTGACGCCGTGTTCCAGCGCAGCCTCGACCGCGTGCATGCCTCCCGCGAAGGCCGGGAGCAGCGACGGATGGACGTTCAGGATGGAATCCGGGAAGGCGGCCAGGAACTCGTCAGTGAGAATGCGGTTGTACCCCGCGCAGACCACCAGATCTACGCCGGCGAGGCGGAGGCGATCGCGCATGGCGCGGTCCCGGGCGCGGTCGTCATTGCCGTAGTGGCTGAGCGGCATCCCCTCGGCGGGAACTCCCCACCGGCGGGCGACCTCCAGAGCGCCCGCATCGCGCCGGTTGCTGATAACCAGTGCGACCCGGGCTGGGAAGCCGGGGGACGCCGCTGCGGCACAGAGCGCGTCGAGGTTGCTCCCGCGACCGGAAACCAGGACTCCGATCCGAACCCCCGCGCTCATCGGAGGACGACTTGGTGACCGTCCCTGGCGTCGACGATCTCACCGAGGGGGATGACGGGAAGACCGGCGGCGGAGACGCCGGCCGCGGGAGCCGCGGCGGCGGGCACGACGACGACCATGCCGATCCCCATGTTGAAGGTCCGCCACATCTCATCGGCCCGAACCCCGCCCACCGTCTCCAGCGCGGTGAAGAGCGCCGGAACCTCCCACGCGTCCCGCTCGATCAGGGCCGCCGTCCCTGCGGGCAGAATCCGGGGCACGTTGCCGAGCAGACCGCCCCCGGTGATATGGGCAAGGCCGCGGATCTCCACCCGCGAGCGCAGCTCGCGGATCGCGGCGAGGTAGGAGCGATGGGGCTCCAGGAGCAGATCGGCGATCGGAGCCTGGGTGCCCGGCAGAACGGCATCCCACCCGATCTCCCGCTCCGCCAGGATGTGCCGCACCAGCGAGTAGCCGTTGGTGTGGAGACCGCTGCTCGGGAGCCCGAGAACGGCATCGCCGACCTCGATGCGGTGCCCGTCGATGATCTCGTCACGCTCGACACAGCCGACGATGAAACCGGCGATGTCGAAGTCACCGAGCGCGTAGAGGCCGGGCAGTTCGGCGGTCTCCCCGCCCACCAGGGCGCATCCGGCGTCGCCGCACGCTGCCGCGGCGCCGCCAACCACCTCGGCGAGGCGCTCGGGTGAGAGGCGGCCGGTGGCGTAGTAGTCGAGGAAGAAGAGTGGCTCAGCGCCACTGCAGAGGATGTCGTTGACGCAATGGTTGACCAGGTCGATGCCGATGCCCCGGTAGCGACCCGCCGCGATCGCCACCTTCACCTTGGTCCCGACCGAGTCCGTGCTCGCCGCCAGGACCGGCTGCTTCCACCGCTGCGGGTCGAAGGCGAAGAGACCGCTGAACGCCCCGATCCCTCCGAGCACCTCGGGGCCATGGGTGGCGGTGACCGCCTGCTTGATCAGCCTGACGGCGCGGTCGCCCTCGTCGATGTCAACGCCGGCGTCCGCGTACCGCAGATCTCCCATCTCCGCGGCAGTCTACGTAACCGGGGGACTGCCGCGCGCTGCGAGGCGGTCGCCGGCCAGGGGTCAGGTGGACGTCCCCGCCGACGGGGTCGGGGTGGGCGCCGGAGTCGCACCCGGGGCGGGCGTCTGCCCACTGCCGTATCCCAGAGGGGGTTCGGAGGTGGTGAGAGTGGACCAGGCGACGGCGGTGGGCGGCGTTTGCACCGAGGGCGCGGTGCCCCAGGCGGAGAACGTCTCCGTCTCCGTGCCGGCACTGTCGCTGTAGGACACGACATAGGCGACGGGGAGGTGCGTGGTCGGCAAGATGTCGAGGTGAGCCGTCCCCGCCGGGGCCGTGCTTGTCTCCGGCACGGTTCCGGAGATCCTGGTCAGCTGGGTGCCCCCGGCTCCGGTGACCGACTCCGTCGAGGTGGCGTCGAGCGGGGACTCGGAGAGCTGCGAGCCGACCGTGATCCCCACCTCCAGATCCTTGTACGGACCGTCACCGATCTGCACCGAGACCCACTCCCCGGGCCCGGGCGCCGCGCTCGCGGAGACCCCCAGCTGATCCTCGGCCGCCGCGACGTTACCCTGGAAGTACACGGTCTGGTCTGGAGCGAGCAGGAGGGTGAACTGTTCCTTGCCGTACGCCGTCGTCTGGTCAAACACCTGGCTGCCGTCATCTTGCCCGGCGACGCCGGTGACGGTCAGCACTGACCCGCTCCCGGACGAGGTCGCCGAGTAGGTGAACCCGGCGGACCGCTCGGCAGCCGTCATCGCCTGCGCGTAGAGGGCGGACGCCTGGGCCGCGGCCGCCCGCTGGGACGGGTTGGGCGTGGCCGACGCCGCGGGGGGCGTGACCGTGCTGGACACACCACCCCGGCTCACCAGGATGGCGATGGGGATGCCGACGGCAGCTGCGATCACGACAGCGCCGAGCACCAGGGCGAGCAGGCGCCGTCCCCGATGGGGGGTGGGCAGGACCGACCCGGGTGCCCCCTGCGCGGATCCCGGCTGGCCTGGCCATGGCCCGGAGCCCGGTCCTCCCCAGGGGGGCGGCGGAGACGGCCCCCAGGGCGGCGGTGGAGGTGGCCCCCAGGGTGGCGGTGGAGGTGGCCCCCAGGCGGGCGGCCCGCCGGGAGCGCCAGCCGGTCCCCAACCGGGTGGCGGGCCGGACCAGCCCCAGGGCGGCGGTTGCGAGGGGGGGAACCCCTGGCCACTCGTCTCCCCGGATGTGGCACCCGGCCCGAGATCGTCGGCCGGCCGATCGTCGCCCATGTTCCGCTGTCTCCAGATGGCGTCTGCGACGGGACCGTCATGCCCGAGGGGCTGGTTCCGCGTGGGGAGAGGTCCCGCTTTCTCGTTCGCGATGTTAGCGCCGCTCGGGCGCGGACCCCTCAGGTGAGTTGGGCGAGGGCTGGCGATGCCTCGGCGGGAGGGTCCACGCGTTCCATGGCCAGCTTGTCCATCTCCAGCTGCTGGGGGACGCGAACCGGGTAATCGCCCGTGAAACAGGCGAAGCAGAATCCACGGCCCTCGGGATCGCCCATGGACCGGCGCAGCCCCGCGATGCTCAGGTAGCGGAGGCTGTCCGCCCCGACCAGCCGGCCCACCTCCTCCTCGCTGTTACTGGCGGCGATCAGCTCGTTGCGCGAGGCGATGTCGATGCCCATGAAGCAGGGCCACATGATGGGAGGGGATGCGATCCGCATGTGCACCTCGGCCGCACCGGCCCGGCGGAGCTCGTCGACGATTCGCTTGCTGGTCGTGCCCCGCACGATCGAGTCGTCAACGAGGGCCACCCGCTGCCCCTCGAGGACGTGGCGCATCGGGTTGAACTTGAGCCGGATGCCCGATTCCCGGAGCCGCTGCGAGGGCTGGATGAAGGTCCGGGTGATGTACCGAGACTTGATCATCCCCTCTTCGAAGTGGACACCCGTCTCCTCGGCAAAGCCGATGGCGGCGGGAGTCCCGGAGTCGGGAAGGGTGATGACCACGTCGGCGTCGACCGGTGCCTCGCGCGCGAGCTCGCGACCCATCTGGCGACGCGCCTCGTACAGCGACCTCCCCTGCATCACGGAGTCAGGCCGGGCGAAGTAGATGAACTCGAAGGAGCACATGGCCCGCTTGGGCGCGTCGGCCGGGATCCTGCTGCTGCGCATGCCGGAGGCGTCGATGGTCACGATCTCACCGGGATCGATCTCGCAGATGAAGTTCGCCCCGACCACGTCGAGGGCGCAGGTCTCGCTGGCGACGATGTAGCCGGAGCCGCCCGGCGCCTCGGGATTGCCATAGCGGCCCAGGCAGAGGGGCCGGATTCCCAGCGGATCCCGGGCAGCGACCAGGGAGTCGCGGGTGAGAAAGAGCAGGCAGTAGGCGCCGTGCACCCGGGGCAGGGAGCGCCGCAGAGCGGCGTCGAGGGTGCGTCCGGAGGTGCGGACCAGGAGGCGACCCAGGACCTCGGTATCGCTGGTGGAGAGGAACTCGACACCCTCCGCGGCGAGCTCGGAGCGGATCTCTCCGGCGTTGATGAGGTTGCCGTTGTGGGCCAGGACGACGGGGCCGATCTGGCTGTGCTCGAAGCGCATCGGCTGGGCGTTGGGAAGGCGAGGGCTGCCGGTGGTGCTGTAGCGGGTGTGCCCGATCGCGATGTCACCGACCAGCGCGGCCATGGCCTCGGTGTCGAAGACCTGAGCGACCAGGCCCATCTCCTTGTGCATGAGGATGTCGAGGCGGTTGCTCACCGCGATGCCGGCCGACTCCTGACCGCGATGCTGCAGTGCATAGAGGCCGAAGTAGGTGAGGTTGGCGACGTCCTCCCCGGGTGCGAAGACCCCGAACAAACCGCACTCCTCGTGCATCCGCTCGTCGTCCATGAGTCGATCGCGAAACGCGACAGCGGGCGAGAGCCTCCGCTCAGGCACGCGGCAGGCCCGTCACCGTCACCACGCCGCAGTCATACAGGACTGCGTTGTCGCCAACGCCCATGGCTCTCCGCACGTCCGGCCTCCCATGACACCGAGTGGGGGACGGGGTCCAAGTCAGTATACGGGCGCCCGGGCTCGCCGCCTATCCCGGCACCGCAGCCGGTGCCGGTGACCCGGTCGTCGCAGATGACCCGCACCGGAACCCGGCGCGACTCGGTGTGCGTGCAGCGCCCGCTGGCGAAGGCCCGCCGGTAGGGCTTGCGGTGGGCGCTCAGCTCGACCGTGGCAATCCCGGTCAAGGCGGTGGCACCAGCGCCTCAGCATGGGCCCGGGCCACCTGCACCAGCGCCAGGTCGAAGACGCCGGCGAGCACCACCCGGTCTCCACCGGTGGTGCCCAGAGCGCGCACGTCAACGTCATGGCGTTGGGCGACGGCGCGCACCGCGGCCACGTCCGTGGCTGCCGCGCTGGCGAGGAAGCGTGACTGGGATTCGCCGAAGAGGAGGCCCGCCTGCACCACGGGTGCGCCGAGCGCAAAGAGGCGCTCGGTGAGTTGCGCGCCGCGACCACCGAGGATGCAGCTCTCGGCAAGCGCCACCGCCAGACCGCCCTCGGCGAGGTCGTGGCAGGAGCTGAGCAGCCCGGCCGCGATCATCTCCAGGACAGCGGCCTGGACCCTCCGCTCGAGGTCGAGGTCGAGGGTCGGTCGAGGGCCGGCGTTGATCCCATGCGCCAGGCGCTGGTACTCACTCCCGCCCAGATCCATCCCCACCGGCCCGACCAGCAGCACCGCGTCGCCGTCCCGCCCGAACCCTGCCGTGCAGCGTCGCTCGAGATCCTCGAGGTGACCCACCATTCCGATCACGGTGGTCGGGTCGATGCTCACGCCCTCGGTGTCGTTGTACAGGGAGACGTTGCCGCTCACCACCGGGACGCCGAGGGCCAGACAGGCCTCGCGCATCCCCTCGACCGCCTCGGACAGCTGCCAGAAGACCTCTCCCTTCTCGGGATTGCCGAAGTTGAGGCAGTTGGTCACCCCCACGGGCGTGGCTCCGACGGCGACCACATTGCGGGCGGCTTCGCAGACGGCGATGGCGGCACCCCGCCGCGGGTCGAGTGCCGCGTAGCGAGCGTTGCCGTCGGTGGTGAGGGCGATCGCCCCAGCGGTGCCTCGCACGCGCAGGAGAGCGGCGTCCCCGCCGGGGAGGACCACGGTGTCGTCCCCGACCTGGTGGTCGTAGCGCCGGAAGATGGATCGGCGGCTGCCGATGTTCGGACTGCCGATGAGACGCAGCAGGGTCTCGCCCATCGACCAGGGCGGCGTCATCGTGAGCGGATCGGCCGAGAGTGCCTGGTCCAGTCCGGAGGGGCGCAGTGCCTCCGGGTGGCGAAGCGGCACATGGTCGATCAGGAGGTCGAGCGGGAGGTCGCAGACCACCTCACCGGCATCGGCCACCACCAGTCGCGCCGTGCCCGTGACCGTCCCGATCACATCCGAATGGAGGTCCCAGCGGTCGAACTCGGCCTGCACCGAGGCTGCATCCTGCGGGCTCACCACCAGCAGCATCCGTTCCTGAGACTCGCTGAGCATCACCTCGTAGGGCGTCATCCCGCGCTCCCGCCGCGAGATCCGGGAGACGTCCATCTCGATGCCGCAGCCACCGCGGTGGGCGAGCTCGGCGGACGAGCTGGTGAGCCCGGCCGCCCCCAGGTCCTGCATGGCGATGATCCGCGGGTCGCCGGCCAGGGTGACGCAGACCTCCATCAGGCACTTCTCGAGGAACGGATTGCCAACCTGGACGGCGGGGCGCCTCTCGCTGGAGGCCTCGTTGAGCTCGACCGATGCGAAGGTGGCGCCGTGGATGCCGTCACGCCCGGTGTCGGCACCGACCAGCAGGACCAGGTTGCCCGGACCGGCGGCGACCGCCCGGGTCAGCTTGGACTGCTCGATGACGCCGACGCACATGGCGTTGACCAGGCAGTTGTGCCGGTAGGACTCGTCAAAGTAGATCTCGCCGCCGACGGTGGGGACGCCGATGCAGTTGCCGTAGCCGCCGATGCCGGCCACGACCCCATCCAGGAGGTGCCGCTGCGCCGGCTCCTCGAAGGGTCCGAAACGCAGCGAGTCGAGCAGCGCCACAGGTCGGGCGCCCATGGTGAAGACGTCGCGGAGGATGCCTCCGACCCCGGTGGCGGCGCCCTGGTAGGGCTCGATGGCGGACGGATGGTTGTGAGACTCGATCTTGAAGACGCAGGCGAGCCCGCCTCCGATGTCGACCGCACCAGCGTTCTCCCCCGGCCCCTGGAGCACCCTCGGACCAGTCACCGGGAGACGGGCCAGGAGGGGCTTGCTGGTCTTGTACCCGCAATGCTCGCTCCACATCGCACCGATCACGCCCAGCTCCACCTCGGTCGGGATCCGGCCCAGGCGGCGGGTGGCGAGCTCGTACTCCCCGCGCGTGAGCGCCACCTCCGCGAGTTTGGCGTCGGAGACGGAGCCCGGCGCGGTCACCGGTCCACCGCGAAGGCGGCGCGCTCGGCCACGGCGTCCACCACGCTGGCGAAGATTCGCATCCCGTCGTCGCTGCCGAGGATCGGCTCGGCGGCGCGCTCGGGGTGAGGCATCATCCCCAGCACGTTGCGCCCCTCGCTCACGATGCCGGCGATGTCGCGCATGGATCCGTTGGGAGAAGCGTCGCCGACCGGCGAGCCGTCGGACGCGACGTAGCGGAAGGCGACCCGGTGCTCGACCTCCAGACGGTCCAGGGTGGACGGGTCGGCGACGAAGCGGCCCTCACCGTGGCTGACCGGGACGGCCAGAATACCGCCGGCTTCGCACCGGCCGGTGAAGGGCGTCTCGACCGTCTCGACCCGCAGCCAGCTCGTCTCGCAACGGAACTCGAGCGAGGCGTTGCGGGTCAGCGCGCCCGGGAGCAGGTGAGCCTCGCAGAGGATCTGGAAGCCGTTGCAGATCCCCAGCACGAGCCCACCCGCAGCGGCGAACGCCTGCACCGATTCCATCAGGGGGGCGAAGCGGGCGACAGCGCCGGTCCGGAGGTGGTCACCGTAGGCGAACCCGCCGGGCAGGATCACGCAGTCTGAGCCCTGCAGGTCGCGATCCCGATGCCAGAGACGGACCGATTGGTGCCCGAGCACCTCGACGGCTCGGGCGCAGTCGCCGTCGCTCCAGGTTCCGGGGAAGACCGCGATCCCGAACCTCATGCCCCACGCCGCGGGCGGCGCGGGGACCCCGTGCCTCTCAGGGGGCGTACCGCCCCCTCGCCACCGTGGCAGAGCCACGCGCGGCGCACCCCTGGCTCGGCGCCACTCGGCGCCGGATGCGCGCTTCGCGCGCTCGCTCGCGCTGCCCAGGTCATCGAGGCCCG
>Ga0187890_10002182_pt1 | contig 13755 bp, 9 predicted proteins | sample June2016WEW_21_1_FD_133005 | JGI IMG/M metagenome (GOLD analysis project Ga0187890, IMG submission 133005) | Peatland microbial communities from SPRUCE experiment site at the Marcell Experimental Forest, Minnesota, USA - June2016WEW_21_10 | ecosystem: Environmental > Terrestrial > Soil >... | reverse complement strand
CGGCACGGTGGCTTTCAGTTACACTTTAACTTCGAGTACCACTCCTGTCAGTCCGACACAGATTTCGAGTTGCAACGCCATCCCGGTAGCCGCCTCCAACGGAGTTATAACTGCGGTTTGTTCCGGGAATTCTTTAGGGCCCGTAGGGAGTTATAGCGTTGCGGCGAGCTACAGTGGAGACTCAAACTTTAAATCAAGTTCGGGAACTGGGCCAGCGACTGTTGGCAAGGAGACGCCGACGGGCGCCATCGTTCCTCCAACCTCCACAACCTCAAACCCATATCCTCCACAATTGAACCAGGTGGTAACCTATACCGCTCAAATCAGCTATTCCGGATGTTTTTCCACACCCACAGGGACGGTGCAATTCTCGGCAGATCAGACTGTCGTTTGCGCCACTTCCGCTGTAACTCCGACTGGGAGTTGCACACCAGCCGGGGACGGAGCTGTAACTGCCTCTTGCCCCATTTCGTTTTCTTCAACGGGGCCGCACTCGATCAGTGCAATCTATTCGGGAGATAGTGATTTTAACAAAATCACATTTCCCACGGTCTCCTATCCTGTTACTGTTCAGCCAGGGACCAGCGCGGTATCCGTGATCTCCTCGTCTTCACCTAGCATTGCCACCCAATCCGTAATGTTTACCGCAACTGTTGCACCCACTTTCTCCGGAGCTGCTCAGCCAACCGGTTCAGTTTCTTTTTCGTTTCCCTCGGGCGTCATTACCGGATGCAGTTCTGTACCTTTGCCATCATCCGGCCCCCTCAATGCATTCTGCACGGTTCAACTTCCAAATTCCGCGGCCGGACCGTTTGTAGTTACCGCTAGCTACTCAGGCGACAACAATTTCTTAGGCAACACCGGCAACGTAATACAAACGGTACAAAACTTTGGCCTGAACTTTTCCCCTCCAACTGTGAATCTGACGCAGGGGTACTCCACCGCGACAAGTACCGCGACTGGCAATGATCCATTCTTGCCAACAAATATTAACGTGACTGAGATACCTGTCTCAGGGTTTCAAGATCCCCTGACGGTTAGTTGTGGTGTCACCAATAGCTCCGGGACATCTGTTAACGATCCATCGTGCGCCATCTCCGTCACCTCTCTAGGCGGCAGCACTGGCGCCGCATTGCTCCTCACCGTAAACGCATCCTCAAAGGCCCCCGTTGACTCCTATTCCGTATCACTAACGGCAACGGACAACAATTTAACATCTCTAGTGCAGACCTTCACCTTGCCCCTCAATGTTGTGAATGCAGCCTCACCGATGGTCTTGGTGCAAGGCATTTCAGGCACAGAGGCTGTTTCGTTCGCCACATCAGTTGCTCCCTCCCAGTTGTCGTTTAGCTGTGGTGCGGTGAAGTATTTCAGTACGACCAATAACACATGGGCGCTCACAACCGATCCCAATCAAACACCTACTTGCAGTTTCTCATCGGGAACAGCCACATCGGCGGGAAACATAGTATCAGTTCCGATTACAATCTCATCGCTACTCGTCAATAGTTCTCAAGTGCAGCGCAACAACTCAGTTTATTTGGCCGAGTTGCTCGGCCTCCCGTTGTTCCTGCTGATTGGTTGGAGAGGCAGGCGCAAAGAGACGCACAAAAACTTCTTACGTTTCTTCGGCTTGGTCCTGTTACTGGCAGGTCTGAGCGCGATGAATGGTTGTGGAGGCGGGGGATTCACTCGTCCAGCACCCCCTCCCAGCAACGTAATTGATGCGGGAAGCTATCTCGTTCAAGTAGTGGCAACGGACAACAATCATGACAAGTTTTATGCCATAGTGCCTTTGACTGTGAATAAGAACTAAGTCAAAGCAGAAAATGTTTGCTCTTGGTCAGACCTTGACATTATGAATTGCGCTCAGAGCGCGGGAGAAAATAAGTGAAAGTCAGAGCGCTATTGCTCTTCATCCCATTTGCAGCTATGGTGGCGCCCTATATGCTCGGGCAGGTGGACTGCACAACTTCGACCAAGCTGGTTTGTCAATTTCCAGTTTCTGCCGGGACACTAGCCCAAAACACGTTAGGAGAAGCAGCGGTAACGCCTGCTCAAAGTGTCGCGACTCCTATCAATAGCTCGATCGCCGCGCAGTTGACTCAGTTGCCTATTCCAAGCGCTACAGTCGGTGTGGTTTCAATCCAGCAAAAGGGAAGCGATGTCGGTGTTCCTTTTGAGAATCTTGGTCCGATACTTACCGATCGTCCCGATACGATCGGTAAAAACCATATCTTCATGGGATTCAATTACCAGCGGTTCAATTTCAACGCACTCGATGGCATCAACATGAAAAACCTTCAAGTCGGCTTTGATTTTCCATCAGCTATTGGAAATGACAGCGTGACTTACTATGGCAATGAAAATAACAACGTAAAATTTCAGTTGACACAATTCATTGGCGTAATGACCTATGGTTTGACGAAGACGCTCAACATGTCCGTTATCGTGCCTTTCAATTCAGTTAAACTCTCGGCCACGGCGTCCGGTTTTCAAGCCTATTACTTTGATAACACGAAGAACACTTATACAAATATAAGCAATATCTATTCCTCTGGAACAGCTGTAACTACTTCAGGTTCGGCGAGCGGACTTGGAGATATTACCGTCAATGTGAAGAAACTCATTACGGGAAGCGAGGGTAGTCGTACTGCTATAGCGAGCGGGGCATCTTTTCGCTTTCCCAGTGGCGACGCGCTTAATTACCTCGGATCGGGAGCAATCGGCGGAAATGTGTACGGACTTTTTGAATACCGGGCACGCGTTGCCCCACATCTCAAGTTAGGTTACCAATGGAACGGTTCGTCGCAGCTATTGAACCTTAATAGTCCTCCCAGCACCAGGCTGCCCGGCGGACTTCAATATGACGCCGGGGCTGACATCAAGGTGATCAGGTCAATAACCTTCGCCGCGGATGTTTTAGGTAGTCAATTCGTAAATGCCCCATCGTTTGTTGAAGGCATTGTGCCCCTCGATCCTCCTCCCAGCGCTGCAAACGGTGGCGGTTCGGGGAGTGGAATTCCACAGACAAACACGACAGTCACAGGACTCAATAACACCTACACGACAGTGAACGTCAGCGCGGGATTGAAGTGGTCTCCGCTCCCGCATTTTCTTCTGGATGCAAACGTATTGATGCAAACGAATAACGTGGGCCTACGAAGCGACCTCGTGCCTCTTTTTGGTGCGGCCTATAATTTTAAAAGCCGGAGAGGTCAGACACCTTCGATTCTCACCGCAACCGCCGATCCGGTCTCCGTTTTTCCCGGCGAACCGATTACACTAACTGCTTCAATTGAGAACGTGGATCCGAAATCACATATTGTTTATGGATGGACCGGAGATGGAGTTGCTGGCGACGGTCCGTCGGCCATTGTTTCCACAGCATCGCTGTCACCAGGAACCCACTCGGTCAACGCGCAAGTCAAAACGGGCAAGGCTGGTAGAGAGGGACTTCGAGCCGGGCAATCCTTGATGAAGACAGTGACCTTTTCCGTGAAGGCGTTTGAACCGCCAACTGTGGCATGTTCGGTATCTCCAGCCACTATTAAACCTGGTGAAACTGCGACGATCACGTCCGTGGGTGTTAGCCCTCAGAATCGTCCTTTGACCTATAAATATGAAGTGTCCTCTGGAGCGATCAGCGCCAATGGTGCCACAGCGACGTTCAACTCAACCGGAGTTCCAACCGGACCAGTGAACATTACTTGCAGTGTTGCCGACGATAAGGGACAGATAGCAACCGCCTCCAGTAATATGTCGATTTTGGAGCCCTACATCCCTCCTGTTCCGCACACGCAGGCGGTTTGTGCAATTAGTTTTGAGAATAGCAGTAGCCCAACCCGTGTGGATAACAAGGCAAAAGAATGCCTCGATGCGATTGCATTGGATCTGCAGAGACAGCCGGATGCAAAGGCTATTGTTGTTGGTGAGGCGGATACTCGGGAAAAATCTTCTCCAGCAAACATTGCGGCGGAGCGCGCAGCAAAAACCAAAGAGTATTTGGTGACTGAGAAGGGAATCGATGCCACCCGAGTGAGTCTCCGCACTGGAACATCTGAAGAACGAAGGGTAGAAAACTACCTCGTACCGGCGGGAGCTAACTTTGATTCCGATGTAATGAAGACGACTCCCGTGGACGAAAGCACAATCCGGCTCAACACGGTCAAGCCTGTCAAAGGAAACAGTCTCAAGCGATCCAGATCTACGTCTGAATAACTTGCGAGGTTAGACCAAAAGTAGCGGACACGATCTAGTGCCGTAAATTCCGGGCTGATGAAACGGTTGGATGAGGATCGAGGATCGACGCCGCGCGCCTCAATGCGACTAAGCTGACCTTGACGAACTGTTGAGGAATGGTGACCCCGGCATGAGTCGAACATGCGACAAGCGGTTTAGGAAACCGCTGCTCTATCCATCTGAGCTACGGGGCCACGATTGGATTCAGAGGCAGCTTGTTGCTACCTCATCAAACGGTATTTTACCTCAGTTTGGTAGCTGCGCGTTTCTCAAAGTCTGCTTGGGTCCAACGCAACTCGCCCTCTGAATTGATCTCCTCAACCACATCAGAGCAGGCATAATCAACAGGCACCCTTGCCGCGGATAAGAACCTCCTGGAGCAACGTTCCACCTTTGACTTCACCCCCGTCCTGGAATTTAAAATATTGATGCCACGGAAAACGGTTCCATGGCATAAGCGCTGCTCCTCATGCAGCGAAACCCACCACGGCAATCGCCAGGATGCTCGGGAAGGCGGTGAAACTCCGCCACTGCCCCGCAACTGTGAGCGCTCCTGTCCAGCGGCCCGTTCTATCGGCCAGGGCAGGGAACCAGCCAGGGTCCTTCGGCTCGTCGCGGAGCACCTTGCCAACCACTGCAGATCGCCGTTGTGCGCATCTGTGGGAAGGTCGCTGGAAGAGCGCAAGTCAGGAGACCGGTCCTCGCGCCCTCAACCCGCTTGCGTTCCGAGGGGAACGAAGGAGCATCATGCCTGATTCCACCCGATCCTTTTTTCGCTTTCATCTGTCGTGCGCATTGCCGCGCGCACTCGTCCTGCTACTGATCGTTTCAAGCGTCACGATCTGTCAGGCTTCTTCCATCCGGGGCACCGTTACAGATGCCTCCGGCGCCAAAATTACCGGTGCGACTGTGGTTTTGATCAGCGGCGGCAGCCCCGTCGGATCAGACGTCTCCAAGGCCGACGGCAGCTTTCAGATTCTCAGCGGTGTTGAGGGCCGTTTTTTCCTGGTCGTCTCCGCTTCGAGCTTTCGCCAATTGGAGACGCCGGGCTTCTATGCCGGCCGGCTTGATTCTATCGAACGCGACATCGTTCTCGAACCCGAATGGGTGCGCGAGTCCATCGTGGTCACGGCCACCGGATCTCCCACGCCCCAACCGCAAACCAGCTCCGCGATCAGCGTTCTCGGACCAATCGATCTGGCTTTGCGCGATGACTTGACTAGCACTCTGCGTCTGATGCCCGGAACGACGGTGGTGCAGTCAGGCCAGCTTGGCGCGCAGACCTCGCTCTTCATCCGTGGCGGAAACTCAGACTCCAACAAGGTTCTTCTAGACGGTGTGAGCGTCGACGACATGGGCGGTCAATTCGACTTTGGCCCACTCTCGACCACGGCCGTCGAACGCGCCGAGATCTATCGTGGTCCCGACTCCAATCTCTATGGCGCAGATGCGAGCAGCGGTGTTGTCAGTCTCAGCACCCCGCACGGTACAACCAGATTTCCTTCTATTCTTCTGCAGGCCGATGGCGGCAATCTCTCCACCTCGCGCGAAGAGTTGGAAGTGGCCGGCGCGCATAACAAACTCGACTATCTTGGCGCCTTCAGTTGGCTTCAGACGGCCAACAATCTGCCGCTGGACGAGTTTCACGTTGCCACCACGGCCGCCAATCTCGGCTGGCAACTGAGCGGGAACACACAGATTCGCGCCACCCTGCATTATGGCGTCGACGCAACCGGTGTCCCCAACGCATGGGACTTTTATCACGTTGCCGACGATGCGACGCAGAAAGACCAGGATCTTTTCATCAGCGCATCCATCGACAACCAGACCACCGCATCGCTGCACAATTTTCTGCGCTACGGAGCCACCCGCAAGCGCGAGCAATATCACCAGTGGATGCAGGAAGGCAGCGGCGACTTCGATGCATATGGAGATAGCCTCGGGGACTTGGTCACCATTACAGGAGCCAACGGCTATTCGGCAACGGGCCAGGCGATTCTGGACTTCGCAGGCGTTTATCCGGCCGAATACCAATACGTGAACAATCGCGATCAGATTGTCTACCAGGGCGATTACAGAGTTACTCCGCATCTGGCCGCGCTCATCGGCTTTCATTATGAAGATGAACGCGGCGCCGAACCCGCCAGCACGAACCCCGCGGTCGAGCGCGTGAACTACGACTATCTCGCGGCGGTCCACGGTGATTTCAAGGACAGATTCTTCTATACCCTCGGCGGAAGCCTGGAACACTATTCGCTTTTCGGTGTTCAAACCTCGCCGCGCGCCGGAGTTTCCTACTACGCACTTCGTCCGCGCCAGGGCATCTTCAGCGGAACACGCATCTTGTTCAACTTTGGGGATGGAGTGCGCGAACCATCTTTGGATAATCAACTCGGATCGCTCTACGTGTTTCTTCAACATTGCACGAGCTGCAACGGCGTAACTCCCCAGCAGTTGAATATTGGGCCGCTGAAAGCCCCTGCCACCAGAACGTATGAAGGCGGAGTGGAACAGGCGTTTTGGGACGAACACCTGCTCTTCCGAACCAGTTACTTTCACAATCAATTCGGCAATGAGATCGAGTCTGTTCCCGCTCCTTTACTCATCAATCTCATTCCCGGCCTTACACCGGCCGATCTCGGGACCGACTACGTCAACGACAACGGGCTGACGGTCAACACTGAGGCCTTTCGTGCGCAAGGGGTCGAAGCCACCGTCGAGAGCGGAATAGGAAAGCACATCTTCTTTCGCGGCGGCTACACCTATCTTGATAGCGTCGTGCAGCGCTCCTATTCCAGCGACAATGCGGCACTGATCGGCGGCTATGCTCCCACCTATCCCTCCGGGTGTTCGCTCGGTACCCCGAATTGCATCCCCCTTGGCGCGTTCTCTCCGTTGGTCGGCGCACGGCCCTTCAAACGCCCTCCACACACGGGCTTCTTCACCGCCAGTTACTCAGCCAGAAAACTCACCGCAGTCTTCACATCTGCCTTCGTGAGCCGCAGCGACGACTCTACGTTCCTATTGGACAGCAACTTTGGATATTCGCTGATCCTGCCCAATCGCAACCTCGACTGGGGCTACGCCAAGCTGGATCTGGGTGCAAGCTACAAGCTGCTCCCCTGGCTCAACCTCTACGGTCAGGCAGAAAACCTCACGGACAACCAACACATTGCGCCCATCGGCTTCCCCAGTTTGCCCTTCAATGTCCGCGCGGGCCTACGAATTGAGTGGACGAAGGCAAAGAATCAATAAATTCTCGTGCTCTCGATAATCCGTGTTGATCGAGCAACGGCGGTGGAGTCCGACCCTGATTCACCGCCGTTCGAGACTTGATCGTTTTCAGATCACATGCCGGACCGAAAAAAGAGGACCTCGTGGTGGTTTGTTCAAACTATTTTCATGCTATGAAAGCGATTATTCCAAAATGGAAACGATTTCCAGGCACTGTTCCGCATTTAGCACAATAATCATTGAAACCCTGTCTAGGGAAAGATTAGAGTTAAGCGACTGCCCCGATTGCTACTCTTGTGTTGCCCTGATGTTTTTACTTCAGAGGTGAATCTATGACTTGTCCGAAGTGCCAATCCTCCTCAGTATCTGTAATCCCAGCAGAAGTGCGGCTCTATCGCAATTGCCTTCGCACGCTCAGCCACCCACCAATGACCCCCTCGCCAGACGTCGTCGTATGCCTCGATTGCGGATGGTCCGAGTTCTCAATCCCTCGCTCCTGGCTCTCCGCAGGATGGTTGCGCGCCATGCGGCCACAGCCGGTGCCGACGCCTACTTCGTTGGTTCCGTCTAAGGTCGTCGTGATGGCGTCTTAGCAATCTGTGCAGCAGGTCAGTCGGTGCGGGTGCTTGGCGCCCGAGAAGGATCACGCGCTGTAAGTGGTTCTTTGTCTTAGAGCGCTGACGGATCTGTAGTACTTCCGTGCGCCCTCCATTTCGCGTTTTTCTGCGAATGGATGGGGTATCCGCAAAACAACGGTCTACACATTTCCGAAAACGCTCCAAGAAAAAGGCCTCCAACCGAAGCTGGAGGCCTTTGTTTTTGTCCGAAGGCGTGTATGCCTGGACGGCGAGTCCTAGTACATGCCCTCCATGCCGCCGCCGCCATGACCGCCGGCCGGAGCAGCCTTCGGCTCCGGAATCTCGACCACCAGAGCTTCGGTGGTCAACAGCAATCCGGCAATCGAGGCCGCATTCTGCAGCGCCGTACGTGTAACCTTGGTGGGATCGATAACACCCGCCTTCACCAGATCCTCAAAAACCGAGGTCTGTGCGTTGTAGCCATAGTGCGGGTCCTTGGACTCAAGAACCTTGGCTACTACCACCGCGCCCTCTTCGCCGGCATTGGCAACGATCTGCCGCAGAGGCTCTTCGAGTGAACGGCGAACAATCTGTGCGCCGATCTTCTCGTCGCCCTCAAGCGTCTTGATCAAGTGGTCCACAGCGGGAATGGCGCGAACCAATGCTACGCCGCCTCCGGGGACGATGCCTTCTTCAACTGCCGCGCGAGTCGCGTGCAGAGCATCCTCGACGCGAGCCTTCTTCTCCTTCAACTCTGTCTCGGTTGCCGCGCCCACCTTGATGATCGCAACGCCGCCGACCAGCTTGGCCAGCCGCTCCTGCAACTTCTCCTTGTCGTAGTCCGAGGTGGTCTTTTCAATCTGAGAGCGGATCTCCTTGACGCGGCCCTCAATGTCTGTGGCCTTGCCGGAGCCGTCAACGATCGTCGTATTGTCTTTGTCGATCGTGATTCTCTTGGCCTTGCCCAGATCCTCGAGCTTCACGCCTTCCAGCTTGATGCCCAGATCCTCGGTGATGGCCTTGCCGCCCGTGAGGATGGCAATGTCGCCCAGGATTGCCTTGCGGCGATCGCCGAAGCCCGGCGCCTTCACAGCGGCAACGTTCAGGGTGCCGCGCAGCTTGTTCACAACCAGAGTCGCCAGCGCTTCGCCTTCGACATCTTCAGCGATAATCAACAGCGGTTTGCCGCCGCGCGCAACCTGCTCAAGCAGTGGCAGCAGATCCTTCATCGCGCTGATCTTCTTTTCAAAGATCAGGATGTAGGGTTCTTCCAGCACAACTTCGAGCCGCTCGGTGTCGGTGACGAAATACGGGCTCAAATAGCCGCGGTCAAACTGCATTCCATCGACAGTCTCAAGACCGGTATGCATGGTCTTCGATTCTTCAATGGTAATAACGCCGTCCTTGCCCACAACCTTCACTGCCTCGGCGATGATGTCGCCGATCTCCTGATCACCGTTGGCCGAGATCGCGCCCACCTGGGCCACGGAACCCTCGTCCACGGGTTTGGAGAGCTTGCCCAGTGCGCCGCCCTCGGTCCACTTGCCGTCCTTGTCGCGGGCGCCGATGATCGTGATCACTGCCTTGTCGATGCCGCGCTTCAGGGCCGTCGGGTTTGCCCCGGCCGCCACCGTCTTCACGCCCTCGCGGAAGATCGACTGCGCCAGCACGGTTGCCGTCGTCGTTCCGTCGCCAGCCACGTCAGAGGTCTTCGATGCAACTTCGCGGACCAGTTGTGCGCCCACGTTCTCCATCGGATCCTTCAGTTCGATCTCTTTGGCCACCGTCACGCCGTCTTTGGTGATGGTCGGCGAGCCGAACTTCTTCTCGATAACCACGTTCCGGCCCTTGGGTCCGAGCGTCGCCTTTACCGCGTCCGCCAGCGTGTTGACGCCGCGCAGGATCGCTTGACGGGATTCTTCACCGTGTAAAATCTGCTTTGCCATTTTTGGTTCTCTCCTAAATCGGCTCTTAGCTGCTAGCTTTTAGCTATTGGCTGGAGCCTCCGTTGTAAGGTTCAGATCCGTATCGCCTGCTTGAGCTAAAAGCTGAGAGCTAAAAGCTAAGAGCGAAAAGCTAGACGACTACTACTTCTTAACAATGCCGAGGACTTCTTCCTCGCGCATGATCAGAAACTCCTCGCCGTCGATCTTGATCTCGGTCCCGGAGTATTTGCCGAAAAGGATCTTGTCGCCCGCCTTCACATCCAGGGGAAAGACCTTACCTTCGTCGTTCGACTTGCCCTTGCCCACTGCGATTACTTCGCCTTCCTGGGGCTTCTCTTTGGCGCTGTCGGGGATGATAATGCCCCCGCGCACGGTTTCGCCCTCTTCCAGGCGGCGGACGAGGATGCGATCGTGAAGCGGAGTAAACGTCGTCGCTACGGATGTCGATGCCATTGCTTTGCTTCTCCTTGATTTTTCATTCAAGTTGCGCGGGCAGAGCGCTGCTCCGCCGCGGAATTCATGTTGTTATTTCAGAAAATACGCATGAAGCTTGAGGGTTTTGGCTCCGGGTATCGGAGCGGGGAGCCCTGAGTCAAGCAATTATGCCGGCAATCTGCTAGCACTCTCGCCTTCCAATTGCTAACGATAGGCATACCTTCTCGGTTTGTCAAGCCCCCTAACGTTAAAATCTGAGTGTCTTCTGCTAAGAAAGTATGACTTCCGACGTAATGGGACGAGCCGGTACGGGGGGAATGCTAATTTGGAATAGGGTCGAGCCGCAAGGATCTACCGCATCCCTCGTAGAGATTCCGCGGGCTTAAAGAACGATTCGTAGGTCGCACGTGATCCGCTCCAAGTGCCCTTTTCGTTGGAGCAGTGCGAGCCTTTACAATGGTGTCCATGCAATCCCGTTCCCATCTTCATCTTTACGTCCTTGCAGCGTCACTCGCTCTGGTCTTCTGCTCAATCAGCGCCGACGGACAAAATGGCACATCGAGTCGCGGCCGCAAATACAAGTTGCCGCCGCCTACGGCTCGCATCACGGTTAGTGTCCTGCGCGACGTCAACGGCAAGCCCATCGAGAATGCAGCCGTCATCTTCCACCCAATCGCGGGTGAGGTGAGCAAGGGCAATATGGAACTGAAGACGAACGAAGACGGGAAGACGATCATCGACGTACTGCCGATCGGTGACACGGTGCGGTTGCAGATTATCGCCAAGGGTTTCCAGACTTATGGAGAAGACTTCAAGATCGACAAGGCGGAGTTGACGCGCGAAATCCGCCTGAAGCGGCCTGGCGAACAGTACTCCATTTACAAGGACCATAGCGGCAAGGCACCTGATCCGTCCGCGGGTAAGGCAAAGGACGATGGCAAGACTTCGGGCTCCACTTCCGATCCAGCCTCCGCACCTGCGTCACAGGACAAGCCCGCCGCGCAACCAGATCCTCAGCCAAGCCAATCTCAGCCGAAGTAGAACGTGTCTCGCGGGTCTGAGGCCAAGCAATGCCGGCTACGAGCGTCCGGACGTATGGGGGAGAGGGATTGAAAGCCGATTCGAATGCCCGTCTGAGTCGGCTGGGTATCGTTGTTGCCGCACTCTACGTCTTCCTGGTTCTGGCAGTTTACGCAATCACTGCCTCAAGCAAACCAAGTGGCCTTGGCTATGAGTGGATACCCTTCATCGATCTCGCCATGCCGTGGTCATTATTGGGCGAAAACATATCTCTCCTAATCTTTGGCTTTACTGCGAATGCAGGCGTTCTGTACCTGGTTGGAGCGCTGGTTGAGAAGCTGCTGCGCCGGCGTTTCCATAAGAAGTAAGGATACAAAGAGCTCTTCAGTTCATGATCAGGCAGGCAGCTTTATGCCAACCCAACTCCTCACCGGCAAATCGGCACTGGTAACTGGTGGCGCGCAACGCGTGGGCCGTGCGATTGCACTTGCCCTTGCGAATGCCGGCGCTGATGTTGCCATCACCTTCCTCACCTCTCAAGATCAGGCCGCCAAGACCGCCCGCGAAATTGAGAGCCTTGGCCGTCGCGCTCTGGCCATGGAGTGCGATGTGCGCTCTGAAAATTCTGTGCGCTCTGCAATCGCTCGGACCGTCGGTCATTTCGGCCGGCTTGATCTGGTCGTCAACAATGCCGCAGTCTTCCAATCCGCCCCGCTTGACTCGCTCACCCTGGCCCAATGGGACGCCGTCTTCGAGACCAACACGCGTGGGCCTTTCCTCGTCGCCCGCGAGGCGCTCCCTTATCTGCGCGCTGCTCAAGGCCGGATCATCAACATCGGTTCTCTAGGCGGGACGAAAGCCTGGACGACGCACGCGCATTATTGCGCATCCAAGGCCGCCCTGCACATGCTCTCCCAGACCATGGCCAAGGCCTTTGCCCCAGAGGTCAGCGTCAACTGTGTTGCACCCGGCTGGATCGAACACGAACAAAGCAACGCCCGCGAGGCCGAGCATTTCGCGCTTAAAACGCCAATGCATCGCAACGGAAGCGTGGAAGACGTGGCCCGGGCGGTCCTCTTCTTTGCCTCGGGCCCGCACTTTATCACCGGTCAGATACTCACCGTAGACGGTGGATTGGGTCTCTAGCTTCTGCTTTGTGGCCTCTTCGCCGGCATTGATTTAACGCGCGAAAAGACGCTTCAGAAAGCCAGTTTTGGGGGCTTTAGGGGATTCATTTTTGGGCTCTTTATGGTTGTACTTCCGGGATGCGGCGGCATACCGCTTGGCGTGGAACTTCAACGGCACCCTCTCCCAAAGCCCTATCGGCTCGGGCTGCGCCGGCCAGGGCACGCCCTCCACAGCGGCCCGCGGATTGGTGATGCAGAGCCGTCGCGCGGTCTCTTCACCAACTTTCTTGGCCACATAGTTGTAGGCTTTCTTTAGGTGGGGCGGCCGCCATTGAGTGTTGTGCGCGTCTGAAGCCAGAAAGTGAATCCAGTTACGCTCCAATAATTCGTTCGAAAAAATCTCCGCCATCTTGCCGAATCGCCCATACAGTGAGCCGGCGGTCACTTGGATCAGGCTTCCGTTGCGTACCCAATCGGCAAGTATCTCGGGCTGGAGCAACACTGCCGGGTAGCGCTCCGGATGGGTGACGACAAGCGTATAACCCGCCGATTGAAGCATCAGCATGGCGTCGGTGATCGGCGGCGGAATCGCTGTATTGCCGAATTCGATCAGCAGGTATCCTTTGCCGTCGATCGAATAGCGCAATGGATTGGCGATCGCCTCGTAGACATTCTCGGCAGTCATATGAAAGTCGCACGCCAGGCTTAACTCCATCTGGCCTTTCAGCGCCTCGCGCAACTCCTGATAGCGCGCTTCGACGAGCTGTGCGTCATAGATATAGCGCTCGCTTGAGTGCGGAGTACAGACAATATGAGTAATGCCATCTGCCGCGGCCTCTGTCGCCATGGCTAAAGAGGTATCCAGATCGGGCGATCCGTCGTCCACTCCGTAGATCAGATGATTATGGATGTCGATCATTCGTGTGTCAGCTTCGGTCTCCGACTCAAGAGTTTCAATGTGTGACCAGAGCCTCGATCATCGAGGCGAAGATCTTCCAACCGTCGGCCGATCCCATGATCAGCTCGCTTGACCGCTCTGGGTGCGGCATGATTCCCATCACGTTCCGCTTTTCATTGAGGATGCCCGCAATGTTGCCCAGCGACCCGTTAGGATTCGCTTCCAGACTGATCTCTCCCTTGGGCGTCGCATAACGGAAGGCGATCCGGTCCTCG
>Ga0187890_10002181_pt1 | contig 13757 bp, 5 predicted proteins | sample June2016WEW_21_1_FD_133005 | JGI IMG/M metagenome (GOLD analysis project Ga0187890, IMG submission 133005) | Peatland microbial communities from SPRUCE experiment site at the Marcell Experimental Forest, Minnesota, USA - June2016WEW_21_10 | ecosystem: Environmental > Terrestrial > Soil >... | reverse complement strand
TGACGGAACGCGCAAACCCGAAGATGGCGGGTCGACCAACCCGGCCCGAAGCCAAGCCGATGACGGTCCTCCAGTCCATCCTCGTTTAACGGCGGTGCTTCAAGCAGCGAAGTTTCATGGAATTGAGCTCCACACGGCGGAATTCCGGCTGGCGGCTGGCGAGACGAACCCTTCCGCGGCCACCTTATCCCTTTGGGCCCAGAACGCCGGCATGTGGTCTCGCGCCGTCAGGTTTCGCTGGCGTCACCTTCTTCGGTTCCACGAGAGCGGGCCCCTGGTGCTGCTGTTCAAGGACGGCGGAGCCGGCTTGCTCACAGCCGCGGATTCGGAGCGGCGGGTCGTTTTTGTAAAGGATCCCTCCGCGCCGCTCGGTTCCGAGCCGGTCGCGGTGGACGAATTGCGGCTTTCGGAAGTTTGGTCGGGGGAGGCGATTCTCCTACGCGGCGTTCGTGGACACGGAGAGACCGACCCGCCTTTCAACCTGCGCTGGCTCGTCGGGTTGGTGCTGCAAGAGCGCCGAGCGTTACGCGACATCGCGCTTGCATCGATAGTCATGAGCGTTTTGACGATCTTGCCGCCGCTGTTGGTCATGGCGACGGTCAACAAGGTGCTTCAGTTCCATAGCGTCTCGACACTTATTCTCCTGTCGGCGATGATGACGGTCGTCGTCGCCTACGAGACCCTCTTGGGTTACGCGAGGCGCTTGATCACCGCGTTCGTCGGCGCGCGCTTGGACACCAAATTGAATTTGCACATATTCAACCGGCTGCTGCGGCTTCAGCTCGATTATTTCGAGCGTAACCCCGCCGGCGAGACAATGTATCGGATCTCTCAGATCTATCGCGTGCGCGAGTTCTTGACGGGCAAGCTGTTCTCCACGGGCCTCGACCTCATCACGCTTTGCGTCCTGCTGCCTGTACTCATTTATATCAACCCGATCCTCGCGGCGATCGTGGTTGCCTGCGCCGTCGCGATAAGCTTGATCATCCTGGCCTATTTACCGCCTCTAAGGCATCTGTTTATGCAAGTCGCGGTCGCCGAGAGCGCGAAGTCCGCGGCGATGACCGAGACCGTCGTCGGAATCAAGACGGTGAAAGCGCTTGCCTTGGAGCCCCAGCGCAGAGCGATTTGGGACGAACGCATCACGGAGGCGGCAAAGTGGCGTCTTGCGTTTGCGCGCGTGGCGAACTGGCCGGAGACGCTGGCGACCCCCATCGAGCGGCTGATGACGCTCGGCACGATGATGATCGGCGCCTACATGGCGTTGAACGATCCTTCCGGCTATCTGGTCGGCAGCCTGTTTGCATTCATGATGCTCAGTCAGCGGGTGGGCCAACCTCTCGTCGGCCTGGCGCACCTCGTCCAAGAGTACGAAGAGGTCAACGCCGCGATCAGCCAAGGGGCCTCGGTGCTGAATCGCCCGGTCGAGACGGACGGCAGGTCGGTAGGTCTGCGGCCGAAATTGGTCGGGGCCATCAGCTTCGAAAATGTGACGTTTACTTACGTCGGAAGCAAGACGCCGGCGCTCGACCGGGTAAGCTTTTCCATCCCGCGAGGCACAATGCTCGGAATCGTCGGTCGCAGCGGTTCCGGCAAGTCAACCATCACCCGTCTGTTGCAGGGCCTCAATCGTGACTACGGCGGTTTTCTCAAGGTCGACGGATGCGACCTGAAGGACATCGACCTTCGCCATCTGCGGCAAAGCTTCGGCATAGTCCTGCAGAGCAATTTTCTCTTCCGCGGTTCGATCAGGGACAACATCATCGCGGGACGCCCGGGGCTGACATTCGCGGACGCGGTGCGCGCCGCGCGCCTGGCGGGCGCCGAGGAATTTATCGAGCGGATGCCAAACGGTTACGAAACCTATATCGAAGAGGGGTCGCCAAACTTGTCCGGGGGACAGTGCCAACGCCTCGCCATTGCGCGCGCCCTGATTCACGATCCCAGAATACTCATTCTGGATGAGGCGACCAGCGCGCTCGACCCTGAAAGCGAGGCGGCGGTCAACGACAACCTACAGCGGATCGCGCAGGATCGGACGATGATCATCGTCACGCATCGCCTTTCATCGCTGACAAACTGCGACCAGATTCTCGTCATGGATGCGGGCAAGGTCGTGGATATCGGGCCGCATGACGCGCTGCTCGAACGCTGCTCCATCTATCGGCTACTTTGGACGCAGCAGAACCGGCACCTTGAGAAGGGTCATGCGGGCCGTCATTTGAGCGTTGCTCCAATCGCGGCTCCCGGAGATTAGCTGGCCGCCCGGCGCCGCAGTCGTCGAGGCGCTTTGCGCCGCCGTAATTAGGGTGAATTCACGATGAGAAAATCCGCTTCGAAAATGCTGGCCGTCGTTAGGCGTCAGTCCGAGCCGAACGACCCGATGCTGCCGGTCATTTTGGAGTTTCAATGGCCGTCGACCGCGATCATCAACGCGGAAGCTCCGCCTCTGGCGCGCGGAATAGTCTGGATAGTCGCGAGCCTGGTCTTCACGATGGTGCTGGCCATGGCCGTGATTCCGGTCGATCAAGTCGTGAGCACGCGTGGCGTCGTTGTTTCGAAATCGTCGACGATTCTGGTGCAGCCGCTCGAAACCGCCATTGTGCGTTCAATCGACGTGCGCGAGGGCCAAGTGGTGAAGGCGGGCCAACTGCTCGCGCGTCTCGATCCCACATTTACCACCGCGGACTCAGCGGCGCTTTCCGCCCAGGTGTCCAGCAGCGAGGCCGAGGTGGCGCGTCTTGAAGCGGAAATGGAAAACAAGCCGTTCACTTACGCCGGAACCGACCCTCGATGGATACTTCAGGTCGCGCTCTACAAACAGCGCAAGGCGGGGTTCGAGGCGAAGCTCGAGAATTATCAGCATCGACTGGCCGAGGCGGCGGCGCTCATTCTGCGCTCCGAAGCGGATTCCAAGGGCTTTCGGCAGCGGCTCGGCGTCGCACAGAATATTGAACAGGTGCGCAAGAAGCTTGAGGCGATGAAATACGGGAGCCGCATGGAAACTTGGATGGCGACGGACAACCGCGCGGAAATGGAGCGTTCGCTGACCAGTGCGCAGCAGACCGCGGACGGGGCGAGGCTCGAACGGGAGGCTCTTAGTGACGAACGGGATTCTTTCATGCGAGGCTGGCAAGCGGACATATCTCAGAAATTGTCCGAAGCCAGAAGCAGGGCAAGCAATGGGCGGGAGGAGCTCAACAAGGCCAACCGCCGCGGCGAGTTGACCGAACTTAGAAGCGACGTGGATGCGGTCGTGCAGTCTCTCGAAAAGGTCTCCGTCGGCGCCGTGCTTCAGTCCGGAGAGCACTTCATCACCCTCGTTCCCTCAAGCGCCAAGCTTGAGATCGAGGCGAACATCGCCGGCCGGGATAGCGGCCACGTTCACGTCCGCGATCCAGTGATCATCAAATTCGACACCTTCCCATTTTCTCAATTCGGCGTGGCGGAAGGGGTTGTGGAAGTCGTGAGCCCCGACAGTTTCACGGCGCAAACCGAGGCGCGAAATCCGACCGGGACGGCTCCTCTGCCAGGTTCGGCCTCGGAGCCGTTCTACCGTGCCCGCATCGCTATCGAGCGCGTTGGTCTTCACGATGTTCCGGCGGATTTCCATATCATACCCGGCATGCCCGTCTCCGCCGACATCAAGGTGGGCAAGCGGACGGTGCTCCTATATCTTCTTGGTTCCGTGCTGCCTATCTCCCAGGAGGGAATGCGCGAGCCCTAAGCTCGATGCGGCGCGGCGTGACGGCGATGATCGGACCCAGGCACAATGGCTATTTATGATCGACTGCTAAGTTTGGTCTCCCCGAAGGCCGCTTTGCGTCGGGGCATCAAACTCAACAAGGCTGGAAGATTTGTCGAATCCTTCCCTTTGCTCGCAGTCTCCGCGAGGGCCGGCATCCCCGAGGGGGAGTATCGGGTCGCGCGATCCTATCTCGAGGGGGCGGGCGTGCCTCCCAGTCGCGCGGAGGGCGCGCGGTGGCTGCAACGGGCCGCGTCGCATGGGATCGTTGAAGCTCAATCCCTGCTCGCCGCCCTGTGCCTCAATGGATTGATCAAGGCGCCGGGCGACGCAACCTCGACGGGCGAGAGGCCGACGGATCTGTTTGTCGAGGCAGAGGCGACGGCCGAATCGGACTTTGAAACCGCATTTGTTTGGGCGCAGCGGGCTGCGCGAGCGGGATGCGGAAAAGGCCAAGCGCTATTGGGCTATGTTTTGACGAACGGTCCGGAGCCCATGCGCGATCTGGACGACGCGCGGCGATGGTATCGCGCCTCGGCGGAGTCGGGCTGTCCCGAAGGAAATTTGGGTTACGCGCTGGCGCTGATGCCGGGCGCGACGGCCGACTACGACTGGCGGCTCATACGAATGCATCTGAAGGCCGCAGCCGACGCTGGGCTGCCAACAGCCCTCTATGTGCTTGGAGCGCTCACCGAGCGCGGGTCGGGGTGCCCGCGCGACGCCGCGGGCGCGCTGGAGTTTTACCAACGCGCCGCGGAAAAAGGGAATTGCGCCGCTCAGTTTCGGTTGGGCGTCCTCCTCATCGAAGGCCAGCAAGTCCCTCAGGACAAGGTCACTGCAGAAACATGGCTGCGGCGCGCCGCGTTGGGCGGCAATATCGAGGCGGCGTTCATGGTCGCCAATCTTTGCCTCGGGGGTGGCCGGTCGCCCCCGAATTATGCCGATGCCGCGCGCTGGTTTATTCACGCCGCCGAGGCTGGACACAAAGCCGCCGCCAGAGCTCTCGGATCGCTGTACCTTGTTGGGGCCGGCGTCGCGCAAGACGACGAAGAAGCGGCGAAATGGCTGCGCATTTCCGCCGAGGCTGGCGATCAAGCCTCTCAGGTCGATCTCGCGAACCTCATTTTGGAAGGCGGCGGCGAGACGGGAGACGCAAAGGCCGTAGCCGAGTGGTTCAAGGCGGCGGCCGCCTCTGGCGACCTCGTCGCGGCCTTCAACCTCGGCGTATGCCTAGCGAAGGGCGTCGGTTTGGATCGAGACGATCGCGGGGCGGCATTGTGGCTGCGCCGCGCCGCCGAGGGCGTGGTGGAAGCCCAATGCGCCTACGGGCTCATGCTCGCCGATGGGCGCGGCGTGGCGACCGACCTCGTCGAGGCGCGCGCCTGGCTCTCGAAAGCCGCCGACGCCGGAATGCCGGATGCGCAGGTCACCCTCGCCGAAATGATGGTGAAGGGACGCGGAGGGCCAGCAGACGTTTCGACAGCGCTTGCGCTCTTCGAAAGTGCGGCGGCGCGCGGTCATAGCGGCGCGATGTTCGCGCTTGGAGCGCTTTATAGCGGCAGCCATGGCGTGCCGAAGGATAGGACGGCCGCCAGACGGTGGTTCCACGCGGCTGCCGATCTCGGACACGGGCAGGCTCAGCTCATGTTGGGCCGCTATCTTATCGCCGGCGAGGGTGGGACGTCGAATAAAGCGGAAGGACTTGAATGGCTGGAGCGCGCAATGGCTCAAGGTGTCGCGGAGGCGGAATACGATATTACCGCCGAGTTTCCGCTCGCGGGGCGAAGTGCCCCTTAACTTGGGAAGAATCTTCATGTTTTTTGAGCATTTCGCGGTTATCAATTACGCACCGACGCGCGTCGCCGCGCAGGATTATGAAGTTGAACCGCGGCTTGAAGCGAGGCGAACAGACGATCCGCGAAGACGTTTTAACTTAGAGGTTGATCAGTTGCGCGGTTGTGCGCGTTCTTGCGCGGGGTTGCGCGTAAGAAGGAAAGGGTAGTTGTGTCGCTCGATCTGATGCACCGCAAGAAAACGATTTTTCTAGCTTTTCTCATTTGCGTCGGGGAGGGCGGTTGCGATCTTGAGTGGTCGAAGCCAGACCCAAGCGTTCCTCCGCCCGGGAGATTCGTCCAGGCTAAGCCGGGGTCAGCTCCGCCCGTTCCGTCGGGCGCTGACTTTGCCGCGCTGTTCGGTTCCGAGGAGATGAGACAACTCGTCGCCGGCGCGCTGCAGGACAACTTAGACATAGCGGCGGCGGTCGCGCGTATTACGGAGGCGGATGCGCAGGCGCGCGTGTCTAGCGCCGCGCTGTGGCCGAATGTCTCCTTCGGCGGCTCCGCGCAACGCTCCCAAACGCCCCCCGGCACGGTCAGCGTGAACACGGCCGGCGGGTCGACCGCGTCGGCGGTCACGTCCAGCGGAAGCGGCTCGACCCGAAGCAATCTGTACCAACTCGGGCTGAACGCCAGCTATGAGATCGACTTCTGGGGCAAGAACGAGGACGCCTCGAAGGCCGCGCGGCTTCTCGCCAACGCCAGCAGGTTCGACCGCGACACCGTACAGATTTCGACGGTCGCCTCGGTCGTGAACGCTTATCTTCAGGTGCTGGCGGACCAGGATCGGTTGCGCATCGCCAATCAGAACGTCGTTCTGGCTTCCAAAGTGTATGACGCCATCAAGGCGCGGTTCAACCTCGGCACGGCGACGGTGTTGGATGCCGCTCAACAAGAAACGGTTCTGGAGCAGCAACGCGCCACCATCCCGACGCTTGTGCGGGATTTGGAGCAAACGAAAAACATATTGGCCGTAATTCGGGGCCGGGCGCCGGAAAGCATCAACATAAAGGGCGGCGCTTTGACGGAGCTTCGTTTCCCGCGCCTTCCGCCGGGCTTGCCTTCCGAGGTGCTGTTACGCCGGCCCGATGTCGCCGAGGCGGAGGCCAAGCTGGCCTCGCAGGAGTTCTCGGTTTTGCAGGCGCGCGCCGCCTTTTTCCCGTCGTTCACCTTGACGGGCCAGTACGGCGTGGAAAGCGTCGTGTTCAGGAATCTTCTTAGTCCCCAGGCGATCGCATGGCAATTGGCCGCCAACGCCGCTCAGCCGTTGTTCGACGGATATCATTTGCAGGGCCAATACGAGTTGCAGAAAGGGGGCTATTCGGAACTCTCCGCCCTCTACCATAAGCAGATCCTCACAGCTCTTTCGGATGTGGAGAACGCTCTGATTGCGGTGAGGGAAACAGAGCGCGGTCTGCGTTCGGAGACGCTGGCCACCGACTCGGCGCGGCGCGCCTATCTGGCGGCGGCAGCCCGGCTGGCCGAAGGGACGATCGACGTCGTGACGCTCGCGACGGTGCAAACAGCCTATTTCCAGAATCAGGATCTTCTGGTGCAGGCGCGCTTCGCTTATCTCCAAGCGGCTGTCTCGCTGTACCAAGCGGTGGGCGGCGGCTGGTCGCCAACGACGCGCGAGGTCGAAATCGCGCGCGCCAATGAATCATACGAAGCCAACAAAGGCCCATGGCCGTGAGCCGCCGCGATCCATCCTTAAACGGCGCTGGCGCGCTTGACTAGTTAGGTTTCACATGTTCCAGAGCGGCTAAAAACATTAGCAAGGTCGCCGACGTCTCCGCCAAGAGTGTCCGTCGTCCGCTGGCCAGCCGTTTAGGCTTGTGTGCACATACAAGAGAAGTTCAAGGATATGAAAAAACTCTGTTTGTCGATGATCGTCAAGAATGAGATGGTCAATTTGGAACGGTGCCTCTCGTCGGTCGCCGATCACATTGATTGCTGGGTGATAGGGGATACGGGCTCCACCGACGGCACGCAGGATTTCATCCGGGCTTTCTTCGCTAAACGCGGCCTGCCGGGAGAACTGCACAGCTTTCCATTCGTCAACTTCGAGCAAGCGCGCAATGACGCGCTTCGGCGCGCGTATGACAGCGAACTGGAGTTCGATTATTTGCTGCTCGCCGACGCCGACATGGAATTGGTGGTGGAAGACCTTGGCTTTCGCGCCAAGTTGGAGGGCCCCGGCTATCAGCTGATGCAACGCGCCGGCTCCGGGCTTGTCTATTGGAACGCCCGTCTCGTCCGTCGGGATGTAGGGGCATGGTATCGCGGCGTCACGCACGAATATTTGGATGTGCCCGGCGGAGTGACCCGGTTGACGGGGCTTTGGTACAAGGATCACGCCACCGGCGCGAATCGCGTGGACAAGTTTGAGCGGGACATTCGCCTGCTGAAGGAGGCGCTGAAGCTTGATCCAGGCAACGTCAGATATCACTTCTATCTCGCGCAATCCTACCGGGACGCCGGCCGCAAGCGGGAAGCGGCCGACGCTTACGCCCAGCGCGCCGACATGGGCGGCTGGGACGAAGAGGTTTGGGTCGCCCGCCGCCAACTGGCGCTCTGCCTGCGCGATTTAGGAGACGAGAACGGTTTTCGGCAGGCGGCGCTGGCCGCTTTCAATCTGAGGCCGCAACGCGCGGAGCCATTGTACGATCTTGCGCATCATTACAGGATAAAGGGTTGGAACGACGTCAGCACGCTGTTTTCCGAGCGCGGCATGGAGATCGCTATTCCGAAGGATGACATTCTGTTCGTCGAGGAATGGATTTACAGATACGGTTTGCGCGAGGAATTCTCGATTTCGGCCAATTACGCGCGCGATGCGGATCGGAAAGACCGAGGATTCGCGGCTTGCGAATGGCTCGCGCTCAACCGAGACATTCCCGCGGGCACGCGCGAACTCGCATTTTCCAATCTTCAATATTACGTCCAGCCCATAAATCAGCTGCTTCCGTCCTTCGCGACACGCCAGTTGGAGTTCACGCCGCCCGAAGGCTTCAAGTTGCTGAACCCATCCGTTGCACGGCGCGGGGAGGACATCTTCGTTTGTCAGCGGGCCATCAACTACGGAATATCCGAAGACGGTTCGACATACTCGACGGCGAACGGCGAGCCGGTCCAAATGCGCAACTTTCTGCTGCGCTTGGACGAAGCTTTGCGCACGCGGTCATGCGCGGAGATCTTGCTCCCGGAACAAGCGACCGATCAGCGAGACGGCGTCTTGCTCCTCTTGGAGGACTTGCGGCTATTTTGTTGGAAAGACAGCTTGTGGTGCAGCGCGATCGCCCGCGAAGCGTTCCCTCAAGCATTGGGCGATCAGATTCGCGCGCGCATCGAAGACGACGGAACCGGATCCTTTCGGTTCCGCGACTGGCGCCCAATCGAGTTCGAGTCGACGAAAGGCTCGCCGGCGAACTGGATGCCGCTGGTCGAGGGAGATCGGCTCAAATTCATCTACTCCTGCGACCCCACGCGCATATTGGACGAGAACGGGAGCTTGGCGTCGGAAACGATTCCCTCGATCTGGGCCGAACCCTTCAAGGGCGGGGCTCAAGCTATCCCGTTCGACGGCGGCTCGTTGGCGATCATCCAGGAAATGCATTTTCAGCCCGCGGAGTTTTTTCGGCACAGATTCGTTTGGTTCGACGAGACGGGCGCGCTGCGCGCCGTCAGTCGGCCGTTCTACTTCGAGAAGAAATGCGCTGAGCGCGCCGCTGGCTTGGCGTGGAGTTCGGACAACGATCGACTCGTGATCTCCTATGGCGTCGGCGGGGCGGAGAGTTGGCTGGCGACAGTCGACGCCGGTGAATTACGGGGCGCGCTGCTGCCCGTCGAACTTCTATTGTCGGGCGCGCTGGAGAAACGTGGCGCCGCGCAATCCGATTGGCTAAAAGAAGTCGCGGCTGGGCTGAAGCGAAGAAGCGCCGCGCAAGGGGTCGTTCCGGCCACGATAGGCCGCGATCAAAACGCCTGGTCGACAGGATCAGGCACGGCCGAGAAATTCTTGAACTTCGCGCCGTTCCTTCGGGAAGCCGACTCCGTGGAGGACAGGCGGCGACTGTCCTATGAGTTCGACGCGCCGATCACGTCCTTCTTGACCCCTAGCGACATCTCGACGCTGCCGCAAATCCATTGCTTCTATGAAGTGCTTTCCGAGGGCGCGAATCATCAGAGCCTGATTGCCGCGACGACATCAATGTTGGCGGCGGGTCACGCGGTCAAAGTATGGACCTATTCGCCGCGGAAGCTGGAGTTTTTAGGATCACGCGGGGTTCAGATCGCGCCTGCCGAAGATGTCGTGCCTCGAGGCCTGTTCGAGCGGATTCTCTCCCGCTCCGAAATCAGATATTTCAGCGATATTTTCCGCTACGCGGTGCTCTATGAGCACGGCGGCCTCTGGATGGACACCGATGTCGTCCTACTGCGGCCTTTCCCTTTCCGTGGCGACTACTTCTTCAATCTGCAATGGCGCGCTGGCGCGGCGAATGAGCATTTTGTCTGTGGCAATGTCATTTACGCCAAGCAGTTCAGCCGCCACATAAGAACGCTCTATGAGGCCGCGATCGATTTCTTCCTCCGGCCGCGCGAGGGGAAATTCGGGGATGTCGGACCCAAGCTGTTGTCGGACTATGTGGCCTCGGTCGAAGGCGCCGAGCTCCGCAAATGGGTCTTCAGTCCCATGTTCTTCAATTCGATCGATTGGACCGAGACGGATCGGTTCGATCGACCCATCGGCGAAGCGGCGCCCTATCTGAACGACGAGCGCGTTTTCGGCGTGCATCTATGGAACGCCAAGACCAATCAGCATAACCGCGAAGGCGACTCGCTGATTTCGCGCCTATCGGATCCGCCCGACCGCTTTCCGCCTCTCGCCAGCCTGGCTGATCGCTACGACACCGATAAGAATCGGCGCTCGGGCAACCGTCACTTCTACGCCAGAATTTTCGATCGCTTGCTTTCGAGCCGACGCTTTTCGCTGCGGCGGCTGCTGGAGATTGGACTCTGCCGTGGCCTTTCGCGGGACAGCTCCGCGGAGACGTCGCCAATTGGCCTTTGGCGGAGTTACTTTCCATTCGGCCATGTGATCGGCGTCGACCGGGACAATTTTTCGAGGTTTGATAGCGAGAGGTTTACGTCCTTCGCGTGCGATCAGTCGAAGAAGGAAGAACTGCGCGCCATCGCGGCGAAACTTGGACCGGCCTCATTGGATGTCGTCATTGACGACGGAAGTCACGCCTCCTTTGATCAGCAACTCACGCTGCTGGAATTCTTCCCGCTGTTGGAGAAGGGTGGATGGTATTTCATCCAAGCTCTGGATTGGCAACCGCCCGGCGAGGACAACGAGAGGATCGCGCTAACAAAAACGTTGCTTCGAGAAATCCAACAGCACGGTTCGACACGATCCGCCGACCCGTTGGGGCTCAGCGCGCTCGCCGACGAAATGCAGGAAATCCTGTTTTTCGACAGCCATTATGAATTGGAGCGCTCAAATCTGCTCAGCGGCCTTGTCGCTATTCGCAAACGCGGGGGAAGCGGGTTTGTCAATTGAATGAGATGACATTCGGACGGGGGTTACTCGAAGCAAAATGGGAGGCTGTCATTGAAGGTCGCGGTTTATAGCATCGCGTTGAACGAGGGCGCCCATGCGGAGCGCTGGGCGAACTCGGCGGCCGACGCCGATTATCGGATTGTCGCGGACACCGGAAGCACGGACGACACTGTCGAACGATTGACGCAGGCTGGCGTGACCGTTTTTCGAATCGCGATTCGGCCATGGCGATTCGACGATGCGCGCAACGCCGCAATGGCGCTTATACCATCCGATACCGACATTTGCCTGACGATGGATATGGATGAGTATCTCGCTCCCGACTGGCGGCCAAAGCTGGAGGCGACATGGACTCCCGAGACGACAGCGGTTTGGTGCCGCAAGGTGTTGAAACACAGCGTCGAGGATACGGCGGCGCTAAGTTCATTTTCGGTGAAAAACTTCCACGGTCGGTGGGGATACCGTTTCAAGCGGCCGGTTCATGAGGCCTTGTCATACGCCGGCGAAAGTGAGGTGACGCGCGACTGCGCCGATATCGTAATCTACCATGTGCAGGATCACGACAAGTCGACGCGTAAGCAATATCTGCCGTTGATGGCGTTAGCGCAGAAGGAGGATCCGAACGACGCTCAAATCTGTTTTTGGCTCGGCCGAGAATACATGTGGGCGAACCAGAACGATCAAGCCATCGGCATGTTCGAGAAATATCTCGCTCTGCCCTCCAGCACATGGCCCGAGGAGCGTTCGGAGGCGATGAGATATCTCGCCAGGCTAAATCGCGACGAGAAGAAGATGTACTGGCTCGACCGGGCGCGGGTCGAAGCCCCCCACCGGCGCGAAATCTGGCTAGATATCGCCGAAGAGTTGCACGGTCAGGGCGACTGGGCGAACCTCTTCTGGGCTTGCGTCAACGGGATCGAGAAGACCCGGCGCACCGGCAGCTATCTCGACGACGGCCATTGCTGGGGGTTTCGCCTATACGATCTTGGGGCCATCGCCGCGTGGCGGCTCAACGTGCTCGATCGCGCATTGGAATGGGGAGAAAAGGCTTTGGCGCTGGCCCCAGCCGAGCAACAGGCACGGCTGCGAAGCAATCTTGACCTCTTCGCAAATCAACGCGCGACAGTGGGAGTGAAAAATGATTGACGCCGTCACGGATACTCCAGCCCGTGTGTTCACGGCGTTCGGCACGGTCCTTTATGTCGATCCCGTCTCTCGCGAGTTACGGCACGGTCCAGTGGACAGCAGCCCCGCCAACGCATTCTTTGTGCTCGATCGCAATCTCATGGGCGACTATCCAAGGGGCCGCCTGACCTACGATGCGGCGAACGGGCGCGAGCCGATCCGCTGCGAGGCGGACCGGGGCTTTTCTCCTCCGAGGACGGATTGCAACGGCGTGAAGGAGACCGTGCTCGAGCTCATTGCTCTCGAGCGCGGCCTCATCGCGTTCCGGTCGGGAGACCTGTTCTTGTCGGCGGTTCCGGACGGACGGATAACGCTTGCGGCGCCCGCTTGCCGCACATGGGAACTCTTCCTGGCCTCCGAAAGCTGGTGCGGCCTCGCGGTCGAGGGCGGCCCGCAAGGCTGGAACAAGCAAGAGCAGCGCTTCAACCGAAGAGACATCAAGAGCTACATTGTCCACCCGCTCATCAGGGTCGCCACGAATCTAACGCCGAAAGCCAAAAAGGTGCTCGTCTACGGCTATAAGAAGTGGTCTCATGGGCGCGTTTATTATGATCTTTGTAGATATCTTCACGAATATGGTTACATTGTCGATATATTAGACTGGCAGGTGAACCATAGGGACTATTTTCAACAGTTTGGTCCATATTACGATGTTTTTATGACCGCGCTCGACGGTGTTCATTTGCTGATTGACGAGTACGGTGTGCCTTATGAAAAAATTATCGCCGTCTCGCATTCGGAATTCGATATTAGGATGCTGATTGAGAGAAAGGGCATCGAGGTGTTTGAGAAGTTCGCAAGTTATGGCGTGGTGAGCGAATTTCTCTACTGCGCGTCAATAACGCGCGGCGTGAAAAGAATCCCGATGGTGGCGTCGATCGCAGTGGATTATTCCGAGTTCCATAGCGATGTTTCCGAGCGACTGGCCACGGTCGGATATGCTTCATCTCTCGCGGTCGAGACCTTCGGGGTCGAGTGGAAACGCGGCGCATTGGCGGAGGCGGCGGCAAAAGCGGCGGGTCTGCCTTTTAAGGTCGCCGGCTGGACCGGAGAACAAACGTTGTTCCATGACATGCCCGACTTCTACCGGGGGGTCGACGCCGTTTTGGTCAGCTCCATCACTGAGGCGGGCCAACTGCCGGTCATCGAAGCGGCCGCGGCCGGTCGACTCGTCATAGGCACGCCGGTCGGCCATTTTCCCCGGAAAGCTTATGAAGGCGGAGGAATTCTTGCCCCGATCGAAAAAGAGAAGTTCGTCGCATTCGTCGCGGCCACGTTGTCCTATTACAAGGAAAATCCGAGGGAATACCGGGTCAAGTGCCTGGCGATTCAAGAGGCCGCGCGCAAGTTCGATTGGCAGCATTCCATACAGGAGTGGATTGACCTGATCGAAGCCGGCGCGCGGGGGGCGGAAGGTAGAGCAACCCTC
>Ga0187890_10002178_pt1 | contig 13767 bp, 12 predicted proteins | sample June2016WEW_21_1_FD_133005 | JGI IMG/M metagenome (GOLD analysis project Ga0187890, IMG submission 133005) | Peatland microbial communities from SPRUCE experiment site at the Marcell Experimental Forest, Minnesota, USA - June2016WEW_21_10 | ecosystem: Environmental > Terrestrial > Soil >... | reverse complement strand
TTATGATGTGGCGATTGGGGCGAGCGGGGGGATATTTGCGGTGATCGGGGCGTTTGGGGTGGGGGTGTGGCGGTTGCGGTCGCCGATGTATTTTGCGTTGCGGAGGAGGTTGCTGTTGGTGCTGGCGGTGATGGTGGCGGCGGATTTTTCGATCGGCGGGTTGGAGCCGCAGGTGGACAATCTGGCGCATGCGGGTGGGTTGGTGGCGGGGGCGATGCTGGCGGTGGTGTTGGGGGCGAGCCGGAGAAAAGGGATGAGGGATGAGGGATGAGGAATGGTCGATGGCAAATGGCGGATGGGACGGCGGAGACAGATGAAGGCTCAACATTCAAAGGCACGAAGCGTTCACCACGAATCCGCCTTCGCTGAAGCTACGGCGGACAAGTGGATGCGGATGCACGCGAATGGCGAGCCCTTCGACCCCGACCTCGGAGTCGGGGTAAGCTTCGCTCGGTTCGACTTCGCTCACCGCAAGCAGGGCAAGACGCAGATTGCCGCGGAGGTAGGGGCGCGGCACGGAGTCGGGGGCGGGAGGGTGGCGCGCGGCGCTCACGTGGTCCGCGGGGGGGCGTGAGGCAGTGAGACTGGCAAGCGGGGGGGCGGGGGGAAGCAAGAGCGGGTGCGAGTTGGACGGCGCGGACGAATCGGGCGCATCCGAAAAACGATGGCAGGGGCCGCGGTTTTGCGCGACGGGAATCGAACTCCAGAGGCGTGGGCGGTTCCCAAAAATCAAAAAGAAAACAAAAAGGGCCGACTGCCCTCGGTGGGCACGAAAACAAGAGCGCAGAGCTTCGCCGCTACGCCCGCCGCATTTCGCCCATGCCGACCGCCTGCGCTGTACGCCGCGAACCGTTCAAGACGGCTCACGAAACCAAATGCTTCCAAGTGGGTTTTGGTTCAACCTTGGAAGGCCTGATCGGAAGCGCCGAAATGGTCAATGCCGAATCACGGGTGAAAAAAACTCAGAACTCCCTCACGATCTGAGGGAGTTCTGTGCTGTGGCTGCGCATACGGGGATGCGCTTACCAACGGTTGGACTACATCGGCAATTTTTTTGCGTTTTTTCTTCGCAATATCAAGGCCGCGCCCACAAACCCCAATACAGCGATCAATTCCGCGCTACCCCCTGAAGTCTCGGGTACCGTTCCCACGACCAGCGGGTTGGCCGAAGATGTTGTCGCAATCGCCGCTACGGCGACCATCAACAGATACAGGCTCAACTTACCACCCAACCACAATGTGCTCTTCTGCATGTGCTCCCCCTCCATGATTTTGAGATTTTGATCCCAAGTTTCAATGGACTGTTAGTTGGTGTAAACGCCATCCCAGTTGCAAACCCAGACGCGAAACTCCCGCCTAGATTCGTTTACACATCGTCACCAGAAGTTGATTGAGCAAGGCATGTGCCACGTGAGCGGCACACGTTTCCATCCGTCGTTCGTCGCGCTCACAAGACATTGCGGATGAGATCGTTACCTAACAATCTATAATCACCTACACATTGAACTCGTGGACTCGACATTCGGCGAAGTGTAAACTTCTGCGACGCCCGAAGCGACATGCGTTTGTCTAAGCTTTCCACACTCCATGTATTTTGTCTGGTTGACGGTAATCGGTTGCTCTGTAAGGAAAGTCGACATCTGGTACACCGTATTCGGCTCGGGGTGAGTCCGACACCCACACCCTCTGCAGGAGTTGGGTTGCAAACACCCGAAGCGTGACCGATTGTATAGTATACCAACCAAGGCGGGTCAGAGACGCCCTTGCGTAAGCATCACCCAACCAGTCAAGTGCGCGTGAAATGGAGCGTGGTTTTTGGCTCGCGAGCCCAGGATAGGAAACTGAACATGCGACCCGCGATTGAAAAAAAGAACCCAGCACTGGCTGATCGTACCATTGAGTTGGCCATGCAACGGGGCATCAAGCCAGCGGCCGGGAAGCCAACAACGGCAACGGCTTGGCGCTGTGGTTGTTCGGGTCGGCGGTGGAGAAGGCGATGGGGCGGTGGCGGATGCTGGCGGTATTTTTGGTGGGCGGGACGCTGGGGAATTTTCTCAGTGCGTCGGTGGCGCATTTATGATGTGGCGATTGGGGCGAGCGGGGGGATATTTGCGGTGATCGGGGCGTGTCAGTTGCGCCCAAAACGTCGTGGGCGCGTTTGCCGCACACGACAGCGGCGTCTCGAAGACTCGGCTCCATGTGGCGAGTGCCACATTCGGCTCGGGGTGGGGGTGTGGTGGTTGCGGTCGCGGATAATTGCGGCCACGGATACGACGGGGCCGCGTTTGCGAGCTAGGCACGACATGCTCGCGTCTCAGCGTCTGGTGCCGCTTTGGGCTCCGCTGCTGGCGCAGTTCGGCTTTGACGCGGGATGCGGTGCTGGCGGTGATGGTGGCGGCGGATTTTGCGATTGGCGGGTTGGAGCCGCAGGTGGATAATCTGGCGCATGCGGGCGGGTTGGTGGCGGGGGCGAGGGGGCGCTGAGAATCAAGAAGCGTTGCGACGGGATGGTGATTCCGGTATGTTTCAGGCGGTTGCGCGAGTGGCGGAACTGGCAGACGCGCAGGACTTAGGATCCTGTGGGGAAACCCGTGGAGGTTCGACTCCTCTCTCGCGCACCAGCCTTTGGCCTTTGGGCTACGGCAGGCAGGCCACGTTCGGGGGAAGATTTTCAGAGTTGCACCTGAGCGGAGATTTGCTATGGTGACTGTTTGTCGCAACGGAAGCGAGCGTAGCTCAGTCTGGTAGAGCGTCACGTTGCCAACGTGAATGTCGAGGGTTCAAATCCCTTCGCTCGCTCCAATTTCAACTAGGCTTTCGAACAGTCCGCTGCCATCTCTCGCAGCATGCGCAAATCCAATTTGCCGGTGCCCAAGTATGGCAGCGTTTCGATACGGAAAAATTGGTCAGCGCGCGGTTTCCAAAGGTTCGGTAGGTCGCTCGCGGCGAGGCTTTCAAGGACGGGCGCCAGCTTGGCGTCGCTGAAGGTATGAAGAACGACGAGGCGCTCGCCTTTCTTTTCGTCGGGCACGCCGGTGACGGCGAAACACTGTTCGGTCACGCCGGCAAGCTCGTGCAGTTTGTCTTCGACCTTGATGTGCGGGATCATCTCTCCGCCGATCTTGCTGAATCGCGTCAGGCGGTCGGTAATCGTCAGGAAGCCATCCTCGTCCAGCGCGGCGATGTCGCCGGTCACGTACCAGCCGTCGCGCAGAACTTCGGCGGTCTTCTCAGGGTTGCCCAGGTAGCCTTTCATCACATTCGGCCCGCGCACGAGCAAGAGACCCGCCTGGCCAACGGGCAAGGGTTGGAACGTGTCGGGATCGACAACGCGGACGCTGACGCCCGGTAGTGGGTGGCCGATCTTGCCGCGTTTGGCGCCAACCTGACGGAACCCTGCCGCGCGGAAATCGCGCGTGTTCACTGTTACCGCGGGCGAACATTCGGTGAGTCCGTAGCCTTCGAGTGGGCGAATACCGAATTTGTCCTCAAACGACTGTGCGATGCGGTCGGGCAACTTCTCCGCGCCGGTCATGACGAATTGGAGGCTGCCGAAGTCCTCGGGTTCGCAACCGCGGATGTACATTTGCAGGAAGGTCGGCGTGGCCAGCAAAAAGGTGACGCGGTACTGGCCAACGAGCGCGCCGATGGCTTTCGCGTCGAGCGGGCTGACGTGATACACCACACCAATCCCGAGCACCGCGGGCACGACGAGAGTCCCCGTGAATCCGAATGAATGGAAAAACGGCAGGATGCCAAGAATGCGGTCGCGACCGCCGAACGCAAAGGTTTGTCCCAACTGTTCGGCGTTGGAAATGATGTTGTAATGCGTGAGCATCACGCCTTTCGGATCGCCCGTGCTGCCGCTGGAAAAAATGACCGTGGCAAGCCGGTCAAGGGGATCTGGAGGGCCAAGCTCCGGTTTGGCCGCCGTCGCGCCGGAGCGCGACCTTCCAAGGATTCGTTCCAACCAGTCCGCCGGCAGCAGCCAGGTCATTAGAAACGCCGTCAGTCTTTCATTGAATCCCGGCTTCTCAACGAGTTCTTCGAGCAGGATTGTGTTCCCGGGCACCGAGACTTTGATTTTGTCGAGGAATGCCTTCGACGTGACAACGGTCTGCAGTCCGCACTGGCGCGCGCAGGAAGCGATGACCTCATCATCGGCGGTGTAATTCAGGTTCACCGGCACCTTGCCCATCACGAGCGCGGTGTAATTCACCAGCGCGCCGGCAACAGATGGCGGCAGGAGTATGCCGACCATTTCCTGTCCCGCCCACACCGGGCGGAGCCGTCGCGCGAGAAAAATGGTGCGCGTCAAAGCCGAGCCGAAGCGAAGTTTCGGCACGCGTCCATCCGCCATGAAGAACCGTCGCGGATGATGGCGCGCCTTGCGAACAAACGTGCGATGAATCGGCATCATCAGTTTTCTACGGTTCTTCCACGCCTCGGTATTCAATTGCTGCACCGCCTGACGCACCTCGAACGGTGTCGAGGTCGGGAGCATTGGTTTCCCGAAGCTGACGGTCACGGGGTAAGGGACGTAGCGCGGCATTTTCCACAGGAAACGTCCTTTCTCGAAGCTGAAGATGCTGCCCCAGACGTGGTCGAGACACACCGGAACGATGGGAGCATCCACATCTTTCATCACCCGCTCGAAGCCGCGTCGGAATGGGAGCAATTGGCCAATGCGCGTGATTTGTCCCTCGGCAAAGATACAGACGACATCACCGCTCTGGATGGCCTCGCTCGCGGTGCGCAACGATTTGATCATTTCCCGCGGGCGCAACTGCGACGAGATCGGAATCGCCTTCATCGCTTTGGCGAATGGTTTCACGAACAGGCGGTCGTAAATGCCTTGAAACATGATGGCGCGAATCATGCGGTCGGTGGAACCAATGATGAGTAGGGCGTCCACGAACGACACGTGATTGCAGACGAACAACGCGCCGCCCGTTTCGGGGATGTTGTCGCGTCCCTCCACCCGCAGCCGATACACCGAGTGCGTGAACACCCAGATGAACAGGCGCAGCAACGAGTCGGGCACGAGGCACACGACGTACACGGTCCCGGCAAATGTGATCACCGAACACGTCAGGAAAATCTGGGACGGGTCGCGCGGCCAGACCGTTTGCAAGAGGTAGTACGCGCCGGCGGCCAGAAACGCGGCGCCGCTCGACAACAGGTTTTGCGCCGCCAGAATCCCGGCCTTGTCCTCTTTGCGGGGGCGATGCTGCATAAGAGCGTTGATGGGCACGGCAAAGAACCCGGCAGAGAACCCGAGCAGACAGAGATGGATCGCGACGGCGTTAAAGGTCAGCCCATGGCGCGCCAGCGACACGCTGGCCGCCGTAATGCCCATCGAGCCGAGCGGGATGAGACCGTACTCTATTTTGCCACCGGACAGATAACCCGCGGCGAAACTGCCCACGCCGACCCCGATGGCCAGCGCGGCTTGCAGGTAGCCGTTGTGGGTTTGGTCGATGCGCAGCACGTCGAGGCCGTAAATGATGATGTTCTGGCTGAGCAGGACGGCGAGAAACCAGAAATAGCTGTTGCCGATCACGGCCATCATCAGCACCCGGTCCTGACGGATTAGGCGAATCTGCGAGCCCAGATCGCCGAGAAGATTCCAGCGGAATTCCTTCGTCGGGTCGGCCGCTGGCACACGGGTGATGCCCAGACTGGTGAACAAACCAAAAGCCGCCAGTCCCACGAGGGCGACACCTGACCAGGCTGGCTCGCGCGTAAATGCCTGTGATAACATCGCGCCCGCGACCGTGCCGAGAATGATGGCGAGGAATGTTCCCAGCTCCAGAACGCCGTTTCCCCACGAGAGCCGCTTTTCGGGCAAGAGTTCCGGCAGGGACCCGTATTTCGACGGCCCAAAGATCGCGCTGTGCACACCCATGAAAAACACGCAGCTCAGCACGAGGGGAAGTTTCCCCAGCGCCAACCCCGCGGTGGCCAGCAACATGACGAATACTTCGAAGATCTTGACGCAGATGGTGACCGCCCGCTTGCTGTAGTGGTTGGCGAGCCATCCGCCGGCCATGGAGAACAGGATGAATGGCAGGGTCAACAGCGCCGTGGCTTCGGAGACAAGTTGATCGCGCTTTGCCAGGGAAAGGCCGAGGCTGATGCCGACGAAGATGGCGAGTTGCTTCAGCGCGTTGTCGCTGAACGCGCCCTGAAACTGGGTGACGATCAAACTCCAGAAGCCGCGTCGCCACGGCCGTTCGGAAGTACTCGGGGTCACTGGCGGCGGATTTTACCGACGAGCAACCCGGGGCGCAATCCTCGAAGTATCTCGCCCCAAAAGGGCACGCGCACGGGGCCGGTCGATGCGATGGACTGCTGCGACAGGTCAACAACGCGCTACAGTCGGTTGGCACGGAAGTGACCGCATCCAAAGTGCGGTCACGTAGAAGATAATCTCTCTCTTCGAGGAGGGCGGCGCAGGCTGAAGCCTGCGACTATGACTTCGTATCGCTCACTTCAAATCCGGGTTCTGCTCGATGAACTCGCGGAGTTTCTGTTTGAGCGCGGGGGGCATCTGCGTTTCGGGCAGGCAATGTTTGTGCGTCAACTCGATGATTTGTCGGTAGCTTTTCACGTATTGCAGGCAGGCGGGACAATCACCGAGGTGCGTTTCCAGTTTGTGTTGGGTCTCCTGGTTTAGTTCGCCCTCAACGTATTCATAGAGCAACTTCTTCGTCCGCTGGCATTCGACTGGATGAAACAGGCACTTGAAGAACCCGGCGAATTTTTTCTTGCTCATGACGGTTAACTGTCCTGCCCTTTCAAATACGGCAGCAAAGCATCTCGTAGCGCCAATCGTGCCCGATGCAGTCGACTTTTTAGCGCGGGTTCGCTGAGGCCCGTCGCTTCCATCACTTCCTCCATCGGCAATTCCTCCACGTCGCGCAGCAGGACGACCACGCGATACGGTTCGGGGAGTCGCTCGATGGCGGCGCGCACCTGTTCGCCGAGTTCGCCGGTCATCGCCACCTTGTCGGGAAGCGGCCCCTTGTCGCTCAATTGCAACGACGGCGGGGGGGTGTCGTCATCGTCGGAAGCGGCCGCGTCGAGCGAGACCTCATTCTCGCGCCGCTTCCGTTTGCGCAGGGCCATCAGGCTGGCGTTGGCGGTCACGCGGTAAATCCAGGAGGTGAAGGCCGACTTGCCTTCGAACGAGCCGATCTTATTCCAGATGGAAACGAGGGCGTCCTGCATGACTTCGTGGGCATCATACTCGTTGCGCATAAACTGGAGCGCGACGCCGTACATTTTGGCGCCATGAACCTGGACGAGTTCGCCCAACGCCGATTTGTCGCGCTGCTTGAGCCGCGCGACCAACTGCGCGTCGTCGGATTGCGTGTCAGTTCTTGACATGGGAGCAGCCACGACCCTTGTACGACGTTTCGGGGCGGTATCATGACACCAAGCAACGAGTTCGGCAAGTCCCGAGCCGATCGACAGGCAGCAACTGTTCACTGGTATAAGATGCGCGGTTGGCCGTGGGCGATTCCTGTCCGGCATGTTTCTGGAATAGCGTGTATACTGAGGGCGAGGTGGCTGGATATTTACAACGGGCATCGCTCGTCGCCGTCATCGCGGTTGTGCTATGTTGCGGGGTCATGGCTGGCAGCACCGAGACCCACAAGGCGAACCGTCTGATCCACGAGACGAGTCCGTACCTGTTGCAGCATGCGTACAATCCCGTCGATTGGTTTCCGTGGGGTGACGAGGCGTTCGCCAGGGCACGCCAGGAGAACAAACCGATCTTTCTGTCCATCGGTTATTCGACCTGCCACTGGTGCCACGTGATGGAACGCGAGTCGTTTGAGAACGACAACGTCGCCGCTATCATGAACAAGTACTTCGTTTGCATCAAGGTCGACCGCGAGGAGCGCCCCGATATCGACCGCATTTACATGACCGCCGTGCAGGCGACGACGGGCTCCGGCGGCTGGCCGATGAGCGTGTGGCTCACACCCGACCTGAAACCGTTCCTTTGTGGCACGTATTTTCCGCCGGACGGCCGGTACGGACGGCCGGGATTCAAGGAATCGCTCCAGCGCGTCCACGATGTCTGGGAGACAAACCACGATGCCGTGGTGGCCCAGGCCGTCCAGATTGCCGAGTCGGTTGGGCAATACGCAACCATTGCCGGGGACGGTTCGCCGGGGCCCGCACTGGATGACGCGCCGTTGCGGCTCGGCTTGGAGCAATTCCGTTCCAGCTACGACGAAGTCAACGGCGGGTTCGGCAGCGCACCGAAGTTTCCGCGGCCGGTCGGGTTGAATTTCCTGTTTCGATGCTTGGCGCGGACGAACGAAGCGGCTACCCGCGATATGGCGTTGCACACGTTGCGGGGGATGGGTGAGGGCGGGATGTTTGACCAACTCGGCGGCGGGTTTCATCGGTACAGTGTGGATGAACGCTGGCTCGTGTCGCATTTCGAGAAGATGCTCTACGATCAGGCGCAACTGGTTTCCAGCTACATCGACGCCTATCAGATCACGCACGATCCGTTTTATGCAGACATTGCGCGGCGGACGTGTGACTACGCGTTGCGCGACATGGCGGGTCCCGACGGCGGATTCTATTCGGCCGAGGATGCGGACAGCGAAGGTGTCGAAGGGAAATTCTATGTTTGGACGCGAGATGAGATCGACAAGATCATCGGTGACAAGGACAGGTCGGATGTGTTTTGCCGGTATTACGGCGTGGAGCACGAGGGCAATTGGGAAGACCGTAACAACGTGCTGCATGTCGCGCTGACGGTGGAGGAGACGGCCAAGCTGTTCCACAAATCGGAGAAGGACGTGACGGCGATTCTGGAGGCGGGGCGCGCGAAATTGTTTGTCGCGCGCGAAAAGCGGGTACGTCCGCATCGCGATGAGAAGGTTTTGACCGCGTGGAACGGCCTGATGATTTCCGCATTGGCGCGGGCAGCGCAAGCGCTCGACGAACCGAAATATCGCGATGCGGCGGAACGCGCGGCGCGTTATCTCGTGACCAATCGGGTGAAGGATGGGAAGCTTACCCGCACGGCGACCGTGCCGGCGATGGTCGAGGACTACGCCTTTCTCGGCAATGGCCTGGTTGATTTGTATGAGGCGGACTTCGACCCGCAGTGGTTGGTGACGGCCACAAGACTCGCCGACACCATGCTGGCGCAGTTCTACGATGCGAAGGCGGGCGGGTTCTTCCAGACGGACGGACGCGACCCGAGCGTCATCGTTCGCGCCAAGGAAGACTACGACGGGGCCGAACCGAGCGGCAACTCGATGGCGGAGCTGTTACTATTGAGGTTGGCGCAGTTTACCGACCGCACGGATTATCGCGACGCTGTGGAGAAGACACTGCAATTGTTTGGCGATCATTTGCGCAAGGCGCCGAGCACGGTCCCGCAGATGTTGTGCGTGCTGGACTTTTACTTGAGCAAACCGAAACAGATTGTGATTGCGGGCAAAGCTGGCGCGGCTGACACACAGGCGATGTTGCGCGCGGTCCGCGAGCGTTACTTGCCGAATGCGATTGTCATTCTCGCGGACGGCGGCGAATCGCAGAAGGCGCTGGCGAAATTTCTGCCGTTTCTGGAAACTATCGAACCGGTTGGGGGCAAGGCCACGGCGTATGTCTGCGTCAACTACGCTTGCCAGTTGCCGACGAACGACCGGGGCAAGTTGGCCGAGTTGCTTGGCGGGCGCAGCCAGACGGGGACACCTTAATCAGAAGATTGCTAACGCTTGGACTTACGTCGTCTTCGTTAGGTCGATTCATCTTGGCGGCCCTACGAGACTTTGTTTCCACTGCGTCTCTGCTCGGTTTTAAGGAGGCGACTGACGGCGGCAAAGCTCAGCACTAGACCACAAAGCAGAGGCATGAAGGATAGACACAGCCTCAATAGCATTCCCTCGCGCCAGTGCCTAGCGTCAATGCCAAATCGAAAGTTGCCGAGGGCGTCTACGTAGGGCAGGACTATCCACGCAACGAGGCCAATGCTGAAAAGCAGGCCAAGTAGAGGTGCAGCGAGGCCAAGCATAATCATGCGTCGTCTAGCCCGTCTGTAGGCTTGGTCTTCAGAAACACGTGACAGACGCCTCAAGTAAGACGCCTCGCACCAATGCCACATGTAAAACCCCCATCCCCCGCCGCCAGCAACCGAACACCCGATAAAGGAAAGGGCAGCGTCCGCCAGCCGCACCCAAGGCGGCGCTCCTGGATAGCCGAACGGATAGTCGAAGATGGCCGAAATGACGAAGAATGGCATCCCAAACCTGAAAACGCCCCAGAAGAGCACAAACCTCCACTTCCCCTGGGCTCTAATCTTCTCCCACCTCGCCAACTGTTTCGGCGTTGGCTCACGTACAAGTAGCTGTTTGAGGTCCACGAGCTTACCGTGCTACCGGTAGCAGGTTTTTAACACCAGTCCAAGGGGAATCGGAACCGACGCCGCTCTGCTGCGCTCCAATCGGGGCTTGCCGGGAGTCCCGAACTCTGAATCGGGGTAAACCCCGCCCTCCAAACTCCAACGACGACACCGAAGGAAACAGGCAAGATGCCCGTTCGTACTATTCAGTCGAGCCCGTGCAACCAGAGGACGAGCCAGACGGCGATGAAGATGAGCGGGAGCAGCACAGCGGCGGAATGTCCGAAGAGGCGTATCGGCGGGCGGGTCATGATCGGCGGCATTCCTTTTTCGTCTTCCGCGAATCGGGAGTGATAGGAGTTGCGGAGTCGGTTCATGGAGACGACGGCGGCGAGGATGCTGATATAGATGAGGATGCAGGTGAGCGCGGCCACGATGGGGATCAGCCGGAACAGGAGTTCGAGTTGTTCCATGAAATGGGAGCGGATCGACTGGGGCTGCGTGGCCAGGCCGTTGGTGACGATGGCATAGGCGGTGAAGAAGAACGATTGCGAGGCGACCAGCCAGGAGAGCCGCTGCACGATCAGGTTGTCCTCATGCTCGATGCGGGCGCGGACGACGTTGTAATAGTCCAGCGGAGGTAATGGATACTGTTGCAACGATGGCGCATTCATGGCCATGAGATGTACACGGGTCCTGTCGGAGATGCCAGTCTAAGAATGCAGAACTGCTTGCCGGGAGGCGGGTAGGTGGCTAGGATGCGCGGCATGTTCCGCGCAGAAGATTTTCTGGATTTGAAAGAGTTTGCGTTTCCCGAATTGTTCGACGGGGTCGAGAACGTGTGGGATGCGCTGAAGCGATTGTCCGCGTTCCTCCGGAAGCACCTCAAGCCAGCGCGGCTTGGTACGACCGTGGGCACGCCGTACATCGGCGAAGACGTGTTCATCGGGAAGGGGACAGTTGTCGAACACGGGGCGACGATCAAGGGGCCGGCGATCATCGGCGAGAACTGCCAGATTCGTTCCAGCGCGTATATTCGCGAGGATGTGATTGTTGGGAATGACTGCGTGCTCGGGAACGCGAGCGAGTTCAAGAACGCGGTGCTGCTTAACGGTGTGCAGGTGCCGCACTTCAGCTACGTGGGGGATTCCATTCTCGGCTGCAAGGCGCACCTGGGCGCAGGCGTGATCCTGTCCAACGTCAAATCGACCAAGGGCAACGTGGCGGTGAGGTACGGACACGATATCGACACGGGGCTGCGCAAGTTTGGAGCGGTGATCGGGGACGGCAGCGACATCGGGTGCAACTGCGTGTTGAACCCCGGCTCGATCATCGGGCGCAATTCCGTACTCTATCCGAACATTCTGTGGCGCGGCGTTTGCCCGGCGGACAGCATCATCAAGTTGCGGCAGCAACACGAGACCAGCGTACGGCGCAGATGAACCGCGCGTGGGTGTTCTTGTTGGCAATCGCGCTGGGGGCCGGTGCCGCGACACCCCAGAGGTTGTTTCCTCCGCAAGCCTTTTCTCTTCGACCGCAGAAGGCGGAGGGCGGCGTGCTGTTTCAATGTTATGCGCCTGCGGCGCGCGTCGTCTATCTGGCGGGTGATTTCAACGGCTGGGCGAACAACGTGGATGGCCGGATCACCAACGCAAAATTCGCCTTGAGCGGCCCGGACGCGAACGGCATCTGGCGCAAGACTGTCAGGCTCGACCCCGGCGTGTACCGCTTCAAGTTCAACCTCAACGGCGAAGCGAGCGGCTGGTTCGCGCCGGATTCGATTGACGAACTCGACGCGGACAAGAACGCGATCATTCATGTGGACACCCATGGTGACGCGGTGGTTCGCAGCGCGCACAACCCCGGGTGGCGACCGCAACACACGGAGCATGGTGTGATCTTTCAGTGCTACGCGCCGGAGGCGCACCTCGTGTATCTCGTCGGCGATTTCAATGAATGGGGTCACAATCGGGATGGGCTCGTGTTCGATCCCAAGTTCGCGATGAACGGTCCGGACACCGATGGTGTGTGGCGGGCAACCATTGAGCTGAAGCCGGAACAACACGCGTATCAGTTCGTTATTGACGGGGACCATTGGATTGCCGACCCGAACGCGGAGGAGAGCGACGACAACGGGCACTCCATGCTGGTGGTGAAATGAGATTGCCCTGGGCATCGATTTTGGCACTGGCACTTGTCGCTAGCGTGCAGCCTGTTCACACTCAGGGTAAAGCGTCTACCCGCCCGGTAGCGGTGTCATCCGTCGAGCGTCTCATTTACGGCAAACCGTCCCATGGTTATCCACTCACCAACACCAACGGCGTGAAGACGGCGATCGCGGAAACGCCGAGCGTGCTGACGAGAAAACTGGCCGATGGCGAAGCGCTGTGGGGTTTTGGCGAACGGTTCGATTCGCTCAACATGCGCGGGCGGACGATGGAAACATGGATTGTCGACGCGTGGGGTGGCGGGAATCGTTCGTACATTTGCACGCCGTTCTTAATCAGCAGCGCGGGGTACGGATTGTTTGTGAACTGCACCGGCAAGGTGCGGTTCGACTGTGGCGCAACAAACCCGAACGAACTTCGTATCGAAGTTCCGGAAGGCGGGTTGGACGTGTTTGTATTTCAAGGGACGCCGCGCGAGATTCTGGCGGCCTACACGAGGGTCGTGGGCCGGCCCGAGCCGGTGCCGGACTGGGTGTTTGAGCCGTGGATTTCGCGAAACTCCTACCTGTCGGAATACGAGATCGACCGCGTGATCGACAAAATGGTGGCGCACGAGCTACGAGCAAGCGCGGTGGTGCTTGAAGGGTGGGCGGAAGGGCTGCAGAATTTCCGGTTCGAGCCGGGACGATATCCGAACACGAGAGAATGGATCACGAAACTGCACGAGCGCGGGTATCACGTGGTGTGCTGGGAAACACCGAGCCTGTGGGACAGCGCGAGCACATATCGGGAGGCCAAGACGAACGGGTTTCTGGTGTTGAAACCCGATGGGAGCGAGCTGCGGATCGACTGGCTGGAAAACGCGGTGAAGATCGATTTCCGCAAACCGTCGGCGCGTGATTGGTGGCAGAGGCTGCACGAACCGCTGATCGACATGGGTGTGGACGGATTCAAGACCGACGGCGGCGAGCGGATGCCGGACGAATGGTTTCACAATTTGCATCCGTTTTACTACCAGCGCGCGGTGCTGGATGCGTTTCGGGTCAAGGCAAAGCACGGCATGACGTTTGCGCGGTCGGGCACGGCGCCATGCGCGGGGAACGCGACGTTCTGGGGCGGAGACCAGTCGTCGAACTGGAACGACTTACCGCGCGTGGTGCGGGCCGGACTAAGCGCGGCGCTATCGGGATTTCCGTATTGGGGGCATGACATTGGCGGGTA
>Ga0187890_10002175_pt1 | contig 13775 bp, 14 predicted proteins | sample June2016WEW_21_1_FD_133005 | JGI IMG/M metagenome (GOLD analysis project Ga0187890, IMG submission 133005) | Peatland microbial communities from SPRUCE experiment site at the Marcell Experimental Forest, Minnesota, USA - June2016WEW_21_10 | ecosystem: Environmental > Terrestrial > Soil >... | reverse complement strand
GTTTCTGGCCGAAGCGATCATTATCTCGCTGGTCGGCGGTATCGTCGGCACCATTGTCGGCCTCTCCCTGCCGCTGTCGATCCGCTTCTTTACCAACTACGACTTGCCGATCTCGATCTGGTCAGTGGTGATTGCACTGACAGCGGCCGTCGCGGTAGGGGTGGTTTTCGGAACAATTCCGGCAACGCGCGCCGCACAAATGGATCCCGTGGAGTCGCTGAAGTATGAGTAACCTTGAGCGACGGCCGGACATAAACGAAGACGACGGCCAGCCCAAAGGGCCGAACCTTGTGCTGATCTACGGACTGCTTGCTTTCGCGCTGGCCGCGGCCATCGGTCTCGCGCTGCTGATTGTGTTTCCGTTCTATCACCGGCGATAAATCGAGACCAGCAGCGCAATCAAGGATTCGCGCGTTGAAGACGCCGCCCGTCGATCTTATGCGTTCTCTTCTCTCCCCGCGATCAGCATCGGAATTCCATCGACGATGGGGTAAGCGCGGCCACAAGCGGCGCAGAGCAGGTGGAGTTCTCCGAGGCGAAGTTCGCCCAGGCATGCCGGGCAGGCAAGCTGACTCATCACAGATGGATCGAAGGCAGTTTTAGAATCAGCAGCCATGACGCCCTTACTGGATCGTCGCATCGAGACCAAGAACCGGATCGGTGGGCTTTTCCGATTTGACCCCATTGCCGCCCTGAGTCGGACGACTGGCAAACTCGGCTTCGATGCGCTGGTTGGTGCCCGCCCTGGCGGATTCGTAGGCCACGCGAATGCCATTGAAGATGGCGCGGTCGTTCGAGGAGCCGTGACCGATGATGCATACGCCGCGCACGCCGAGCAGATGCGCGCCGCCGTATTCCCGATAGTCGAGGCGATGGCGGAATTCGTTGAAGGCCTGGCGGGAAAGCAGCGCTCCCACTTTGCGCGTAACGGTCTGGTTAAGCGCTTCGCGCAGCACCTCGCGAACAAATCGGCCTACGCCCTCGCTGGTCTTCAGCGCCACATTGCCTACAAAGCCGTCGCAGACAATTACGTCCGCCAGGCCTGAAAAAATGTCGCGGCCTTCCACATTGCCGATGAAGTGGATGGGCAGCGCCTTGAGCAGCGGATAGGCTTCGTGCGTGAGGTCGTTGCCCTTGGTCTCTTCTTCGCCAATCGAAAGCAGGCCGACGCGCGGGGACTCGATCTTGAGCACGCTGCGGGCATAGATCTCGCCCATCACTGCAAATTGCGCCAGGTTGCTGGCCTTGCAGTCGACATTGGCACCCACGTCGAGCAGCACGCAGGGATTGCCGGTTGAACTCGGCATTGGCGTCGCCAACGCAGGACGGTCGACACCGGGCAGCGCGCCCAGCACCATCTTGGCCGTGGCCATCGCCGCGCCGGTGTTGCCGGCAGTGACAAAGCCGGCCGCCGCACCCTCGCGCACCATCTTGAGTCCGACGCGCATCGAGCTGTCTTTTTTTGTCCGGACGGCGTGAGCTGCCTTCTCTTCCATGCCGATGCGCTCGGAGGCATGGTGGATCACGATAGGCAGATCTTCGTCATCCAGGTAGTCATCGAGAATATCGCGCAGCTCAGGCTCGGGCCCAATCAGATGGACCCGCACGGGCAGAGCCTTGCATGCGAGGATGGCCCCGCGAATCTCCGACTCCGGAGCTTTGTCGGTGCCTACGGCGTCAAGCGCAATGTCGATGAGCATGGGCGCTCTGGAGGTTACTTGGCTGCTTCCTTCACATCGACCACGGCGCGGCCCTTGTACTCGCCGCACTTGGGGCAGGCGCGATGGGGCAACTTCTTCTCGTGGCAGGCGGGGCACTCTGAGACGCCGACGGCGGTCAGAAAGTCATGAGAACGGCGAAGTGCGGTGCGGCGCGTTGAATGGCGCCTCTTCGGATTAGGCATTTCAAGATTCCTTTCGTTTCCCTGCCCGCTACCGTGCGGCCCCTGAGTCGTTTCTCAGGCCACACAACGGCTTGGCTGCCTTTTGGGCTGCCATCCGGCACAGGCTTTGGCACCCTCAATGGATCCAGATCATCTCTGGGGGCTGTTTTCCTTGGACTCGATCCGGTCGCGGAGGCCAGCCAGCGCCTCCCAGCGCGGGTCGTCCCCGGCACAGGTACAGGGCTGGTTGTTGCGGTCTGCGCCACAGCGCGGGCAAAGTCCCTTACAATCGGGCTTGCAAAGCGTCCTGACCGGCAGGGACAAAAGCACCTGCTCACGCAGCACATCCTCAAGCACAAGACTGTCCTTTTGATAATAACCGATTTCGGTTTCCGGTGCAGTAATGGAGCGTTCCGTAGCCTCTGCATCCGCCGCCGCGGGGCGAAAGATGAGGTCGTAGTCGGCAGCCAGCGGAATCTCGACCGGCTCGACGCAGCGGGCGCATGGAACCTGGAAGCTGCCCGCGAAGTGGCCCCGGAGCCGGATGTCGGCCACAATATCCTTGGGTCCGCGATGCTCGTGGATCACCTCAGCCCGGCCAGAGGCAGCCAACAGCCCGCGCTGCTCGGCCTCCGCGCCAAGGTCGACCGCGCCGGGAGCCATTTGCAGGTCAAAATCGATGGGTTCTTTTTCGAGCTCGACCACCTTGAATTCCATAGATTAGAGCCTACGGCGCGGGGTTCCTGGGAGTCAATGCGCAGAGACTTCTGAGTGAATCGGCAAGTCTATGTCTTGAAACATTCCTCTGAACGAGGCGCAGCACATCCGAGGCGAATATGCAGATCAGAGATGCCGTCGACGCAGACCTTGATCAGATCACGGCGATCTATAACGAAGTCCTGACTCACTCGACCGCAATCTACATCGACCATCCGACAACCCGGGAAGAAAGGCTTGCCTGGTGGAAGGAGCGGGTGGCGCAGGGGTATCCGGTTCTTGTGGCGGCCGAGGGCGACAAGGTCGCCGGCTTCGCCAGTTTTGGAGATTTTCGGCCCCGGCCCGGCTATCGATTTACGGTGGAAGGCACGGTTCATATCCACTCGGAGTGGCGCGGCCGGGGACTTGGCACGCAACTGCTGAAGGCTCTGGTGGAGCGGGCAGCGGCATTGGGTAAGCACACGATGATCGCGGGAGTGGACTCGGAAAATACGGCTTCCCTTCGCTACCTTGAACGTTTCGGATTCCAGCGTGTAGGCTGCCTTGCCGAAGTTGGATACAAATTCGACCGGTTTCTGAGCCTCGTCTTCCTTCAATACTGGATTACGCCGCCGGTCATGATGTCCGAGAGTTCTCCAGAGACCATCCGTCCCAAGTGAGCTGGCGGAGCTCCCCTTGTGCGAGGCTCTAGAATGGCTATAGGGCAGAGTCAGGCTGATTGCATCCCACACATTCGACATTTTTGAATCCCATGACCCACAGCACAAGCTCCACCTCCAAGATCGAAACAACCCTCCTGGTTCGTTTGGCCACCGATGCCGACCGAAGCCGTTTGATCCCGCTCATCAACTCCGCCTTTTCCATCGAGACCTTCCTTGAGGGCAACCGCACGGATGATGAAGACCTGGCTGCCATGATGCGCAAAGGTGAACTTCTTGCTGCTGAAGACGGCGAGGGGCAGCTCATCGGCTGCGTTTACACCGAGGTGTGCGGCGAGCGCGGCTATATGGGGATGCTGACTGTCGATCCAGCGCGCCAGCGCGGGGGCCTGGGCGGCAGCATTATGGAGGCGGCCGAAGAACATCTGCGCAGCCATGGATGTGTGGCCGTCGACATTCTCGTTCTCAATCTGCGCACTGAGCTGCCGCCCATCTATCGCCGCCACGGTTACGTCGAAACCGGTACCCAGCAGAATGGACTTCACCGTACGCTCAAGCCCGGCGTGAAATGCCATTTCATCCGCATGTCCAAAGACCTCTGAACGGGCAGAGGCAATGCTCGGGACAACTCTTGAAAACAAACGCTGAGAGCTCTCGCGTGTAAACTCCCAGACCGGTCTTTCGTCCATCACCATGGGGGAAAGATTGGACACTCGCTTTCGCTGCCCGTGTTGTGGCTTGAAGACGCTGGAGGCGCCCGGCGCGCTGGCTCTCTGCCCCGTCTGCTGGTGGGAGGACGACGGGCAGGAAGACGCCGATGCCGCAGACATCCGCCTGACGGTGAACGGCGAACTCAGCCTGAATGAAGCGCGCGCGTTCTACGCCCGATGCGGCGCGGCCCATCCCCGCTTCCTGCCCTACGTGCGCAAGCCGTTGGAGTCTGACCTCTAGGATCCAGATTCGGGTTATACCCCGGATAAAGTCTGGCAAATTCTGGCATCAATACGCACGCAAAAAATGTCGTGCAGCGTGAAGCGATTCCTGTGTACAATCAGTGGCCAGAGACGGGGTCCGCCAGGGCTTTCCCCGGATGTCAAAGCCGCCCTGGACAAGGCGATCTCTGCACTCCCATCTTCCGAACGATTCCAGGTTGCTCCAGGCTGCCGGCGTCAGACGCTCGGCCGGCTCTCGGCGAGTCGAGCGGGTTTGGCCGCAAGGTCGGCCAACTGCTCTCTCAGGGCGCGCGGCGTCGATTTTCGACGACCGGCGTTTCAAATCTGCAATGACAAGGAGGTTGAGCATGGAGACATGGGCAACGTGTTCCATCATCGATCATCGCAAACCGCTTTACCGTCAGGCGCTGGCTCTATTTGACCGCATCGTGGTGCCTTTGCCGCCAGCTCCGATTGGCGATCAGAGCCAAGAGGAGTTGGATCAACTGCGAGCTGAAGTCACCTATCTGCGAGAAAAAGAGGCGGCAGAACCCTTTGAGTGGAAGTCCGCGGAGTTTGACCTGTGGCGCACGTCGATTCTGGCCCAGGCCTTGTCAACAAAGCTGAATCGCGACGCTTACCTCGACACGCGCCTGATGCTGGTCGATCAATTCGACTCCCCGGAAGTGCAAGCGGTTCCGGTCTTCGGCGCGCCTCATCTCTTCGCGGAGTCGTGCCGCACGTTGGGTGAGATCGAAGACGCCATGACCATCGAGATCATGCAGAAGCTTCCTGTTCCCGACCCGGATACGCCGCTCGAGAATCTGGTCAAGTTGCGTGAGACGCCGGCCTTCAGAACGGCCCTCGACAATCTCCTGGAATGGAAGCGCGATAAGGCGCCGGGGATATTCCTTGCTGAGGGCGAACTTCAACGAAAAAGGGCAATGGCAGCGGCGATGAAAGATTTCGACAAGCTGACCAAGGCTTACGCGGCAGCGATGGAAGCAGAGGGTTACAAGAAAGCCGGGTCGATTGGCTCGATCTTCTTTGCCCTGCTTACCGGGGAGCCGATCTCGGCCATCAAGGAGACGCTGGTCTCCTTCCGCGAACTGCGGGAGCCCTGCTGGCAGAAGATGTCCGAGTTGAAATGCGCGCCGGCCGGGGTGGTTTATCACTTTCAAGAAGCGCTGGGAACAACGGGATAGTGTGCCTGAAGGCCCTTGACGGATGCCAGGAGGATCCGTGGGGCTCCAGATACGGGCACCGCAGCCAGTTCAAATCCTGAACTCGAAGACCGTCTCTTACCAAAAAAGTTCTCGGTTGGGCTCCAGGCCTTCACCAAGGCCGCTTCTCGTTTGACCCACCCGGCAAACCCACTTACCATGGAACGAGGGCATCCCCTGGGCATTCCTTGGGCGCACGGTGCTGGTTTGGTCCAGATCGGAGCCAAAGACAGCAACCTGTCGCACGCTTGAGCGTTCGGACCAGTTACGTAGTACAGATTGCGGCCTGAAAAATGGGATTTTTGTGCCTATCTTCAAAAGATTGTTCGGCGCATTGCGCCCGGAAGGCGACACCTTGAGTTCTACAGACACCGTCGAGAACATCCCCCAACCCGAATCTACCGAGGCGGCGCCCCTCAGTCACGAAGAGGGCCACGATCACGATGGTCATGACCACGAAGGCCACGATCACGAAGGTCATGACCATCAGCATGGCCCGGTCCTCAACCCCGAGTGCACCCGCGAACTGGTGCTCGACGTTCCTGCCGAAGAAGTCTCAAAGGCCTATCGGGAGGTCACGGGCAACTACAGAAAGTACGCCAAAATTCCCGGCTTTCGCGCCGGCAAAGTGCCGGAGACGGTGATCCGGCGGCGCTTTGCCGAAGGCATTCGTAAAGAGGTGATTGAGGGCCTGCTGCCCGCGCGATTCAATAAAGCGGTCGTCGAGTTGGGCGTTAAGCCCGTGAGTGAACCTCGTGTGACCGAGCTGACAGTCGAGGACGGTGAGCCGCTGCACGTTAAGGCGGTCTTTGAGTTCGTTCCCGATTTTTCCATCGAAGGCTATCAGTCGGTCACCGTCGAGAAACCGGCAGTCGAAGTCGCCGAAGAGGATTTAGTGCGCGAGCTCGAGCGTCTGCGTGCCGCTCATGCCACCATGGAGCCGGTCGAGGATGACCGCGCCCTGGCAGACGGCGATTGGGCACAGATCACCTATAGCGGTCAGGTCGAGGGCGACGAGCAGGCTGCTCCAATTGACCACCCCACGGACGAAGGCCTGTCCGCGGGGGCCCCGGTAATCGCCGGCGAAGACACCCTGGTCGAAGTGGGCGGCAAGGATACGATGGATGCTTTCAACACCGCTTTGCGCGGGGCCAAACCAGGCCAGGAACTGAAGGCCGAGGTCATCTATCCGGCCGATTACGCCGAGCCGAAGCTGGCGGGCAAGACCGTCGCCTATCACGTCGAAGTCAAGGCGATCAAGAAGCGCATCCTGCCCGAGTTGAACGACGACTTTGCCAAGGAACTTGGCCAATACGAGAGCATGGCGGAGTTGGAAACCCGCGTCCGCGAGCATATGACGACACGCCTGCGCCGCAGCGTGGAAGCCGAGACCAAAGACCGGCTCTTCGCCGCGCTTACCGCACGCTACACGTTTGCGGTTCCAGAGTCGCTGGTGCAGGAGCAGATTGAAACGCGACTGGAGCGCGGGTTGCGCGCCCTGGCTGCCCAGGGAATGAATACGGATCAGATGCGGAAGCTGGACTTCGCCCGCCTGCGTACCGCCCAACGCGACGGCGCCATGGCTGAGGTAAGGACCAACATCCTGCTCGACCGCATCGCCACCGAAGAGAACATCACCATCAGCGACGAGGAGATGGATCGGGAGATGCAAATTGCCGCACTCCAGTCCAGGGAGCCGATCGACGCATTGAAGGCGCGTCTGGCGGCCGACGGCGGGCTGGTCAGAATCCGGGAGCAATTGCGGCGCGAAAAGACTGCAAGCGTGATGTATGAGCGGCTGCCTGCACAGGTCAAATAGTAAAGTGGGCAATGGGGCGATAATTCTAGTGCGATCCGACACAGACTGTGCGGAATCGAACGAGTACAAAGGGGACTGAAAGCGAGAGTCCCCAGCGAGAGGGCAAAAGATCCAATGGCATTGGTTCCCATGGTGGTTGAACAGACGGGCCGGGGCGAGCGCGCCTACGACATCTACTCCCGTCTGCTTCGCGACAATATTATCTTTCTGGGTACTCCCATCGACGATCAGGTGGCGAACCTGATTGTGGCCCAGATGCTGTTTCTCTCGGGCGAAGACCCGGAGAAGGACGTCCATCTCTACATCAACTCGCCCGGCGGCTCCATCACTGCGGGACTGGCCATCTACGACACCATGCAATTCATCAAAAACAAGGTGGAGACGATCTGCATCGGCCAGGCAGCCTCGATGGGCGCATTCCTGCTGTTAGCGGGCACCAAGGGTAAACGGTTTGCCCTGCCCAACTCGCGCATTCTCATTCATCAGCCGTCGATGGGCGGATTGAGCGGCCAGGCCACGGACATCGACATCCATGCGCGTGAGATTTTGCGCATCCGCGAAATTACCAACAACCTGATCGCTCGGCACACCGACCAGCCGCTGGACCGTATTGAGCGGGATGTCGAGCGGGACTTTATCATGAACGCGCAACAGGCCAAAGAGTACGGCATCGTCGACGAAATCATCGACCGGCCGCGCTCGTAACCTGAACGGTACCCGCACGTAATCAGAACGCTGGCAGTTGACCACGATCTTCGCCAGCAAACCTGTTAGACTTAGCGGTACGCAGAAGCAGCAAAGAACGAGAGCTCGTCCTAAGGGAGCAGAAACATGAAAACCCGTGTGGGACCCGAAGAAGCATTGCGCTGCTCCTTCTGTCACAAGTCGCAGGACGCCGTTGCCAAGCTGATCTCCTCACCCAGCGACTACCCTCGCGCCTACATCTGCGACGAGTGTGTGGCCGTCTGCAACTCGATTCTTGAGGACGACCGGGGCGCCGATGCCGCGCATCCGGCCAACGTTGCCGGCCATCTGCCCAAGCCGCAAGAGGTAAAGGGCTTTCTCGACGACTATGTCATCGGCCAGGATCAGACCAAGAAAAAGCTCGCCGTGGCCGTTTACAACCACTACAAGCGCATCCAGATGAACAAGATGCGCAACAATGAAGTCGAGCTGGCCAAGTCCAACATTCTACTTATCGGGCCGACGGGGTCAGGCAAAACTCTGCTGGCTCATACGCTAGCCAAGATGCTCGACGTGCCCTTCGCCATTGTGGATGCGACGACCCTGACCGAGGCCGGCTATGTGGGCGAGGATGTTGAGAACATTATCCTCAAGCTCTTGCAAGCTGCCGATGGTGACGTGACGCGCGCGCAGCAGGGCATCATCTACATCGACGAGATCGACAAGATCGGGCGCAAGGACGAGAATCCATCCATTACCCGCGACGTCTCGGGCGAGGGCGTGCAACAGGCCCTGCTCAAGATTCTCGAGGGCACGGTGGCCAATGTTCCGCCGCAGGGTGGACGCAAGCATCCACATCAGGAATTTACCGCCGTCGATACCACCAACATCCTGTTCATCTGCGGCGGGGCTTTCGTGGGACTGGAGCGCGTGGTGGGCAGGCGCGTGGGCAAGAAGGCGCTGGGCTTCAAGACCATTGACGCGGCCGAGGGCGACGCCGCCACCACAAGGTCGCACCGCGACACCGAGCTGCTGCGCCGGACAGAACCTCAAGACCTGATCAAGTACGGGCTGATTCCCGAGTTTGTCGGTCGTCTGCCCGTCATGGGCATCCTCGACGAGTTGGATGAAGTGGCGTTGGTTGAGATTTTGACCAAGCCACGCAATGCCATCCTCAAGCAGTATCAAAGGCTCTTTGAGTTCGAGAACGTCCGGTTGCACTTTACGCAGGATGCCATCGGCGCTGTGGCTCGCGAAGCCCTGGCTCGCAAGGTTGGCGCGCGCGGCCTGCGCATGATCCTCGAAGAACTGATGCTTGATCTGATGTATCACCTGCCCAATAACAAGCGGGTTCGCGATTTAGAAATCACCAAGGATATGGTCGAGCGGCGCGATCTGTCGCTCTGCCTGCTGGAAAAAGCGGGCTGAAATTTAAGTATTCGCGTTGAAGTTTATGAAATTGCCCCAGGTCTCGATTCCGATTCCTGGGGTTTTTCATTTCATGCTAGCGCATCAGTCAGTGCTGTTCGCAGGCCAGAGATCCGTGCAACAATAAGCGCATCATGAATCTCAGGAATAGTCTGATTCTTCCTCTGGCACTCGCTGCCTCGATTCCCATGTTCGCGGATGATGGGGCTGCGTCCATCGCTGCTGGCGGGCTTGTGCTCATGGGCCGTGAGCCGCGCATTGTCATGCAAAAGGAAGTTCTGCAAATCTCGATGCACAAAGTGATCGTCGATTACGATTTTCGCAGTGACAGCGACGAGGACGTTACGACTGAGATGGCCTTTCCCATTCCGCCGTATGAATGTCTCATCGAATATTTCGACCTTTCAAAGCAGGGATTCGATGACTTCCGACTTTGGATCGACGACGTGCCATCACAATTTCAGGTTGAGACAAGGGCGTTCTTGAAGGACAAAGAGTACACTCAACTTCTTGCCGGGATGCACATTGACGTTGCGACGTTCGGTCATGAGGACTCGAATCACATCAGTCATGATATTCAGAGACTCACCGATCTCCAACGCAAGCAGCTCGAGCGTGCTGGTTTGATCGGTGGTGGCGTCGGCGACCCGAATTGGCAGGTTCGGAAAAAGTATTACTGGCGGCAGACTTTTCCTGCGCACAAGATCATCCACATCCGGCACGAATACTCGCCAACGGCGGGTTTCGAGAACAGCATTGAGTACGGCATGGGAATCGATAGCATAAAGTCGCTTAAAGATTTCTGCATTGACGGACGCCTCCGAACGACCTTGCAACAGGTGGCCAAAAGCAGGGAAAAGTTCGCGGCCTACTTTTGGGTCGATTTCATCCTAACGACGGCCAACACGTGGAAGACGCCGATCGAGGATTTCACTCTCATTGTTGAGCGCCCGCACCTTAAAGAACCAGGCACCACCACATTGGCTAACTATGTGAGCTTTTGCTGGGATGGACCGGTTACTAAGACCGACACCGACCATTTTGCTGCTCATGCCGTCAACTTCGTTCCAAAGAAGGAGCTTTCGATTGGCTTTTTCCACCTAGAGAAAAGCGTGTTCTGATCAATGGGGCTCAGATTTTGAAACTCCTGGAGCCGATCCCCCAATTCCCCATCCGCGCCTCATTCCGCTGTACAATCCCTACAGGCGCTTTGCAGTCGGCCCCGCAACTTGAGCCGCTTTCGCGCATCCAACTTCAAAGGTGTTCCGATGACCGCATCCCGCGAAAAAACCGAAGCGCGCAAGCTGCCCATGATGCCCATCCGGGACATGGTGATCTTTCCCTACATGATGACGCCCTTTGTCGTGGGGCGCGAGTCGAGCGTGCGCGCGCTTGAAGAGGCGCTCACCGCCGACCGCAAGATCTTTCTCGCCACGCAGCACGACGCGTCGATCGACGAGCCCAAGGCCAAAGATATTTACCAGGTCGGGTCCATTTGCAACATTGTCCAAAGCGTCAAGATGCCGGACGGTAATATCAAGGTCCTGGTCGAGGGCGTGGAACGCGCCAAGTCGATCGAGGTGAACGACCGCGACGGATTCTTTGTCGCCACGGTGCGGGTAGGCAAGAGCAATTTCGAGATGACACCGGCCGTCGAACAGTTGATGACGCGCGTGACCGGCCTCTTCGAGCAGTACGTCAAGCTGCAGCAGTCGCTCAACTACGAGACCATCATCGCCACGGTGCGCATGGACGAGCCGGCCAAGCTGAGCGACACCATCGCCGCCAACCTGCAACTGGGCATCGAAGAGAAACAGGAACTGCTGGGCATCTTCGATCCCGCGATTCGCCTGGCGCGCATCGCCGACGTTCTCGATGTGGAGATTGAGAAGCTTGACCTCGATCGCAACATCCAATCGCGCGTCAAGCGGCAGATGGAGCGCGCGCAAAAAGAGTATTACCTCAACGAAAAGATCAAGGCCATCCAGAAAGAACTGGGCCGCGGAGAGAAGAGCGAGTTCGACGAACTGCGCAAGAAGATCGAGACCTCCGGAATGCCCAAGGACGTGCTGGACAAGGCTATTCAAGAGCTCAAAAAGCTCGAAGCCATGCCGCCGATGTCAGCCGAGTCGACTGTGAGCCGCAACTACATCGACTGGCTGCTGGCCGTCCCCTGGAAAAAGCGCTCAAAGGAAACGCGCTCTATCGAGTTCGCTGAAAAAGTGCTCAACGCGGATCATTATGGGCTTGAGAAGATCAAAGAGCGAATTCTTGAGTTCCTCGCCGTCCGCCAACTGGTGAAAAATCCCAAAGGTTCAATTCTGTGTTTTGCGGGGCCTCCGGGCGTGGGCAAGACTTCGCTCGGCATGTCGATTGCGAAGGCCACAGGCCGCAAGTTTGTGCGACTCTCGCTGGGCGGCGTGCGGGACGAGGCCGAAATTCGCGGGCACCGGCGGACCTATATCGGCGCGCTGCCCGGCCAGATCATCCAGCACATGAAGCGGGCCGGGACAAAGAACCCCGTCTTTCTGCTCGACGAAGTGGACAAAATGGCCTCAGACTTCCGCGGCGATCCGGCGTCGGCCCTGCTCGAAGTGCTGGACCCTGAGCAGAACATCGCCTTCCAGGACCACTATCTCGATGTGGATTACGACCTCTCGCAGGTGCTTTTTGTAGCCACGGCGAACGTGATGCATACTGTGCCAGCGGCCTTGCAGGACCGCATGGAAGTTCTCCGCCTGCAAGGCTACACCGAGCAGGAGAAGCTGGAGATCGCCCGGCAGTACCTGGTGAAGAAGCAGCGCGAACAGACCGGCCTGAGCGAAAAGAACATCGTCTTCAAAGACGATGCAATCGTCGAGATCATCCGCAACTACACGCGCGAGGCCGGCGTTAGGAATCTCGAGCGCGAACTCGGCAACGTCTGCCGCAAGGTGGCCCGCAAGGTCGTCAAGTCCGGCGCAAAGCACAAGGAAGAGCTGACGGCTGCGAATATTCACGACTATCTCGGCGTGGCCAAGTACCGCGACTCCGAGGTACATGACAAGAGCGAAGTTGGCCTTGTGACCGGCCTCGCCTGGACCGAGGTAGGTGGCAGCATCCTCACCACCGAAGTGCAGGTCCTTGATGGCAAGGGCAAGCTCACCATCACCGGCCAGCTCGGCGATGTGATGCAGGAGTCGGCGCAGGCTGCACTCAGTTACATCCGCGGACGCGCGCAAGCACTGGGGCTGAGCCGCGAGTTCTATCGCAACATGGACCTGCACCTGCACGTTCCCGAAGGCGCAATCCCCAAAGACGGCCCCTCGGCCGGGATCACCATGGCTACGGCGCTCGCCAGTGCGCTGGCCAGGATCCCTGTGCGGCGCGACATCGCTATGACCGGCGAAATTACGCTGCGCGGCAAGGTGCTGGCGATCGGCGGATTGAAGGAAAAGCTGCTCGCCGCCTTGAGGGCCGGCATCTTTGAAGTGATCCTCCCGCGCGCCAATGAGAAGGACATAGCCGAGTTGCCGGACAACATCAAGAACTCCATCAAGCTCCACTTTGTGGATCAGATGGATGAAGTGCTGGCGCTCGCTTTGGAGAGCCCGCTCCCGACTCCGATTCCCGCAGGCACAGAGGTGCTGACGGGGGTTTCGCCCAGCGAGATCTCGGCAAATCTTCCGCCGCCGCAATAAAGTCTTCGTTCAAATCGGAAGCCTCGCAATTCCGAAACCACGGTCCTCCTCGCTCGCCAAATAGTCCGTGCGGCATTCCGCGCCATGAACGGGCCGCGCACGACAGTACTAACAAGCTCGCCCATGGGCTCCACACCTCAAAGGAAAGATGAAACCTTAGTAACTTGTAGCGGCGAGATATGTGGAGTTTAATCAGCAACGGCGCGGGGATTTCAACTTCAAGCGGCGAATACTTTAGTAACCAATGATGGTGCAAAATCCGTGTTTCATACGAACGAATAGCCGTTGATACCTGTGTAGCCGGTATTCAATCAGGCTGGTAGGAGACTCATGGTAATTGCACACCTTCTGCACCAAGCGATTAAAACTCCTCTGCTTGCGAAAGCCCTCAACCTTGGCGGCTTCCAGTTCAACTCCTCGCGCGCAGCAAGCAACGCCGGTGCTGCCAACCAAGCAATCAAGGCGAGCGTCACGCTGCTGATTCTGTGCGCAGCCGGCGTCGCTTTTTCTCAAAGCTGTTCCGGCATCTCCCTGGGCGCGAATGCCAGCCTGAATGGATTTGTTCCCTTCCCATCGAGCAACGTCTGGAATACAAATATCTCCTCGGCTCCGGTTGACCCGAATTCACCGGCGATGACCAGCGCGTCCGGGTTTGCCGGCTTCCACCTACATCCCGACTTTGGCTCTGAAAGCATGTATGGGATTCCCTATGTCGTCGTGGATTCGACGATCACTCCGACAGTGCCGATCG
>Ga0187890_10002172_pt1 | contig 13785 bp, 14 predicted proteins | sample June2016WEW_21_1_FD_133005 | JGI IMG/M metagenome (GOLD analysis project Ga0187890, IMG submission 133005) | Peatland microbial communities from SPRUCE experiment site at the Marcell Experimental Forest, Minnesota, USA - June2016WEW_21_10 | ecosystem: Environmental > Terrestrial > Soil >... | reverse complement strand
TACGCGCAGCGCTACGATCGCCGGCTAACGCTGGCTTTCATCGATCTCGACAATTTCAAAGTCGTCAACGACAGCCTCGGCCATAGTGCCGGAGATGAGCTCCTAAAGGTTGTCGCGAGCCGGTTGATCAATTGCGTGAGAGCGACCGACACGGTGGCGCGGCTCGGCGGCGATGAATTCGTGGTTCTTCTACTCGACCAGCCGGACGATCCGGAGGTTGTTTCCGGGACCCTGAAAAAGATCAGCGCGACGATCGCCGAGACGGTTCATCTGGAATGGCGTTGCCTTAAAATGACCGGCAGCATGGGCGCTGCAAACTACCCTGAAGATGGGACGGAAGCTGACGCGCTACTAGCTAACGCGGATGCGGCTATGTATCGCGCGAAGGAAATAGGGCGCGACAATTTCCAATTTTACACGCCTGAATTGAGCGCAAGGGCGCACGAGAAGTTCCGGTTCCATGAGGAATTGCGGAACGCGGTAACCCGTTCCGAATTCGTATTGTTCTACCAGCCGCAGGTCGACTTGCGGACAGGGCGAGTCTTCGCTGTCGAGGCCCTGATACGCTGGAACCACCCGGTACTCGGCATTGTGCCGCCGACGAGGTTTATCCCGGCGGCCGAGGAGACGGGGCTGATCGTGCCGATCGGCGACTGGGTCCTGCATGAAGCTTGTCGGCAGAATAAGGCCTGGCAGGAGGAGGGGTTGCCGTTCATGACCATGTGCGTGAACGTCTCGGCGCGGCAATTCGAGGAGAAGGCGTTGGTCTGCCGCGTGCTGAGCGCACTGCAAGTAAGCGGATTGGAACCGACATATCTCGAATTGGAGTTGACGGAGAGTCTTATCATGCAGAACCTGGGACAGGCAGTCGCGACAATGAAGGAATTGCGCCACCTTGGCGTTCAGCTCTCGATTGACGATTTTGGAACCGGCTACTCCAGCCTTAGCGCACTGAAGGCGTTTCCCGTCGCCCGGCTAAAGATCGACAAGTCATTCATCAACGATCTCGTCACTAACGAGAGCGATAGAGCCGTCGCAAGCGCGGTAATTTCTTTGGGACAAAAGCTGAATCTGAGGGTCATCGCCGAGGGCGTTGAAGCTGAGGAGCAACTTGCGTTTTTGCGCGAAAACAATTGCGACGAAATGCAGGGATATCATTTCAGCAAACCTGTTCCGGCCTACGACATAGAGAAATTACTCAAGGGGGTGTCACACGATCTCGTCGTTCACTAGGTCAGTAGCCCTTTCGCGTTCTTCGTTCGACAACATGACAAAGCCGGCGGGCGCGCCCGTTTACAGGGGGGAGAATTCCCACGTCTCGTGCCCCGTGATGGCCTTCACGATCGCGTCGATTTGAAATGGTTTTGCGAGAGAGCCGTCGATTTCGGATGCGCGCATCGCTTCGAATATTCGCGTGCCGTCCTCTAGCTAGAGTCCATCCGCCGACAAGACCGGCGATCGTCCCAAAGCGCCGGCCTTCGCCGCCAGCGCTTCGTCGAAGTCGCGCTGCTCGATGAGCAGCGAATCAATGTCGACCGCCTCGCCGGTCGTCGCGGGAAAGATGCGGCGAATCGCATTCAGGGCCGCGCGATCGCAGACGAAACGCACCTCCGCCGCGGACAATCCCGCCGTCCGCTCGGCGAGAACCGCCAGATCAATCCCCTCGGCGACCGGCTTCTTGCGCAGATGGACGCCCAAAATAGCCGCGCGCGCGATGCGATCCGGCCGCGCCACCTCCAGGTGAAAGTCGAGCCGGCCCGGTCGCAGCAGCGCCTCGTCGATCATGTCCAGCCGGTTTGTGGCGGCGATCACCCAGACGTCCCCCAGCGCTTCCACGCCGTCGAGTTCCGTGAGCAATTGGCTGACGACCCGATCGGTCACCGGCGAGCGGCCGTCCGCGCCCCGCTTCGGCGCCAGGGCGTCGACCTCGTCGAGGAAGATGACGCAAGGCGCCGCGTGGCGGGCCCGTGCGAACAGTTCGCGCACGCCCTGCTCGGATTCGCCGACATATTTCGACAACAGCTCCGGGCCCTTAATGGAAATGAAATTGAGATTGCTTTGGGAAGCCAGGGCCTTCACCAGCAGCGTCTTGCCGTTTCCGGGCGGGCCGTAGAGCAGGACGCCGCGCGGCGGCTGCAGCCCGATTTTCTCAAACAGGACCGGCTGGGTCAGGGGCCACGCAATCGTTTCGCGCAGGGCGGCCTTGATTGGCTCAAGGCCGCCGACGTCGTCCCATCGCACATTGGGCACTTCGACGGAGACTTCGCGCAATCCCGAGGGCGACACCTCGCTCAACGCCTCTCTGAAGTCCGGCATATCGACCGTCATGGCCATCAGCGCCTCATAGGGAACCGGCCCCGAGCTGAGCGACAACTCCGGAAGCTGGCGACGCAGCGCCACCATCGCGGCCTCGCGGCAGAGGGCGTTCAGATCGGCGCCGGTGAATCCATGCGTCGTCTCCGCCAGATCGGCGAGGTCGACGCCGTCCGCGAGCGGCATGCCGCGCGCGTAAATCTCCAGTATCTCGCGCCGGGCGCGCGCGTTGGGAATGCCGATCGCGATCTCCCGGTCGAACCGTCCGGGTCGCCGCAGCGCCGGATCGATAGCGTTCGGACGGTTGGTCGCCGCCATCACGATCACGTCGCCGCGGCTTTTGAGGCCGTCCATCAACGCCAGAAGCTGCGCGACGACGCGCTTTTCGACCTCGCCTTCAACGCGTTCGCGCTTGGGCGCAAGCGAGTCGATCTCGTCGAAGAAGATGATGCAGGGCGCGCGCTTGCGGGCGTCCTCGAAAATCCTTCTCAACTGAGCTTCGCTCTCGCCATAGAATTTCTGAATGATCTCCGGTCCACTGACGTAAATGAACTCGGCCTCGGATTCGTGCGCCACCGCGCGCGCCAGAAGCGTCTTGCCGCAGCCGGGTAGCCCATGCAGCAGCACGCCTTTGGGCGGCGTCATGCCGAGACGTTCGAAAATCTCCGGATGACTGAGCGGCAGCTCGATCATTTCGCGAATCTTCGCGACTTCGCGCTCCATACCGCCGAGATCGTCATAGGTCACGATGTCCTCGGTCTCGGCAGCCGCCTGGCTCGGCGCGCCGCGGCGAGCGCTCTCGACCGCGAGCAAGGTGTCGGGATGGATCATCACCGGCCCGTCGGGTTCGGTGCGGATCACATGGAAGTCGCGGTGGTTTCCTCCGAACAAGGCGATTCGCACGCGGTCGCCGGTTTTAACGGCGAGCCCATCGAGCCGGCGCGCCATATGTTCGATTTCGTCCTCTTGCAAGGCGCCGGCGCCCAACGGCGCCGCGACGACGCGCCGAGCGACGGCGTAAGCGACTTTCTTGATCGCGGCCTTCTGGCCGAGCGCCACGCCGGCGTTGGTGCGGCCGACGCCGTCGATCTGAATGATTTCTCGCCCCCGCTGCTCCTTGTAGGTGGGCATCGCCTTGGCGACGGTTTTGGCGCGACCTTCGATCTCCAGCACATCGCCGGGCGAAGCGCCGATCCGACGCAGGGTTTCAGGATCGATCCGGACGATGCCGCGTCCCACATCGTCACGCCGCGCCTCTTCGACGGTGAGGCGCAGCGCCTCGTTATTCTCTCGGGCTTCGTCGGACACGGACATCTCCCCTTGCGGTCATTGATCGGCGCCATTAGCCGGGCAACGCCAAATATTCAGACTTGATGCGCTCGGGCAGAAACTTCGCGACCGCGTGAAGAGCGCCGATGAAAAGGACGCCATCGTCGTCATCGCCAAGCGTCGCATCGATCCGCCCGGCGATGAATCGGTCGCGCGCGTCCAGCAGGGCGGCGGCCTGCGCCTCGGTGCGCTCGGGCGACTGCAACAGCCTGTATTCGTCGAGAAGCAGAGCAGGGGATTCGGTGCCGACGAGCGTTGCGCCTTCGCGCACGAGACTCTCCAGCAGCTGGTGATTGGGACTGCCCTGGGACGCCAAATCCCGCACCAGCTCGTTCTCGCGGCCGCAGACGGGCAGGCTGTCCTGATACAGCTTTACGCGCTTGAGATCGAGCCCGAGCCTGTCGATCGCGTTGGCGATAGCGCGCCATACGGCGTCGAATTCGGCGGATCTTTCAGCCCACTTGCCCTCGCCGTAGCGCGCGACAAAGGCGGCTTTGTAAGCCGGCGCGGCCGAGCCCATCTCGACCGTGCTGTGCACGACGGGTACGTATATCAACCGCGCCATCTTGCGATCCGCTCCATTCCTCGCCCCGCGCGACCGGAGGCGCTAGTTCGCCTTGCTCAGCCGAACCTCAAGGACGCCGTTGCGCAAATTGAGACGCGGCGAGCCGACGGCGAGCTTTTCTTCGATAAGCGTCTCCTTGCGATAAAGTCGATCCTCGGTCTTCGCCTCGAGCAGCAGGATGTCGCCGTCGAGGAAGCAACGAATGGCCTTGCGTTCGACGCCGGGCAATTCGAACAACAAAACGATTTCGTCCGGCTCATCGAATATGTCCGTCGCGGGCTCCAAGACTTCGAGCGGGCTTTTCCGCGCAGCCTTTCGTGGCGGCGCCTCCGGCCGCTTCGACGGCTCATCCTGCGACGCGCGCTTCTCTCGCGCCGCTTCGCTCAGAGTGCGCGTTCCGAAGGAATATTCGATCACCCGCCCGTCCTTTTCGTGCCGGCCGCGGCGCGGAAGCTGGTCGAAATCGGCGAGCACGTTGAAAAGATCGGAAAGACCGCGCGCAATCTTTGCAAAGCCAGCCGCGCCGGTAGCGTCATCGCTGTCATCTGGATCCTTCTTACTCATGCGCCGCGCTCCCTCGTTCGAATGGCGCCGTGACGACGGCGCCCAGCGCTTGCTCGATGCGCGCCAATCGTTCATCCATCGCCTCCAGCGCCGCGTTGCGCTCAGAGGCCAGGCGGTCCGGGCGTCCACTATGATTCCACCAGTCGAGACCGAGTTCGCGCGCCTTGTCGACCGAGCAGATCACCAGGCGCAGCTGGATCGTCAGGAGTTCGACCTCGACGAGCTTGATCGAAATGTCGCCCGCTACGACGACTCCCTTGTCGAGAATGCGCTCGAGCAGATCGGCGAGGTTCGTGCTCTCGACGGAGTGAGACATGGATTTGGCGGAGGGCATGGCGATACCTTTCACAACGCCCCGTCCCGGACGTCGAGGTCGAGCGACAGATCCTTTTCGCGGAAGCCGAACTGCCGCTGCAATCGCAAAATCTCTTCGGCTTGCGCGAAAAGCGCCGTTCCCAGCTTGTCGATCTGCGCGTCCGTGAGGCGCCCTGCCTCCATACGCCGCACGGCCTGCCGTTCGAGCACTTTATGGAGCAGTTTCACGAGGGTCAGCACGAGCCGGATGAGACCTTGGGCGGTCGACGATCCGTCGGCGCTTTGGCGGTCATTCACGGCGATCGGCGGGCTGCTGGCGATGCGCCCGGGAGCGATGTCGGGCGATGCGGTGCCGCGCGAAGCGGAAGACGGCGGCGCGGACGGGGAAGGCGGCGACGGCGTTTGCGGGCGGACCGTGGGGATAGCCGGACGGCCATCCGGCCAGATCGTATCCACCGACCCCAGCAGCAGCCGAAGATCGAGGAACAACAGGTCGACGTCCGCCAGCCCGATGGTGAGGTTGCCCTCCAGCGACACGCCGCGATGGAGGATTCGGTCCAGCGCCTCGGCCAGCGACAAATCATCGCGATAGGGTCGCGCCGAATTGGCCTGGCGAAAGTCAGGGGCGAGCGTCGTCTGCATCGCTTCTCCCTTCCGACTCTATTCGATCGAGCCGGTCCAACAACTCCTGCTCGCGCGCGTCGAACTCCGCCTCCGTGACCGCCCCGCTGTCGAGTGCGCGATGCAGCGCCGACAGATCGGCCATGATCGCGCGCTTCTCCGCCTCGGCTTCGTCCTGGACCGCCTCGTCAATCTTCTCGAGAACGAACATCAGACCGCGCAGCGGCGCCGCCAATAGACTGTCGATGATGATCATGATCCTGTTCTCCGCGCGCTTCGACGGCCGTTCAAGCCGACGTCCGCCTGCTCGGTCCTACCGTCCGAACCGTGCTGGCGCGCCTGATCGAAAGAATCTTCCTCAGAACCGCGGCCACGCCGTTCAGCGCAGCCGCCAACAAATCGTCGATGATGAGCAAGGCCTCGTTCTCCGGGACGGATGCCCGCGTGGCGTGGTCTATTGGTCGCGTGGATCGAATTGCACGAAATTGTGCGGCGGCCAGGGGCCGCCGACGTTGAAGGCGATATCTTCGTCAGTCGCCGCCGCCGAAGCGTGGACGGCCGCCTCGAACTGGTCGACGCCGGAGCGCGATACGAGCGCCGCGAGGTTTGCGATCTCCCGCTCTCCACGAACCGGCAATGCGACGACTTCCGCGCAGGACGGTTCGATTGCGGCGACGACCTGCGCCGTGTGCGAGTCGCGATATTGATGGAGCGCGTCGTCGAACAACTGACCGAGGCGAATCTTTTCATCGTTGGAGGGCGGTCGGCGGCCGTTGAAAATTCTTTCCCGCGCCGCCCGCAGCGTCGGCGTGCGCTCGACGAGATAGGCGATCGGATCAGCGGCCTCGAGGCTCACGCGCAGGCTCATTTCGATCGCGCCCGAGACGCGTTGCAGTTGCTCCGAAAGCGTCTCGCGATGCTCATCGAGGAAATGGCGAAGATCGTCTTTCGATTTCGTTATGGTGCCGAACGCCATCGGCAAAATATCGAACCGCGCGCCGAGAGCAGCCAGCACCGATTGCGTCGCGGCGATGTGGCGGCGTTCGGCGCGCACCGCGGCGACCGGGCAATCGCTCACCACCGCGCAGAGCGGTCCGACATCGAACCGATAGGCGGGCTGGTCGAAGACGCCAGTCAAACCCGGCGTTTCGCCTTCGCCGGATCTGCCCACCGCGTAGACGTAAAGGCGCATGAACCGATCTCCCGCGAGCTAGGCCCGCCAGCCTCTTTTCCAATCGGAGAGGTTCATCCTCACTGGTCATCCGGCCGGGCGTGCGCGTAGGACCTGACCGACAAGTCCGCGTCGAGCTCGATCGCGTAATGCTCGCGTTCGAGAATCTCCTGCGTCAGCGGAAGTCCGAGCATCTTGACCTCCAGATTCGGCACGAGAATTTCCGCCTCCGCGGACCAACCCTCTGCGCCGTGACCGGCGGGGATGAGCTTGGTGATGCGAACCTCCCGGGCCCCCAGTTCGGCCGAAAGAAACTGCAGCGCCGCGGCGCGAGCCGCCGACAACCTGCCTATGGGCGCGGATGCGGGTTCGGGTCTTAAGGGAGGCGGCGTCTTGACGATCGGCGCCTTTCGATGAGGCGTCGCGCGTTCAGCTCTTTCGCTTCTTTGCATCATTTGCCCTATCTCCGTTCGATCGCCTCAATAGTTGAATTGGAAATGTCGCAGCGTTGGCCCGCGCCCGACTGGCGACCTGTGCGGCGCCTGGACCGCCTGCGCGCGAGGAGCCACGCCTTCCAGGCTCGCGTGAATATTGGCGATTTCAGCGTCGATCTCGCGAAAGCGGCCTGCGATGGCGTCCAATCGATCGCGGCAAGTCCGCACTTCTTGGGTACGCCGCGCGCGCTCGAGTTCGAGAAAACTAATGCGCAGATAGGCTTTGTGGGCGGATATCTGTATGTCCGAGCGCCCGGTCAGCGTTCGCAGATCGGAAAGTCCGCGTGATGGCCGTCTTTGAAGCGACATTGTCATTGTCCCATGTTTGAACGGACCGCCATTTCGTCAGCCGATTCTGCGCTCTCCAGACGGCGCAGAAGAAGATCGACGAATGCCGAAGAGACGGCGCCTTCGTTCTTTCCAGGCGGCGGCGCCTGGCTCAGGATGTCTCGGCAAGCCCAAAGGAAAACTGGGTTGCGCAGGCTCGCTTCGCCGCCACGGGCGGCAAGCACGCGCGCAATGGCGATCGAAGCGCGCAGCGTCGGATGATAGTGAGAATCGTGCGCCTCGGAGCGGCACAACCTCAGCAAATCGACCACCCGCGCGGCGCGCTTCATATCGAGACCGGATTTTCTTGCGGTGATGGCGATTTCCGTGTCGCGGTCGTAGTGATCGAGATGAAGGGTGATCATGCGATCGAGCAGGGCGTCCTGCGTGCGATAGACGCCGGCGTATTCCGCGGGGTTCGAGGTGAAGATGGCGCGAAAATGCGGATGGACGTTGACGTAACCCTCGCCTCGGGCGTGCAGCGCGGAAATGTTCAGGACGCCCTCCGACAGGATGCTCAGGAATGGGTTGTTGGCCTCCGGCTTGCTCCTGTTGAATTCGTCGTAGATGATCGTGTGCCCCAGTCGGCAAGCCGTTGTGATCCGATTGTCGATCCACAGCGCGCGTCCCTCTTCTTCGAGCTTCATGACCGAAGAAATGTAATTGTCGACCACGCGCGACTTGCGATAACCGCTCTCGCGGCCAATCAGATCGGAACTGCCGAATTCATGGTCGCCATGAAGCAGAATGGCGGGACGAGCGAGCTGCGCCGCGACGTGAAAGGCCAGCGTTGTTTTTCCCGTGCCGGCAGGTCCGGAGAAATGCACGGCGTAGCCCGCCTCGAGATAAGCGAGAGCCCGTTCGGTGATCTCCTGGACGGCCGGCGAGGTCACGAACGCATTGCTCGGACCCAGCGCGATAGAGCCGTCTTCGCCGCCCGTAGGCTCCTCGACGACCGGCTCGCAGTTTGCGAACGCTATGACGCTCATTTCGAATCCCTTCCATGACGCGCCGCCGAGCCTCGATGGCCCAAGGCGCCCGAGGGGCGTCGACCGGATCGGGCGGCCGAATCCGGCGATTGGGCGGCAGGGACTTCATAATTTTCGGCGACCGGGCTCGGCGGCCCTGGCGGCGCTGACGAGACGGGAGCGAGTTCCGCCGCTGGCGTCGGTTCCGCCGGCGGCCTGTCAGCGATTCGCGGTTCCGCCGCCGGCCGCTGGCCCGCCTCGCTGCGCTGGGCTACCGCGGGTCGTACGCCGCTCAGGCTTTCGCGCCACACAGCGATCGCCTCACGGCGATGGGAAGCATAGGCGGCGAGGCGCCCGCGGATGGCCGCGGCGCGATCGCGGCCGTCCTTGGCGAAACCTTCGCGAAGCGCCGCGACGCCGTTCGTCAAATCGCGCATGAAGGCCGCCGCATTGCGGCGCAGCGTCGCTGCGAGTTCCTGACGATGGCGCCGGCCTGCGGCGCGTTCATGGAAGAATCGCGTCAACAGCGCGCTCACCTCGTTTTTCCGCGCGCTGTTCGCCGCGATGGCCTCTCTGCGATATTCTCGGCTTGACCTGCCGCGGGACGCCTTCAACCCTTCCAGCGACGAGCCGATTTCGCGATGGCGCGCCCGCGCCGCTTTGTTGGCTTCGGCGGCGCTCTCGCGGCTCGCTTTGCGGCGCGATGATTTCAAGCCCGCCAGCAACGAGCGGACCTCGCCGCGGCGCGCCCTCGCCGTCTTGTTCATTTCCGCCGCCTGCTCGCGGCTCGCGCGCCCGCGCGCGTTCTTCAAGCCCGCCAACAGCGAGCGCACTTCGCTGCGACGGTCTTTCGTCGCGGCCTTGACTTCGATCGCCAGTTCGTTGCGTCGCCGCTGCCCCGCCGCGACCCCGCCTGATGCGCGCACGACGCCTTCCGCCGCCTTCGCCATGTCTCGTCCTCCATGTCAGACCTGTCGCCGCCGGGAGCGAGCGCTGAAAACTCCCGTTCCCGGCAGCCGCAGTCGTCGCTTACGCAGGCGCCGCAGCAGACGCCGTCAAGCCGACCGCTTCGGCATATTTGAGATACGTCTCGACCGAGGCGACGACGACGCGAGCTTCGATGGTGATCAGCTCGATGCCGACCAGCGAGACTTTGACCCAGGCGTCGATCACGATGCCCTTGTCCAGGATCCGATCGACGACTTCGGCGAGGCTCGACGAGTCGGTGGACTTTTGTACGCGTGCCATGAAGGTTCTCCTTGATGAAGGCGCTGAGCCCTTCGTCTGCAGACCGCAACAAGTCGAACACCTGTCCGGCCCTCGCCATCGATCGCAAGAACAAGGCCAATAGGCCGCGGCTCGGCCCCGTTCTTGGTAAACCCGCGATCTCAAAGACTTGAGAGAGCGCGCAGGACGGCGACATAGCATCGCGTTAACGAATTGCGGGCGGGCGGGCCCGCGGTCACGGGTGGAAATGCCCGTTGGCGCCGCCCGTCGCCGCCGTCACGATGGTTTCAATCTGAAATGGTTTTGCAAGGAAGCAATCGATTCGCGATTCACGCATCGCTTCCAATATTCGCGTGTCGTCTTCCAGATAGTAGCCTGAGATCATGACGATCCTCATTGCGGGCCGTAAAGCGCGCAATTGCTCGACGAGCCGAAGGCCATCCATGTCCGGCAGCCTCGCATCGACAAAGGCGACCGGAAAGGCGTGATCGGCGACCGACGAGATGGCGCTCTGCGCCGTGCCGACGGTCTTTACGACGTAGCCGAGGCCGGCGAGGGCGATCTCGAGAACCCAGCACATGTCCTGATCGTCATCGACGACGAGAATCGTTTCGGGCGATTGTCGGATCGCGGAGGCGGTCAAGTCAGGATGCTTTCTTAGTCTCGGCGGCCGAGGTCAATTCTCGCGCCACCGGAATGCGCAGGACGAAAGTCGTTCCGCTGGACGGCGATGTGCGGACGTTCACGCCGCCGCCATGTTGACGCACGATGGAATGGGACACCGACAAGCCGAGCCCGGATCGTCGGCTGTCGTTGCGGGTCGTGAAAAACGGATCGAAAATTTTCGAAACATGAGCTTCCGGTATCCCTGGACCGGTGTCGCCGATCTCGATGACGATTTCCGCGCCGTCGCGCCAGGCGCCGATCGTCAGTCGGCCGCCATTGGGCATGGCCTGCAAGGCGTTCAGGATAAGGTTGATGGCAACCAGTTCGAGAAGGTTTTGCACGCCCTCGGCGTAGACAGGGCCGGCCAGCGAGGGCAGCCGCCATTCGACAGTCGTTCCGGCCGCCGCCTCGCCGGAAGCGAACATCAATGCGTTCTTCAACACGTCGAGCACGTTGATTTTGGTCGTCTCCGCGATCGGCCCGGGCCGGGCGAAACGCAGCAGGCTTTCGACGACGAGAGAAGCCCTGTCGATGCCCGCGATGACTTTTCCGATGCACTCTTCGAGCAAGGCCGGCGAGGCGATCCTGTCTCTCATCAGCTGCGCGGCGGCGGAGCTGACGCCCAATGGGTTGCGGATTTCGTGCGCGATCCCGCCAATGACCATGCCGAGCGCCGCGAGTTTTTCGCCTTGGCGCATCTGCGCCTCCATGGCGCGCTGCTCGACCAGATTGCGCCCCACGATCACGACCCCCGTCACCTCGCCGGTATTGCCGGTCATTCGCGACAGGCGCCAGGACACGGGTATGCTTTCTCCGCTCTGACAAAGCATCGGCCACTCGACCGAGCGCCGATCGTCGATCTCGGCGATTCCGCGAAAGCAAGCTTCCACCTCGAGGTTTTGTGGTTCTTCGACGTGGTCCGCGAGTTTGGAGCCGCGCACTTCGAGATGGGTGTAGCCGGTGGCCTTCTCCGCCGCGGTGTTCCAGGTCATGATGGCCCCGTTCGGATCGGTGGAGATGATGAGGTCTCCTGCGCTCTCGACGATGCTGGCCAGATGCAATTGCATCCGCCGCACTTCCTCTCCAAGCTGCAGCAGATCGGTCACATCGTCCATCACCAGGATCGCCCCGCGCGACCCGCCAAGCAGCTGCAGCGGACAGATGCTGTAGGAATAGACGCGCAGCGAAACGCCGGGCGCCCGATAGGTCATTCGCTGACGGTGCAATGTCCGGCCGGTGACGATGACCTCGCGGATCTGCCGATCGAGCGCCATATCTTGAAAAGCAGGAGGGAAGATTTCGTGCAATCGCCGACCCAATATCGAATTCAGGCTATTTCGCGACTTCTCGAGAAAATTGTGATTGACCGTCAGGACGGCGAGCCGCTCGTCCAAGATCAAGATCGACGAAGGGATCGTCGCCATGATGGCGTGAAAGAAGCTTTCGTGGTCGAGCAGGGTCAAAGGCATCCCATCATCCCAATCCAACGCCGCCTAGTTCGGCCGGTTCAAATGCGGTCGGAAACTGAACGGCGGCCAAGGTCCCGACAGCGCAATCGCCACGTGCCGACTCAACGCCCGCGGCGCTATTTCCTGGACGCGGTCCTTGATCGTGGCGACGCTCGTCTTCGCTATGAGAAGGGCGTAGCGAGCGACTGGTTCCTGCCCGTCGGCGCTGGGCGGGCGGGGGAGGCCAAGCGGCCTTGCGTCGCTCGTCAACGGTCGAACCTCCGCGACAAAGTCGCGAACGAACGCGGCGGCATCGGCGCGACCGAATTCGAGGAGCGCGCTCTTGTCGCGGCAGAGCCGCATGTATCGGGAGCCCATTGATAAACCCCGCCAGTCGGGCCACGCCTCACAGGCCAATCGATCCAAGGCGTGCGGGCCGTCGAAATCGGCGACGGCCCGCAGCTCCCATTCCTCCTTGTCGGCGACTCCGCGCAGGAAGGCGGCGATCGTCGCTTCATGCGCGCGCATGAACGCGGTCAGCTTGTCGAGGTTTGAGTAAAGCGTTCCGAATGGCGCGGGGAAGACCGACGATCCTTGCGCCATCCACGCCACGAGTTCGGCATGACGGCGCACGCGTGGCGCGAGCCAGGCGATATCGCTCAAATGACGTTCGGAATCGGCGCCGTGGTAATCGGCGATCGGGACCATGCCGACAAGGGCTGCAATGGACCCTACACAGTGCAGGATGAGCCGCCGCTCGATCGTCGCTTCCGGCAGGCGCGGCCGGAACGCATCGGCGCGTTCGGCGAAGGCGAACAGGCAGATCGCCGTCTCGCGCATGAGAACGGGCGGATCTGCGCCATTGTCGCCTGGCGAGCGTGGTTCAACCTCGGCCATCGGCGGGCGCTCCGTGCCGTTCTCCCAGCGTCTTCAATTTTGTCCGGTAGGTCTTGTAGTCGATGCCGAGGAGGCGGGCTGCTTCTGCCTTGTTCCCTCCGGCCTGATCGAGCGCGGCGACGACCGCATCGCGTTCGATCGTCCGCAACTGGACTCGCAGCCGATCGCGCAGGGAGGCCGAGTCCAGCGGCGGGTGGGCAGGCGTTGCGGGCGCACCGCCATCGCCCAAACTGTCGGCCAAATGGTCGACGGTGATCGTGTTCGAGGCGGTGAGGGCCGCCCGCCGCATGACGTTGCGCAGTTCGCGCGCGTTTCCCGGCCAGCGGTAGGCGCTGAGCAGATCGAGCGCCGCCACGGCGAGTTCGGCCGGCGCTCGCCCCAACGCTTCGCGCGCTTGTGTAAGGAAGCGCTGCGCAAGGAAGGGGATGTCCTCGGGCCTGGCGCGCAATGGGGGAACCATGATGACATATTCGGCCAAGCGGAACAAAAGATCTTCGCGAAAGCCCCCGGCCTTGGCCTGCTCTTTGAGATCGTCATTGGTGGCTGCGATGACGCGCAGGTCGAGCCTGATCGACTCCGTTCCGCCCAACCTGCGGATCGTGCGCTCCTCAAGCGTTCGCAACAGGGCCTTTTGCCCATTCCACGGAAGATTTCCGATCTCGTCGAGAAAGATCGTTCCGCCGCCAGCGGCGACTTCGAAGCAACCGTAATGGCGCCCGCTCGCGCCGGTATAGGCGCCTTTCTCGTGCCCGAAGAACTCGCTGTCGATCAGCGACTCCGCGATTGCGCCGCAATCGATGACGACGAGCGCATGAGCCGAGCGCCGACCGTGCTGATGCAGGGCGCGGGCGACGACTTCCTTGCCGGCGCCGGTTTCGCC
>Ga0187890_10002168_pt1 | contig 13790 bp, 13 predicted proteins | sample June2016WEW_21_1_FD_133005 | JGI IMG/M metagenome (GOLD analysis project Ga0187890, IMG submission 133005) | Peatland microbial communities from SPRUCE experiment site at the Marcell Experimental Forest, Minnesota, USA - June2016WEW_21_10 | ecosystem: Environmental > Terrestrial > Soil >... | reverse complement strand
GTGACGTCCGCGAGGCCGGCCGGCCCGGCCTCTACCGCCCGGGCCGGCCCGGTAGAGGCCGAACTCGCGCCGTTCGGCCCGCTCCCCGACGGGCTGGGTTCCGGTGGGCTGCTCTCTCCCGACCTGGCCCCGGTGCCGGCCAGCTTCCCCGGGATGATCGACGCGCTGCGCGTGGTGCAGAACCGGATCACCGGCTCGCTGCCCAGCGAGGAACTGGCCGCAGAGGTGTCACGCACCCTCATCGACCTGGCCGTCCGGCTCGGCGCGCACGCCGTGGACGAGGAAGGCCAGATCGCCGGGCGTGTCGACGTGCCTGGCCGGGCCCAGGCCCTGGTGCCGGTGGTCCACCTCGGCGAGCAGGACGAGCAGCACGCCGTGGGCCGGGTGACGTTCGGCCGGCTCCACCTTGGCCGCAACGGGGCCGTCCACGGCGGGGCGATCCCGCTGGTCTTCGACGAGGTCATGGGCCGGCTGTCGAACACCGGCGGGCGGCCACCGGCACGGACCGCGTACCTGCACGTCAATTACCGCAACATCACGCCCATCGAACGGGAACTTCAGCTGACCGCGCGGTTCGACCGCGAGGAAGGCCGCAAACGGTTCCTGTCCGGGGAACTGCGCGATGGCGACACACTGTGCGCCGACGTGGAAGGCCTGTTCGTCGCGCTGCGGCCAGGGCAGCCCTGACGTCAGGAGTCGCCGTAGACGGGGACGCGGGCGCCGCTGATGGGCGCGGCGTCCGGGCCGATCAGGAAGGCGATCACCTTCGCGATCGCGGCCGGGGCGACCGCGCGGGCCGCCAGGTCCGGCGACATCCAGGACCGGTTGGCGGGCGTGTCGATGACCGAGGGCAGCACGCAGTTCACCCGGATCCCTTGCGGCCGGAGCTCGTCGGCCAGCAGCTCCGTGGCCCGCACCACCGCGGACTTGCTGAGCGCGTGGGCCAGCGGGGCCGGGCCGCCGACCGCGGTCTTGGAGCCCACGGTCACGATGGCGCCTCCCCCGGCCGCGGCCATCCGCGGCGCCGCTTCCTGGCTGCACCACAGCAGCGAGACCACGTTGGACCGCCACAGGCTCTCGAGCGAGTCCTCGTCGAGATCCGCGAGCTTGCCGGGGACGAACCCGCCGGCCAGCGCGATGAGCGCCGACGGCGTGGCCAGCGCGTCGACCTCACCGAACGCCGCGCGAACCGCCGTCCGGTCGGCCAGCTCGACCGGGACCGGGTGCACCCCGTCGTCCGCCCCGAGCTTGTCCAGCGCGGCCGACGGGCGGTCCAGCGCCACGACCGTCAGGTCCCGGCTGCGCAGCTCGGCGACCACCGCGTGCCCGAGCGCTCCCGCCGCCCCTGTGACCAGCACCGCACCGTTCATGTTCCTCCTCCGGGGCCGGGCTTACGCCTCCCCTGCACGCCGAGGTCGCGGCCGGCGATCTCCTTCATGATCTCAGTGGTCCCCACCCTAGATGCGGGCGGTTCGCTCCACCGCGAGGGCCCGCGGTCAGCGCGATGGCCCCGGGACGGCCGGTTCGTCGTGGAAACGCTGAACGTCAGACGGCAGGCTGCCTCCGGGTGCTCAGCTGCAGCCGGTAGACGGTCCAGAAGATCAGCGCCGCCCCCGCAAGCGGTACCGCTCCCACCCAGTAGCCGTAAGAGAACAGCAGCAGGGCCAGGCCGACGTTGAAAATACCGCAGACCATGCGCACCGTTACCCAGGCACTGGGGTGGCGGAATTCCCATGACCTGACCAGAAACCTCATGAGCAAGGGCTGCGAAGAATAGACGCTGTCATGCATCGGGATGCCTCCTGTGAGCTACGGTGCCGGCCACTCCGGTCACCTACACCTCGATGCTCGCCGCGGGTGGGCAGCAGATCCACCGTGCGGCCACCCGAACCTGAGGTACGGCTGGCACGGTCCCAGGTTCGGGTGTCCGCCCCATCGATCGCGGGCCGATGTCCCGCGAGCATGGGGGTATGGACCGCTCGCGGTGCGCGCGGTGCACGCGGATACTGGAGAACAGAAGCGGGGAGTTCCGTCATGGACAGCACCAACCCGGTGACCAGCCAGCAGGGCCGCCCTGCAGGGCCATCCGCGCCCGACAACGCGTGGCGCGGCACCTTCGCGGTTCCCGCGACACCTTCTGTGCCCCGGCCCCGGATCCGCCGCGACCGGGCCTGGTTCCGGCAGACCGCGCGGAAGTTGCTGTGGGCTCCGTTCACCCGGGAGACCGGGCGGCAGGTTGAGTACGCGGTCCTCGGGCTGCTGCTCGCGATTCCGGGCTTCGTGTTCATCCTGGTCGCCTTCACCGTCGGCTTGGGGCTGTCGCTCAGTTTCGCTGGCATGCTGGTCGGGCTGCCACTGCTGATGGTGGCCCTGCTGGGCGCCCGGCGGCTCGGCGCGATCAACCGCCGCCTGGCCGGCCGGCTGCTGGGCGTGCAGGTCGAGCAGCCGCCGCCGCTGCGCCCGCAGCCTGGCGCCTTCGGCCGGGCCCGGGCGGTCCTGACCGATCCGGTCGGCTGGCGGGCCTGTGCCTATTTGCTGCTCAAGCTGCTGCTCTCGGTGCTTGGCGCGATCATCGTGATCTACCTGCTGGCTTGGGGGGTCCCATATCTGACCTTTCCGATCTGGTGGGAGATCCTGCACGTCAACGGCGTGGTGATCCACGTGCCTGGATGGCTGATGTGGTGGAAGCCAGATCCCCTGCTCGTGGTCCAGTCGGTGCATTCCCTGGCTGTCTCCTTCGCCCTGGTTCCGGCGGGCGTGGCCGCGCTGCTCTACTGCCCGTGGTGGTTGAAGAACTGCAACGCCCAGGACGGGAAGCTGGTCGCCAGGCTGCTCGGTCCGCCGTTGGGACACCGGGTGCGTGAGCTGGAGCAGACCCGGGCCCACGCGGTGGACGACTCAGCGGCGCGACTGCGCCGGATCGAGCGGGACCTGCACGATGGGGCCCAGGCCCAGATGGTCGCCGTGGCCATGAAGCTGGGCCTGGCCCAGGAGAAGCTCGGCGGCACGACCAGCGGGACCGCGCAGGCCGACATGGAGCGGGCCCTGGAACTGGTGGATGCGGCTCACCGCAGCGCCAAGGAAGCCATCATCGAGCTGCGCGACCTGGCCCGCGGCATCCACCCGCCGGTCCTGGACCAGGGCCTCGGCACCGCCCTCACCACCCTCGCCGCCCGCAGCGAAGTGCCGGTTGAGCTGGTCATCGACCTGCCCGAGCGCCCGTCGGCGGCGATCGAGACCATCGCCTACTTCTGCGCGGCCGAACTGCTGACCAACGTGGCCAAGCACAGTGGCGCCCGGCATGCCACGCTGGAGGTGGTGCACGTGCCCGGGCTGCTGCGGATGCGGGCCAGCGACGACGGCTCCGGTGGCGCCCGCATCGAGGCCCGCGGCGGCCTGGCCGGGCTCGCCGAGCGGGTCAGGACCGTGGATGGCCGCCTGCACGTCACCAGCCCGCGGCACGGTCCTACCGTGGTCACTGTCGAGCTGCCGTCCCACGCCTGAGCGAACCGGAGCCCCGATGCGGATTGTGATCGCCGAGGACTCGGCAGTAGTCCGGGCGGGCCTGGTCGAGATCCTGGCCGACCGCGGCCACGACGTGGTCGCCGCCGTCGGCAACGCCGAGGATCTGCGGGCTGCGGTGGACGAGCACCAGCCGGACGTGACCGTGGTCGACGTGCGGATGCCCCCCGGTTACACCGACGAGGGCCTGCGCGCCGCGATCGCCATCCGGCGTGACCACCCCAAGACCGGCGTGCTGGTGTTCTCCCAGTACATCGAGACCCGGTACGCGGCCGACCTGCTCGGTGCGGCTTCCGGCGGCGGTGCCGCCGGCGTCGGATACCTGCTCAAGGACCGGGTCGCCGACGTCGGCGAGTTCGTCGAAGCGCTGAGCCGGGTCGCGGCCGGCGGCACCGCTCTCGACCCAGAGGTCATCACCCAACTGGTCGGCGCCAGCCGCCGCACCGACGGGCTCGGCTCCCTCACGGCCCGGGAGCGCGATGTGCTGGCCCTGATGGCCGAAGGCCGCTCCAACGGCGCGATCGCGGGGATTCTGGTGATCTCGGAGCGGGCCGTCGAGAAGCACGTCGGGAACATCTTCAGCAAGCTCGGCCTGGCGCCCTCGGACGCCGATCACCGCCGTGTGCTGGCCGTGCTGCGCTATCTGGAGTCCTGATCAGACCTGGAAGGTGATTGGGCGGAGGTCGGATCAGCTGCGCAGGAAGGCGAGCAGGTCAGCGTTAGGCCGATCTTGATGTGTGTCCATGAGGCCGTGTGGCGCGCCCGGATAGTAGATTTCCGTCGCGCCCTCGATGGGCCCGGCCGATTTCTTCCCGGCGTCCTTGACGGGAACGATCTGGTCGTCCTCGCCGTGCAAAACAAGGGTCGGGACGTCAAACTTCTTGAGGTCCCCGGTGAAGCCGGTCTCAGAGAACGCTTTGATGCTCTGGTAGGCATTCTTGAGCCCGGACTGCATGCTCCACAGCCAGAACTGATCCAGCACGCCCTGCGAGACCTTGGCTCCCGGCCGGTTGGCGCCGTAAAACGGCGTGGCCAGGTCCTTATGGAACTGTGAGCGGTCCTTGGTGAGACCGTCGCGCAGGCCGTCGAATACCTCTATCGGCAGGCCCTCCGGATTCACTTTCCAGCGCCCGGCAATCAGCGGCGCGACCTACCGGGGCGCCCGGCTCAGTCCGGGCTGGTGGTGATTCCGCACCCGTAAAGGCCGCGTCCCCCTCGCCGTCATCGACCGTGCCCCCGGCCATGATTCAGCGACTCCGGGCCACGAGGTACATCCGCCTCAGTGACCGCGGCACAAACACTTGTCCTCGGAAGAGCGAAACTCCCACAGGTAAAGAGTCAACCAAGCTGAACCCGTCCCGGCAACTACGTGCCTCGCAGCGGTGGGCGCGGCCATGCGCGTTCAGCCAAGATCGTTAGCTGTCCCGGTCGGGGTCGGCGCCACCCTTCCACTGCGCGGAGCCCGCGTCCCACTTGGTGTAGGTGTAAGGGTTGTCGAGCACCTTGGTCTCGGGGATCTCCGGGTGCATGCCCTCGGCCCACGCCTCCGGTCCCAGCTGGCCCTGCAGGTACCCGACGGTCTCGTCCACCACCTGGCGGGCCTTGGCGAGGCCGCCGCCGGCCAGCCGGTGCGCGGACTTGACCACCTGGCCGTTCACCAGCACCGTGTGCACGTCGCCGCGCTGAGCCTGGAAGGCCACGTGACCGTAGGGGTTGAGCACGGGGAACATGACGGGTGAGGCGTCGTTCTTGATCAGCACGATGTCGGCCTTCTTGCCGGGCTCCAGGCTGCCCACGACCGAATCCAGGCCGAGGGCCCTGGCCCCGCCCCGGGTGGCCCAGTCGACCACATCCTCGGCGCGCAGGTGGCAGTGGGTGACGGTCTCCTGGCGGCCGTGGGCTTCCAGGTGCTCGCGGGAGCGGTCCGCGCCCAGCGTGGCCCGCATGGCCGAGAAGAGGTCGCCGCTCCACCACACGCTGGTGTCCATGGACAGCGAGACCGGGATGTCGTGCTCGCGCAGCTGCCAGGTGGGCGGGTAGCCCTGGCCCGCGCTCTGCTCGCTCTCGGTGGACACCGAGGCGGTGCCGCCGGTGGCGGCGATCCGGTGGTAGGAGTCCCGCGTCAGGGTGGCCGCGTGCACGTAGATGGTCGACGGGGTCATGAACCCGTGCTCGTGCATGAGCCGGATCCCGTCGTCGTTGGTCGCGCCCCAGACCCCGGCGTGGGTGGTGACGGGCACGCCCAGGTCCCGGGCCACCTCGAACGCGGCCTTCTCCGGGAATGCGGGGTCGCCGGTCACGTCGAAGGCCATCTGGAAGCCGAGCATGTCGCTGGCGGAGGAGAAATGGCGGCTGACGAAGTCGCGGAACTCGGGGGCGGCCGACCACTCCCAGGGGCCCTGCTGGATGTTGCCGTAGGCCAGCACGAACCGGCCGGGCACCTCGGTGAGGGCCGCCACGGCGGCCTCGGCGTGATCCACGGTCTGCAGCCCGTGCGACCAGTCGACCGTGGTGGTGACGCCCGCGTCGAGGGCCTCCAGGCCGGACAGCAGGTTGCCCGCGTAGATGTCCTGCGGCCGGAACGTCTTGCCCCACTGAAGGTAGTACCAGACGAAGTACTGGGTGAGGGTCCAGTCCGCGCCGTACCCGCGCATCGCGGTCTGCCACATGTGCCGGTGGGTGTCGATCATGCCGGGCATCACGATGCCGCCGGATGCCTCGATCTCGGTAGTGCCTTCGGGCACCTCCAGGTGCGGCCCCACGGCCTCGATCCGCTCCCCGGCGACCAGCACGTCGCCGCCGTGGTGCACGGTGTGCGCGTCGTCCATGGTCAGCACCGTCGCGTTCCGGAACACCAGGGTCATCGCAGACCTCCACTTCGAGGCGGGCAGGCTATCGAGATACCGGGGCAGCTTTACGGACAGCTGTCCGTACAACGGCCGCAAGGCTAGTCCGGAAGCGTGGCCGGTTCACGGACCGATGTCAAGGCCCGGATTACGGGGCCTGGCAGCCGGGGCCGGATATGCCCCGTCCGGGATACGGACAGCCTGGCCGGGACACGCTACAGTCGTTCCCGGCGCACCCCGCCGCTTAACCACCGCCCGCCCGGAACACGGGCCACCGGAACACGGGCCAGCCGGAACACGGGCCACCGGAACACGGGCCACCGGAACACGGGCCCGGCACCAGGGGCCGCTACCCCGGCCCGCACAGGAGAGCCCCCATGGCACGCCGTGACGCAAGCCCCGATTTCATCGAGGCGCTCGCGCGCGGCCTCGACGTGATCCGCGCCTTCCACCCTGACCAGCCGGTCATGTCGCTGACCGCGGTGGCCACCGCGGCCGGCCTGGCCCGGCCCACCGCCCGCCGGGTGCTGCTCACCCTGGAGCAGCTGGGCTACGTCCGCTCGGACGGCGGGGGCTTCGAGCTCACCCCGCGGGTACTCGACCTCGGCATGACCTACGTGCTGTCCCGCAACCTGTGGCAGGTGGCGCGGCCGCACATGGACTGCCTGGTGGCCCGGACGCATGAGTCCTCGTCCATCGCCCAGCTGGACGGCCCGGACATCGTCTACGTGGCCCGGGTGGCGATCCCGAAGATCATCGCGCTGGCGGTGACCATCGGCACCCGGTTCCCGGCCATGCCCACCTCGCTGGGCAAGGTGCTGCTGGCCGCGCTGCCCGCCGGGGCGGCCGAGCAGGTGCTGGCCGAGCCGAGCCGGTCCGGGATCACGCCCCGCTGGCTGCCCGGCCCCGACGAGCGGGACGCGGAGCTGCGCGAGGTGCGGGCGCGTGGCTGGTCGCTCACGGATGAGCAGCTCGCGGCGGGGATCCGCTCGGTGGCCGCCCCACTGCGGGACGGGGACGGGCGGGTGATCGCGGCGCTGAACGTGACCGTGCACGCGGCGGAGACCCCGGTGGAGACGCTCACCGGGGAGTACGTGCCCCTGCTGCTCCAGACGGCCGGTGCGATCAGCGCGGACTGGGCACGTTACCAGTCGGCGCCCCACGTCACCGCGCCGCAGCCGGGTGCCTTGACAGCCAGCACGGCCGCCAGCAGACTGCAGGTCGCCGGACAAGTGTCCGGTCAGCGGACAGCCGGATAATCGCAGGTCAACGACCAGCAACAATAACGGACCGTCCGGGGCAGACCCGATCAGCGGACAGGAGCGGAGCCAGCGCCGATGACCCAGCCAGACCCTATCCCCGACGCGCCCGCCGGACCGCTGTCCGGCGTGCTGGTCGCCGACTTCTCCCGGGTGCTGGCCGGCCCGTACTGCACCATGCTGCTGGCCGACCTCGGCGCCGACGTGATCAAGGTGGAGAGCCCGGGCGGCGACGACACCCGGCAGTGGGTGCCACCAGTGACCGAGGACGGCGTGTCCACCTACTTCCTGGCCATCAACCGGAACAAGCGCTCGGTCGCGCTGAACCTGAAAGACCAGGCCGACCTGGCCGCCGCGCAGGAACTGGCCCGCCGCGCGGACGTGTTCGTGCAGAACTTCAAGCCCGGCGGGCTGGACCGCTACGGCCTGGACTACGAGTCGGTCAGCGCGGCGAACCCGGGCATCGTCTACGCCTCGATCAGCGGGTTCGGCTCGGGCGGTGGCAGGGACCTGCCGGGCTACGACCTCATGGTGCAGGCCATGTCGGGGCTGATGAGCCTGACCGGCGACCCCGCCGGGCCGCCGTTCCGGGCCGGGATATCGGTGTTCGACGTGATCGCCGGGCTGCACACCGCGTTTGGCATCGTGGCCGCGCTGCATCACCGCGCCGCTACTGGCACCGGCCAGCACGTCGAGGCCAATCTGCTGTCCTCGGCGCTGTCCGGGATGGTCAACCAGAGCAGCGCCTGGGTGACCGGCGGGGTGGTCCCGTTCCGGATGGGCAACGCGCACCCCAGCCTGTTCCCCTACGAGCCGCTGCCCACCGGGGACGGGGAGCTGATCGTGACCGCCGGGAACGACACCCAGTTCGTCCGGCTGTGCCAGGTGATCGGGGCCCCGGAACTGGCCCAGGACCCGAAGTTCGCCCGCAACGAGGGCCGGACCGCGAACCGGGGCGAGCTCCGGCCGCTGCTGGCCGCGCAGCTGGCTAAGAAGACGGCCAAGGAATGGTTCGACGAGCTGATCGCCGCGGGTGTGCCGTGCGGGCCGATCAACACCGTGGACGGGGGCGTGGCCTTCGCGGCCGAGGTCGGCCTGGAGCCGGTCGTGGTGGCCGGACCGCCCGGCAACAGCATGCCCGGCGTCCGGCACCCGCTGACCTTCTCGCGCACCCCGCCGCGCTATGACCTCCCCCCGCCTAAGCTCGACGAGCACGGCGCGGAGGTCCGGGCCTGGCTCGCCGCCCCTGATACCCAGGAGGACAGCACCGGATGACGCAGCCCGACTCGGTCCCCCGCTTCCCCACCTCGCTGGGCACCTCCAGCGAGAAGACCATCACCCTGCTCGGCCAGGACCTGGCCGCGGACCTGATGGGCCAGGTGGGCTTCGGTGAGCTGGCCCTGTGGCTGGTCACCCAGCGGCGGCCGACCGCCGCCCAGGTCCGCGTGTTCGAGGCGGTGCTGGTCGCCCTGGCCGACCACGGGTTCACGCCCACCGCCATGGCGGCCCGGCTCACCTACCTGAGCGCCCCCGATTCCGTGCAGGGCGCGCTGGCGGCCGGCCTGCTCGGCGGAGGCTCCCGCTTCCTGGGCGTTACCGAGGACGCGGGCCAGTTCCTTTCCGCGGCGCTGGCGGCGGCCGGACAGCCCCTCCCGGCCGACGACGCCGGGTGGGACGCGCTGGCGGTCGGCGCGGTGACCCGGGCCCGGGCGGCGGGGAAGTTCATCCCCGGCCTCGGCCACCCCGTGCACAAGGTCACCGACCCGCGTACCCCGGTGCTGCTGCGGATCGCCGAGGAGGAAGGGCTGCGCGGCCCGCACCTGCGGCTGTTCGAGGCCATCGGCCGGGTCCACCCCCAGATCCTCGGCCGCGCCCTGCCGCTGAACGGCGCGGGAACCTGCGGGGCCGCGCTCGCCGACCTCGGCCTCCCGCCCGCGCTGCTACGCGGTTTCGCGCTGCTGGCCCGGACCGCGGGGCTGCTCGGCCACCTGGCCGAGGAACAGCGCCGCCCGGTCGGCATGGACATGTACATGACCGTGGACCGCAACACCGAGTACCTTCCCCCTGACCTTCCCCCCGACCCCGCCTAGGGCCAGCACCGCTGGAGCCGCCCAGTGGTGCTGGCAGAGCGCGCGGTCCCGACACCCGAGGAGCAGCCATGGCCACCGTCGCCGCGGTCATCGCCTCCACCCACCACCCGTTCTACTACCGGGCGAGCACGGCGGCCGGCGCGGACCGGCCCCCGTTCGCCGACGAGTGGGTAGCCAAGATCGAGGCGTTCCGGGAAACCCTGACCCGGGCCCGCCCCGACGTGCTGGTCATGGTGGGCTCGGACCACTTCCACCAGCTGTGGCTGGACAACATGCCGCAGTTCCTGATCGGCAAGGCGCCCTGCTACGACGCGAACTGGTACAACGAGGAACGCGAGTTCGGGCTGCCCCGGATGTTCCTGCAGGGGCACGAGGAGCTGTCCGGCTACCTGCTCCGCGAGGGCATGGACGCGGGCTTCGACCTCGCGTTCAGTAACGAGCTGCGGATCGACCACAGCATCACGTGCCCGCTGATCACGCTGCGGCCCGAGGCGGACCTGCCTATCGTGCCCATCTACACCAACATCTTCGCCCCGCCCATGCCGCAGCCCCGCCGGTTCGTGGAACTGGGCCGGGCCATCCGCCGGCTGGTGGAGTCCTGGCCGTCCGGCCAGCGGGTGGCGATCATCGGCACCGGCCACCTGTCCCTGGAGCTCGGCGGCCCGCGGCAGTTCGGGCCGCAGGGGCCGGACCCGGAGTTCGACCGCAAGGCGGTCGAGTGGATCTCATCCGGCGACCTGGACTCGGCGCTGGCCGAGGTCAGCCTGGACAGCCTGTGGCAGCCCGGTAACGCCACGCACGGGTTCATGGACTTCATGCTCATGATGGGCGCGGCCGGGGCGGGCGTGAAGGCGGACTACACCGACTCCCTGGACCTGTTCCACACCATGGAGGCGTACTTCACCTGGTACCCGGAGGGGGCGGCAGCGCGGTGAGCAAGTACCTGGTCAACAAGTTCCTGTACACCGTCGACCGGGATCCGGAGCTGGTCGAGCGCTACCGGGAGGACCCGCGGGGCACGGTCACCTGGTGGGAGACGGAGCGGGCCAACCTGATCCTCAGCTGCCCAGGCGGGGAGCGGAGCACCTGGCTGGAGTTCACCGGCGCCGAGCGGGAGGCCCTGGCCACCCACGACTATGTGGGGCTGTTCGAGCTGGGGGCGCACAACTTCCTCACGCTGACCCTGTTCATCGCGCTGTTCGAGCGGGACTACGAGGAACCGCTGGCCTTCCAGCGCGAGTACGCGGCCCGGCTCAGCCACTGGACCGTGCCCTACCCGGACATCTCGACCTGACCTGACGACTCCACCGCCAACGACAACGATGAGGGTGCTGAGATGAGCGCTGTTCCTGATTCCCATCGCGATCTGCTGTCCGCGCCGGTCGGCACGCTGGGCACCATCGGGCCCGACGGGCGGCCACAGCTCTCCGAGGTGTGGTTCCTGGCCGAGGGCGACTCGGTGTCCATCTCGCTGAACACGTCGCGGCAGAAGACCAAGAACCTGTGGGCCAACCCGGCCGTCAGCTTCCTCATCCTGGACCTGGCCAACCCGTACCGCTACCTGGAGCTGCGCGGCGACGCGGAGATCACCCCGGATGACGACTACGTGTTCGCCGACAAGGTCGGCGCCAGGTATGGCTCGGACCTGCGGGAGCACGACAAGCCGGGGGTGTCCAGGGTCGTGGTGACGATCAGGCCGGTCCGCGTCAACGTCTGGGGCTAGCGGGGCCCGGGCCTGGTCATGGGCCCGGCGGGGACCTAGCGGTCCTGGCTGACCGGGCGGCGGCCAGTCTTGACCATCACGCCGTACAGGTGGGTCACCTGGAGCCGGACCACGAGGCGCTGGTTCGTGATCATCTCCTCGTCGAACGTGGCCCGGTCGATCTCACCGTAGAAGTGGCAGTGCACTTCCAGCAGTTCCTCGATGGCGTCGTCGCCCGGGATCGCAGCCACCCCCGACAGGGTGACCGGCCCTTCCGCCACCGCGTAGTGCCAGAAGTCCTCCCCGCTGACGTGCAGCGCGGCGCGGGGGTCGCGGGCCAGGTTACGGCCCTTGGCCCGGTCGGCGGTGGTCGAGACGCGGACGACCCGCAGGGCCGGGCCGGCCACGTACAAGACGTTGGTGAGCTGGGGCGAGCCGTCCGCCTTGACGGTGGCCAGCACGCCCTGCTGGTTGCTGGAGACGAGCTGCCACAGCTCGTCCTGGCCCGGCATCAGGCCGCCGCCCGGGCGCGGGCGCCGTGCGGGCCGTTCATGGTCATGGTCATGGAGATCCCTGGTGGTTTTCGTTGCGGAGGATGGCGCGCAGCCAGCGCATCGCGGTACGGGCCGCGGGTGCTGTCCGCCGACTTAGCTGGCTAGGCCCGGGCCGCCCGGGCCAGCCCCAGCCGGACCGCCTCGGACGCGGCCACGGTGCGGGACGGGGCGCCCAGCTTGGCCAGCACGGCCGAGACGTGATGGTCGACGGTCTTGGCCGAGATGAACAGCTGCCCGGCGATCTCCGCGTTGGTCCGCCCGTCCATGATCAGGTCGAGCACTTCGTGCTCGCGGCGGGTCAGGCCCAGCGGGTGCTCGCGGGTCGCCGCCCGTGGGCCGGCCGGGATGGACCGGAAGCCGAGGTCGCGCATCTTCTTGCGGGCGACCCGGATGACGGCGGCGGCGCGGAGGCCGGTCAGGATCTCCAGGGCCTCTCGCAGGGCGTCCTCCTCCGCGGCGTCCAGGAGGGCCAGCGCGGCCTCGTAGGGGCAGTCCAGGTCCCGCCAGAAACGCGCCGCACCGGCCCAGTCGCCGTCGAGTTGTCGCTGGTACGGCTCGGCGAGGCCGCGGGGCAGTTCCCGGCTTGAACCGGTGCGCCTCAGCCAGACCGCGAGCGCGCCCCGCCCCCACTGGTCACAGCCGGCGCCTGAATCGTGGGCCAGTTCGGCCTCGCGGACCGCGGCGGCCTGGTCGCCCTCGAGCCAGCGGGCCTCGGCCCGCTCCAGCCGGACGGGCACGATGTTCTGGGCCTCTCCCGCGCCGTCGGCGTACCCGACGGCTTCGTCCAGGCACTCCCAGACCCCCGGCTCACCCCGGCGGGCCCGGATCGTGCCGAGCCGGTTCAGCGGGCACAGCCGGATGCCTGGCGACGGGCCACCCCGGAGCAGGAGTTCCCCGGCTATGGCCACGGCCTCGTCCCAGCGCCCGGTCTTCTCCAGCATGTTGGTCCGCTGGCTGCGCAGGAAGATCGAGTAGGACGTGAGGTCGTGCTCGTCGCAGTAGACCACGCCGTCGGTGTAGTACGCCTCCCCGCCGGCGAAGGCCTTCTCGTCGATATACATGGCGTAGGTATTGACGTACGCCCGGCCCACCTGGGCTTCATGACCCCCGCTCACCGCGACGTCCAGGGCCCGGCGCATCGTGGCGGCCCAGTCACCGCCGACCCCCAGGAGGGAACAGGCCTCGGTGTTGAGCGAGTCGCTGACTATGTCGGTGCGGCCCAGCGGCCCGGCGATGGCCTGGGCCCGGTGAGCCAGCTCGATGGCCTCCTCATGCTCATAATTGACCATCCGCAGCGAGGCGAGGCTGCCGTAGGCCGAGGCCAGCTCCGGGCTTGGTCCCAGCGGTTCGAGCAGCGCTATCGCGGTCGCGGCCGCGACGTGCCCCTCGCTGCCCCGGCTCGACGCGTTCAGCGCGCACGCCAGCCAGCGCAGCGTGTCGCCTTCCCGGAGCCGGTCACCCGCCTGGCGCCACAGGGCGAGCGCGCGCTCGCGGGCCTCGACCGCGTCATCCATGCGGTCCAGCAGCGACGCCTCGTAGCCGAACGCGTCGTAGAGGCCGGCGGCCGCGGCGACGTCGGCCCCGCCAGAGAAACGCAGGGCCCGCCCGTACTGGGCGGCCGCCTCGCGGTGCGCGCCCAGCTCCGCGGCGCGACGGGCGGCGGCGGGCGCGTAGTGCAGGACCGCCGGGCCGTCACCCGCGCCTTCCGCGTGGAACGCCATCCGCGCGTCGTCGTCACCGCCGGACCGGCGCAGGGCGTCCAGGATGCGGGCGTGGATGAGGCCCCGGCGGTGCGCGGGAACGGCTTCCTGCACGGC
>Ga0187890_10002166_pt1 | contig 13796 bp, 13 predicted proteins | sample June2016WEW_21_1_FD_133005 | JGI IMG/M metagenome (GOLD analysis project Ga0187890, IMG submission 133005) | Peatland microbial communities from SPRUCE experiment site at the Marcell Experimental Forest, Minnesota, USA - June2016WEW_21_10 | ecosystem: Environmental > Terrestrial > Soil >... | reverse complement strand
TATGTGGGCAACGAGACGTATCCCGATTTTCCCGCAGACATGGCGCAGTTGAAACAAGGGACGGTGAAGAGGGTCACGTTCAGCGTCGGCTCATCCAACGTCGGGGACTGGCAAGACATCACCGCGCTGGTCCAGGCGCAAGGGACTGGCCCGACCAGCATTCTTTATAAGGACTTTCAAGCGTTGAAAGCTGCCATCCCGGCATTGGATGCGATCGATTTCGACGACGAGAACAGCTTCAACTCGCCGACCACAATTCAGTTTGCGGTGATGCTCGGCAACCTGGGCTATCACGTGATGCCGGACCCTTTCGACAACAACACTTATTGGACGAATGTAGTTTCACAAATTAACAGTCAACTTCCAGGCACGGTGGACGGAATACACCTGCAGGCGTACGCGGGCGGCAGCGGAAATAGTCCTTGCGTGGGATGGAATTTCGGCAGTGTTCCGGTGTTTCCTGGTCTGTGGGATCAAGACGACACTCCGAGCCAGGTTGAGAGCATTATGAGCGGCTGGCACAGTCAATGTGGGATTACCGGCGGGTTCATGTGGCTCTATGACGACTTCGTCGGCACCGGTCTGGCGGCACAATATGCCAGCGCGATAAACACGGCGGTGGGGGGCAGCGGTTTCACCCTCTCAGGACCAACGAACGTGTTCTTGAACCAAAATCAAACGGCCAGTGCGGTGATCACAATCAAGGACTTGAACGGTTTTGGCGGGGCTGTAACGCTGAGCCTGTCTAGTCTACCGAAAGGCGTTCGAGCATCGATCGAGGGGCAAGGGAATAAACAGAAGCTGGTATTCAAGGCCACTCCCGCTGCCACTACGGGATTTACTTCGGTGACGGTTACGGGAACTTCCGGCAGCATTACGCAAACCCTTACTTTCACCCTCGCGGTAAGCGCGGGCGTGGGGTCTACGGGAACGGGCACGCAGGTGGATCTGTCTTCGGAATTCAATGTGAACGGAATCTACACTGACGGCTCGACATATTCGACCGGAGGCCTGGACGGTACAGGGTATTCGTATTCGGCGAACCTGCTGACTACGTCGCGAGTTTTTAGCGGCGTACTGTTCGACTTCGGACCAGCCAATGAACTTGACGCGGTCGGTTCCAGTGGCCAATCGGTTCCTCTACCCCAAGGCGGGTTTTCCGCTCTTATGCTGTTGGCGACTGGCGTGGAGGGAAATCAAGCATTCCAGACCCTCACAGTCAACTACACGGACGGAACGAGTTCGCAATTCGAGCAGAGCTTCAGCGACTGGTTCACCCCGCAAAAATACCACGGCGAGTCTGAAGGGGTCGCCATGGCTTACCGGAATTATCAGAACGGCACGAAGGATCAGCGGACATTCAGTCTGTATGCCTACCGGTTTGCTTTGAATCCGGCGAAGGTTGTGCAGAGCATTAGTTTGCCCAATGATCCGGACGTTCTGGTGCTGGCGGCTACTCTGGTGCCGTGAGCGTGGCGTTGACTCAGTTGCGTTGAGATCTGAGCGAGCGATTTTCATCGTAGAATCGGCGCGAGTGCAGGAACGTCAAAATCTCCGCTCAAGCGAAAGCTTGAGCGGGGTAGCCTCGAGTTTGATTTAGGCTGGGCCAGCCCCCCAATGGATTAGTTCAGAGACGTAGGTGTACGCCACGACAGGCTCCACAAGAATATTCAGCCGTGCCTACGGCACGGTGGTTAAACAACATTCATCGTACCCGGCGTTGAAACGCCGGGCTATTGTCAGGCGTCCTCCGGACGCTTTTTCTTCCCACTACGGTCGGTGGTCGGCTGGCTCTTCCTATAGAATCAACTCTTCCTATGAAAACATTCGAACAAATCGTGGAACTGGAAAAGAAATATTTGTTGGGGACTTATAACCGGTATCCGATTGCGTTGACGCGGGGCAAGGGCGTATTTCTTTACGACCTGGAGGACCGGCGTTATCTCGACTTTGTTTCGGGACTGGGAGTGAATGCGTTGGGGCACGCGCATCCGCGGATTGTGAAGACGATTCGGGAGCAGGCGGGGAAGCTGATTCACGTCTCCAATCTCTATTACCACGAGTATCAGGGGGCGCTGGCGGAGAAGTTGTGCACGCTTTTGGGCAGCTCTTTTGGAGATGCCCGAGCGTTTTTTTCGAACAGCGGGACGGAGGCGATTGAGGGGTCGATCAAGCTGGCGCGGCTGGCGGGACATCGCGCGGGTGGGCAGGCGAAGTCGCGACTGGTGGCGCTCGAGGGATCGTATCACGGGCGGACATTTGGAGCGCTGTCGCTGACCGGGCAGGAGAAGCATCGCAAGGGATTTGAGCCGATGCTGGAAGAAGTGACGTTTGTTGCGCAGAACGATTTGGAAGGCTTGCGGGCGGCGGTTAACGACAACACTTGCGCGATTGTGCTGGAGCCAATTTTTGGCGAAGGCGGAATCTATGAGTGTTCGGTGGAGTTTCTGCAGGAGTGCCGCGCGGCGGCGGACCGGCATAAGGCGGCGCTGATTTTTGATGAGATTCAGTGCGGGCTGGGGCGCACGGGAACGATGTTTGCGTTTCAGAGTTTTGCGGTGACTCCGGATATTGTGGCGATTGCCAAGCCGATTGCGGCGGGGCTGCCGCTGGGCGCGTTCCTCGCGAAGGAAGAATTCGCTTCTGCGATTTCTCCAGGACAGCATGGGACTACTTTTGGTGGAGGACCTTTGGCTTGCCGAGTTGCTTTGGAGTTTTTGGCGATCGTGGAAGATGAGAAGCTGCTGGACAACGTGAATAAGGTTGGGGCGTACCTGCAGCAGGAGTTGAAGACTGTCGTCGAGAAGAGCGCGGCGGCGAAGGAAGTGCGGGGGCGAGGATTCATTCAGGGGATCAATCTGGAGATTCCGGCGCGGCCGATTGTGGATGAAGCGCTGGCCGAGGGCGTGCTGTTTAATTCGACGCACGATACCGTGGTGAGGTTTCTGCCTCCTTACTTGCTGGAGGAGAAGCATGTGGATAAGGGGATTCGGGTGCTGAAGAAGCTGTTGAGGAAAAAACCTAAGGGCCATTTTTCGGTTGGGGGCTAGCCGCCGACTCATCTAGGCGTGGATGGAAATGCCTTGCGGGGCTGGCGGCAATGTAAGCCGGTAGGGATCCTTCGACTTCGCATCGCCTTCGCTTCGCGAAGCTGATGCTTCGCTCAGGATGACAAAGGAAAAAACGGGGAGCCGAAGCTCCCCAAGTGAAGCGAACAGAGGCGATGTTCTCTTAAATAGAATCCGGCGGCGGCAAAAGAGTTGTCTTGCTCAAGAGATTTGGAGTGAGAAGATTTGAATGTGATGGCGGCAGAACGGGAAATCTCTAGCACGCCCTTTCCCGGGTGGAGTGCGGGCGTGGAAGAATGCTGGATGGATATTGATGGTGCGCGCTTGCGATATCTGCGCGCGGGTTCGGCAAAATCCCCACTTCTCGCAAAGGACGCGAGAAATGGGGCACCCGCGCTGATTTTGCTGCACGGGCTGCTGGGATATTCGTTTTCCTGGCGATACACCATGCCGGCACTGGCGCCTTATGCGACGGTTTATGCGCCGGACATGATGGGAGCGGGGTTCTCGGATCGGGCGGCCGGGATCGATCATTCGATGCGGGGGACGGCGAAGCTGGTTTTGCGGTTTGCGGCGCGGCTGGGAATTACGTCGTTCGATCTGCTGGGGACTTCGCATGGCGGGGCGGTGGCGATGATGGCGGCCGCGGAATGCCTGGGCGGCAAGGCTGGGCTGCACCTGCGGCGGTTGGTGCTGGTGGCGCCGGTGAATCCGTATTCGGCGCATGGGCAGCGGCTGGCGCCGTTTGTGGGCAGCAGTTTTGGCAGAGCCTTGTTTCGGCTGACGATTGCGCGCACGAGTTTTTCTTATCCCTATTGGCATGCGCGGATGTATGGCGACCGCAGCCGTATTCCTCCGGGAACTCTGGAAGGCTACATGGCGCCGCTGGCGAAGCCGGGGTTATTTGAGCACGCGCTGAGCATTGTGCGAACCTGGACCGAAGATCTGCGCGAACTGGAGGCGACTCTGCCGAAGTTGGCGGGCATTCCCACGCTGCTGATGTGGGGCGATAAAGATCCCGCAGTGTACGTGTCGTCGGCCGCACCGCTGGCGAAATACTTCCCGAATTCCAAGTTGATCGTTTTTCCTGGCATTGGACACCTGCCCTACGAAGAATGCCCGGAGGAGTTCAACCGTGCATTGATTGAATTTCTGACGCGTGAGAAACTTCCCGCCTGATAAGGAAGCGAGCCAAACGCGCTATTATTGCGCCGCAAAGGCTGCGGCGCACCGCGCGGCTCGCCCGGGTCCTTCGTTCGCGCGAAGCGCGCTCTCTCAGGATGACAAGCAACTCCTAATCATGAGTCACCACATCTTCGATCTGCTGCGGGGCGCGCTCGTGCATTACGGGTATTGGGCTGTGGCCGCGGTGTTGTTGCTGGAGAATGCAGGCGCGCCGTTGCCTGGGGAAACGGTTCTGCTGCTGGCGAGCTTTCTAGCCTATTCCGAACATGGATTGCGGCTTCCCTGGATCATTCTGGTCGGGATCGTGGCGACGACGGTGGGCGGGGAGTTCGGTTTTGCTCTGGGGAGGCACGGCGGGCGTCCGCTGATCGAACGCTACCGGCATGTGTTCTCTATTCGTGCGGAAACTGTGGCGCGGGCAGATCGGCTGTTTGAGAAGTACGGGGCGGCCACGGTTTTTCTGGCGCGATTCATCTTCGGCATGCGCGTGCTGGCCTCGCTGCTGGCGGGAGCGCTGCACATGCCGTGGCGGAAGTTCGTCCTGTTCAACTTCTTTGGAGCGGCGGTTTGGGTGACGGCGATTTGCGGCGCGGGATATTTGTTTGGCGGGCATTGGGGCCGGCTGGCACATGACCTCAAGCGTTTCGATTTGGTGGTTGCCATTGCCGTTTTGCTGGCCGGATTACTGCTGTGGTGGCGAAGCCGGAGGGAGCGGGATGGTTCCTAGCGTGCTCAAGACCATTTTGGAAAGCCGCTTAGGGCAAGCACCTTAGGAATCAACTTATACACAGGGGCATTTTGCCGGAGCGCGACTATACTGTGCGGAAGTCGCGGGGGCCCTCGTGCGAAAGTGGGGTCACGTGGCCAATGATTTTACCGGCGGCGTCCGCGCTGGAATTCGGACGAGGAGGAACATATGAAGAAAATCGGTTTCTTGACCCTATTGATTACGGCAACGCTCCTGTTGACCCTGGCCTTAACGGCAGCGGCAGCTGGTCCGAAAGCGCCAGCTGGGGCAGCGGTGGCTCCAGCCAGTCCGGCGGCGGTCGCTCCGGCCCCAATGCCACCCCACCCGCGCGTACACGATGCGCTTGAAGAGTTGCGGCATGCGCGCGAACATATGGAGCACGCCGACGGCGAGTTCCATGGACATCGCGCCAAAGCGATCGAGCATATCGACGCGGCTATCCACGAAGCTGAGATTTGCATGCAGGAACCGTAGAGTTTGGACCAGGCAGAGCAAAGGCAGCGTCCGCGGACGCTGCCTTTTTTGTTTTGGCGGGTGCTCTTGGGCCGGCGACTTGCTAGCGGCCGATGGTGTATCCGATGGAGGCGCCGACGCGGGTCACGAAGTTGGAGTTGAAGCCTCCGGTCATGGTATTGGTGTTGCCGTGGATGTGGTAGATGTTCGCCTCGGGGCGGACAAAGAAATTGCGCCAGAAGTAATAACGGAGACCTCCGGAGAAGTGCTCCATAAAGTGGTCCGTGCTGGTGTATAAGACGCAGCCGGAAAAGTGTCCGCAGTTGACTACCGTCGGCAGGTAGAAGCGAGTGCTGTCGGCGCCAATGCCGGCCATGAAGTCGAGGCCGAATTTCTTGCTCAGTTTTGGCTGAAAGAGGACGTTGAGGTCCGTCAGGATAGGCCGGTAGCTCTCATAGCCGTAGTAGCTGGCCCGGTGATCGCGCCAGGAGGACTCGAGGTTCAGGCCCAGGCGGCGGTCGTTGTCGACGTAGTCGCCGCCGACACTCACATAGGTGCCACCCGTTTCGGCCAGCTGCGTGAAGGATTGCGAACTGTTGCTGGTGTAGGGCTGCATCAGGGTGCCCCCGCCGGCCATAATGTCGACCTGCTGGGCCGCTGCCAAATGAGCGAAGAATAAGCAAGTGAAAACGCGTGCGAGAAGCGCTAACTTTCTCAATACAGTCCCTTTCGTTAATTCGTTCAGGTTTGGATTATACCTGCCAGACCGAGCGGAGCGGCCACGAATGGCCGCTCCGGCAGAATCATCCTAAGAGACCGAGCCACGCTGTCTGGAGGCCAGCGCCAGCGGCCGCTCTCAGAGCACAACGGATCTAGTCGTTACCGATGGTATACCCGATGGAGCCTCCGACCCGGACCACGTTGTCGGAATTGAACTCGACATTGTTCTGGATGTGGTAGTAGTGGACCTCGGGACGGACAAAGACGTGGTGCCAAACGTAGTAGCGGAGCCCACCGCCGAAATCTTCCATGAAGTGGTCGCTGCTGGTGTAGTTGATGCACCCGCTGAAATAGCTACAGGAGACGATGGTCGGGACATAGAAGCGGGTGCTGGCAACGCCGATGCCGCCAAAGAGATCGAGACCTATTTTCTTTCCGAGCTTCGGCTGGAAGACCGCATTAAAGTCGGTCAGGATAGGGCGGTAGGTTTCGCCAACGAAATCAGCGTAGTTGCCCTGACTAGCTTTCCACGCGGTTTCGACCCCGAAGCCGAGCCGACGCTTGAATGCGATGACGTCACCGCTGACGTTCAGGTAGGTACCGCCTTTTTCGGACGGCGCCGCGAAGTTCTGCTGGCCACTAGGGGTGGACGACGACAAAAGGGTGCCACCACCGAACATAATGTCGCCTTGCTGGGCGGCCGCGAAATGTGCGGAGAATAAGAAAACAAGCACAGGTGCGAGAAGCGCTAACTTTCTCAAGAGAAACCTCCAATTCGTTGATGGCGCGCGATTGATTGCAAACGGTAAGATGCACCCGCCGAATCGTTGGGATGCAACCGATGATCCACACCTCATCATAATTTCAAGTCAGGCCCAGATTCAACTGGAGCGATAGTAAAGAAACGTCAATGGAATCATGCATTCCGTTTCTTTTGAAGACAGCGCTCACAAACGCGACAAACCCGAAACGGGTGGGAAAGTTGCGCGTGAGGCGTAGAAATGTCGGTGCCCGGCTATTTGGATTTTCCGCCTCCGCCGGGGGCGCGAATGTGGTCGAAGGCGATGGGGCCTCCGCCAAAGAAGATGAGGCCAAAGGCCAGCGCGGCGAGCGCCAGAGGGAATTCGTATCCCCCGTTACCCAGCAATCCGTTATGGAAGTGTACTTTTGCGATAGCCACGGACAGATCGATGCAGATGGCAAAAGCGGCGCAGCGGGTGAACAGACCGATCAGCACGAGGAGGCCGCCAAGGAACTCGGTAAAGGCGGAGAGATAGGCCATCCAGGCCGGGAGTCCAAGGCTGGTGACGAGCTGAACGTGGTGGTGAAGTCCAGCGAAGACTTTTTGATATCCGTGGGCGACCATCACGGCGCCGAGGGCCAGGCGCATGACGAGCAGAGCGAGAGGTTGCAGGCGATCGAGGTAGCGCAAATGGTCCCTCCGGCGGAAAGAGGAATAGATTACAGCAAGCGGGGAGATAGAAGGAAGCCCGAGGAGAGACAGGTTCGACGCGGGCCACTGGACCAGGCCCAGAATTTGACATCGAACGATTGCGCGGGGTGGCCAACTTCTGGTAACGTTTTGTCGCCTCAGGATGCGGGTCGCGGGCGGCGTCTAGTCACGAGAGGTTCACGCGTCTTGTGGGTCTTCCCCCGGGCTCTTGAAATAAAATTTCAATCACGCGCGCGGAATTGGCAAACTCCGTGTTTATGGTAGAGGGGAATCCGGAGCTCGCATCCCGCTGCGGATCAGGACTTCATTTCTGGGATGACAGAGGCGGTAAGAGCTTAGATATTCAGGAGGCTGGAATGAATCGCACTTCGAAGAGTGAGAAGAAGCTGCAGAAGTGGGTCGTGCTGCTAGTGTGTCTGGTGGTTCCGGCGCTGGCGTTCGGCCAGCATAAACCGGGTGGAGGAGGATCTGCTCCCAAGGCGTCCGCGCCACACGCGAGTGCACCGTCTCATGCCTCGACACCTTCCCATGGAGGGTCGCAGTCGCATGCTTCAGCGCCATCGCACGGTTCAACGCAGTCGCACGGTTCAACACCTTCGCACACGACGACGGGTGGGGCGCGCGGCGCAACCGGCGGAACGCACACGACGACGGGTGGGGCGCGCGGCGCAACTGGTGGGACACACACGACGACGGGCGGAACGCACGCAGCGACGAGTGGGACACACACAACCACGGGTGGAACGCACGCAGCGGCGGGCGGAACGCACACGACGACGGGCGGAGCGCGCGGCGGGGCGGCAGGCGGGACACACGCAGCGGCGGGCGGTACCCATGGGGCGACGACGGGCGGAGCGCACGGGGCGACGGCTGGGAGCAGAGCCGGTGGCAGCGCGCATCAGCCGGCCGGAACCCGGAACGTCAGTATGAAAGGTGGAGGAACGGCAAGCATCCGCAAGAACGGATCGGTTCGTTCGATTGATCGTGGCGGCATGCACATTTCGCATGGCGTCCACGGAGGGAGCAGGGTTGTGGGTGAACACAACGGAGCGCGTGTGGTGAACACTGGAAGGCATGGCGGTTACGTGCAGCGCGCGTACGTGACGCGGGGCGGGCATGCCTACTACTCGCGGACCTTCTATGCCGGAGGCCGCTACCATGTTGGGCTCTATCGCGGCTACGGCTGGGGCGGACATATGTACTACGGCTTCTACCCAGGCGTCTGGTACCATCCGGGATTTTATGGATGGGGCTGGCATCCTTGGGGAGCGCCGATTGCATGGGGCATCGGGCTATGGGGTTGGGGAGGAGCGCCCTGGTGGGGATTCTACGGCGGGTGGTGGAATCCTTATCCCGTTTATGCCGCGCCATACTACTGGCTGACGGATTATCTGATCTCGCAGCAGTTGCAAGCGGCGTATGCGGCCCGTGCTGAAGCCAATGCCGACGCAGTGGCGGATGATGCAGCAGCCAGCGGAGGAGACGCGGGTCCAGTAGCCACAGGCCCAGTGGCGTTGACTCCCGAGGTGAAGGAAGCGATTGCGCAGGAAGTGAAAGCGCAATTAGCGGCGCAGCAAGCACAGGCCGGGCAGGATTCGGGCGGCGGACAAGCATCGGCCGCAGCTCCAGCGGCTCCGACGACTGCCGACAACACTCCGCCCCCGGCGTTAGATCCAGCACAACGCACATTTGTGGTGGATTCCGACGTGACGGTGGTGGCCAACGGTCAGGAATGTGGCTTGACGTCGGGTGATGTGATCACGCGGCTGACGGACACTCCGGATGCGGATAATAACGTGAGTGCCAGCGTGGCGGCGACCAAGAAGGGCGACTGCGCGTCGGGAGTAACCGTTGCCGTGAAAGTGGATGACTTGCAGGAGATGTACAACCACTTCGCGGAGAACATTACCAACGGCATGGGCGAGCTGGCCAAGAAGCAAGGGACCAACGGCATGCCGGGGGCGCCTGATACGGGCACCCAGGCCGGGGCCGTGACGCCTCCGCCACCCGATACAACTGCGGCCAAAACGCTGCAAGACCAACAGGCTGCCGCCGATCAGGCGGAGGCGGATGCGAAGGCGAGCGCGGCTAGCGGCGGGCAGTAGAACAGACGGCAACAAAATAGCAGTTAACCAATCATCAACCCAGGGAGCGTCGGAAACGACGCTCCCTTCTCCAATGCAAGCGGCGAATTTTTTGCTGACGCTGAACACAGCGCGGCTGGGAATTGAGCTTTGGCGAGATGAACGGAGGGTTCTACGATGTCGAAGAAATTCCACGACCTGATACCAGGGATTGTGCTTCTGGCTGCCACTACGATCTTTCCAATGGCGCTGGCCAGCGCTCAGGCAGTTTCTCTGCAGGAGCAACTGGCGGCACAGTACAAGCTGGCGAAGATCGGGTCGGATACCAGCGGATATTCCGTGGTGGAAAAGGGCACATTGTTGGCCGTCCAAAAGGGCGGAGTCTTGGGTGTGCCTTTTGGAGACCAGAACGTTCCTGCCACCAAGTATGAAGGTGGCACGATTAAGGGCCCTAGCAGCCTGGCGTTGATGGGACGGAAATCCATCATGGGGAAATTTGGGAAGGAACAGACGACCCATCTGTTTGCGGTGGGCGACAAAGTTTATCCCATGAAGATCGATGTGAACGTGGCCAAAGACACGGTGACGCTTGGGATCGTCGCCTGCGACACGTGCAATAAGACCGATCCGCCAACCTACAACAAGGCTCAAGTGGTATTCCAGTTTCCCAAGGGCTCGTTAGCGAATGCAGCCGCTGGCGGAGTGGAAGACACCATCGGGCAAGTGCTATCGATTAGCAACGACGACGCACAGGGCGGAGATCAGGGTGGGCAACAGCAGGGCGGAGACCAAGGCGGAGACCAGGGCGGGCAGCAGCAGGGTGGTGGTCAGCAGGCGGCAGCCGCGGATCAGCCGCAGGCCGAGCCGGCGAGCATCGAGAAGGGAATGACCACGGACCAGGTCGAGGCCGCCATGGGCAAGCCAGAGAAAAAAGTGACTCTCGGCACCAAGCAGATTTATTACTACAAAGATATGAAGGTGATTTTCCTGGGCGGGAAAGTCAGCGATGTGCAGTAAGGCGGCGATCGAGAATAATATACTTCTACGGGCAGCCTGCGTGGTAAAACGGCAGACTCAAGGTAGGCCAGCCCCCATTGGACTTTTGCGGATCTCGAAAAATCGGGAACGTCCCGTCTGTCCCTGAATTACCCTGACCTTCCCGAGAGCGCGTCCCATGCTTTTTCGCCACCTGGGACGAGAGCCTGCTGGCCTGCCGATAAACTAGACCACGCAATATTTTGCGCCAACTCTAGCGGTACACCTGTGCCTACATCGCCCCCTTTCAATCGCCGATGAATCGAAGAAGATTGCGGTCCTGCCGACACCGCCGAGCAAGACGCTTCACTCCTTCAACCAGTTCACGTTCTTCCGATGTTTGGGCACGTTGCACTAGTTCGTCCCATTCTTCGAGAAATCGTCTTACTTGGAGGTAGTTGAAGTACGTGTCCCCGTACCAATCAATCTTGGCCAAGAGTGACGCGGATTCCTCATCGGAGGGCGGAAGGAGTCGATGCAAGATATTTCTTTGGTCATCGATCTTCTCGAATGTCTCACCAGTGTAGTCGGTCACAACAATGTTCAGTCCCACTGTGTCGTCTCCTTAAGGCTTGCCGGGAAACGCAGTTATCATGTTCCCCGAACTGTCCGTAATCACTGTGTAGATTGAGGTTGCTGCGCCGGTAGCTCTGTCCGTGCCGATGATTCGGCCCGCGTCTACAATACGCTCAAAGTTGCCCCCCGCCTGTGCCACGGCAGGTGTCGAGTTGGCGGCCTGGATCAGAGCCCCTACATCTTCTCCGGCACCGAACAGGCTCTTCCCGGCACTCAAGAGTCCACCTTCTGTGTGAGCTTGAAGAACCTTTGTAAGACGAGCAGCAGAGACTATGATCCCGCCGGCTTCTTCGGCCTCCCCGACGGCCGCGAAGCCGGCCATCGGCGTCATCCCCATCTGCAGATTGAACATATGCCAGGCGTAAGACTGGCCCGGATGTCCCTTTTCCCACGTGGTCTTAGCCTGCTGATATGCCGCTGCCTCGGCCTTCTTCTCTGCCTCCGTCTGGACAATGCCCAGCGCATGCCCCAGGTTCCACCAGAACCCGTGATTTTGCGCCGGGGTCTGGGGCTTTGCGGCACCGGCGCAGCTGGCATAGCTGTAGGTGCTGGGGCAGCCACCGTTCTCTGCTGCGTCCCCACTATCTCCCGGCTTGGCCGAGATATGCCCATCCGCGTCGGCGTGATTGGTCGGGTCCCCGCCCACATAGTCGTACAGGTTCAGCGTCTGCGGGTTGTGCAGGTCTGCATACGGCACCGGCACCTGCGCCGAAGCCCAGTCCGGACTGTACCACCGTCCCTGCACCGACGAGTAATACCGCGCGCCAAAATCATCCAGCCCGGTCTCGGTGTCGCGCTGCTTGCCGGTGAAGTGCATCGGGCTGGGATCGCCGCAACTGCCCGTGATGTTTTGCATGTCGCCATAGGGCAGGCTGGTGATGCTCTCGCACACCGTCCCCGTCTCCGTCGCCCGCGCCCGCTCCGTCCCCAGCCAGTCGGTGTACGGGAAATATATCGTACCGCTGGTCCCGCCGCTGTAAGTGGCCAAGTGGCGTCCGCCGGCATAGACTTCGCCCCGGTTCCAGCCCCCGCTTGAACTCACTTCCGCCACCTGATGCCCGCTCAGGTCAAAGATGTAATCCACCGACGCGCCGCCCGTCGTTTTGCGCACCCGCAGGCCTTCGGCGTCGTAAACATAAATTGAAGCATGGTCATTCACTGACGAAATGCGGTTCTCCCCGTCGCGTGATCAGCCCCTCGGCGCTCATCATGCCCAGCACCTGCACGAACAGATCGTCCAGCGCCGCTTTGTGATCGGAACGGAAGCCGGACAGCGTCCGGTGGCTGATCGGCAGAAGCCCGCATAGCCATTGACACCCGGGTTCGTACTCGCACTGCCGCGCCAGTTCGCGCGCCGAACTAACGCCACGGCTGTACGCGTAAATCCACAAGCTGATCAACAACTGCGGGTCGGTGTGCTCCCGCCCGGCGCGCCCTTCCACCGCCCCGATCCGCGCGTAATAGAGGCTCAGTTCCAGGCGGCCAATCAGTTGCCAGATCAGACGCGCGCTATGATCTTCGTCGATCAACCGTTCCACATCGATGCTGCGCAGCACAAGTTGTTGTCGATTGATAGAGGCAAGTCGCGGTTCAGCAGGCACGCCCTGGTCGCTCACATCCGCAGTCTACCGACACTGGCTAATTTCGCAATGGCGTTGTTGGCTCGGAAGACAATTTCTTCACAGCTTCCTGTCCCTGAATTACCCCAGAGACTTCGAAGATATTCAGTATGTCCGAAACAAGAGAAGTATTCTGCGCCAACTATTTTTGGCCAGATTCCTTCTTTTTCCTCCGTTCAGCGGCTATCGTTTTGAAAGTTAATCCCGTCACCGCAAAGACCGGCAAGACGGCCAATGCAGCGACGTGAAAAGCTATGGGTGTAACGACCTGCGCGGGAACGACCTTTGAAAGCACCACGAAGACTAAGGCGACCGAGCTAAGAACAACATCAGAGATATGGCACTGCAGGAGGCTGAGGCCTTTGGTTACCAAGAAAACCGCCACAACCGCAGGCGCTCCGTTTCGGAACACGCCTCCCGACGAGACCGGGAGTACTCCGACTGCTGCGACTAGAATGCCCAGAATCAATACGACCACATTTTGGGAATATCGTTGCACGTAGGCAAACCTCCAATCCTTTTTCAGTTCTCAGGATACGGTGCATTGTCCTTTGCCGAGTCGCCGACAGCGAGTGCTTCGCCCCCTATTGCCATATATCTAGCACAGGCCGGACACACTTCAGCAACCGGTATTGATGCGGAACGAATGATCACCCCAAGGGTTCCTAATGGATGGTGAATGATGTCCTGCTTGACCTGTGGGAAGAAGTGCGAAGCCGCATCAGGCGTAGCATACGCAACACCTTGAGCGAGATTGCTGGCCCCAATCGCCTGTGCCGCTTGGCCGTAGCCTAGATCGTTCCAGCCTGAGCTGGTTTTGGAGATGACAGCGCCGATATCATCTTTCACTCTCGT
>Ga0187890_10002164_pt1 | contig 13806 bp, 9 predicted proteins | sample June2016WEW_21_1_FD_133005 | JGI IMG/M metagenome (GOLD analysis project Ga0187890, IMG submission 133005) | Peatland microbial communities from SPRUCE experiment site at the Marcell Experimental Forest, Minnesota, USA - June2016WEW_21_10 | ecosystem: Environmental > Terrestrial > Soil >... | reverse complement strand
GCGCCACGACGTCGGACCGACCGCGGAGGGACACGCCGAGGGCATCGTCGGGGAGCGCAACCGGCACGGTCCATCGTGTCGACCCCGACGGTGCCACCAGGCCGATCCGAATGCCCGACCCGACCGCGCCCGGCGGGTCGCTCACCGGGACCGTGACAGATGCCACGTCGAGGGGCGCGCCGAGATACCACGAGGCGGACTGCCCCGGTGCCAATTGCCGACGGCCCGTCTGGGGGTCGGTGCCCGGAGCGCCGGAGGCGGAGGTGACGAGATATGCCGCCGGGGTGACCAGGACGGTCGTGTCGAGCTGGTCGAGAGTGCCGTTGGCGATGGCCTGCGGGTCGAGGACGTTCTGTCCCTCGCCCAGGGCCTGGTGCGACCCGGTCTCCTCGGCGTAGGTGCTGTCGACGATGGAGCTGTACCCCTCGACCGAGGGCGTGTCGGACATGATGTTGCTGTCGGCGGCACCCAGTTCCGTGAGCTCACCGCTGTCGAGCAGGCCGGGGTCATAGACGGCGAAGCGCCCCCCGTGGACCAATGTGCTCAGCGACACCACCGGGGCGGTGGGGTCGGCGGTGTCTCTCGACGCCGACGCGGTGCTCGACGATGCCAAGTTCGGAGCCGGCGACGGCGTGAGCCCCGGGGACGGGGATGTCGCCATGAGCAACGTGAACACGGCGACGTCGACGACCACGAAGGCCACCAGGACACGCGTCCGGCGTCGACGGTCGAGCCTCGGACCCCACACGACCAGCGCCACGGCGCCCAGCCCGAGCGCGAGGAACGGCACCAGCCAAGGTGCCGCCGGCCCGGCCGAGTTGGCCATGCTCACGTTCAGGCCGAGCCAGCGCAGCATCCCCGCGCCCCAGGCCAAGGTCACGATCACGATCACCACTGCCGCCGCACCGGGGACGACACCCAGGAGCTGGCGCGCCGAGGGAAGTCGCCGGCGCGACAACCGGGGTTGGCGCAACCAGATGTCGACCCAGTAGGCGAGGAGGACGGCCAACGCCAGATCGGCGATCATGATGTTCCGGCTCTGGAGTCGTTGGCCCCCGAACAGCGGCAGGTGCAGCAGCACCGGGCCGAGCACCGTGTTCCCTCCGAGGGCGAGGACCACACCGGTCAGCGCCATCACCTGCCAGATGACCCACTCCGGCAGGCGCCGGTGCAGGCGCACTCGGCCGAGCAGCGCCACGGCGGCCACCAGGGGCATGAGCCCGACGTACCCGGTGACCTCGGCCAGGCTGTAATGCGCGAAGAAGGCGGGCTCGCCGAACGACCCCGACCCACCCAGCAGGTTCGGCACGATCGACAGCAGCAGCCATTTCGGGGCCAGGGAGCCCGAATCGAACAGCGCCGCGGTATGCGCGGCGCGCTGCGAAGTCGAAACGGCGTCGATCCCGGGCAGCCATTGCACCGTGCCGACCACGGCACCGAGCGCCACACCCGTCACCACGGATCCCCCGTAGGCCCCGAGGCCCGACCCACGGCCCAGACGCCAGGCTCGCCACAGGGCGTAGAGGCCGGCGGCGGCGACCGCATCGTCGATGGCGCGTGGCTCGCCGGCGAGGATGACCATGGCGCCGCCTGTCGCCAAGACGGAGATCCATACCAGGTGTTGTCGGAGTCCGCGGCTTTCCGACAGCCGGAGCAGGGCCAGGAGCACGACGGGCACCCAGCTCATGCCGGCCACCAGACCGAAATGCGGTACCTGGGCAGCCATGGCCCCGGTGAACGCGAACGACAGGGCCCCGAGGAAACTGGCGACCGGGGAGAGACGGGAGGCCCGGAGAAATGCGAAGGTCCCCAGGCCGGCGATCCACCACGTCAGGACCAGGTTCAAGGTCCACGCCACGGTCCCCGACATCACCGCGAACAACAGCGTCAGTGGATAGGCGGCTCCCGCATTCCAGCCGCCGAGAAGCGGAGCCCCGCTCCAGATGTAGGGGTCGTAGAGCGGGAGATGCCCCTGGCGGAGCTGGGCGCCGACCAGCACACGGAGCGGGTAGTTCTGCGTGAGGTCGTCACTGGAGAGAACGGGATGGCCGAGCAACGCCGGCAGGGCGAACACCACGAGGGGGAGACCCACCAGGACGGCGACAGCCCGCTGGGTGGAACGATCGGGGTCGGTCGTGGGCTTCGAGACCTGGCGCGGCCTGAAGTCCTCCGCGCGCCCCACGAGCAGCGCCACGGCGTTGAGCTTCGCATACCGCTGTCTGGGACGGACCTGGGATGCACCGGGGTTTCCCAGGAAATTCTCAGCACGGGGAACACATCAACGGTTGCAAGCCGACGGGCCGGCAATGCGGCGTGGTTCAGGTGGGAGCGGCGAGGTGGCGACGACCGAAGACGAAGGCCAGTCCGTACAGGACGGCCACCACCACGAGGAGGAATCGAAACCCGGTGATGAGCGAGAGGTATTCGAGCACTCCCCCGACGATCGCCCCCAACAGACTGGCACCGAACGCCGTGGTCGACGAGCCCACATTCTTGAACCGTTGGGCGAAGACGAGGTTGGCCAGGAAGATCGGGGCGAATGCGAGGGCGGTCGCCGCCACGAACCGCACCACCACGGGTAGGTTCAGCAACGACCCCTGGGGGACCACGTAGGAGACGACCAGCGCCACCAGCAGCGCTACGTACAGCAGTATCGGTGGTGGGAGCTTCACATGGCGCGCCGTCTCCACCGCGGCGTAGACGCTGAGTAGCACGCCGGCGAACACAAGGGAGTTCACGTACCACGTCGTGCCGAACAACAAGGCGAATTGCACGATGTTCTTGGACTCCAGCAACAAGAAGGCGGCCCCCATGAAGAACAAGTCAGCGAACTGTCCCATCCTCCTGAACGGCCCGCCGGCAATCCGGACAGCCACCAGGGATGCGGCGAGAATGAGCCCCATCACCCACAGGTACAGGATGGGGATGGAAGGAGTCGGAAGGTAGGGGAAGGGCCGATCGTCAGAGACCGCCGCCACCCTGTGGCCGCTCCAGAACGAGGAGCAGTTCGGCGTCTGCCCCGATGACCCCACCGTGAGCACGGCCTGCTGGCGACCGCTCAAGGTGTTGCCCAGCTCCACGCAGGGGCGAGACCCGAACACCGAATCCAGCGCGGTTGCATACCGGTTGATCAGGAACGGCTGGTAGTAGTTGTACATCACGAACGTCCCGCCCGGGACCAGGTGGTCCTTGGCGACCTGGATCCCCTGCGTGGTGAGGAGGTAGTTCTCGAGACCCACCGGGGCGGACTGTCCGGTGAGGGCGGTGAGCGAGTCGGGAAGCGCGTAGAGGATCAGTGAATACCGCTGATCCGTGTTTTGGAGATACGACCTCCCGTCGTCGATGTGAATGGTGACGCGTGGACTCTGGTAGGCGTGTTCGGGGTTGTACTCCTTGCCCAACTTCACGAGGTCGGGGTCGATCTCGACCGCATCGACATGGCGGGCCCCCTCGGACAGAGCCACCGCGACGTCATTGCCGGTGCCGGCCCCGATGACGAGCACGTTGCTCAACGAACTCCGCGACACATGACGGTAGAGGAAGAAGTAGAAGGACTCGATCCTGTGCAATGTGGAGATGGGGTACAGGGTCTGATGCGGGATGTTGTTGGCGGAGACCGAGAGCTCACCGTGTGTTCCCGGGGGCTGAATGGCGGTGATCTTGTAGTACGGCGACCAGATGTCCACGGCGGAGAGCGACTCGAGCAGAAGCATCACCACCACCGCCGCGATCGCGACCCATTGCCACCATTGCGGGCGGATGCCGAGCAGGAGCACGAACAAGGCGGCGACCACCGCCCCCCAGGCGATGGGCGGCAGTCCGATGAACGACAGGCCGGAGAACAAGGCGATGCCCACCAGGCTTCCGATGATGTCGAAGCGGTAGGCGTCGAGCGGCTCGAAGTTTGCGAAGGTCCGGGCCGTCGCTTGACCGAGACCGGCCATCACGAGGACGACCAAGACGAAGATCACCGGGAGGCTCACCCACTGCGACAGCGGATAATGGCCCGAGATCCCCTCGAATTCATGGGGGCCCTCCAGGGTGACGAGCTTTACCGGAAAGGCGAGCGCAAAGGCCACCAGGACAGCCAGCGACACAGGGGCAACGCGGAAGAGGCTTCGCCGCCGTCCGGCGAGCAAGAAGCCCACCCCGATCCCGAGGAAGCTCGCCAGGAGCACGAAGTTCGTGATGTTGGCCAGATGGACGTTGTTGGCGGCGGTCCACCGGATGAGCGCCAGCTCGACGAAGAGCATCAACATGCTCAAGGTCACGAGTCGCCAGGGGCTCTGCTCCGAGGTGAAGACACCCAGCCTGGCTGCCGGTACCGGTTCGAGCGCCTCGCTCGGGGCAGCGGAGATTGTTGCCATCAGAACCGGTGGTGAGCGACGCGAGCCGGAAGAGACATCCGGATAAAGATAGGAGACCCCGCAGCGCTCGACGCAATCGCGATGTGTGCGATCAGTATTGGGGCGCTCCACCCGGTCCCGGTGTTCGACCGAGCGAACGATCAAGCACACCCGGCCTTCGTCCCTGCCGACCATGACAGCCACGACTGTCATCCACGTTCAACTCAGGTTCTTCCCAGAAAGTGCGCGCCCAGAGGCGCCACCGAGTGGCGCAGAGTGCCCGGAAAGGCGACGCCACTCCCCGTCTCGTCGCCGATCCACGCTCGGGAGGGCTCAGCTGGCCTCGACCTCGCGGAGGGTGCCGTCATGGACGTCGTAGACAAAACCTCGCACACTCGACTTGTTCGGGATGAACGGGCTCGCCTGGATGCGGGCCAGGCTCTGGCGAACATCGGTATCGAGGTCACCGAACGTCTCGACCGCCCACGGCGGGGTGATGCCGATATCCGCCCGGATCTGCTCGCGGAACTCCTCATCGGAGAACGTCTGCATCCCGCACTCGGTGTGGTGGATGAGGATGACCTCCTCGGTACCGAGCAGGCGCTGGGAGATGGCCAGCGAACGGATCTGGTCGTCGGTGACCACTCCCCCCGCATTGCGGATCACGTGGGCGTCGCCTTCGGAGAGACCGAGAAGTCCATAGAGGTTCAACCGTGCATCCATACAGGCGATGATGGCCACCTTGCGCCCGGGGGGCAGGGGAAGCTCACCTTTGTCAAAGGCGGCTGCGTATGCCTGCGCGTTCTCGAGCAGCTGATCCGTCGTCGACATGGGTACTCCTCGGTGGGTCGGGGTCTGCTGGACTATCGGCGGGGGGCTCGGCGGGACTCTAATCTACATAAACCTGAGTGACAAGGTCACCTTTCTCCCCGGTGGGCTCCCGGTCGGGCGGTCGCCACATCGGGTAGCTACCGCCCCGGCTTCCAGGCCTTGAGCCAGTCGGTGTCGGGCCAACCCTCGGCCGCCGCCATGAGTTCGTACATCGTGGCGCCGTCGATCGACTCCCGGATGATGTCGGCATGGCCGGCGTGGCGGGCCGTCTCCTCGACGAGGTGCAACAAGACCCACCGTACCGACCACGCGTCGACGTCGGCCGGGAACCACGGCACCCCTTTCGGCACGGGCACAGCCTGGCCCAGGTCGGAGATCCCCGCCATGACGGCTTCGGTCTCGAGGGCCGTCTCGGCGTAGCGGCCCAGCAGTCCGACGAGGGTATCGCTCGGCTCGAGCCGGAAGGTGTCCCGGTATGAGGACTGGCGCTCTTCGTGGGACCCGGATCGGCGTTGCAGGATCGTGTCGATCCAACTCCTCTCCATCTCGGCGAGGTGCTTCAGGAGGCCGCCGATGCTGAGCGAGCTGGCCGCCGGGGTGAGCCGGGCCTGCTCGTCGGTGAGGCCGTAGGCGGCGTATCGGACCCCTTGTCGCTGCTGGGCCACATAGGCGAGGAGCAGCGCGGCCTCGTCGGTCAGGGGAGAAGCTAGTCCAGGCATGGAGATGTCCCTTCGTCCAGGTTCAGGGCCATCATGGACCCCAAACTGGCCATCCACTGGCCAGTTCTCATCCTGGAAGTGCAGTCGCGGGGCTCCGGGGCCGGATTTCGCGCCACGGCGCAGATCGCTACCTCGGGCCCGACAACGGCTCGTCGCCGACCAGGTGCCGACCGACGCCCAACGCCAGATCGAGCGGAATGACGAGACACCATGCGATACGGCATCGTGATCCTTGCTCTTCACCGAGCGGCCTTCGCTCGGGCGCCCTCACCGACCCCTCCCGATTCGCCCCGATTCGCCCCGATTCAGTCCAGCGCCATCTGGGTCTCTCGAGACTGCTGGGCCGACGCCTCCCACTTCGCCTCGATGTTCCCGAATCGCCAGATGGACAGTGCGACCACCCAGGTGACCACAAAGACGCCGACGATGAAGAACCCGGCCGTGTTGATGTTGAAGCCCTCCATGAACCTCCAGAACGAACCGCCCAGGTGGGCATCCTGAGCGAGGAGTCCGAGGGTCTCGACGCCTCCGATGAAGAAGGCGACGAACACTGAGAGGCTCGTGATCGTGATGTTGTAATAGACCTTGCGGATGGGCTTGGCGAAGGCCCAGTCGTAGGCGAAGTTCATGAAACACCCATCGATCGTGTCGAAGAGGCTCATGCCCGCCGCGAAGAGGATGGGGAGCGAGAGGATGGCATAGAAGGGCAACCCACCGACGACGGCGGTACCCGCCAGGACCAGGAGCGCCACCTCGGTAGCCGTGTCGAACCCCAGTCCGAAGAGAAAGCCCACGGGGTACATCTTCCAAGGAGTATCGATCCTTCGGGCCAGGGGACCGAAGAACCGCATCATGAGGCCCCGATTGTTGAGCTGGCGCTCGAGCTCGGCGTCGTCGTAGGCCCCGGTGCGCATCTCTCGGAAGATCTTGAGGATCCCGTAGAGGATGACGACGTTGAGCGCCGCGATGAGGAAGAGGAAGATCGCCGAGACCGACGTGCCCACGATGTTCGTGGTGTGTTGCAAACCCGAGTTGCTGTTCCTCACCTGCTCGTCGAGCCCTCGGATGCCGAAATTCAAGAGCACGGCCAGGACGAAGACCACAGAGGAGTGACCCAAGGAGAAGAAGAACCCGACGCTGAGGGGCCGTTGGCCGTCGTTGATGAGCTTGCGGGTGGTGTTGTCGATGGCCGCGATGTGATCGGCGTCGAAGGCGTGGCGCATCCCGAGCGTGTAGGCCAGTATCCCGGTCCCCACCCCGAAGAGCTGGGTCTTGCTGACGTGGTAGTGGCTTCCGAGGGCCGCCGCCAACATCCCCCATCCCACGACGTTGAGGCCGACGACGGTCACCGCCATGCCGCCCACCCGCGCCCACTCCTTGGCGGTGAGGCCGTCGCGGATCTTCACGAGCCTGGCCCGGGGGTCGGCCATCGGTTCGGTGCTCCTCTGGTTCGGAATGGTCGTCGCCACCCTAGAAACTATGCGACCAGGTCGCAACAACGTCTTGTTCGCCGGTGCACCCCGGCGTACAATCAGCCTGTGACCAGGAGTTCTGCACATACCGAGGCGACCCCGGCCGGCATCGATTCGGTCGAGGGCGCGCTGGCGCTGCTCCGCCAGCAAGGTGGACGGGTCACCAGCTCCCGGGTGCTGCTCCTGCGGGCCCTGTTCGGTTCCCCTGGCCATCGCACCGCCGAGGAGCTCGGAGCCGAGGTCCAGGCCGCGGCCCCCGAGGTGCACATCTCGACGATCTACCGGAACCTCGACGATCTGGAGCGCCTCGGCGTCGTCGTGCACGCTCATCTCGGCCACGGGCCCGCCACCTATCACCTGGCCGCCGGGGCCCACGGGCACTTCGTGTGTGAGGAGTGCGGCGCCATGATCGAAGCACCGGACGAGATCTTCGGGGGCCTGTCCCAGGCAGCCAAGTCGCGCTTTGACTTCGACATCAACCCTCATCACTTCGCCGTGCTGGGCCGGTGCAAGGGCTGTCGATAGCCAGCACGACGTCGGCCCGGTACCGTCGGGTCCGGTGACCACCCCCTGGTTGGACGACGCCTGCAGCCTCGTCGAGGCCTTCCGAGCGCACCGCCTCTCTCCACTCGAGGCGCTCGAGGCATGCATCGAAGCTGCGGGGAGTTCGCCGCTGAACGCCTTCTCCCATACCGACTTCGAGCGCGCCCGAGACGCGGCACGCCACGCCGACATCTCACTGCCCTTCGGTGGCGTCCCCTTCGGCGTGAAGGAGCTCGAGCAGGTTGCGCAGTGGCCCTACACCGAGGCCTCGATGATCTTCAGGGACCGGGTCTCGGGCCATGACCAGACGTCGGTGACCCGCCTGCGCGCCAGTGGCGCCGTCCTGGCGGCCCAGACGACGGCCAGCGAGTTCGGAGGCATCAATTGCACCTCCACGGAGTTGCACGGGACCACCCGGAACCCTTGGGATCTCTCCCGCACCCCCGGAGGCTCATCGGGTGGGACCGCCGCCGCTGTCGCCGGGGGCTTGCTCCCCATCGCCACGGGGAGCGACGGAGGCGGGTCGATTCGGATCCCGGCGAGCTTCTGCGGGCTCTTCGGGCTCAAGGCAACCTACGGTCGCATCCCCAAGGGACCCGGGGCGAGCATCACGCCGATGACGACCGTGTTCGGATGTCTGAGCCGGTCGGTGCGAGACACGGCGCGTTTCTTCGACACCTGTAGCGGATTCGACCAACGCGATCCGTTGAGCCTCCCCGAGAGGACGAGTTGGGAACGGGAACTCGCCACCCACGACGTGGTCGGCTGCACCGTGGCCATCCTCCCCGACCTGGGGATCGCCCGGGTGCGCGCCGACGTCGCCGAGCTCGTGGCCGGATTCGCCCGAGAACTGGCCTCCGCAGCCGGGTTGACCGTCGTCGACGTGACACCGTCGCTGCCGCCCCTGCGAGGGCAGTGGGCCATGGCCGGGCAACCCGGATTCATCGCCGACCTCGGTGCGGCCTACCCCGATCGGATCGAGGAATTGTCGCGGGAGATGCGCTTCGGCCTCGAAGCGGCGCGTGATCGCTTCAACCTCGACCGGGCCGCCTCCATCGAGTCGTACCGGCGTCAGTTGAACGAGGCGATGGCGGACCTCTTCGACGCAGCCGACTTCGTGATGACCTGCACGAGCCCCGACGTCGCCTTCGCCGCCGAAGGTCCGCCGCCCTCGACGATCCCGGGAGCCGATCTGATCCACGAGATCGGGTTCTCCCGGGCCATCATGAACACCGCCGCTCTCACGGCCCCTTCCAACCTGAACGGCAGTCCCGCCATGAGCATCCCGGCGGGTCTCGTCGATGACGTGCCGGTAGGGCTCCAGGTTCTCGCCGCCCATCACCGCGAGCAGTTGCTCCTCGACCTGGCGCTGATCGCCGAGCAGGCGTTCCCCTGGCCGAAGGTGGCCCCCGGTTCACCTCACGTGCGCCCCACCGGGCAGACCTGAGATCGCGAGTCACACACGGCCGTCGCGGCACGACGCGCCACCATGGACAAGCGAGATTCCACCCGGGTGATCTTCCGCTTTGACGTATCTCACCGGAACTGTTCACGACAAGTTCACTCCGCCGTCGCGTGCGGGTCGATCGACCTCTGCATAATTCCTTTGGCCCCAGGGCTCGACATCGGGTCAAAGTGGACCTCTCCCCGATCGGCAAGGAGTGTGAGTGGCGCGACTGCGGACGGATCCAAACGAGGATTCCGGTGTGAGATCGGTACGGATCGATCGACGCCGCTTCCTGCAGACCGGTATGGCGGCAGGCGCGGCGGGTATCGGTCTGACACCTCGCGGAGGCGAGCTCATCGAAACGGCGTTGGAACGGAGCTCCCGACGCGGCTCGCTCTCCGACATCGAACACGTCGTCATCCTGATGCAGGAGAACCGGTCCTTCGACCATTACTTCGGAACCCTCTCCGGCGTGCGGGGCTTCTCGAGGGGCCACGTGCTGAAGCAGAGCGTCGATGGTCGGAGGTACCCGGTGTTCGACCAGTTCGGCTACAAGCCGGGAGTGGGGACGGACCCGGCCGGGTACCTGCAACCCTTCCACCTGGAGAGCGACCCCCCTCTCAAGAACGGGCAAACCACCAATGACATCAGTCACAACTGGGGTCCTCAACATCAAAGCTGGAACTCCGGGGCCATGGACGCCTTTGTCACGGCCCACATCGAAGCGGATGGGGCGTCGAACGGCCCGGTCACGATGGGCTACCTGACTCGCCAGGACCTGGCTTTCTACTACGCGCTGGCCGACGCCTTCACGATCTGCGACGGGTACCACTGCTCGGTGCTCGGCCCGACCGACCCGAACAGGGTCATGTCGATCTCCGCGACAATCGATCCTGGTGGGGTTGCGGGTGGACCCGTCCTCGAGACATACACCGGGGATCGACAGACGCACTACGGCACGTTCACGTGGACCACGATGCCCGAGCAATTGAGTGCATCCGGAGTCACCTGGAAGGTCTACAACGACCCCACCGCGCTCTTGGAGCTGAGCCCGTTCCCCTATTTCAAGGTCTTCACCGATCCTTCATCGCCGGCGGAGGTAGAGCTGGCGGGCCGGGCCCTCGCCCCGACGTACCCGGCATCGTTCCAATCGGATGTGACCGCAGGCACCCTGCCGGCTGTCTCGTGGATCATCCCGCCCCTCGCCCAGTGCGAGCATCCGGCTGCTCCTCCCGAGTACGGCGAGAATCTGACCCAAGAGATCCTCCAGACACTGGTCTCCAACCCCGACGTCTGGAGCCGAACGGCACTCTTCGTCGTCTACGACGAGAACGGGGGCTTCTTCGATCACGTGCCGCCACCGACGCCCCCGGAAGGGACCCAGGGGGAATATCTCACGGTGGCTCCCCTGCCGTCTGACGCCTCGGGCGTTGCCGGTCCGATCGGCCTGGGCTTCCGAGTTCCGTGCCTCGTCGTCTCCCCGTTCGCCCGGGGCGGGTACTTCTGCTCGGACACCTTCGACCACACGTCGCTTCTCCGCTTCTTGGAGACCCGGTTCGGCGTCGAGGTTCCGAATCTCTCGCCATGGCGTCGCGCCGTCACCGGCGACCTGACGCGGGCGTTCGACTTTCATCACCGGCCCGACTCCTCTGTGCCGAGCCTTCCGGCGACATCACTCGGAGACACCGACGTGGCCGAACAGGCGGTCATCAACGCCTTGGCCGGAACCGAGGACGTCGGGCTGGCCTACCCCTTGCCCACGATGAACTCGATGCCGACCCAGGAGAAGACACCGAGGCGCCGGCGGGTGCCCGGCTGATCAGATCGAGACCGGTCGTCACAGGGGCTCGCCTTCGCTCAGCTCCGAGGTGACCTCCGCAACCGCCTCGGTATGGGCTTTGAGGCTGAGGGGCCGACCTCCACCGTCGTCACGCCAAAGTTGGGGAACGCGCCACAACAGAACGGCCACCCCCACCACACAGGCCAGCCCGCCGGACCACACCGCGAACTGCGGGCCACCGATGGCAGCGGCCACGCCGGCCTCGGCATCTCCCAGGCGGGGCCCACCCGCCACCACAGCGAAGAACGTCCCCGACAACCTGCCCTGGAGGTGTTCGGGGACGGCTCGCTGCTGCACCGCCTGGCGGAACACCGCCGAGACCACGTCGGCGGCACCGGCCAATGCCAGCAGCGTCAATCCGATCCACAGCACGGGGATCACGCCGAACACGCCGATGGTCGTCCCCCACACCACCACGCAGGCGGCGATGGCCCTGCCCTGATGGCGCACCCGGCTGCACCAACCCGTGAAGAGCGAACCGAGGAGTGCGCCGGCCCCCGGCGCGGCATAGAGCAACCCCACGACGCCGGCCCCTCCGCCGAACAATCCCACTCCGAGAGCCGGAAACACGGCTCGGGGCATGCCGAAGATCATGGCGTTGAGGTCGATCCAATAGGTCGCCGAGAGGAGTCTCTCCGTGCGCAGGTGGCGGAAGCCTTCGGTCATGGACCGCAGTCCCATGGGCGTCCCCCCGCCGCTCGGCACCAGTCCGGGCAGCAGCGCGGCCGCCACCAACGCCACCGAGAACGTGGCCACGTCGATGCCGTAGACCGCGCTCAGCCCGATGGTGGCGATCAGCACGCCGGCGAGAGCGGGTCCGGCCACCAACGCCAACTGTTGGATCGACGTCTGCAGGGCAATGGCGGCGGTCACGTCCTTGGCGTCCACCAACATGGGCAACGCCGCCCGCCGCGCCGGCCAATCGACCCCTTGAAATCCCGCGCTGGCCGCCGTGCACACGAAGAGCGGCCATACCGCGGGATGTGAGAGCGACGCGTTGAGGACCAGCCCGCCGACGGCGGTGGCCATGGCCACCTGGGTCAGGAGCAAGACCCTTCGCCGGTCCATGGCGTCGGCGAGCGTGCCGCCCCACAGCGCACCCGCCAGCAGCGGCACCAGTTGGGCCAGGCCGATCAGGCCGACCACGAGGGTCGACCGGGTCAGCGCATACGCCTGGAACGAGACCGCCACCAAGGTCAGCTGCGATCCCAACCCCGAGACAACCTGGCCCGACCAGAGGCGTCGGAAGTGCCGGTACCTCCTCAGCGGGGTGATGTCGACGACGAAGCGAGACACCCGACCACCGTAATGGTCACTTCCGAGCCATCGGACGGTTGCTCGCGATCTGTTGACCTCAGCGCGTGACTACCTGTCCCACCTCCAAGCCGTCGAACTCCCCCGCAATGGATCAGCGGTCAGTCGGACCTCTGGGATCGCCACACCTCGGCTCGGAACTCCACGTCGACGGTCACGTCGTCTTCGACGCCCAGTAATTCTCCAAGGAGTCGACGGGCCTCGGCGATCACACCCATGCGCGTCTGTTCGGGCATCGTGATGATCCAACTGAAGGTGCCCAGCAGACCGATCAACTCGTCGGCGTCGAGGGCCACGTTCCAGGTGAAGACCCGGCGTTGCGGTGGCCCGAACGGAACCCCGGGAGGAATCTCGAGGCTCGACGTCGGGCGATTCGCATCCCCCATGATGAGGCTGGCGAACTCGGCGCCGTCGTCGGCGCCCGGCGCGGTCCTCTGGGAATACTCGGCCAGAAGCGCCTGGGCCTGGGCGAGGAAGGGCCCTTCGGGGTCGAGCCCGGACCACAGGACCCCGAGGGTCCCGCCCGGGACAAGGACTCGGCCCACCTCGTGCAGGGTCGGGACCGGGTCCATCCAGTGCCAAGACGAGGAAGCCAACACAGCGTCGGCGCTGCTGTCGGGGACGGGGATCTCCTCGCCACGACCCTTGACGACCCGGACACCAGGCACTTCGGTGCTGAGCACCGACCGCATTCGATCGTCGGGCTCGACGGCCACCACCTCGTCGGCTCTATCGACCAGGAGCCTGGTCAAGGCGCCGGTCCCGGCACCAAGGTCCACGACCCGGGCGACACGGGCCGGGAGGATCCAGTCCACCGCCGCCTCCGGCGGGCCGGGACGATACCGCTCGTAGTGAGAGGCCACTCCCCCGAAGCTCCCCGCACGCTTTGCCTTTTCCTCCGCGGGAAGCTGTGAGAGCGGCACGTCGCGGTCGGTGGGGTCGGGGGCCGGCACGACCAGACCCTACCGGGGCGCAGCGGCGCGCTAGAACTCTGTCGAGACGCGTCGGTGCGCACCCGATTCAACACCACGAGAGGACGTCTGAGACCGACTCATGGAAGACAGAACCGATGCCTTTGGCCGGGCACTCCTGGATTGGACGCGGGGTGGCACAGATCCCGAGATCTACGAACGGGATGACGGCTTTGTCGACGTCGGTGCCGGGCACGAGTTGTTCGTCTCCACCTATCGACACTGGCCTTCTCCCGAAAGGCGGGCGATGCGCTACGTCCGCGGTCGTGTCGTCGATGTCGGCTGCGGTGGAGGGCGGGTAGCGCTGCATCTCCAACAGCGGG
>Ga0187890_10002163_pt1 | contig 13807 bp, 8 predicted proteins | sample June2016WEW_21_1_FD_133005 | JGI IMG/M metagenome (GOLD analysis project Ga0187890, IMG submission 133005) | Peatland microbial communities from SPRUCE experiment site at the Marcell Experimental Forest, Minnesota, USA - June2016WEW_21_10 | ecosystem: Environmental > Terrestrial > Soil >... | reverse complement strand
GTGATGCCCGTCATGCTTTCCTGCAAGACCTTGAAGCGGCCGGTCTGCAGCGTCATCCGGTACAGAAAGATGACGTTCAGGATAATCCAGCCGATGGGAAACAGCCCGTATCCAGCGCCAAACACGGCCGTGACCGCCGCTAAACGCGCCGGCATGTGGAAGACGAATACGGCTGTCACCAGCGCCGTGGCCAGTCCAAGCAACGCGGCGTAGTGGGCCTTTATGTGCAGCAGCGCCAGCGTTCCGAGCAGGACCACGATCGGCAGCGCGGCGATCAATGTCGAAAGCCACCAACTTCCGGTGGGATCGTAGTTCTGCGCCCAGGGCTTGGGGAGGGGCGGAATCCTCAAAATCAGTACGGCGCCAACAACCACTGCTACGAGCGCCACTATCCACGCCACCGGGTTGGCTGATGCGGGAGCGGTTTTGGGTACCGGAGCATTTGCCGAGGTCACGGGTTCCTCCTGGAGCCTACAGGAATTGCTGGTGAGGGATTGTAATCCTGTACGCCCGCACATGCTAGCGGCCCGTACGCGTTACTTCATGAGGGCCACATTATGACCGCCAATATTTATGCCACAGCAGCACTCATGTGTCAAGCAGACTATCAGCTTATCTGATAAGTATTGGCCATAATTTGCTTGTCTGCTATTCTGACCACACAAGAAAGACCTGGAGAAGGACCTGTGAACAGCACCAGTATGGCGGCTTTGAAACCAGTTTCCCGAACCACGCTATGCGAGCAGGTTGCCATGCAGTTGGCATCCGAACTGGCCGCCAAACGCTGGAAGCCCGGCGAGAAAATGCCTTCTGAAGCGGAACTCTGCAAAGTCTTCAATGTTGGCAGGTCCACGTTACGCGAAGCATTGAAGTCGCTGGCCTTCATCGGCATGATTCGAGTGCGCGCGGGTGGCGGCAGCTACGTCGCTGAACAGCGCTCCAAGTACCTGGAGGGACCACTGCTGGCGAAAGGTGTGCTGAATACCGAGAAGGACGTGAACGACCTTTCTGAAGCTCGCCTGCTGCTGGAGACGGAGGTGGCAGGCCTGTGCGCGCAGAGAGCTACGGACCAGGATTTCCGGACCCTGGAAAAAATCGTGCGTGAGATGAAGGCTGCCATCGATGAAGGTGGCGAAGGATTCAGGGAGCTCGATCTGAGCTTCCACCTCGCCATTGCGGCCGCCGGCAAGAACGAGGTTTTGACCGAACTATTGAAGCACATCAGAGGAGGGCTGCAGGAGCTGATCGCGAAAAGCTTGCTCCTGCCCGCCGGCATGGACCTCGCCTATAAGCAGCACCGCGCGATATTAGAGGTTTTGAAGCAGCGCAATCCAGCGCGAGCGCGCAAAGCGATGCGCACCCACTTGCGCGCTTTCCAACGCGGCTACAAAGTCCTGTTTCAGATTCCCCAGTAGCCTCGTTTACCAAGCCCGGTAGCCGGGGATATACTCTGGCACAAGCTTCCCGACACGCCGTCCGAAAGGACATAAAAACAACGCCGGCGATGCGCAGCCCGTGGCTTCGAGGTCCAGCACGACCAACAACAATATAAGGAGGATGATTCATGCCCACAATCACAACAAAAGATGGCACCACGATTTACTACAAGGACTGGGGCACGGGACAGCCCGTGGTCTTCAGTCATGGCTGGCCACTCAGCGCCGACGCTTTTGAGGACCAGATGCTGTTTCTTGCATCACGCGGCTATCGCTGCATTGCCCATGACCGCCGCGGTCACGGCCGATCCAGCCAACCTTGGAACGGCAACGACATGGACACCTACGCCGACGACCTCGCGACGCTGGTAGAAAAACTCGATCTGAAGAACGCGATTCACGTCGGCCACTCTACTGGCGGCGGCGAAGTGGCGCGCTATATCGGCCGTCACGGCACGAAACGTGTCGCCAAGGCCGTGCTCATCGGTGCGGTGCCTCCGCTGATGCTGAAAACTGCCGCCAATCCCGGCGGCCTGCCGATCGACGCATTCAACCAGATCCGCGCCGGCGTTCTGGCCGACCGCTCGCAGTTCTTCATGGATCTCAGCGTGCCGTTTTACGGCGCCAACCGGGCGGGCGCCAAGGTTTCGCAAGGCCTGCGTGACTCGTGCTGGCTCCAGGGCATGGCGTGCGGATTCAACGCCGCTTTCGACTGCATCAAAGCGTTCTCCGAGACGGACTTCACCGAAGATCTCAAGAAGTTCGACGTGCCAACGCTCATCCTGCATGGTGATGACGATCAGATTGTGCCCATCGGCGCGTCGGCGCTTCTCTCTTCCAAACTGGTTAAGGGATCGACACTGAAAGTCATTCCGGGCGCGCCGCACGGGATGTGCTCGACCCTGAAAGACGAGGTCAATGCCGAACTGCTTGCCTTTTTCAAGAGTCGCCAGCAAGTGGCAGCCTAACTGGCTAGTGGCCCGGCCTCTCGCCTTGCCGCGGAGACCGGGCCACATTCCCATGAAGCCCCTAGGAGAACGATTGGGGTGTTGAGGGAGCCGACCATCAAATGTATTTGCGTTCCGTGAGTTGCCTTTACGCCGATGGACGTTTAAAAACGAGGACCTTTGCCGCAAACATGTACACTGGCGCGCCATCCTGATTCAGCATAGTGCTTTTCACTCTAACGACCGCCTGGTTTGGCTTGGACCGGGAGGGCAGAATCTCTAGGATCTCGCTTTCCACCCGCAGAGTATCTCCCGGCCTGGTTGGTTTGGGCCATGCCAACTCGCCGCCGAGCCCGATGATCCCATTGCCCAGCGGCAATCCTCCGGTGACCATAAGCCGCATGGCGACTGCAGCGGTATGCCACCCGCTTGCGGACAACCCGCGGAACACGGTGGCCTGAGCGGCCGCCTCGTCGAGATGAAACGGCTGCGGATCGAATTCTGCGGCGAACGCTTTGATCCGCTCTTCATCCATTCGATAGGTGCCGGACGTGAACCGCTGGCCGACGTGCAGATCTTCGAGATAGAGGCCCTGTTCGTGGTTCATAGGTCACCGATTCGTAGGATGTTAGAGGTCAGATTGCAGAGGTTACCTCTGATCTCTATCGACGACGCCATAAGCTGCGGGCGTTGAGTTCCGCAGCCGTGATCCTGCTCTGGCTTTACGAAAGTAAGACAATTTTGCCGAAGGCGCCCGGTTCCAGGATTTCTTTATGAGCGCGGCCAGCCTCTGCAAGCGGCAGCTCCTTGCCAACGATCGGCCTCAGGGCGCCATTTTCCAGGCCGGCGAGGAGCCCGGCGTGAATCTCCTTTTCTTCGGCTTCCGTGATGCCCCAAAGAGTAAAGGCGTGAATTGAGGCGCGGCGCATCATGAGATCGCGCGGCGAGATGCTGACGTCGCCGCGGCTGCCAATGACGACCACGCGGCCGTGCGGAGCAAGCAGCTTCAGGTCTTGGCCGAGGTTCACGTTGGCGAGCATTTCAAGGATGAGGTCGACACCAATCCCGCTGGTCGCCTTCAGAATCTCCTCCAGGTAGCCCGGCTTCGTGTGATTGAACACGTGGTGCGCGCCTTCACGCTTGACCAGTTCGAGGCCTTTCTCCGAGCCGGCGGTGCCCAGGACGATCAGGCCCAGGGCGCGCGCAATCTGAACACCCGCGATACCCACACCGCCGCTGGCGCCGTGGACCAGCAGGATTTCGCCGGCACGAGCTCTCGTAGCCTGACACAGCGCGTGATACGCGGTGCCATACGGAACCCACACGCCCGCCCCTTGCGCGTATGTAATCTTCGCTGGAAGCGTATGAACCTGGCTCTCCAGGGCCAACGCATATTCCGCGTACGCACCGGTCACCGTCTTCGCTACATAAACACGATCGCCCGGCTTCACTTTATGCACGCCTTCACCAATGGTTTCGACGAGGCCGGCGCCATCGGAGCCCGGCGTATACGGCAATGGCGGATTGATAGCGTAAGTGCCGTTGCGCATATAGGTGTCATACGGGTTCACGCCCGCGGCGTGGATCCGCACGAGGACTTGGCCGGCGGCGGGACGCGGCGTGGGGATTTCTTCGAGCTTGAGGACTTCGGGACCGCCGAATTCACGAACAACGATGGCCTTCATTGTGGACTCCAGGACTTTCGTTTTCGATATTCTACCGTTTGATCTTCCCCTTAGATTCCCTGCGAGACCGCGCGGTCGCACAAACCACGGGTCCTCAAGGCACTTGAGCCATCTCGCCGGCAAAATAAAGGGCGGCCAACCGGATGGTTGACCGCCCTCGGTTTCTACTGCATTGCTTACTGCTGCATAATGTTCACGTTCGCCGATTCCGAGTTGTTCTCGCTGCAGACGAGCTCCGTCGAGCTAATGACGGCACAGGTCAGCTGAGCCTCTCCGCTGCTTAGAATCGAAAACGTTCCGTCGGTCGCGGAGAGCCAGGAGTAGGTCAGACTCTGACCACTGAGCGGCTCGTCCCAATCGAATTCCCCCTCGCCGGCTTTGGTCTGGGAGCCGGTGACAGTGCCGCTGCTAGCGATAATGGCTTCTCCGATGTTGTCGGAATCGCCCTGGCCCGTGGGCGGCAGTTTGCCGATCATGTAGATGCCGGCCACAGCCGCATCCGTGAAGGTGGTTTGAGACTGCGCCACCATCCAGCCCGATGCCAGGAAGCCGTTGCCGCTCAGATCAAGCTCGAAAGCAGCGTTGTTATTGAAGAAATACAGATAGCCCGAGCTCTCTCCGGCGGGGAATGTGGCACGGCCAGGATTGGAAGTGTCGAACGTGACGGCGATGGGCCCGCCGTTCTCGCTGCCGGTCGTGGAAGTGCCCTGATTGTCCTGGTAACTCTGGTTGATAGTAAAGCCGCCGGTACCGTTGCCCGTTCCTTGAAAGACATCGGAGACGTAGCCCGATACGGCGCCACTCGAGTAGTTGTACCCCTGTGAATAGAGGACGAACGGAGCATTCAGGTTGGCCCCGGAGTACGAGGTTTGCAGCTGCTTGCGCACGTCGCCGTCTTGCACGCCGCTATCTCCGGCGGTTTCAAGCATGAACATCCGGTTGGCATCGATGATGTATACGGCCATGGTTACCGAGCCCGATTGGCCGGTTGGAGTGATTGTGAGTGTGAAGCGCCCATTGGTGGTATTCGGCGCAGTGTAGCTGCCGGTAAAGGCCCCGCCATTGTCGCCAGTCTGGTCGAGCCGCATTCCGTCAATTATGCCGCTGTTGATGGTTCCACCGGAGGCGGCGAAGCGGCCCACGTATGCTTTCGGAGTGCCACTACTGTTCTCACCCTGCATGCCGAAGACAAAGCTGTGGCCGCTGATGGTGCTGGCGGCAAACGCGCTGGTCGTGGCCAGGTAGCAATTAGCGGTGCTGTGCTGGCCGGAGGGCGATGATCCGATGTCATCGGTTTCGACCATGCGGAACTGCTGCGCCGGCTCGACGGCATTGGTGAGCGCCAGCGCAAACTGCGACGTATGGGTTCCCGAACCGCCAGAGGTTGCAACGGCGATGGTGGTCGCCAAGCCGTTGTTGTCGGCGCCGATGCTGTAGGTGCCGCTCAGCGTGCCCGATTCCTCTGTTGTGAAGTCGGTGCCATTGGTGTCCCATATGCCACCGGTGAGGTTGCCCTTGCCATCGGCAGTGACGCTCGAAAGAGACGCCCAGCGTGTGCCGTCACTGTCGGTGAAGCCATCGAGCTTGCAGACGTAGGTTCCCTTGAGGTTGCCGTTGTTTGCCCCGTTGGGCCCGGCGACGACTGGTAGGGTATACGTGACCGAAGCGGTGTCGCTGCTATTTGTAGTGTCTATCACGGTGACGGCCAACGAGACCGTTTCGACCGTGGCGGGAGTTCCGGCGAACCACAACGTGTTGCCGCCGGAGTTGGCGACTGTCAGGCCGTCGCCGTTCGCCACGCTGACATAGGTCATGTTGGTGGGCACGGTGGTGCCGTTCACCGTAAACGAGTAGTCGCCCGCGCCGCCCGAGGCGTTGATCGTCCCTCCGTAGGGTGTGCCAACCAGAGCCGACCCCAGAGGATCGCTGCTGGCCGCAGGCAGAGATACCGGCGCTGCGTTGCTGACGGTGATGGTGTATGTGTAGGGGCCGATGGTGTAATTCGTGCTGTCCGTCACGGCGACGGTGAACGAGACCACGCCGACTGAGGTGGGCGTTCCGCTAATCGACAGCGTGTTGCCGCCGGTGTTGGAAACATACAGGCCGCTGGTGCCGAGCTCGACGGCATTTCCGTTGGTGGGAACAGTGCTGCCGTTCACCGTAAAGGTATAGTTAGGCACGCCGCCTGAGGCATTGATAGCCCCGTTAAAGTTTTGACCGACCACTGCGGTTCCCACGGAGCCGGCAGCGGGCAACGACAGCTGCGTTACCAGCGTCTCGAAGCTCACCTGTACCTGCGCGGAGTTGCCGTAGATGTCCGTGGCTTGGATCTGCCAGTTGTAGTTCGTGCTGCCGTTCAGGGTGAATCCGGGCGGCAGGTCATTGTTCGGGTTCGTCGGATCGGTGCCCCAGGTGATGGAGGTGATGGAACTGGAGAAGCCGTTCGAGTTGGAGTTGTTGTTGGGTATCTGCCAGATCGTGTTGTTGCCGTTGTTGTTCGAGTTGCAGCACAACCAGAACTGATAGGTGTAACTGCCGGCGGGGGCGGGATCGGTCCAACTGAAGTTGGGCGTCAAGCTGGCGCCGCTCCCCTGGGGTGAAAGGTTGGTGGCAAAGGCGTCCAACACGGCGCTGACCGTGACGGTCAGGATCTGCGTACTTTTATCGCTGTAGGTGACGTTGAGGGTATAGGTATCGCCGGCTTTCGGCGTCGCGCCGTTGAGGCCGGTCCAGAAGCTGAACTGGTCGGCGTTGCCGTTAAAGCCGCCAGCGGCAATGTCCGCGGGGATCACCACTCCCGCATCGGATTCCGTAGCAATCTCGACCGCCACCGGCAGTTTCAGGAGACCGTTGACATTGAAGCCGACGCTGTAATTGCTGCTGGTGCCGTTCTGGTTGATCTGTTCCGAGTTCTGCGTCATCACGGCGGCAGCACTGCTGGTGCTGGGCAGGATCAGGTTTTTGTCGGTCGTCGTGCCGCTGATGACTACCGGTGCTGTGTTGTTGTTTCCACCGGTATTGGAGACTTGTCCCGGTCCACTGATGAGGCCGGAGTTGTTCTGGTCGAGGATCCCGAACAAAAAGTAATTGGATCCGGCGGGAACGTTGACCGAGTACGATACCGGACTTTTCGGCGGGCTCGTCTTGCTTCCCACCACATCGGCATAGACGTTGCCCGTGTTCTGGTCGTAGAGCCCTACATACAGCGGCCCGGTGGCCGTCTCGGCAAAGGTGACCGTGCCGGAGACCGCGTAGCCGCCCGTGGGCGGGTCGATGGTGGTGGCGCTGGAGGCCGCCGACCAGGCGCTGGTCGAGCTGCCCGCCACGCCCTGGGCGCGGAAATAGTAAGTAGTGCCGTTCGTGAGCCCGTTCACGATCCAGGGGTTGTTCCCGCCGGTTGCCGGGAAGCTCTTGCTCCCCGTGACGGTGCTGAACGACGAACTGGTGCTCCATTCGACGGTGTAGGAGGCAGGCATCTCTATGCCGTTGTTCTGGATTGTCTGGAAGGAGACGAAGGCGCCTCCGCTGAATGCGCCCGCTCCGCCGCTGCTCTTCCAGTTGGGAGCCGAACCGAGAGTTACTGCGGGTGGATCGGCCAGCGCAACGGCGAGGCCGCTCAGGCCCGCGTTGGTAACGGTTACGTTCTGGACGCTGCCCGTGGGGTTGGAGGCGTTCTGGGCGCCGTAGCCCAGGTTGTCCATAAAGGCCTGCAAGGTGTAGGTGCCGGGCGCCACGCCGTGGATGGTAAAGGCCCCTGACGAGTTGAGGATGGCTTCGGAAATGCTCGTGCCCAGGTTGTTGTTGCAGCCGCTGCAATTGTTGCTGTACAGCTGCAGATAGGTCCACCCAGTCTTCGAGCCGATGTAACTCACCGTGCCGGAGACCGTGTAGGCCGCTCCTGGACTGAAGACGGCGATGGTGTACGTGTTCGGGCCGGCGTTGCCGCTCGCGCTGTCCGTCACTGCGACGGTGAACGAGACGGTGCCGACCGAGTTGGGCGTTCCGCTGATCGACAGTGTGTTGCCCCCGGTGTTGGAGACAGCCAAGGTGCCGTTGCCAAGAGAGACGGCAGTCCCGTTAGTGGGAACAGCAGAGCCATTCACCGTAAAGGTGTAGTTAGGTCCCACGCCGCCTGAGGCGTTGATCGCTCCAGTGTAGCTTTGGTTGATGACTGCGTTCGCCAGAGCGCCGGCCGGAGGCAGAGACAACGGCGTCGGGGCGGTGACGGTAATGCTCAGGTTGGCCGTCGCGGTGCCCGGGGTTGGTTTGGTTGAATCGGTGACTTTGACTGTGAAGTTGAAGGTCCCCGTTGCGCTAGGAATACCGGTAATAGCGCCGCTGGCAGACAAGTTCAAGCCTGTCGGCAAGCTGCCCGTGTAACTCCAGCTGTAAGGCTGCACTCCACCGCCGGCTTGAAGCGTGGTCGAGGGATATGCGGTACCGGTTAGGCCTGCGGGTAGCTGAGACGAAGTTGTGGTTACGCCTAATGGTGCGCTGTTGTTGATGGAGATAGTAAGGCTCGCGGACGCAGTTTTCGCGCTTGGAGTCTCCGAGTCGGTCACGGTAACGGTGAAGGTCGTTTGGCCGGTCGCGGTTGGCGATCCGGAGATCACGCCCGTCGCGGTGTTCAGCGTCAACCCCGGGGGCAGGCTGGCGTTGCCGCCGGTCACCGCCCAGGAGACGTAGGGCGTTACTCCGCCCGATGCCTGCAGCGTTGTTGTGTAAGCATTGTTCAGTACTCCGGTGGGCAAACTAGCCGTGGTCGTGGTGACAGTTAGAGCCGGAGCGGTGATGGTGATGCTCAGATTCGCTTGCGCCGTGTCGCCCGTCGGCGTTTGCGAGTCGGTCACAGTTACCGTGAAGTTCGTGGTAGCGGTGGTGGCGGTTCCGGTCGGCATGCCCGAGATCACACCCGTCGTGGTGTTCAGCGTCAACCCCGGGGGCAGGCTGGCGTTGCCGCCAGTCACCGCCCAAGATTTGTAGGGCGTTACTCCGCCCGATGCCGTCAGCGTCTGGCTATAGTTCGTGCCGAGCACGCCCGCAGGCATGGGGGATGTTTTTGTCACCGATAATGCTGGATTCACCGTGATGCTTAGGGAGGCGCTCGTCGCCGTCTTGGGCGTCGCTTCCGAGTCGGTCACGGTTACGGTGAAGGTCGTAGTTCCAGCCGTGGTCGGCGTGCCGGAGATCGCTCCCGTGACGGGGTTCAAAGTCAGCCCCGGCGGCAGGTTGGTGTTGCCGCCAACGACAGTCCAGTTGATGAAAGGCTGGATGCCGCCAGCGGCCTGCAAGGTCACGCCCGGATAAACAGAATTGGCGACACCTGTCGGCAGCGAACCGGAGTTTGAAACGGTCAGCGGTGCTACCGTGATCGCAATGCTCAGGCCGGCGGTCGCCGTCTGCGCCGTAGGTGTCTCGGAGTCGGTCACAACCACTGTGAAAGTGGTGGGGCCGACAAAATTTCCGTTCGGCGTACCGCTGATTACACCCGCGCTGCTCAAGATCAAACCGGCGGGAAGGCTGCTGCCCGATGCCAACTTCCAGGTGTCGGTCCCGGCTCCGCCTTTCGCTAGCAGCGTTTGGCTGCTGTATACGTTGTTCATGGTTCCGCCGGGGAGCGATGACGTCGTAACGCTCAGCGCCGGCGCGCTCACCGCGATGCTCAGACCGGCAGGGGTGGCGGCGGGCGTCGGCGTCTCCACGTCGGTCACGGTCACGGTGAAGGGGATGGGGCCGGTGGCAAGTCCGGTTGGCGTGCCCGAGATCACGCCCGCGCTGCTCAAGGTCAAACCGGCAGGCAAAGTTCCCGGCGGAACGCTCCACGTGTAGGGCTGAACTCCGCCCGTCGCTTGCAGCGTTTGGCTGTAGGCCGTGCCCATCACCGCCGCCGGCAAGGTCGCAGTCGTGATGGTCAACGCCGGAGGTGGGTTCACGGTAAAGGTAATCGCTTGGGTCGCGGTCACGCCCGTTGCATCGGTGACCGTGAAGGTGTAGGAGCCGCTGCCTCCGCCGGTCGGCGTGCCGCTGATTACTCCCGTGCTGCTGTTCAAACTTAATCCCGCGGGTAGCGTCGAAGAAACTTCGGATGCGCGAACCCGCGCTCTTTTCTCAGCTGCCAGCGTCGAGGTGACGCTCCATGTGTACGGACTGCTTCCGCCGGTCTCAACCAGCGTGGCGTTGTAGGCGGTCCCCGCCGTTGCCGCTGCCAAAGAAGTTGTCGTGATGCTGGGCGGCAGGTTGACGTTAAGCGTCAAGGTGGACGATTTAGTGGTATCGGTGATTGAGGTCGCGGTGACGGTTGCCGTGAACGCGCTGGTCACCGAGGCAGGAGCATTGTAGGTGGCCGCGGCCGTGGAGGTGTTAGTCAGCGTGCCCTGCGAACCGTTAGTACCCGACACGGTCCACGTGACGCCGGCGCTTTTCGAATCGTTCGCAACCGCGGCGGTGACGGCAACCGTTTGCGCTTGATCGATGCTCTTTGTGCCGCTGGGCGTTAACTTAACCCCGATGGAGGCGGGCGCCGAAGATGAGTTGCCGCAGCCTGCCAAACCCAAAGTAAGAAGAGCGATCAATCCCGACAGTAACACCGCCACCGTCACACGCTTCACAGTTCCCCCTGACACACGGGAGTTTAGAATTCTCCCGATCTCGTCACCTGGGGGCATCATCCTTTACGAAAGGTGTGACTACAAGTTACTCAAGTACTCGGTGGTGTCCTATTTTGGAATCAAGTCCCTTTTGTGGACCATCCTTATTACTTGTGCATGGTCATTTTGCACGACCTAGCGGAGAAAGCTCGCACGCTGGACTCTGGCATGCATTGCGAAGCCAGGCCGCCGAAAAAGAGGACCGCACCTGCCAAGTGCAAGCTGGTTGATTGTGATCGGAAAGAATGAATCAGGGTGCCGCGAGACCTGGGAGCACGCAAAAAAATGAACAGGGGTTATGCTGGAGCCGACGATCAGACTTGAACTGATGACCTGCCGATTACGAATCGGCTGCTCTACCAACTGAGCTACGTCGGCTTCTGTTTTGATTTCTTTAGTTTACCAAATCGCTCACTGGTTTTTGCTGTACAAACGCTGTACAAGCGATCTGGGCTTCAAGCTGTTTCATGGCGGTGGTGACATCCTCACGCACGGTCTTGATGTAGAACCGCTGAGTTGTTCTCACATCTTCGTGCCTGAGTATCGCTTGGGTTACAGTGTCGGGCACTCCGAGTCCTCTCAGATTCGTCGCCAGACCTCGACGGTAGGCTTGCCAGCCCTTCCATTCTAGTCCGTTCGCCTTGAGCACTGGCTTGATCACACGGTCAGCGAGGTTGTCCAAATCCAGCGCCCCGCCAATCGTATTCGGGAACATCCAGCCAGAAGCATTCTCTGGCTTGATGGCGTCGAGCACGAACCGAAGGGGTTCGATGATCGGAACAACGCCGGGGTCTTCCTCATCTTCGTGGGTCTTGGTTTCCTCCTTCAAGTGAGTCCTCCAGACCGATCGCCGGATGTTGAGAACCTCCCCATCGTCGTCTTCCCACCATTGCCCTCGAATCTCCCCTTCCCGCAGACCAGCAAATGCCGCCACGGCGATGACCGCCTTGACGAGATGTTGACTAATCTCGGGAGTGTACGGGCCGTCGTCCTTAGAAATGACAATGGGCTCCTTACCGGAGAAAAGCTCAAGGTGCTTTCCCACTTCCTCAAGGGTATAGGCAAGGCGCTTTCGTCCGTGCTTTTTGCCCTTTGGGATCGTGACTCCAGTCATTGGGTTCACGCCTTCGTAGATACCCTTGCGCTTGGCGAAGGTGAACATCGCAGACAGCGTGACTTTGATGTGCGTGTATGTGCCGTGAGCCAAGTTGTCGGTTTTCGTCTTGTTCGCCGCCTCGATTGCACACATCAAGTTCTCGCCATCGACCGTCCTGAAGTCCCTCACCCTACCCATGACTCGCCCCCGAATGTGGCACCGCCAAGAGTCCTTGTATCCCTTCACGGTCGAGGCTTCCAACCTCCCGGTTACCGCCGGAAGGTAGATGTTCTCAAAGAAATCCACGATTGTGATCCCAGCGTTTGGACTTGCCCCTTGAATCCGTATCCCATAACTGAGGGTATTTCGTAGTAGTCGTGGCTGTGGGAAAGTTGGAAAGCGGCTTTTCGCTTTCCTACTTTTCCATAGCCTTTTCTATTTGGCACGCGCCGTCAACTTTGCGATCGCTGCCGTCTCCTGCGCCCAGTTTTGTTCGTACTGCACCGGGCTGACGTAATTCAGTGTCGAATGAAGTCGTGTTTGGTTATACCAGAGTAACCAATCGAGGGCTTCATCTTTGGCCTGACGAAGAGTTTCAAAGTGCAGGCCGTGCAGCCGTTCCACCTTCAGGGATCCGAACAGCGTCTCGCTACACGCGTTATCCCAGCAGTCGCCTTTGCGACTCATCGAAGACTGAATTCCGCGCCCTCGGAGTAGCTCTTGGAATGGCTGACTGGCATACTGGCTGCCTCGATCGCTATGAAAAATCAGCTCTGTCTTGCGACCCGGATGGCGGCGGAACCAAGCCATCTCGAAGGCGTCGATTACGAGCTCACACCGCATGTCTTCTCCGAGCGACCAGCCCACCACCTGGCGGTTGAACAGGTCAATGACCACCGCCAGAAACAACCATCCTTCGTCGGTCGGGATGTAAGTAATGTCGCCGACCCATACCTGGTTGGGCTTGGCCACGGTGAAGTTGCGATCCAGCCGGTTCGGCACAATCGGCAGGCCATGTCGGCTGTCCGTGGTCGTGATCCGGAAACGCCGCTTGCCGCGGGCGCGAATGCCGTGCTGCTGCATCAGCCGTTGTACCCGCTGCTTGCCCACGCGAATGCCCTGAGCCCGCAGTTGCCTCCAGATCCTCGGCCAGCCGTAGGCTCCGCGATTCGCCGCATACACGGCGCGGATATGCACCAGCAGTCCCTCATCACTCAGATGGCGACGCGGAACCTTACCCCGCCGGCGAACCCAGTGTTCATGGTAACCGGCCACACTCACCCGCAGAACTCGGCACTGCACACTGATCGGCCACACCCGCCGGTGACGTTGAATAAAGGCGTACTTCATTTCTGGCCTTTCGCGAAGTACGCCGTCGCTTTTCCCAGGATGTCGCGCTCCATCTTGACGCGCGACAACTCCGCTCGCAAACGGCTGATTTCCATTTGCTCGACACTGACCGCCTTGCTGCTGGCCGGACCCTTCAGCCGTCCTTCCCGCTTCGCCTTGACCCAGTTGTACAAGGTTTGCTCAACCACTCCCAGACTTCGTGCCGCGGCTGCTATGCTTTGGCCCGACTCTACCATTCGAACCGCTTCCTGCTTGAACTCGAGCGTGTATTGCGCTCGTGTCGCCTTTGTCATCTCCGTCTCCTTGCTCTATTGAATCACTCAGCAAGGGATACGTTTTGCGCGGGCAAGGTCAATCTGCCCGAGAGGCGACTGGACCATCAGAATGCCATGGTTTCGGCTGTCCCTGAATGAAGGCGCCTTCTTGAACGCCCAACCCTTTTTGTAGCATCAAGTTATGCGCAACTACCAATTTGCGCCAAACACCCCAAAAAGGCGGATAATAAATGTAGAGGGATGGGGATCCTTCAAAGAACTCCCGAAGTTAAGCCTTAAATACCGTGTCTTGTATAGGCGCGGGGAAAGGAGGGAGTGATGTCCATTCGCAGAGTCTTTTCACTCGTTGTTCTCTTCCTTTGTCTTGCCGC
>Ga0187890_10002160_pt1 | contig 13823 bp, 14 predicted proteins | sample June2016WEW_21_1_FD_133005 | JGI IMG/M metagenome (GOLD analysis project Ga0187890, IMG submission 133005) | Peatland microbial communities from SPRUCE experiment site at the Marcell Experimental Forest, Minnesota, USA - June2016WEW_21_10 | ecosystem: Environmental > Terrestrial > Soil >... | reverse complement strand
GGCGGCTATCCGCTCGGGAGAGCGGAGGCACTCTATTCGAACAAACTTCATCGGCACTCAAAAGGGGCAAGACATGGCTTTTCGATACCGTATAGCACTGGCTGTTGCATGCGTGGCGTTGCTGGGTCTGTTGACTCCTTCGGCGTTGAGGGCCGACAACCTGGTCAACAATGGCGGATTTGAAACCAGCGATCTGACAGGCTGGACCCTTGCACTGGCCGCCTCGGGATCCGAATTCAATGTGGGATCGCAGAACCCCTTCGACGGCTTTGAAGCGGCGGATTTCGGGGCATCAGGCACTGACTACGACAGCATTTCACAAACGCTGGGCACGACGAGCGGCTCGACTTATACCCTTAGTTTTTGGCTGGCGAATGCGAATTATGGGAACGACGGAACCTCAGACTTTCAGGTTTGGTGGGATGGCAGCTTAGTGGCCGATATAGCCGGTACCGGCACAAGTTCGTTTGGTTACACCGAATTCACTTTTGCTGAGTCTGGAGCCGGCAGCGACACACTCAGTTTTGACGGCTATAACGACCCAGGCTGGTTCAATCTGGACGATGTTTCGGTCAGCACCAATGCAACGCCCGAACCCTCAAGCCTCGTGTTGCTGGGTACGGGTCTGTTGGGGATGTGCTGGCTGATCTGTCGCCGGCTGACAGCCTAAACCAACAGTTGCGCGCGGGCCATCAGCGATTTAACCAATAAAGAAATACATTCAACAGAGCGGCGGAGCTATAGGACTCCGCCGCTCTGCGTTTGCGAGATGGTTTGATCCGATGCCGACGCGGGTCATTGATGTGGAAGTTGCTTCGGGGCGGTTAGAATTTCCAGATGCATCGCCAGACACTTGCCGGCGGGAGAGTGTAAGCTGGCTAGCAGACAACTCTCAGAGGCATGTTTCGTATGGAGATTTTTCAGCAGTTGCCGCCCGCAGCCTTGCAGATCATGTTGGTGCTCTTCCTGTCATTCCTCATCGGATTGGAGCGGGAAGAACGCAAGACGGCGGCCGGCGCATACTCTTTCGGAGGGGTCCGCACCTTTCCGCTAATTGGACTTATCGGTTATTCCTCCGCGTTGATCTCTGGTTCGCAGATGTTGCCGCTGGCCTTCGGATTCCTGGTCGTGGCTGGGTTTCTGCTTCTTTCTTATTGGCACAAGATCTCTTGCACCGAGACGGCCGGAGTTACCACCGAGATGTCCGGCCTGGCCACGTTTCTTGTCGGGGCTCTGGTTTGTTACGACCATCTGTGGATCGCCACCGCGTTGGGAGTCGCGAGCCTGCTGCTGCTCGACCTAAAGGCCGCGCTTGAGAAACTCGCCGCGCGTATCGCTCCCAACGAGATACTCACCTTCTCCAAGTTTCTCTTTCTCAGTGCGGTCGTTCTGCCCATCCTGCCGAATAAGGAATTCGGCCAATTCCACATTAACCCTTTCAAGACCTGGCTCGTCGTGGTTGCCATCAGCACCGTTTCCTATGCCAGTTACGTCTTGCAAAAACTCACAAAAGGGAAAGGCGGAGTGACGTTAGCCGCGCTGCTGGGAGGCGCGTATTCTTCCACCGTGACTACCGTTGTGATGTCTCGACGCGCAAAACTCGAACTGCGTCCGCATCTTTTTGCTGGCGGCATCCTCATTGCTTGCGGTGTGATGTACCTGCGACTGGTCATCCTGCTGGCACTTTTCAACCGGCAACTGATGCTTCTGCTCTATATCCCGTTTCTTTCGGTGGCCGCTTTGGCGATTGGTGTCGGCTGGTTATGGTCGCGCATGGCGGACAAGAATACGCAAGAGGTTCAGCGAGAATTTGAAGCCAAGAATCCGTTGGATCTGGTCACGGCGATTGTCTTTGCGGCGCTCTTTTTGGTCATGCTGGTGGCCACCCAGTTAGCCGTTACCTATCTGGGACAAGCTGGAGTAAACACACTGGCCGCGATCATGGGCGTCAGCGATGTTGACCCTTTCATCATGGGCATGACGCAGGCTGCCGGTTCGACAATGAGGTCTTTTAATGCGGCCGCGGTCGCCGTAGCCATCGCCGCCTCCAGCAACAATGTAGTGAAGGGCATCTACGCCTTCAGCTTGGCCGACCGCAAAACCGGCGTGCAGGCCCTGGTGATGCTGCTCTCCTTGGCTGCCATGGGTCTTATTCCGTTGTTTTGGCTGATGTGAGAGAGCGGGCGGTTCCTTCCTTCGCCTGCAGGCATTTAGGATTAAAGTACAGTGCAGACGATACGAGTAGAAACAACTTCAGAGAAATACAACGTGGTGGCGGGCAGCGGGCTGCTTGAGTCGCTGACGCCACGCATCGAGCGAATTCACGGCAAGTTGCCGCGACGGGTTTTCGTGCTGACATCGGCGCCCATCTGGGCGTTGTGGAAAGAGAGATTTCTGGCTTCCTTTCGCGAGCCGCCGATTGCCCTCTTCCTTCCTCCCGGCGAAGAACATAAGACGCTCAAGAGCGTCGAAGCCCTGTTGCGGCAAATGGCTCAGGCGGGCGGTGATCGTGGATCGCTCTTGATTGCCTTCGGCGGCGGGATTGTGGGCGATGTGGGCGGCTTCGTAGCTGCAATCTTCATGCGCGGCATTCCTTATATCCAGGTCCCGACGACTTTTCTGGCGCAGGTGGATTCGTCCCTGGGCGGCAAGACGGGTGTCAACCTGCACGAGGGAAAGAATCTCGTGGGCAGCTTTCATCAGCCGCTCGCGGTCTTTTCCGATATCGATCTTCTGGGAACGCTCTCTGACCGCGAGTTGCGCGCCGGGCTCATGGAGAGCGCGAAAGCGGGAATCATTCGCGACCGTGCGCTGGTGCGTTTCATGGAAGAACACCCCCGCGAAGTGCTTGCCCGCGAACCCAAAGCGATTGAGAGAGTCATCTCCGCCTCAATCCGCATGAAGGCCGGCGTCGTCAATCAGGACGAGCGCGAAAGCGGAATGCGGATGATTCTGAACTTTGGCCACACTATCGGTCACGCCCTCGAAAAGGTCACCGGCTACAAGTCTTTACTGCACGGTGAGGCTGTGGGCTGGGGGATGATTGCGGCGCTTCATATTGCGCGGGCACGAGGCACGATATCGCGCGCTCAATTTGACAGGCTCGAGAGACTTGTTCACCTCTACGGGCCGCTTCCGCCTCTGAAACTGCGTGTTCCCAAGGTCGTCGGCGCCACTGCGGGCGACAAGAAGAACATCGGCGGAGTTACGCGCTTCGTGTTGCCAATTGGAATCGGCGATGCGGGCGTCGTTGAAGACGTAACGCCAGCTGAGCTGGAGGCTGCGGTTGGCTATATGCTGGCGCAAGCGGGCAGGCCGCAGGCATAGATGCCCACCTTCGGAGCGAAACCGCCGGGTGCAAACGACGAAGCCAGCGCGGCGCGGGCCGTGCGGCAGATGTTCGATTCCATTGCGCCCCGATACGACCTGCTAAATCACCTGCTCTCAGCCAATGTCGACCGGCTTTGGTGGCGGCGGGCGGCGCGGAATTTTCGTGGAGTCCTCGCCAATCCCGATACAGCGATCCTGGACATCTGCTGCGGCACCGGCGACATGACGATGGCCCTTCTGAAGCATCGTCCGCCGGGTGCGCAGCCGATTCTTGCGATTGATTTTTCTCGAAATATGTTAGCCCGCGGAGCAAAAAAGTTTGCTAAATCAGGGGCAGTTCCGATTGAAGCCGATGCGCTGCGCCTGCCTCTACGTTCAGCTTCGCTTGACCTGATTGTCTCGGCCTTTGGCTTCCGCAATCTGGCCAACTATGAAGCCGGGCTGCGCGAGTTCTATCGTGTGCTGAAGCCTGGCGGCCAGTTGGGAATATTGGAGTTCAGCGAACCGGGGGGCCTCATCGGCAATGCCTATGCGATCTACTTTCGCCGCGTGCTGCCGGCCATCGGCCGAGCCGTTTGCGGCAAGTCAGGTGCGTACAACTATCTGCCGGCGTCCGTGGGCAACTTTCCGCCGCCCGATGCGATGCTGGGTCTTATGACTGCAACCGGTTACATGGGATGTGCCTGGGCGCCCTACACTTTGGGAATCGCCGGGTTGTACACGGCCCGGCGCGCACTGTAGCCTAAGAGGACCATGGCCCCCACCGCCGCAATTGTCGCCGGCTTCTCCGCTGAAAAGCGGCGGGTTGCGCTCCATTCCATGCTGGCCGCGGCCGCAATGACGCTGCTGAAGTTGGCGGCGGGGCTTCTCTCCGGCTCGCTGGGCGTACTCTCTGACGCGGCCCACTCAGGCCTCGATTTAGTTGGATCTACGCTCACGTTTTTCTCGGTGCAAGTGAGCGATCGTCCGGCTGACGAAGACCACACCTACGGCCACGGCAAATTTGAAAACTTCTCCTCCTTTGGCGAAGTCATTCTCATGGCTGTCTCCAGCGCCTGGATCATCTGGGAAGCGCTTCAGAGAATGCTCCACCATGGGAAGGAGCTGCAGGGCTTTGTCTGGTCGGTTGCCGTCGTGCTCTGTTCGATCGCTGTCGACTTCTGGCGCTCGCGCCGTCTGAAGGCGGTTGCCGACCGCACGGGCTCTTCCGCGCTTGCCACCGACGCCTTCCATTTTGCTTCGGACATATGGTCGTCGCTGGCCGTGCTGGCAGGCCTTGGCGCCAGTTGGGTGGGATTGCACTTTGGCATCGCCCTGCTGCGCTTCGCCGATCCTCTCGCCGCAGTGGTTGTCTCGCTGCTGATACTGCGCCTCACCGTGCGGTTGGGACGCGAGGCAGTCAGCGTCTTGCTCGATGAGATTCCCGCCGAGACGCGGTTGAGGCTTATCGAAGATGTAGCGCGTGTGCCGGGAGTGCTCTCCGTCGAACAGGCGAGGGTCCGCCGCGCCGGAGCCAACTACTTCGCCGACCTCACCCTGGCGCTGCCCCGCCGCTTCACCTTTGAACACACCGGCGAACTGGTGCAAGCGGCCACAGCGGCGGTGCATCGTACGTTACCCGAGGCCGACGTCGTGATTCACACCGTGCCGCGGCAGGCGCGCGCAGAGAGCATCTTTGATCGCGTGCGGGCCGTAGCCGCGCGCAACAACGTCAGCGTGCATGAACTCAGCGTGCAGTCCCACCAGGGCCGCCTGCGCGTCGAGCAACATTTGGAACTCGGCGAAGAGCAGCCGCTACTTAAAGCCCACGATTTTGTCTGCTCCCTGGAGTCGGAGATTCTGCGCGAAGTGCCGGAGATCGATGGCGTGCTGACGCACATCGAGAGCGAACCGGCGACAATTGAACAGCCGGAAGAGGTGGTCGAGGAAGATCGCCGCATTGAGCGGGCGATGTTGGCGACCGCGGCGCAGTTGAAAGAGATTATCGATGTACATGAGATCATCGTAGGCCGCACCGGCGAGCACATCCATCTCTCCTGCCATTGCACACTTCCCGACGAGCTCAGTATGCGCCGCGTGCATGAAGTGATCACAGCGCTCGAAGACCGATTCAAGATCGAGTGCCCCGAGGTCTACCGGGTAACGATTCATCCGGAGCCGGTGACGGATAACTTGCGGTGAGCGCATGACAGCAAATGTGCGCACTTCCCGTTAAGTCGCGAACTTGCCTTTATACTCACAAACGGCGAGGGATGTGCGCTTTTCAAAGAACCGGAGACACGACCCATGAGACGTCACGTCATCAACTTCTTTCAAATCGGATCGCTGGTGATGCTGCTGGTTGCTGTGGCCCTGCTCGCGGCCATCGCCACCATGCACTTCGCAATTCACGGGGCCGAGGTGCAGGTGCCCGCGCTTAAAGGGATGACCGTGGCCGAGGCGCGCAGCCAGACCTCGGGGCTGGGCCTCGATCTCGACGTTGACAACCGCTACTACTCCGGCGATGTGGCCGCCGGGCACATCCTCACACAGTCACCCGAGCCTGGGGCGGTGGTGCGCCGGGAGTGGCACATGCGCGTCTCAGAGAGCCTGGGGCCGCAAAAAGTTGAAGTGCCGGAGACGGTGGGCCAGGAGGAGCGCGTTGCGGCACTGCGGCTGCGGCACGTGGGTCTTGAGGTGGGCGCAACGGCGCGGCTGCCATGGCCCGGAGCGGCTGAAGGGACCGTGCTTTCGCAGGATCCGCCGGCACACGCTCAAGGCATCGCCCGGCCCAGTATTAATCTGCTGGTGGCTGCCGCCAGTGACGACGCACCCGACGGCTTCGTCATGCCCGACCTGGCCGGCCTGCCGGTGGTCAGCGCGCAGGCGGAGCTTTCAAGCGTCGGCATTCAGTCCACAACAAATTTTGTCGAAGTGCCGGTGGCGCCCATGGGCAGCGGCGTTGCGCCACCTACGCTTCCAGTCAAGCCGGGGGCGGTGATAGCTCAGGAGCCGTTCGCCGGCGCGCGAGTCGACCAGAGCACTGCGGTGAAGCTGACTGTGTCGAGATAGAATGGACGTCCTGGGTGAGTATTCTGTATCAGGGCATGACTCGAATCGTGCCGCAAGACTCTATAAATATGCGCGGAGTTTGAAGCCGCTGGGATTGCGATTGGAATCTCCCGAACCATCCCGAAGACAATCGATTATGGACAAAATTGAGGCGAGGACTAAATGGGATTGAGCGAAGATTTAGAGCGGGTGGCATTGCAGGAACGCGAACTTGCCTTGCCGCGACTTGACGCAGAAGTCGCATGGAGGCTGGGGCTTCGCCTGCGCACCCTGGCCGTCGAGCGTGGTCTGGCGATCGTTATCGACGTGCGCCGCTTCGGAGAGCAGCTTTTTTACACGGCGCTGGACGGTGCTACTCCCGACAACTCGGACTGGGTACGGCGCAAGATCAACGTCGTGGCGCGATTCCGTTGTAGCTCTTATGGAGTGGGCTTGAGCCTGACAGCGAAGAATGAAACGATGCTTGAAAAACTCGGCCTGCCGATCGCCGATTACGCAGCGGCTGGCGGATCGTTTCCGCTGACAGTGACTGGCGCAGGCGTAGTGGGCTGCGTAACCACCTCTGGACTGCCACAGCGCGCTGATCACGAACTGGTGGTGGAAGCTCTTTGCGCCGAAATCGGGCGCGATTACGCAACCCTGCGGCTAGATAGCGAGTCGGGGAGTTAGTGTTTGCAAGACTGGCTCATCATGCTGTTCGTTCCAACAGTGCAACAAAAAAACCATCCGTACTGAAGACTCCAGGAAGCAGGCGCAAGTAGCCTTCGGGCGTGAGGCTTCTACTAAGCCTCTCTGCGCCGAGCTGAAAAAGAACTCCATCGGCCCGGAGTTCGCCAATGCGGGCTTTGAGAGAAACCACACGGACGTCTGGATTTGCGGCCAACACCGAGGCCACGACCTGCTCATTCTCTTCCAGTTCCAGTGAGCACGTGGAATAAATCACATTCCCGCCGGGGCGCACGGCACGCAATGCAGCACTGAGAATCGCCCGTTGGCGCTCGGCCTGACGGTCAAGATCTTCGGGCCGCAGCCGGTGGCGAACCTCAGGATTACGGCCCAGTGTTCCAGTACCGCTGCACGGCACATCGGCCAAGACCAGATCGAACGTTGCATGGTCTGGGAGAGTAGTGGCGTCGGCAAGTCGACATTCGACTCGATCGCCAAGAAAGGACAGACGCTTTCGCAATTGCTCGAGTCTTGGAACACTGAATTCGCAGGCCACGATCTTGGCGTGAGGGTTGCGCTCGGCAAGGATGAGCGTCTTTCCACCCGGAGCAGCACAAACGTCAAGGATGCTTCTGGCCTCTTGATTGGGACTTGCGCGGGCAAACTCTGCCACCAATTGCGATCCCTCATCTTGAAATCGCACACGGCCTTCGCGAAAGGCTTGCGTCGCAGCTACATCACCTGAGACCACGGTGCGTGCAGCCGTCAGCATTTCGCCGGGTTCGAGTGCAATGCCGGATTCACCAACTTCCGCTTCAACGACAGGGCTGGCGAGGCGCACTATGAGAGCAGGCTGGCTCTGGCCGTGACGGCAAATGGCCTGCGCCGCTTCGGGGCCATAGAAGCTGATCCAGCGTGCGACCATCCATGCCGGGTGGGCTTCGTAGTTCACCGAAACTCTGGGTTGCCGGGAGTTGGCGAGCTTGCGCAGAACGGCGTTGACCATACCCGAAGCAAAGCGATGGCCGGCCTGCTTGGCAAGTTCCACGCTCTCGTCGATCGCGGCGCGAGCTGGGATGCGATCCATCTGCAGAATCTGAAAGGCCCCCATGCGCAAAGCAATCAGAATCTCAGGATCGAGCTTTGCGTTCGGCCGTTCCAGCAACTCGCGCACCTGGCGATCGAGCACAATTTGCCAGCGCAAAACGCCCAGCACTAGCGCAGTGGCAAGATTGCGATCGGGCTCCGCGAGAGCATCGACGGCTCTACTTCGCAACAGATCGTCGGAGTGCGATTGCCCACCCTCAACGGATAGCAGAATATTGAAAGCAGCCTTGCGAGCCAGAGAGATTGCGGCCGCTCGATTCTTCGGCGCGCTCTTCGTTGCGCCGATCTTTTTCTGGGTCGTCATTGTGCCGAAGTCTCGAATTGCGCGCCGTCCACTCGCTGATTTCCGCGCAGAAACTCTGCCACCGCAAGCCGCTTTTTGCCCTCAAGCTGCACTTCGAGCAGCTCCAGCCACGTGTTTTGGGCGCACGCAACAAAGAGGCGGTTGTGCTCGATATGAATCTGCCCCGACCGTTCCGCGTCTGGCGCCGAGAAAGTAGAAGCGATCACGGCGTCCATCCGATGAACGATCAGTTTTTTTTGGTCGAGCGTGGTGAACGCGCCGGGCCATGGTTGAAAGCCTCGCCAGCGATCCTTCAGCTCCATCGCCGTCCGCGCGGCAAAATCCATGCGGCCGTCTTCGCGCGTGAGGATCGGAGCAAGTGTCGCCTCCGAGTGATTTTGCTGCTTAGGTTCGATCGTCCCACAGGCCAGTCCAGCCAGCGTTTCGACCACCAGGGGCGCGCCACACTCGGCCAGCACGTCGAAGAGATCTGCCGCGGTCTGCTCCGGCGCGATGGCCAGCGTCTGCTGCAGCAGAATCGGTCCCGTGTCGAGACCCTCTTCGAGCAGCATCGTTGTGTTGCCGGTGAAAAGTTCGCCCTTAGCCACCGCCCATTGAATGGGCGCAGCTCCGCGGTACTTCGGGAGCAGCGACGCATGAAGATTAATGCAGCCCAGCCTGGGCAGCCTTAGCATCCATGCCGGAATGATTCGGCCGTAAGCAACAACCACGATGGCTTCAGGAGCAATCGTTTCAAGACGCGCCCGAAACTCCGGATTCTCACGGATCTTCTCAGGCTGTGTGACTTCCAAGCCCGCTGCAAGCGCGGCCACCTTGACCGGTGGAGCGGCGAATTCCTTTGTTCGACCAACGGGACGGTCCGGCTGCGTCACAACCAGGCCGATTTCATGTCCTGCCGCGAGTAGCGCTTCGAGTGTGGGAACGGCAAATCGGGGAGTCCCGCAAAATACGAGCTTCACAGTGGCTACCACTCGCCGTCGCGCTGCATCTTGCGGATCTTTCGCAGGGACAACTCGCGCTTCAACCCGCTCATGCGGAAGATGAACAACATGCCGTCCACATGGTCGATCTCATGCTGGAAACACCGCGCCAGCAGGTCGCTGCCATCCAGCTCGAACCACTTGCCGTTCTCATCCTGGGCGCGCACGCGCACCTTTGCAGCGCGCACCACTTTCTCGCGAATCTCGGGAAAGCTCAGGCAGCCTTCCTCCTCGTACTGCTTGCCTTCGCTCGAAATAATCTCGGGATTGATGAGTACCAGCTTGCCTTTGGGTTCTTTGCCCATACTCAGGTCGATCACCGCCAGTCGCTTCGACACGCTCACTTGCGGCGCGGCCAATCCAATGCCTTGCGAGGCGTAAGTCGTCTCAAACATGTCGCCGATCAACTTGCGCAGCTCGGCGTCGAACTCGGTCACCGGCTCGCCGGGCCGCGAAAGTACCGGATCGGGATACTTGACGATATTCAAAATCATCCTGTTTTTAATAGCTCCGTATCTGTTCGATGTAACCTGCGAAATTTCGTTGCATTTCCAGGGCCGAATCTCCGCCGAACTTCTCATGTGCTAGTCGTGCGATCGTGAGCGCCACCATCGCCTCTGCCACCACGCCAGCCGCCGGTACAACACATATATCTGATCGCTCATAACTTGCACTGGTCACTTCGCGCGTGTCAAAGCGGACCGATTTGAGCGGTTTGCGCAAGGTCGAGATGGGTTTGAGATAGCCGCGCACCACCAGGTCCTCCCCATTCGAAACGCCGCCCTCAATGCCCCCGGCATAGTTTTGCGGTCGGGTGAAGCGGGTAGGTTTGCCGTCGGCTTCAGTTGCATAGTAGATCGGATCATGGACCACCGAGCCGAAGCTTTCCGCAGCCATCACGCCGCGGCCAATCTCGACCGCCTTGACCGCTTGAATGCTCATCACTGCTGCGGCAAGCTGACCGTCGAGCCGCTCGTCCCAGTTGGCATACGTTCCAAGACCGACGGGCACGTCGTGCACCACGACCTCAAAGATGCCACCCACCGTGTCGCCGGTGCGAGCAGCCTCCTCGACCTCCTCCTTCATGCGGGCCTCGATCTCTCCATCGATGCAGCCCAGCACGACCTCGTCTTTGTCCGCCAGGGCGGCGATCTCTTCCCAGGTGGCCGAGCGGTTGAGCTCCACGCGGCCCACGCGAATGGCGTGGCTAGCCACTTCGATTCCGAGCATTTTCAGCAACAGTTTGGCCAGGGCCCCAGCCGCCACGCGTGCCGTGGTCTCGCGAGCCGAAGCCCGTTCCAGCACATAGCGGGCGTCGGGAAAGTTGTATTTCAAAGCTCCCGCCAGATCGGCATGACCAGGCCGCGGCGAAGCCACCGCCTGGTGCAGCGCGGGGTCGCCGGCCTCAACCGGCAGCTTATCTTCCCAGTTTTTCCAGTCGCGGTTTACCAGCTCGATCGCAATCGGCGTGCCGATGGTCTTGCCGTGACGTACGCCGGAAAGTATGTGAGCCTTGTCTGTCTCGATCTTCATACGTCCGCCGCGCCCATAACCTTGCTGCCGCCGCCAGAGTTCGCGGTTTAAAAACTCCAGATCAATGGGCACACCGGCCGGAAGCCCCGAGACGAGCGCGATCAGGGCCTCCCCGTGCGACTCCCCGGCAGTCGAGAAACGAATCATATCTATTTGATTGTAACGGGAAAGGGGTAGGGATTAGGGAACAGAGGTTGGAGAAGAGAAAAAGAACAAACCTTGGCGATTTTTGGCGATCTGCTGTTCCCTATTTCAACTTCTTTCACTTACCATGGACCGCATGAGCTACTTCCTCTTCAAGACCGAGCCTCAGGTCTACTCCTTCGACGATTTCCTTGGTGACAAGGAAACCGTCTGGGATGGAGTTACTAACCCCACTGCCGTGAAATACCTGCGTGAGATGAAGCCGGGGACGAAATGGATCTTCTACCATACCGGCGACGAGCGCGCTGCCGTCGGTACGGGAACAGTGGTAAGCGTGGACCCTTCCGATCCGAAGATCCCTATCGTCAAGGTCAAGACCGGAAAACGCCTCAAGCACACAAGGACGCTCGCCGCCATCAAGGCTGAACCGCTGTTTGCCCAGTCGCCGCTGGTCCTCATCGGGCGGCTCTCGGTAGTTCCGCTGACCCAGGAACAATGGGATTGGTTTCTTGAATAAAATGCGAGCGTCGTGTGACCTGGAAACGAGATACTGAACCGCGCAATCCTCTACTTATTGTCGTCACCCAGCCACCGCCTGGTATTGAGCAACTGGCGCTGATCGAGCGCCCAGACCCTGCCGGTCATCTCGTCCGGTCCTTTGCCCTCGCGAATGCATTTATCGAACTCGCTCTGGATGGCCTGCATCTTGGCGTCCAGGTCGTCGATGAAGCTGAGCGCCAGCGCCTCGGGAATCATCGGAAGCTTGGGCGAGCCGAACTCCAGCTTGCCGTGATGGGAGAGGATCATGTGCAGGACAAGAGTCTTCAGCTTCGAAGGAAAGTTGGGCAGGCTGTCCATCGTCTTCTCGGCCAGTGCCGTGCCGATCTGGATGTGGCCCAGCAGTGTGCCTTCGACCGTGTACTCGAAGCCGACCTCCCAGCTCAATTCGCGCACCTTGCCGATGTCGTGCAAGATCACTCCGGTCAAAAGCAAATCCCGGTCCAGCAGCGGATAATGCGGCGCGACACGATCGGCCAACGTCAGCAAGCTCACCACATGCTCGAGTAAGCCGCCCAGCCACGCGTGATGAAGCTGTTTGGCCGCAGGCGCCTCTCGGTAGGCCTGTGCCAGAGCCGGATCGTCGAGCATCGCCGTGAGCAAGCGCTTCAAATCTGGATTGGTAAAGCTCGCGACAAAGCCGAGAAGCTGCCGCCAAAGCTCTGCCACATCGTAAGTGGTCGAAGGCAACAGGTCGGTCTTGTCTACCTCATTGGGCAACGCTACGCGCAACTGATCGACTTTCATCTGCAGCCGGTCGTCGAATCGCGAGGCCGAGCCGCGCGCCTTGACCATGTCGCCCCGTTCGAACTCCTTCGCGATGCGCGGATCTCCCGGTTCCCATATCCGGGCCTCGAGCTGCCCTGTTTTATCGCCCAGAATCAGATTCAAATAGGGCTTGTTCGTCTTGGTCGTGCGTTGCTGTTTGAGCAGCACAAGGAAGAAGCCGTCGAAAAGCTTGCCTTCGTCAAAGTTGGCCAGATCGGAAATATAAATGTCTTTCATTCTGCCCTGAAGATTAACTCATACAGCCTGGAATGTGCCAAAAAACGTCCTTCGTTTACGCTTCCCGCGATAACATGAGAAGAATCAGTGAGGGGAACCAATGCGGGTCTTGATGAAATCCGTGCCAGCGACACTCATGACGTTAGCGTTTGCCTTGACGATTGCGGCCCAACAGCCTGCGCCGCCGCGGGTCATCGGCTTCATGACAGACTTTGGTTCCAAGGATGATGCCGTGGGCATCTGCAAGGCGGTCATGGATGGCGTGGCGCCGGGTGTCCGCATCATCGACATTACTCACGAATCGGAACCTTACAACATCGCCATGGGCGCGCGCTTTCTAGCCGGTTCGGCGCCCTATTATCCCGCGAACGCGGTCTTCGTGGTGGTGATCGATCCCGGCGTCGGCTCCGCGCGCAAAGCCATTATTGCCAGATCCAAACTCGGTCAGTTTTTTGTTCTGCCCGACAACGGCCTGCTTACACTCATTCAGGATCGCGACGGCATCGATGAGGCTCACGAGATTACCAACCCCGGGTGGATGATTGGCCGCGGGATTTCCTCGACCTTTCATGGCCGGGACATCTTCTCTCCCGCCGGCGCGCACCTGGCCCGCGGCGACGACTTCCGCCAGGCCGGCCCCGCGCTGGACGTGTCAAAGCTGATCCGCCTCGATCTGAAGAACGCGGCCATCGATGCAGCGGGCCTGCATGGCGAGGTCATAGGCACGGATGGCCCTTTCGGCAATCTGGTGCTTAATGTTCCGGCTGAAACCTTCGCGAAATTAGGTTACAGGATCGGCGATCGAGTGCCCGTCACACTGGCCGGTACCCCTTACACGTTTCCGTTCGTCAAGACCTTCAGCGATGTGCCGGTTGGGCAGGACCTGCTTTACATCGACTCGCGGGGTCGTCTGAGTCTGGCCACCAATCAAGGCGACTTCTCCGCTCTCCATAAGATCGGCCCGGGCGCTGAACTGACCATTCCCAATAAATGAAGATTGCTGTTGGGGAGGAAGCCTTTTAGACCTTGCCCTCAGAATGCGTATCTCTTAACCGGCCGGGTTTTGAGGATTAAATTCATCCTCGTCGTTGTGGCGGTGGGAATGTGGGAATCAGCTTTATCGATTTCCAAGGTTTGTGGGAAGG
>Ga0187890_10002158_pt1 | contig 13828 bp, 16 predicted proteins | sample June2016WEW_21_1_FD_133005 | JGI IMG/M metagenome (GOLD analysis project Ga0187890, IMG submission 133005) | Peatland microbial communities from SPRUCE experiment site at the Marcell Experimental Forest, Minnesota, USA - June2016WEW_21_10 | ecosystem: Environmental > Terrestrial > Soil >... | reverse complement strand
TGCTAGTGCCTTCGCTTGCCGCGATGAGGTCGAGGAAGGCCGCGAGGGGCTTTGCGACTTTGAGAGTTGCCATGGGGTTGGTCCTAACTCCGCACGGTTCCCGGTGTCGGCGCGGTCGAGCTCCATCTGGGCGCGGCGCATGAGCCGTTCCCACAAGCCGGGGTCTAGGCCGCGCGGCGGGGGTAGAGTTCCCTGCGCGCGGCGTTCCATCTCGCGGCGATTCATTGCGCTTGCTCACCGCCCTGCTGCTCGCTTATGCGGTCGATTCGCAAAGCGATTTCACGAGACAACGCCTCCAGCACGAGAAGCTGGAGGCGCGGTGTCAATTTCTCTGCTGATAGAACGCGGTCCACGGCGGCGGCTACAGCGTCGATGCGGGTCTGAATTGGAATTTCCATGTGTTTGAGGCTCCTGCGCAAAGGTGGGGGGTTGAGGTTTCGCGGAACGGTTCGATTGTTCCACGTGGAACATTGCCTATGGGAAGGGCGGAGCCGCGATGACGAAGTTGTTGCGCCGCCTCCACATGAGCAGGTTGAAATCGCAGTGCGCGCAACGTGCCGGGGGCGTGAGTTTCCGCGCCCTGTAGGTGTCATGGCATGAGGGGCAATGCACGAAGGGCAAGGCGAGGAGCGCCATGCTCTTTCCGCACGAGCAAGGAGTGTTGTAAGGGTTCCTGCCCACCAACTGATTTTCGGGTTGCATATCGTCGGGTTCCATAGTAGTGTCCTCTCAGAGCCGTGGCAGCGGTATCTCCAAGATTCACCCATCCTATCACATAATATCCACACAGACCGCAGATTATTCGCAGGGAATCCACAGTATTTATGCACATTTTCCACATGTTTTGCACAGCCTTACTGCGCTACATACTGTTTGCTCCGCGCATTATTCGCGGTTTTATATCTTATTGTTCCACATATACGCAATAGTGTCTATACGGTAGCTCCAAGATTCGCACAACATACACACAACAATGGGCACAGGGTTTGTTGAACAGAGCGGAACCGAATACACGTTATCGGACCCGCCTTCTTCCGGTTTGCGCGTATGAAAACGTCGAGTCGCCAAAAAGGGCACATGACTACTACTGCTGCTAAGGTGTGGCCCTCCACATGCGTGGCGCTTCGCCCCCCCCTCGCGCGCCCCCTCATCGGGTTTTGTGGCGGGTTGTTGCCTTTGTTGGTTCGGGGGCACGCTCGGGGGGGGCATGGGGGGGGAAGGGCAAAAACCCGAAAAACTCCGGGCGCTAGCGCGCTCAGAGGCGCTAGGACGCGCCGCCGGGTGGTCGGTAAGTGAATCACACGGCGGAAAGCGTCCTGCGCGGGCTTACTTGCGGTGGCTGGGCGTGAGGCTTGTCTTGGGGTGGCTGGCCACGGCCTCGGCGATGGTGAGGTTGTCTGGGCGCGCCCACATGGCATTGAACTTGCTCTGAAAGGCGGCGCAGGTGTCGGGATCGTCGTCAAGGGTGAGGCTGTTGTCTTGCTGCTCTTCGCCTGGGTCGCTGAAGTTGGCCGAACCGTCGCGGAGCAGCTTTCCATCCACGAGGTAGCTTTTCAGGTGCATGAGCACGGAAGACTGTTTGACCTTGATGGTGATGGCCGGGTTGTTGAGCAACTGGCCGAGGGGCGAGTGGGCGAGCATTGCATCGCCACGGGCTTCGCTCTCCAGTTCCGTGCGGTCGAGATAGAGCCGGATCGGAAGCGGGACGGCGGCGCGGTTCAAAACCGCTGCGACGAGTTCGGGCGCGACAAAGGCATAGGCGGCAATGTCGAGCGACACGGTAGCCGACTGGATCGTTGCCACGTCCAGAGGGACCACGGATAGAGGGTTTGAGTAACTGAGTTTGTGGGTCATGCCCTGAGTTTATAGCCGCAACGGGAGCAGGGCAGGCTTTCGACTTGGCCTTTCAGTTCCGAGATGGTCTTATCGCCGTCGGTCTGTCGGGAGTCGATTTTGGAGACCCAGCCCGTGAGGTTCCGCACGTCCGAGCGCATCCCGGATAGAAACCAGATCAGGGTGCCAAGCTGTATCGCGGCGGCGATGCCGATTTCAGCGGCGGTCTCCATGGCGGTGGGTTCCTTCGTTTAAGCATACCGTGGAAATCATTCCAGTGTGAGCGCCGCGTATGTGGTTTCTGTGCCTGCGCCCGCCGTCACCTTGATTTGATCTCCTACGCTGGAGCGAGTACCGGGCAGAGTGATGGACAGGTTACAGGTTGCGTAGCCGGGCGCAGTCGCGTAGATCGTGCCTTCGACGGTCATAGGCGGCGCTGTGGAACCCTTCAACACTGTGATGGTCGAAGCATCGTTGGCAGTGATGAGGCCCCACCCCATGTTATAGTCATTCGGCGAGTAGCCGGTCGCGGCGAGAACACTGCCTACGAGTGAGCCTGCTGGCGCTCCGAAGACGTTGTTATAGATAAGATTCCCGCTTGACGATGTGGCCGGGGCAGCGGTCGGGCCGTATGGCGTTGCGGCGGGCACGGTGAATGAGACGTTATCGAAGGACAATTCGGCGGTAGGATCGTCGGCAACAGCCGTCATTGTTACGTCGATGTCTTCAAGGGTTGTGTTCGAGATGGTGTAGGCAACCGAGCCGGTGCCGGGGTTCGGGCTGGCGTAGGTTTGCTGGTCTGGAGAGATCCCAAGGCCAACGGGGTAGGGTTGGCCGGTCACGTTGCCATTGATCTGCATGACTACTTTCAATGTTCGGGTGGCTATGCCGTCTGTGACGTGGATTCCGACTTGGGCGTAAAACTCGCCCGCTCCCGCCACGGCGGTTGCTTCAAAGTCGCAAGTTACCGGCGTTGTGGAGCCGGTCGGGATGGTCACCGGGTTTGGAGTGAAGGTGTAAGTGACGCCCGCAGGTAGTGTGGTATCCCAGTTGCCCCCGTATGTGTTGCCGTACTTGACTCTATTCACGGAAAGAGTGAGGTCTCCGCCGTAGCCACAGCTGCCGACAAAGGCTATTGTCTGGCTTGAATTGCCGGGGGCGGTGACGGTGAAGTCAGTCGCCGGTGTAGACCACCCGAAGATAGGTCCGGTCCAAGATGCGAGTGATGCGCCTTTCAACGTGCCTTTCGCCCATCCGGCGGTTGCAGAGAGCGCGGGGCCGCTGGCGCCGGTGTTTGGGTCCAAGTAGGAAAGCTGAAATATGATGTTGCCGCTGTCGGCAAGATCGCCCCAGACTGCCTCCCATGCTGCGAGGACTTCCGCCGGGGTGGGCAGGTAGGGACCACTGAACAGGATCGGGGACCACTGCGAAGCGTCGGGCGCGCTGTATGAGTCGGTGTACTGGTCGCTGGCGGTGAGTGCCCATAGGCCGGGAACCTCGACGCCGTTTCGCGTCATGGGGAAGCTGGTCATGTTCACCGCTAAATAGTTAAGCGAGAAGCCGAGCACGTTGTAACCAGAGTCGTAGAGGGTGCTGCAACTCATGGAATTGGGGAAGTCGAACGTGGGGCAGGGTTGGGCGACTTGCGTGTTGCCGGTGGAGGCGTTCACGGTGATACTGCCGTTTTGAGTGCCGTTCGCGTCCTGGAAGCTGAAGTTAAGGGTGATCGCGCCCGAAGTTGTGGCGCTGGTCGGCGAGACGTTGATTGAGGCGGTGTACAAGTTCGCATAGACCGGGTAGAAGGTGGCGGTGCCGAGCGTTGATGCCGAACCTGCGGGCGTGTTGGACGCGACGGTGATGTTGTTGCCGCTCGCGGCGGTGATGAGGGCAAGCGAGCAGTTAAAGCCGGTTGGGGTGAAACCGGCGCAAGTGAAGAGACTGCCGACAATCCCGTTGCCGTAAGGGTTCGCCACCACGGTGTACGTGATGCTGGAACCGTTCGCCACTGCTGCGGTCACGTTGGTGGTCTCGCCCAGGTAGTATTCAAAAAAGAGCGTCGGCTGTGTCGTGACGCAAGCCAAGCCGGTGGCGAAGGCCTGGAAGTTCGTCGGCGCGGCTGGGAGGGGTGTTTGGTCGAACGTCACGGCCACTTGGATGGAAGGGCTGTTAGGGTCCACGGTGGACGGGCCAGACAGGCTCACAGCCCAGCCGTCAATGGTCTGGTTGTTGGTGCCGGACGCAAGGGCGAGGTACTGGTTGACGAGTTCGGGCGCGGGCAGTGGTGCCAAGCCCAGGCTCGCCCGGTTTGCCTGAACCATGGTGTAATACGCGTCCGGGGTGGCACAGCCGACAAGCAGCCCCATCTTCTGCACGCCGTAGACGATGAGTCCCGCTTGCATGATGCCGAAGTAGGACGCGGCCTGAATCGCCCAGGCGCTTTGGGGGTAAAGGCCGTTGACCGGGATGTTGCCCGCGCCGTTGACACCGAGCGCCGCCCAGTTTTGTTTGGTGGCAAGGAAGATTTGCCGCCACATCGTAGAGGGCTTTGTGCCTGATTGCACGGGGAAGGATAGCCGCCGCATGAACGGGCCGGACGTGCCGCTGCTGGTCACGACGCCAAACAGGCCGCGCTTGCTGCGTTTGTTGGTGCTGGGCGTGTAGAGCATCAGGCCTCCAAGGGCGCGCGCCGGTCTGCCGGCGCGCGGGGTTAGTTCGGGTTGCCAGCGCAGATGGCGTAGAAAGTGCCGGTCTCGGTGCTGGTTGAGTGGATCGTGACCACGTTGGTGGCCCACGTGTAGTAAACGCGGCCCGCCAGAGCAAACCCGGCGGAGATCCCACAAGCTGGCTGATTCGTCCATGAGTGCTGGAAGCTGATCGTGCAGGACGATGTGCTGCTCATAGAGCAGGACCCGGCGAAGTCGGCCGTGGCCAGTTGGTTTAGGTGGTTGCCGATCGTACCGTTTCCGGTGCCGCTGGCGCTGCCGATCTGTGTATTGCCCGCGAAGTACCCAACACCTGCGCCGGTGACTCCGAAGGCTTCCGTGGTGTAGCTGGCGCCGCCCTCGTAGACGATGAATCCGCCCGTTCCGCCGTAGCTGTGATTGTTCACTACCACGGCGGCGGCGGCTTGGCTGTCGATCTCGGTTCCGCCGTTTTCGTACGCAATGAACACGTCGGCGGGCACGGTGGCCGCTGGGTTGCGCAAGTCGCAAAGTGAGGCGGAGGCACACTCCCATTGCCACTGTGTGACGCCGGAAACCTGAAAGGCATGGTTGCCGGTCTGGTAGGTGTCGCCGGAACTGTCGGCTGCCCAAACCTGGGCGGGGGTAGCGCCGCCGGAGTCGATCACAAAGCCGCCCGTGCCGCTGCCCGCGCTGCAATTTATGCAGACGTTGCCGGTCCCTGCGGCGTTTAGGTAGCTCTGATTGTTGCCCCCCGCCGTGGTGAGTTCCAAGATTCCGAGCCGCGAAACGCCGTTGATGGTGTCTTTCAACTCCCACAACTGCGAGCCGCCGGTGCCGTCTCCTGGCCCCCACTGCCAAGCGTTCTGGTAGTTGCCTGGGCTGCCCGGTACGTCGGTCTGCCAGACTTCAGGCCGCCCGCGCACGTTGCCCTGGCCGGTGCCGGTGTAAACGTGGTTTGTAACCGTCGTGTCGGCCTGGGAGCGCCAGAGGTCGCCGTTGAGGTTGTTGAATGTGCGGTGGAAGGCGTCCCAAAAGGTGTTATGCGCCCCGCTGTCGGTGAGCTTGCCCGTGAACATGGTGCCGCCGGTGAGCCAGAGGTTGTACTGGCTGCCGGACGCGGCGGTGATCTGGTTGTTGCTGTTCTCGTTTCTGACGCCTGTAAACGTGTTGTTTGTAGCGCCAGAACCGAGGCTCAGCATGGTATCGCAACTCTCGATGTCGCCGCCGGTAAAAGTGTTGCCGTCGCCTTCGACAATCGAGACGCCGATACCGCCGGTGAGGGGAACCCCCGCGCTGCTGGGGCAGTCGATGTGAACGCGGAGAAAGGTGCCCGCGTTCGCGCCTCCGGTGCCGTCGCCGGTCAAGAGTAGGGCGGTCCCGAAGCTGGCTATGTGGAGACTTGCGAAGGTGCCGCCGGTGTAATTCCCCCTGCCGTCAAGCGTGAGGCCGACTTGACCGAGCGCGTTGTTGCCGATGAAATAGACCCGCTCAATGTCGGCCTCGGCCACGCGGTGCAAGTCAACGCCGTGGGCGCTTGCGCCCGCGCTCGGCGTGGTGACGGCTAAGTCCGTAAGGACGAAGCCGGGGGTGTCCGATGCGTCGGCGGGGTCGCCGACGATGAACGCCGCCCCCGTGCCTTGCCAGTTCCAGACCGTGCCGCCGGAGGTTCCAGAGGCGGCGGAGCCGCCCTGGTAGGCGCAACCGCGAATGACTGTGTTTCGGACGCCGGGCGAGACGGTGAGGGGCTGGGTGACGGTGAAGGTTCCACACGGCAGCAGGAGAGCGGTGTTTGCATTGGTGATGGTGGTCGCGGTGTTCCACGTGAAGTTATTCACGCAAGCCCGCGCGTCGACGATGCCGCCCAGTGTCGAAGACACGGCGGCGAGTGTGGTGTTGACAGCGCCGGATAAGTCGCTGCCCGAAGGGCAAGCGACTTGCAGGGTGGGAAAAACGACGTAGGCCGAAGCGTTGACCGTCGGGCGTCCGGCGTCGTTCTGCCAGTGGACATTCCGTGAGCCGGTCGGGGCGGCGGGTGTTGTGGCGTTGTAATTCACGCCGGTGGCAAGCTGTGCCGCGCATGGCGCGGCCATGAGCGCGAAAGCGAGCGCAGCGAAGCGAGCGCGGTAGAGCATGGCTGGTGCCTCCTACGGCGATTATCCGCCCGCCTGTGGATTGCCGCCGAACTCGATCACTTGGCCGGTGAGCGTGGCTTCAGGTGTGCCTTCGAAGCTGACCGTGATGGTGCCGGGAATGTAGGGATTGAGGGGCGAGCCGCTGAACGGCGCGATTGCGCGAATTGCGCAACTCGCAAAGCCGGACAGCGGGTCCACGAGGTTGAGCGCGAACGTCACCGCGCCCGAAGGGGGCGGTGCCCCCCATGCGCTCACCCATGCCGGATAGATGGTGATTGCGTCGGACGGTAGCGGGTTGAACGCCTGGACGATGCGCAAGTCTGACGGGCGGACGTTGCCGCGCGCTGGAGAGAGCGCGGCGCTCATTCGCAGCACTCCGGCCCACGGGAGCGGGACGGGCGGCGAGTACGTGAGGGCGAAGCCCGAGAGGATGAGCGAGCCGGGGTCTCCGGTGTACGTGGCAACCGCTGCGAGCGAAGCAAGCGGCGGAATGCTGGGCACAGACGGCGCGGCGGTGCGGATCGCCGCGGCCCCGATGGTGAGCAGGTTGCGGTTGCAGGAGACGAAAAGCGAGTAACCGGAAAGGGCGGTCTCAATTCCGAGCCGGTCGCGGCGTGGACAGGTTGCGGCGAGTTCGTTCCACGTTTGCCGCTGGGCAGGTGTGAGGGCGCGCCAGAGCGCGGCGAGCGAGCCGGTGAGCGCGCGGGCGTTTTGCTGGCTGCTGCTGCGAGGTTGGCGCGCCGGTCTGCCGGCGCGCAACTGCTGGCCGATTCTTCCCCTCGAAGCAACAGCCCCGCCAGTGCTGCCACTGGCGGGGCCGATGGTGGAGACGATCTGCATACTAGGTAAGCGTGATGCTGGTTGTGGTGGCAGCGTTGAAGGTGCCGAAATTGCCGTTGATGGTGATGACGTACGTTCCGGCGCTGGCTCCAGCGGAGCCCACAAGGTTGAACGTCGCGGCCGATCCGCTGGCGAGCGGGTTGGCCGTGAAGTTGTAAGTGCAGCCGGTCGGGATGCCCGTCGCGCTGTAGTCGATGGCGACCGGACCGCCCGTGACGCTGCCGGGGGTGATGACCACGGCAACCGCAGCGGTCGCGTGGGCGAAGGTTCCAGAGGGCGCGCCAGCAGACAGAACGAACGAAACACCGGCGCTCGACTGAGTGAACGCGGCCGTTACGGACACCGGGGTTCCGGCGAAGCCGGACACGGGGTCAACGAGGCGAAGCTGGAAGCCAACCTGCCCGGTTGAGGGCAGAGGTCCGAAGCGGGCCGTGTACGCGCTGAAGATGGTCGCGTTGGTCGGCTGAGTCGGCGCTGGGTTGATGCCCCAGACGTTGCGATACTGGCTCTTGCCGATGAACGAACGGCCCCCGGTGAGTACGGCGGTGGCGCGGACCTGGACCGCGAAGTTGCTGGGCAGGTTCGGAGTGACAGCCAGCCCCCAGCCCGTGACGGTCGTACCGGAGCCCACGGGCGAAGCCGTGAATGTGGTAAGGCCTGGAATCGAGGGGATGCTGGGCGCGTTGCTTAACTGGGTGGTAATGCCCACGTTGGCAAGGTGCTTGTTGCACGAGACGAAAAGCTGCTGCCCGGTCGGGTGGTAAGTCGTTCCGAGCTTGCTTTTCAGAGTGACGGTCAAGGCGAGCGCATTCCAGCCCTGGACCTGCGCAGCGGTCAAAGACTTGAAAGCCGCGCTGAACGCCTGGAGTTGGTTGCGCACGAGCTTCTGAGCCGCCGTGCGGGGTTGAGTCGGTACGCTGTGCTTGCGGAAGTACTGACCGCCACGATTGTGGCTCGCCACGATGCCGCCCATTTTGCCGCTGGCGGCTGAGGACAAGAGGCCGATGTATTTCATTTCGGCGTTTCCCTTCAAAGCCGAGCCGGACGGCGGTGAGGGGTTCCCCCCTCACCGTCCGGCGGCACACTGGCCTGGCGCAGGCCGCAGGCAGGGCTGAGCCAAGTTTACAATGACTTGGCCGCTTTAGCGGCCAGCTACTGCGGGAAAACCTCGGCGAGTCATCCGCGGAGCCATGTACCGGCCTCGGCTGCCGTTCGGTTCTACGCCGGGCATCTCGCGGCGTTTTTTATAGCCGCGGGAATGTACATTCCCGCGATATTAGAAACCCGGCCGCAACGGCGCGGGCAGTCAAGGGCGCGCGTTTTTCAGCGCGTTTATCGGAGCGGAGCGGAGACCCTTTACGGCCCGCAGAGTGGAGGCTATTTTGGCCGGGTGGGGCAAGGGGAGGGAGCACGAGGGGGGGGACGCGGGTAAAGGGGCGCCCCCCCTCTCGTTGTGTGTTGCCTTGTATCTATAGGCAACAGGGCGCGGCGTGGTTTGGGCGCAGTCAAGCGTGCGAAGCGCTCACGCGCAGACCTAACCGGGGCCCGTGGTGACGCTTCCAACCCCCCATTAGAGGGGTTCCCCCCGCTTTGGGGATTCGATATGTGGGGGGGTGCCCGGAGGGGGGGTTTCCAAAGGGGGGGAACCCCGGCGGGGGGGGGAAGTGCGCCCAAGCGTAGCGCCCCGTTGCTGTGCTCTTGCTCTTTATAGCTTTTGCTTTTCGTCGGCGCGCGCCGGGTCCGCGTAGCGCATCGGTTCGCATTTTCGGGGTTACTGGCTTGGGTCCGCCGCCCCGCGCGGCGGTAACCGCGCCCCCTGGATCACGCGGGAAACAAAGCTGGCGCTCATTCCTAAGCCCGCTTTGCCGCTCTCCGGGTGGCTGATGAAGCCTCGGGCGGCAGGGCGAAAAAAGGGGTGGCTGCCGGGTAACGGCTGGCAGCCGAGCCGATGGGGTCACTTGCCCGCTGGGAGCGCGTAGCCGGGTAGGTAGACCCAATGGGTGTCACCGTCGGGGTCGGTCATCTGGCAGGAGACGTGATGTTTTTCGTTCTCGCGGCAGCCGGTGAAAGTGATGGTGACCGAGCCGTTGCTGTTGTTGATGATCTTGGTCCGGGGCTTGGCTGCTGTGTCTGTGTCGCGTGTGCCGCCGGTGTGGGCTGCTGCAACGAGCTTGTCGGTGTCGGGCTGGCGCTGCGCGAAGCAAATCAGCCCGGTGTAAAAGACGACGATGCCGAGCGCCAGGAGGATCACGCCGGAGGCGTGAGGCTGAGGGCGCGCGCGGCGCTGCTTGCGGGGCTTGTGCACGACGGTGTACGGAATCGCGTAGGGTTTCAGGGCGCGCCATGTGTTGCGGAGTGCCAAGCGGGTGAGGCCTGAGACCCGGAGACCGGCGAAGATGTGGCGGACGGTGGCCCACAGCGGCGACTGGACGTAGGAGTGATGGGCTTTGTACCAGTTGGTGCGGCCTTGGGTCTCGAAGAACTGCGCTCGCCGCAAGGCGAGCGCGCCCGGCTGCGGAGCAGCCGGGGGAGTGTTGGCGTTGATCTCGTCGAGCCACGCGGCGAACTCAACGTCTGCGGGGTGGGGTTGGTAGTTGTGGCGAGCCGGGGTCTCAAGATCGCGGCAATCATTGATGGGTGTGTGTGTCATGTTCGTGCGCTCCTTGCTGTCAGACTGCACGGCTGTCAACCCCGAGCCGGTGGGAAACGCGCCGCGTTTGTTGCGGCGTTTGCGTTTTCCACGGGCGAGCCGCGAAGCGGTCGGAGCGCGCCTTCCAATGCTGCCGACTGACCACGAAAGGCGCGCGGAGAGGGTTTACTGCCGTGCAACAAAATGAGGGAGAGCGCACGAACCGCTCTCTGCATGTGAGGCGGTGCGGAGCGCCGCTCGGGGGGCGGAGGGGGGCGAAGCGCCCCCCCGTGGCGGTGGGCAAAGCCCGCCGCGAAAGCTGAGCCGCGATGCTTCGGGACGGCCAACGCGGCGAAAGAGGCGGCGCGTCGAGCGCCGCTCAAGAGGCGTCGAGCGCCGATAGCGAGCGAGCGAGTGGCGTACAGGCGAGGCGTGGGAAGCCGGGCCGAGCGCGCGCTTTTTTGTGGCGCGCGCGGGTTCTTCGGCCCGCCTGGACCCGCCGGGAATGCCTGCGCCCGAGCGAGCGAGCGGAAGTGTCGGGGGCCATGCGAAGCGCAACGCGAGCGGCGCGAGCGCCTCATATCTATGGCTTTTTATAAACATCGGGGGCGAGCGCTGGCGAGCCGGAGCCGCCGGGCCGGGCGCGGGGGAAAGGCGCTGGGGCCCGAAGCGCAGAGCGAAGCGACATGCGGCGGCGAGCGCGAAGCGCGAAGGCGAACGGGCCAGCGCCCCCCGCGAGCCGGACCGAAAAGCGGCGACATATCTATAGTCCTTTATGGCTTTTCGGTGCTCTGTCCCTGCTGAGGCGCATCGGTTTGAGATTGCGGCGCGGCGTTCGGGGCGGGTCTGGGCGGCAGCCCAGCGCGGCGCGCCGTGCGGCGTCGCCGCGTAGCGGGCAGGTCCGGGCGGCAGCCCGGTGAGCGCGCGGCAGCGCGCGAATGCTTTTCCTGTCCGCGCCGCTGCTGCTGGCGTTGCTGCTGCTGTTCGTCGGGGTTCTATGGCGCGGCACGTCGCGGCGTCTGTGTCGGCTTTCCGTTACTGGGCGGGATTCAGGCGCGGCGTTTTGCGGTCTTCGCGGGGTCTTTACGGCGCTTATACTCTGTGTTAATGAGAAAAAACCGGGGACTCAGCGGGTGAGAATCCGGCGCTCGATGTTGCGCAAGAGCGCATCTCTCAAGCGCGGGTCTCGCTGGCAGCCTTTCAGCCACGGGCGTGGCGATTTGAGCGGCTGCAAGAGGCGTTCTCGCTCGGCCTTCAATTCGGCCAGCGAGATCTCGCGCGCGGTTTTTTTGCGGGTCCTGGGCATGGGGTCTCCAGTCGGCGGCGCGGGCCGGTCGCTGCCGGCGCGCGCTACCAGTTGAGTTTCATTTCGTGGCTTGGTGGGTCTTCGGGCGTGGTGATTCGGTCGGCGAGCGCCTGTAGCATCGGGAAATCGTCGCGGGTGAGTTCGCGCAGCGTCTCGGTCATGGGCCGGAGGCCATGCAACTGGTACTCTGCGGCGGCTTCGCAGAGCGCGCCTATCAGGTCGCGCTCTGCTTGGTTGAGTTGAATCTTGGCCATGGTGTCAGTTCTCCAGCACTACACCCTTCATTGTCTCGACCGGCTCGTCTGGCAGGGCCTGGACTTCCTCGCTCAAGAGCGCGAAGACTTGCAGCATGTTGTACCGGCGTCCGGTCTCAAAGGCCGTCGCCATGAGATAGCCTTCGCGGGTTTGATCGAGTGGCCGGTTATAGGTGGCCTCGGCGAGCAATGGAAGCTCGGCACACAGTGCGGTGAATTCGTGGCTGAGGTCGCCAAGGTTGAGCGCGGAAACGGTCTCGACCGTGTCGCGGAAAAGGGCGGCGTCCAGTTGGGGCGAATTGTCGATGGTGCGCGCGGCGAAGGCTTTTTCAGCTTGCTTGACCATCTCGCCGGACAGCAGGTTTTCGGTGTGAGCGACAAGCTCAGGTTTTGCGGTTTTCTGTTTCATCGTGTCGGCCCTCCTGGCCGCTGTTGGTTGAGCACGTCTCGTGCAGTTGAATCGACCCGATTGTTAGAGCGTTGTAATGCGGTAACAAAAGGGGCGGGGCGAGTGCCCCGCCCCTCTGCGCTCTGGCGTTTCTCCGCGTCTCCTTTCTGCCCGCGTCGGGCGGGCGTTGGTTTGAAGGTGTGCCGGTCGCTTCGGCCTTCTTTGCGGGCTAGTGGGTCCGACCGGCACGGGGGGCAGCCATGTTTTGCAGCTGAGGAAAGGCGGCGGCCCCCAGCCCCGGCTCCACGAACGTGGCGCCGGGGAAAGTCATTTCGCCGCTGCGAGGCTCTTTTGCAAAGCCGCGGCGTACTGCAGAACGGTGGCCGTCGTCGGCGCGGTGAGTCCGGCTTGCTGTGCGTACTGCACGAGCAGAGGCTCGACGGCCAGCGCGATGGCGAGCAGGTTGTCGGTTTCGCTGGCCTGGGGGTTGTAGGCTCCCTGGCCAGCCTTGATGGCGGCGGCGGCACCGTTCGCGGCGGCGTTGTAGATGGGTGCGAGGAACGGAAAAGCGATGTCAACGAAAGGCTCCGCGATGACTGCGGCTTTATCGACGCCCTCGAAGACCTTCACGAAACCCTTGCCGATGTTCTCAAGGGTCTGCTCAAGTTTGTTGGCCATGGCTGCTGGTCCTTTCCAGTGGGTTGAAGCGCTGAGCTTTCGGCTTGCGCAGTTTCGGGGCCGGTGGAGTCTTCGCCGCTTTTTGAAGCGTTTGGTGCGCATCTTCCCACGCGGCCCTTGGCGTGGGGCAAACGGCGGATATTGGGTGCCCCTGCGGGCCGGTGCGGATGTAGTAGCACGGCTGGCCGAGCGCCTGAAGGTTGGGGTAGTAATCCAGCATGGCTCCGGGCTGCATAAGTCGAACAAGTCGCTTGTGTCGCATGGTCACGCCTCGCTGGTCAGCGCTTCGAGAGTGTCGGCCACGTCCATGTGAAGCGCGAGCAGGACGCGGTTTTTGTCGGCGAGGTCTAACGGCTGGATGGCCTTCGCCACGGTGAGCGAGAGCGCCAGAATGATGGCCCGGACTTCGGGGCTTGCGTTGCCTGTGTCCGGGGTATTCACGGCGCGGTGTGTGTTGCCCTGGCTCATACGTTCTGCGCTCCAAGCATCGTTTGCCACTGCGCCAGCAGCCATGAAAGCTGTCTGGCGCCTTGTTGGTAGAGGTTGCCGGGGAAGCTGGCCCACACGTCGCAAGCCAAGTCGATGGCCGTGGGAATGTCGAGAGCGAGAATGGCCTCGGTGGCGTAGCACTTGTCGAGGATCTTCAACGCGGCGGCGTCTTGGTTCGCGGCGCTGAACGTGCCCAGGTGCATGAGGGTGGAGATTTCCAGCCAAGTCGGCAAGATGAGTTGATAGCGCCCGCTGGCGGTGGAGTGGAGCGCCGGTACGGCCGGCGCGACGATTAGCGGTTTGCTGTCAGAGCCGATGGGCAGGGTTTTCACTTGCTCGGGCCTGGCTTCTCTGACGAGGATTGGAGGCCGTCCAAGCGCGAACGGATGCGTTGCAAAATCTGTGAAGACGTGGTGTCCGTCAACTCCTGAGACGATGACGTCGTACCCGTCGGCTTTAGTAAGAGGGTTGCTGCTAGTGCCTTCGCTTGCCGCGATGAGGTCGAGGAAGGCCGCGAGGGGCTTTGCGACTTTGAGAGTTGCCATGGGGTTGGTCCTAACTCCGCACGGTTCCCGGTGTCGGCGCGGTCGAGCTC
>Ga0187890_10002156_pt1 | contig 13834 bp, 11 predicted proteins | sample June2016WEW_21_1_FD_133005 | JGI IMG/M metagenome (GOLD analysis project Ga0187890, IMG submission 133005) | Peatland microbial communities from SPRUCE experiment site at the Marcell Experimental Forest, Minnesota, USA - June2016WEW_21_10 | ecosystem: Environmental > Terrestrial > Soil >... | reverse complement strand
TCGCCGCCGTCGCGCCGCTGCCGGCGCTCCGCCTCGCGGACCAGGAGCACCTGGTCGATCTCGACGCCGTCTGTCAGCTCGTTCAGGAGCACAGCTTGAAGGTAGATGGGGCCGCGGACGGCACGCTGCCGGCGGGACGCCGTAGGCCTTCACGAACGCCGCGGCCGGTTAGGGCTGCGACGCCCGTGGAGACCTGGCGCCGGGGGACGCCTCGATCTCTCCCCGAGCATCGCCGGAGAGGTGAGACGATGCTCAAGCTCGCGCCACTTCACCGCGTCGTTCGACGGCGCGGTTCGGAGGAGATATCGATCGTTCCGCAGGCGACTGTAGTTCCGCATACGCGACCTGCGCCAGTCTTGTTTTCTACTCCGGGCCGCGGGAGCCGGACTGGGGCGGATTAGCTCAGTGAGTGCTGCACCGGGTGCTACACTCGCATAGTGCCCACCCGCCTTCCCCGTCACTCGATCACTGAGACCCCTCCGGTTCGTGAGGCGCTGGATGCGCTTCGACGCCGTGGAGAGCGTGTGCGCCTTGATGATCTCGTCATCCGCGGCGCTCGCGACCGCTTGCGGGAGATGGAGCTGGCGCGTGATGACGAGGCTCGCAATACCGAGCTTCGACGCCAGCTGGTGGAGCAGCTACGCACCGGCGAGGGTCTCGACGCGGATGCGGCATACGAGGTCCGCGAGCGCGGCTGGACGCATTGACCGGCTACGGCAGGGCGCTGCTCCTCGACAACTCCGTGTGGGCAAGACTGCTCGATGGTCGGCTCTCCGGCCCCGAGCGCAAGACGTTCGAGGCTGCCCTGGCAGCCGGCGAGCTCTGGACCTGTCCGCCGACGTTGCTGGAGATACGCTATAGCGCTCGCGACAGCAAGGGGTTTGCACTAACCGCAGAGCGGCTCGACGCGCTCGAGCACGCTCCGCTGAGTGCGGAGGCCGCAGCGGCCGCTGTCACCGCCCAAGCCGAACTGGCAGCTGCTCCCGGGATCTCACACCGCGTCAAGCCGGTGGACCTGTTGATCGCCTCGATCGCCGCCGCCCAGGAGCTTGGCGTCCTGCACTACGACCACGACTACGACACGATCGAGCGGCACACCGTTCTGACGTTCGAGAGCGTGTGGGTCGCACCGCGCGGCAGCATCGACTGACCGTGGCTCACGGCCGCTCCTCGAGCGGCCGGTCCGACATGCAGATCCCGTTCACCTGAAGCCAATGGCGTTCCTGGTCGTCGCCCGGCTTTGGAAACGCCCTTGCCAGACCGAGCATGAGGAGGACGCCGACTCCACGTTGCATGCGCCCTCTGACGTCAGCGACGATCTCGCCCTTGATGGTCTTGTGGTCGGCTTCGACGAAGCGCACGTCTGTCACCGACAGGAACGCAGGCTTCTTTTCGTCGTTGAGTCGCAGGCGCAGCTTGCCGTAGCGATCGACTTCGAGGTCGGGCTTACGGCGAACGCGCAGAACACCCAGCGAGGCGGCTCCGCAATCCTTGTCCGTCGCGTAGTTCCAGTCGTGGCGCATGAGCTCGGCGCCGAAGATCTCCTGTAGATCGCGACGCGCATGCTCGGTCAGGAGCTCCAGGTACCGACTGGGACTCACTCGCCCGAGAACCTGTGCTCGCTCGGGCCGGAAGAGATGGTCCTCGGTCTCCGGCGGCTTGGGATCGGGAGTAGCCTCACCCAGCTCGACAAGGGCGCCGAGCGCAAACGGCCCGCCTTCTTCAGCGAGCAGGTCACGGGTGAGTGGATGCAGGCGGTCCGTTGTCGGTCGAACGTGCCGACCGGCGTCGGGGTCGATCCCCGCGATGCAGATACGTGGCGCGTCCATTCGGGTGAGGTGGTTGAGAACGATCCGCATAGCATCGAATCACAGGTGCACTGGTCGTACGTCCGACCAGTGGTCAGCCAGGTACTCGCACACGAGCCTGCGGTGACAGTTCACTGCAGCTGCCTCGCTGCAGAGCAGCGCGCTCGGCGTCTCGAAGTCGACGGGCGAGAGAGCTCTCTCAATCCTACGCTCGGCCATCAACTCGAGAAAGCCACGCTCGTACGACGCCCAGTCGCCCTTGCGCTTCTTGTAGTCGTCCAAGAGGCTCTGGGTGGGAGCCAGGCGCGGATCGTGCTCATAGCTCGCGCCAAGCAACTCGCGTAGAAAGAACGGAAGATCCCTGGCCTTGGCAAAGCCTGCGAGTTGAGATGAGTTGTTGAGCCGAACGTCGAGCAGACGCTGGATGCCGGCCGCCTTCAGGCGGGCGAAGAAGTGCTCAGCCGTCGTCTGTGTGAAACCGATCGTGTAGATCTCCACGCCATCTCCTCGCCGAACAGTGTCTCCTGCCCGTCTCCGGAGTCCAACAGTACGACGTCCTCCTGGTGGACGACTCCGTTCGGAAGGATATGGCGGAGTTGCACGCCGTGGTCGGCCAGCACCTTGCCGACAAGCAGCCTGCGATGGCACTCGCTGGGCTGGCCCTCGCTGCACAGCAGCGCGACCCGATGCTCCCGACAACCGCTCAACAGGCGCTGAACAGCCGCCTGGAATCCAGCTTCTTCGGCCATGCTGTCATAGCGAGCGTGGCCATGCTCGTCGTATTGCTCCTCCCGGGATGGCCGACCGCCGAGCTCCTCTCCGAGGAAGAGATAGCGCATGCCAACACCGCGGAGAGCCACATCCAGCTCCTCGCGGTTGAATTGCGGAGCAATGCGCGAGTACGGATACGACCGCACGTCAACGATGAACTCGACGCCCTCAGCCCGCAGCAGCTCCGCGAAGCGCTCGAACGTGTGATTGGAATGCCCGATCGTCCAGATGGTCGGCGAGGAACACACGACGTCAGGGTACCTCGCCTGCAGGACGCGCCTCGTGACAGGTTGATCCTACGGCTCGAGCCGATGCGGCCCGCGGTACAGGAACGTGACCTCGCGCACGTTCTCCTGCCCGAGCATCTGCATCAGCAGGCGCGTCAGGCCGAAGCCGAAGCCGCCGTGCGGCGGCGCGCCGTAGCGGAAGAAGTCCAGGTAGTACTGGATCGGGCCCACGTCCACGCCCTTGTCCTCGGCCTGCGCCAGCAGCTGCTCGTAGCGGTGCTCACGCTGCGCTCCGGTCGTCAGCTCGATGCCGCGCCACAGCAGGTCGAAGCTCTTGGTCAGCGTCGGCTGATCGGCGTGGCGCATGTGGTAGAAGGGCCGCACCGTCGTCGGGTAGTCGGTCACGAACGCAAACTCGTGGCCATGGAGCTCCTTGACGAGCGCCGACAGCGCGCGCTCGCTCGGCGGGTCCAGGTCGTGCCCGGCGCCCGGCGCCTCGTGGCCGTGCTCGCGCAGCAGCTCCTTGGCGTGCTCGAGCGTCACTTTGGGGAACGGCAGGCTCGGCACCACCAGCTCCACGCCGAACGTCGAGGCGATCTGCTCGCCGTGGATCTCCTTGACCGCCGCCAGCACATGCGCCAGCCAGCGCTCCTCGAAGACCATCACGTGCTCGTGCGAGTCGATCCACGAGATCTCCACGTCGACGCTCGTGAACTCCGTGTCGTGGCGCGAGGTGAATGACGGGTTCGCGCGGAACACCGGTCCGACCTCGAACACCTTGCCAAAGCCCGCCGCCATCGCCATCTGCTTGTAGAACTGCGGCGACTGCGCCAGGTAGGCCAAGCGTTCGAAGTACTCCACCTTGAACAGCTCCGCCCCAGACTCGCTCGCGGAGCCCATGAACTTGGGCGTGTGCAGCTCGATGAACCCTTCTTTGCGCCAGTAGTCGCGCATCGCGTGCTCGGCCGTCGTCTGCACTTCGAAGATCAGCCGCCGGTCGGGGCGGCGCAGGTCCAGGTAGCGCCAGTCGATGCGCTTGTCCAGCGCCGAGTCCACCGCGATCGGCACCTCCGGCTCGGCCAGCGAGTCGACCGCCAGCGCCTCCAGCTTCAGCTCCAGGCCGCCCAGTTTCACGCGCTCGTCCGTCACCGCCGTGCCCGTGATCGTCACCGCCGACTCCGCCGTCAGCGCCGAGACCGCCTCGTTGAGCTCGCTCGGCGGCTCGCCCTTGGGTAGGACCACCTGCACGAGGCCCGTTTCGTCGCGCACGATCACGAACTGCACGCTCTTCTGGTCGCGGATCGCCTGCACCCAGCCGCGGATCGTCGCCTGCTGGCCGATCTTCTCGGGCAGATCGGCTATGAGTGTCCTCGTCACAGCCGGGGACCCTACCCCACGCGCGGTTCCGCCAGCACATCCATGTCACACCGGCGACGCGCTAAGTGCTAGATCTTCCACGGTCGGGGAGCGTTAAGCTGCAGTTCTTCGCTGAATGACCGCCAATGAGCTCCATTAACCCGCACAACCTGCCCGAGATATTCCGCCCTGAGGACGCCAAATGGGCGAGCCGCGCGGCCAAGCGCGGGGAGATCCGACGGCTCGCTCGCGGCCTATACACGAGCAACCTGGACGAGCCCGTCGCGCGACTCGTGCGCCGGCGATGGTATGACGTCGCCGCGATCTACTTCCCGAGGTCCGTGATCGTAGACCGCAGCGCCGTGCTCGCCGGACCCGCCGAAGATGGGTCGCTGTTCCTAGACGTCGGACCTCGCGCAGCCAGCCCGCGTCCGGTCGCGCTTCCCGGCCTCACGCTGCGGCCCCGCAGCGGCCCCGGGCCCGTGGACGGCGACGCCGAGTTCCTCGCCCTGTACATCTCCAGCCCCGCTCGCACAGTGCTCGACAACCTCCGCCCCTCGCGTGCCCGCTCCGGCATGTCGCGCACGTTGCACCGCGAGGAGCTGGAGGAGCATCTCGATCGCATGGCGCGCAATCGCGGCGCAAGGGCGCTGAACGAGCTCCGCGACGAGGCACGAGCGATCGCGCCGGCGATCGGCGCCGAGCAGCAGCTCATCGATCTGGACGGCCTCGTCGGAGCACTGCTCGGGACCCACGAAACTGATCTGCGCACACCGGCAGCGAAAGCACGCCACGCCGGTCGGGCATACGACACCGAGCGCCTGCATCGCTTCGAGGTGCTCCGCGCAGAGCTCGCCCAGCAGGACTTCGCGGAGCGCGCCGCGCCGGAGGACCCCGAGCGCCTGTTTGCATTCTTCGAGGCCTACCTCTCCAACTGGATCGAGGGAACCCAGTTCGAGATCGAGGAGGCGGAGGAGATCATCTTCGAGGGTCGCATACCCGCGCAGCGACCCGCCGACGCCCATGACATCCAGGGCACATTCGACGCGATCACCGATCCCGGCCTGCGCTCCCAGCCACCCACCGACCCCGACAAACTCGAGAGCTACCTACGCGAGTCGCACTCACACATCATGCGAGGGCGCCCCGAGATCGCACCCGGTCACTACAAGGACACCCCGAACAGGGCTGGCGTGACGCACTTCGTCCACCCTGAGCTGGTCAGAGGCACGCTACGCGAGGGCTTCACCGCCTATCAGACCCTCCGCGCAGGTCTGCCCAAGGCGATCTACGCGATGTTCCTCATCGCCGAGGTTCATCCGTTCACTGACGGCAACGGCCGAGTGGCACGCGCTCTCATGAACGCCGAGCTGAGCGCCGTCGGCCTATGTCGCGTGATGGTGCCAACGTCCTACCGCGACGAGTACATGAGCGCGCTGCGAGCGCTCAGCCAGAATGACAATCCCACCCCGCTGTGGCGCATGATCGACCGCGCCCAGCGCTGGGCGTCACTCATGACCTGGACCGGGCACGATCGGGTGCTGGAGCTCATGCGCCAGACGAACGCCCTCGCTGCACCCGAAAGCGTCAGAGAGCTCAACCTGCACCTGCTCGATCCTGTTTGAGCGTCAGCCGTCGCTCTCGCCGTTTCGTCGCGGTCTGTGCTTACGCTCGAGTCCTCGCCCTCACGGTCCATGGATAGCCGCCCCATGCGCCCAAGTCCGATGATCGGCCAGCGTCACGGGAAGCCTGACACCCCGTCAAGCTAGGTCAGCTCCGCCCGCGGCGGGATAGCCGCCCAACCCCCGCACGAGCGTGTCCGCGGCGAGCTTGTGCGCGTCGCAGATGCCGCCCAGATGCAGCAGCGAGTCCGTCTCGGCGGCCACCTCGCCGTCGCCGAGGCGCAGCACCAGCGGGACGCCGGGCGCGAGGTCGCTGGCTGCGAGCCCGACCGCGACGTTGACCAGGTCGTCCGAGGTAACCGCGGCCACCGCGGCGCAGCGGCGTATGCCCAGACGTTCGAGCGTCTCGCGATCGTCGCCGCGTCCGATCGCGACGGGGATGCCCGCGGCTCGCGCGAGCCGCACGCACGGCGCGTCGGGGTCGCGCTCCACGCCGAGGACCGCGATCTCGCGACGAAGGAGCTCCTGCGCCAGGCGGAAGCCGACCTGACCGAAGCCGACGAGCAACACGTGATGTCGGGCGGGGGCCGCACGGGCGCCGAACAGCGTCGTCAGGCGCGGACGACTCACGCGACGCACGAGCGCCGCCGTGAACACGGCGACGAGCGCCAGCGCGGCCAGCGTGTCGAGCACGGAGACGAGCTTGTACCACGCCGCAGCGGTCGCGGCGCCCGGCGTGCCCGCCACGGTGGCCACCGTTCTGGTGCTGAAGTACAGCGCGTCCACGAGGCTCTCGTGCAGCGCGATCGCCCCGACCGCCACCTCGATCAGCAGCGCGATCAGGATCCCGGTGCCGGCGCGCACGAGCAGGCGCAGGGCGTCGTCGACGAGGCTCGTGCCGGTGCGCCGATGCGCCGCCGAGGAGCCCGTTGCCGCGACGAGCTGCTCGGCCAGGTCGGCGGCCACGAGTTCGGAGGGCGAGACCACCTGAACCGCCGGAACCACGTGGTGCAGCTCGCGAGCGATCGTCCTGTCGAACATCGTCACCCACAGCTGCAGGTCCGGCCGCAGGTGCGCGACCAGCAGCGTCAGGCGCAGGGCGAGCACGTCGTCGCGGGTCACCACCGCCGCGGCGGCCCACCGCGGCTCGGCCAGGATCGCCGAGATCTGGCTGTCGCTGAGCGACATCGCCCGCTCGACCGCCGTCCCACCCTGCTCGAGCCTCCGTGCGAGCGCTTCGCCGAGCCCGCCGGATTCACCGAGGACCAGCACCGACCGACCGTCTGCGTTGCCCCCCTGCATCAAGAACTCACTCCCTCGGTCCACGGTCGGACCCTTCTGTTACGCACGCTGTATGACCATGGCTATACGGCGTGCGTAAGCGAACACATCACGGCCCCGCCTCCGCTCGCCCAGCCTCCTCCGCCAGCTCGACCTCGACCGCGAACTCGCCGTCCCCGGCCTCGACCTTCTCGAGACGCTCGATCGAACCCGCCTGCAGCAGGTCGTCCTCGCCGAGCGCAAGCGCCGCCAGGCGCTCCGCGGTGTCGCGCACGAGCACCCGCGTGACCGGCGCGCGCATCGGCCGCTTGGCCTGCGACTTGGCCTTGCGCACCTCGCGCAGCACGTCCGCCGTCACCCCCAGAGCCACGTCCTCCCTGGTGCGACCGTTCGCCTCGCCGTCCCGCCCAGCCGCGCCGCCGGCCGCCTGCGCCACGCCACCGCCGGCAGCCGCCTCCAGCTCGCCGGCGTCGGGCCACTGCGCACGGTGCACGGAGCCGTCCTGCCACCACGACCACACCTCCTCGCACACGAACGGCAGGAACGGCGCGAACAGGCGCTGGAATACCGACAGCGACAGTCGCAGCGCGAGGCTCACCGATGCGCTCACAGCCGGGTCCACGTCGTAGCGGCGGCCCTTGACGAGCTCCAGGTAGAAGTCGCAGTACCACCAGAAGAAGCTCTCCGCGCGCTCCAGCGCGCGCGCGTAGTCGTAGCGCTCGAAGCTGTCCGTAGCGTCCGCAACGACCGCCGCGAGGCGCGCGATCAGCGCGCGGTCGAGCGGGTGCGTGAGCTGGCCGATCTCCGATCGGTCGCCCGGGACGGGCAGCTCGGCGAGCGCGAACTTGGACGCGTTCAGCAGCTTGACCGCCAGGCGCCGGCCGACCTTCATCTGCTGGGCGTCGAACGCCGTGTCGGTGCCCGGGCGTCCGCTGGCCGCCCAGTAGCGCGCCGCGTCGGCGCCGTACTCCTCCAGCAGGTGCATCGGCGTGACCACGTTGCCCTTGGACTTGGACATCTTCTTGCGATCCGGGTCCAGCACCCACCCGGAGATCGCCGCGTTCGCCCACGGCAGCTCGTCGTAGTCCAGCTGCGAGCGCAGGATCGTCGAGAACAGCCACGTCCTGATGATGTCGTGCGCCTGCGGGCGCACGTCCATCGGGAACACCTTCGCGAACAGCTCGTCGTCCTCGCCGGCGTGGCCGGCGATCTGCGGCGTCAGCGAGGACGTCGCCCACGTGTCCATCACGTCCGGGTCGCCCGCGAAGCCGCCAGGCTGCCCGCGCTGGGCGGCCTCGTAGCCGTCGGGCACGTCCGTCGAGGGGTCGATCGGCAGCTGCTCCTCGCGCGCGGGCATCGGCCGCTCGTAGGCGACCTGACCGTGCTCGTCGATCGGATACCACACCGGGAACGGCACGCCGAAGAAGCGCTGACGGCTCACGCACCAGTCGCCCGTCAGCCCGTTGACCCAATCCTCGAAGCGCGCGCGCATGTACGGCGGATGCCACTGCAGCTGGCGCCCGCGCGCGAGCAGCTGCTCGCGATGCTCGATCGTGCGGATGAACCACTGGCGACTGGTCACGATCTCCACCGGGCGCTCGCCCTTCTCGAAGAACTTCACCGCGCGCGTCACCGGCTGCGGCTCGCCGATCAGGTCGCCCGCCTGCTCGAGCAGCTCCACGATCCGCCTGCGCGCCTGGTTGATCGTGCGGCCCTGCAGCTCCGCGTAGTCGGCGCGCGCGCGCTCCACGTCCTCGGACTCCCACCCCGGGCTCCCCCACGGGGCCTCCGCCAGGCGCCCGTCGGGGCCGAGCACCGAGCGCACCGGCAGCCCCAGCTCGCGCCACCACATCACGTCCGTGAGGTCACCGAACGTGCAGACCATCACCAGCCCCGTGCCCTTCTCGCGCTCGACCGCCGGGTGCGTCATCACGGGCACGCGCGTGCCGAACAGCGGCGTCAGCACCTCGCTGCCGACGAGCTCGGCGTGGCGCTCGTCGTCGGGATGCGCGAGCAGCGCCACGCACGCCGGGATCAGCTCGGGGCGGGTCGTCTCGATCAGCGCCTCTGCAGCGCCGCCGCCTGCCGCCGCCGCGCCGCCTGCGCCCACCGCCGCGTGGAAGCGCACGCGGTGCATCGCCCCGGGGCGCTCGCGGTCCTCGAGCTCGGCCTGCGCGACCGCGGTCTTGAAGTCGACGTCCCACAGCGTCGGCGCCTCCAGCTGGTAGGCCGCGTCGCGCGCCAGCAGCCCGAGGAACGAGCGCTGTGAGATGCGCTGCGCGAGCTCGCCGATCGTGGTGTACGTCATCGACCAGTCCACCGACAGCCCGAGCGTGCGCCACAGCGCCTCGAACGCCTGCTCGTCGGTCTCGGTCAGTTGGAGACAGAGCTCCACGAAGTTCGGCCTGGACACCGACACGGGCTCCTTCTCGGATGCCTCGCTCGGCACCTGGAAGTCGGGGTCGTAGGGCACCGACGGGTCACAGCGCACCCCGAAGTGGTTCTGCACGCGCCGCTCGGTCGGCAGGCCGTTGTCGTCCCAGCCCATCGGGTAGAAGACCTCCCTGCCGCGCATGCGCTGGTAGCGCGCGACCGTGTCCGTGTGGGTGAAGGAGAACACGTGGCCGACGTGCAGCGAGCCGCTGACCGTCGGCGGCGGCGTGTCGATCGAATACACCCGCTCGCGCGGCGCCGACCGGTCGAAGCGGTACACCGCCTCACGCTCCCACGCCTCGCTCCACTTGGCCTCCAGGCCCTCCAGCGTCGGGCGCTCGGGAACGCGTGCGTGCACCGCCGACGCCGGCCCCGCGGACTCGCCCGGGCTGGTTTCGCCGTCCGATCGCTGGGGCTGGGACAAGCCGTTGATCGTATCCGCCCGCGGGACGGGGGTGCCGGCGACGAGCCCGGTAGGTGTCAGCAGGGAGCCGGCCGGGTACCTGCGAGGAGCCGCCAAGCCGGGCGCGAGCGCGGGCGACTCCGGAGGATGGCAAAACTTTCGTGAGATTTCTCTTATAGACTTTACGACCGACCAGCCCGGGACTAGAGTGGCGGTCGTCTTAGACAGAGCAGCGTGAGCGCTTGAGGAGGCGCGGTGAGCTTTCGGGGAGGAGCCGCAGGGCTTCTGGGAGACCGCACCAGCGGTCGGGGAGCGACTTGAGCCTGTTCGCCAAGAAGCTCCTGGGCGTGAGCGTCGCCGTGGCGGTGCTCGGAGCGCTTCTCGGCCTGTATGTCGCCGCCTGGGCAACCAGCGCGCCGCCGACGATCTCCGCGAGCACCGCACCGGCGTCCAGCGGCGGCGATCATCTGACGCTCGAGACCGTCGCCTCGATCGGCCCCAAGTACAGCCCGTCGCACCCAAGCTGGGTCTCCTACCTCGTCAGGCAGAACGGCAAGTGGATCCACAGCACCACCTTCTCGGTGCCCGCCAACTCGGTGATCCACGTCACGATCTACCAGTACGACTCGCCGACCGGCCTGCGCAACCCGTTCCTCTCGCAGGTGCAGGGGACGATCGGCGGAACGGAGACGATCGACGGCAAGGCCGTCAGCGCGATCAACCCCGAAGAAACCTCGCACACGTGGGTGGTGCCCCAGCTCGGCCTGTTCATCCCGCTGCCCGGAGTGCCGGAAGAATCCAAGAACCCCTGCGAATTCGCCCCCTGTGAAGGCGCCGCGCACCGCACGATCGAATTCAGCTTCCACTCCGGCAAGAAGGGCCACTACCGCTGGCAGTGCTTTGTCCCGTGCGCCGCCGGCTTCTGGTACGGCCTCGGCGGCCCGATGCAGACGGTGGGCTACATGGACGGGTTCCTGAATGTCGTCTAACCCGGCCGCGGCGTCCGGCGGGACCGCTCCCGAGCCGAACCACACGGTCCGCTTCGCGATCGTGTGGCTGGTCGGCACGGTGATCGCGCTGCCGCTCGTGATCTGGGTGATCGGCCCGCTGCTGGGACCGGGCAACGGCAGCGAACAGTCGGCCGGGCAGGGCACCGACTACACGGTCCTGGCCGCGCTGGCGACGCCCGTGCTGACGCTGGTGCTGCTGTACCTCGTCTACGCCGTGGTCTTCTTCCGCCAGCCGAAGGGCGGCGCGCTGGAAGGCCCGGCCGTGCGCGGTCACGCGCGCGTGCAGAGCACGTGGATCGTCGTCACCTCGTTGATGGTGCTCGCGGTCGCCGTGTTCGGGACCGTGCGCCTGGAGGCCGACAACGGCGCCGGCTCCGGCAGCGGGCCGAACCCCCTGACCGTGCCGAAGGGCCCGAAGCTGCCGGTGCAGGTGATCGCCCAGCAGTGGCTGTTCACCTACCGCTACCCGACCTACGGTGGGGTCGAGACCACCGAACTGTACCTGCCCGACAACCAGATGGTCGAACTCCACGTGACCTCGCTCGACGTGGTCCACGACTTCTGGGCCTACAAGCTCGGCGTCAAGGCCGACGCGAACCCCGGCGTGGACAACATCGCGTTCGTCAAGCCCACCAAGCTCGAGAGCTTCACCGTGCGCTGCGCCGAGCTGTGCGGCGTGTGGCACGGCTACATGTCAAACGCCGGCAAGGTCGTCACGCCCGCGGCGTTCGAAACGTGGATCCACGAACAGCAGAAGCGGCTGGCGCCGGCGACGAAGGTCCTGCCCAAGTACAGCACCACCTACCTGCCCGAACCGACGAAGCGAGCGGAACCAGAATGAGCGCGACAAGCCAGGCCGCAGCCGCCCCCCAGCCGATCCGCGCGCCGGTGTGGCGCCGCCTGCTCGGCTTCAACCTGCTCACCGCCGTGATCCTCGGGGTCGGCGGCTACTACCTCGGCTGGTGGATCGGTCACCTGATCAACGGGCCGAGCTTCGAATACGAGACCGCCACCGACGAGAACGACGTGGCGCTGCTGCTCGGCTACGCGGGCGGCGTGATCGGCTTCCTGGTCGGCCTGGGCTTCGCCAACTATCCCCTCTCGCGGCTGCTCGGACGGCCGGCGTCGCTGCGCGAGAAGGAGAGCGAGGGGATCGGGCGCTACTTCGGCCTGTGCACCGACCACAAGGTCGTCGGCATCCAGTACCTGGTGGGAATCGGCGTGTTCTTCTTCGTCGGCGGCGTCAACGCGATGCTGATCCGCGCCGAGCTGCTGCACCCCGTCCCCACCCTCGTCGGTCCCAATCAATACCTATCCCTGGTGGGCATGCACGGCACGATGATGATGGGGATGATGACCTCGGGCATCCTCGGCCCGTTCGCCAACTACTTCGTGCCGCTGATGATCGGCGCCAGACGCATGGCCTTTCCGCGCATCGAGGCGCTGACCTTCTGGCTGCTGATGGCCGCCGGCTTCATCCTCGTCTCGACGATCTTCTTCGGCGGCTTTCCCACCGGCTGGACGGGCTATGCGCCGCTCAACGAACAGGCGGTGATGGGCATGGACTCCTACATCGTGTTCTTCGCGCTCGTGGGGATCTCGATGGCGCTGCTGGGACTGAACATGATGGCCACGATCATCACCATGCGCGCGCCTGGGCTGACGTGGTCGCGCCTGCCGATCTTCGTGTGGTCGGTGTTCGCCACCGCGATCCTGATGGTGCTCGCCGCGCCGATGCTGATCGCCACGCTGCTGATGGCGGCGCTCGACCGCACGATCGACACGACGTTCTTCGTGACCGGCGGGGGCGGCAGCTCCTACCTGTTCGAGAACCTGTTCTGGTTCTTCGGGCACCCCGAGGTGTACATCCTCGCGCTGCCCGGCTTCGGCATCGTGCTCGAGATCCTGCCCGTGTTCACACGCAAGCCGCTGTGGGGCTATCGCCTCGCGATCTCGGGCATGCTGGGCGTCACGCTGATGAGCTTCTTCGTGTGGCAGCACCACCTGTTCGTCAGCGGCATCAACGCGGACCTGCGTCCGTTCTACATGCTCTCCACGGAGATCATCTCGGTCCCCACCGGGTTCATCTTCCTGTGCGTGATGGGCACGCTGTGGAAGGCGCGAATGTCGTTCACCGTGCCGATGCTGTTCTGCCTGGCGTGGACGTTCAACTTCCTGATCGGCGGGCTCTCGGGCGTGGTGCTCTCGGACGTCCCCACCGACACGGGCCTGCACGGCAGCTTCTTCGTGATGGCGCACTTCCACTACACGATCATGGGCGGGCTGATCTTCAGCTTCTTCGCCGGCATCTACTACTGGGTGCCGAAGATGACCGGCCTGCGCTTCAACGAGATGCTCGCCAAGTGGCACTTCTGGCTGATGTTCATCTTCTTCAACTCGACCTTCCTGCCGCTGTTCGTGCTCGGCTTGAAGGGCATGCCCAGGCGCGTCAGCACGTATGAACCGAGCCTGCAGGGGCTCAACGACTGGGTGTCGATCTCAGCTTTCGTGCTCGGCTTCTCGATGCTGATCTTCATCTTCAACGTGGTCTACTCGCTGATCTTCGTGCGCGAGCCCGCCGAGGCCAACCCATGGCGCTCCAAGAGCATGGAGTGGCAGGTACCCACGCCGGTGCCCGTCAACAACTTCGAGCAGATACCCGTGTTCGACTCCGATCCATACGACTACGGCACACCCGTTCCCGTCACGGGCGGCGGGCAGCCGGCGACAGCGGGGGCCTGAGCGATGGCGTCAGAAAGCGAAAAGCTGCCTCTCGGCTTGATGGTCCCGCCTGTGCCCGCGAGCGTGGAGATCCCACCTGAGCCGCCGGACGTCGGCGCACGCGCGCTGTCGGTCGCCTCGCGCATGCTGTGCGGCGCGTCCACGTTCTTCTTCCTCGCGTTAGCGTTCGCGTACTTCTACC
>Ga0187890_10002155_pt1 | contig 13838 bp, 10 predicted proteins | sample June2016WEW_21_1_FD_133005 | JGI IMG/M metagenome (GOLD analysis project Ga0187890, IMG submission 133005) | Peatland microbial communities from SPRUCE experiment site at the Marcell Experimental Forest, Minnesota, USA - June2016WEW_21_10 | ecosystem: Environmental > Terrestrial > Soil >... | reverse complement strand
TCTTCATAGTCGCCTCTACGCCAATCCTGCCCGCACAATCAGCAAGTCAATAAGCTTGATTCCGATAAATGGCACGATCACTCCGCCCAACCCGTATACCAGCAGATTTCGGCGCAGCAATATGGCCGCTCCCTGCGGAACATATTTCACCCCGCGCAACGCCAACGGAATCAGTGCCACGATAATCAGCGCATTAAAAATGACTGCCGACAAGATCGCCGACTGGGGGGTCGTCAGCCGCATCACGTTGAGCGCCTGCAGAACCGGAAACGTCCCGGCAAACATCGCGGGGATGATGGCGAAATACTTCGCCACGTCATTGGCGATCGAAAACGTGGTCAGCGCTCCACGAGTCATCAGCAACTGCTTGCCGATTTCCACGATCTCAATCAGCTTGGTCGGATTCGAATCCAGGTCCACCATGTTCCCGGCTTCTTTCGCCGCCTGCGTACCCGTGTTCATGGCCACACCCACATCAGCCTGCGCCAGTGCCGGCGCATCATTCGTGCCGTCGCCGGTCATGGCAACCAGTTTCCCCTGCGCTTGCTCGCGCCGGATCAGATCCATCTTGTCCTTTGGCGTAGCCTGCGCCAGAAAATCGTCCACACCGGCTTCGGTCGCAATGGCAGCCGCAGTCAGCGGATTATCCCCCGTGATCATCACCGTCTTGATTCCCATGGCACGCAACTGATCGAAGCGCTGCCGCATGCCGCCCTTCACAATGTCTTTCAGGTGAATCACTCCCAGAGCTCGGCCATTCTCCACCACCACCAGCGGAGTCCCTCCCGAACGCGAGATCGCCTCTACCGCGGCACGCACTTCCGCGGGAAGCGCACTACCCTGCTCTTCCAGATACTTGGCAACCGCATCCGTCGCTCCCTTTCGGATAGCGCGCCCATCGAGATTCACACCCGACATGCGGGTGGTCGCGCTGAAAGGAATGAACTCGGCGTCATGCGAACTAATTTCGCGCCCCCGCAATCCATACTTCTCTTTGGCCAGCACCACAATCGAGCGGCCCTCGGGTGTTTCGTCGGCCAGCGAGGAGAGCTGCGCTGAATCCGCCAGCATGGCCTCGGTCACGCCCGGCGCGGTCACGAACTCCGTGGCCTGGCGGTTGCCCAGCGTGATGGTTCCTGTCTTGTCGAGAAGCAGCGTATTCACATCGCCTGCAGCTTCCACCGCGCGTCCCGACATTGCCAGCACATTGTGCTGCACCAGCCGATCCATGCCCGCAATGCCGATCGCGGAAAGCAGTCCGCCAATCGTGGTCGGAATCAGGCACACCAACAAAGACACCAGCACGAACACTGTCTGCGGCGAACCCGCATAAATGGCAAAAGGCTGCAGTGTGACCACCGCCAGCAGAAACACAATCGTCAGACCCGCCAGCAGGATATTCAGCGCAATTTCATTCGGAGTCTTTTGCCGCTCCGCACCTTCCACCAGCGCAATCATGCGATCGAGAAACGTTTCTCCGGGATTGGAGGTGATCTTCACCTTCACCCAATCCGAAAGCACGCGCGTTCCACCAGTCACCGCCGAGCGGTCGCCGCCCGCTTCGCGAATCACAGGCGCAGACTCGCCCGTAATCGCCGATTCGTCCACCGACGCCACGCCTTTCACAATCTCGCCATCGCCGGGAACAAACTCGCCCGCCTGCACCAGCACCATGTCTCCCGAGCGCAATTGGGAGCCTGGCACCGTCTCGGTTTTTCCGTCGGGAAGCAGGCGGTTCGCCATCGTCTCCGCTTTCGCGCGCCGCAACGCATCAGCCTGTGCCTTACCTCGGCCCTCCGCCATAGCCTCGGCAAAGTTGGCAAACAACACTGTGAACCACAGCCACAGCGTGATCTGCAGATTGAATCCGAACCCGGGCCGCCCGTGCACTCGCTCCAGAATGAGCAGCACAGTGGTCGCCACGCTGCCCACTTCCACCACGAACATCACCGGATTGCGCATCATGGTCACGGGATGCAGCTTCACCACTGAATCCCACGCCGCGCGGCGCACGATCTTCATATCCCACAAGCTACGTGATTTCTTCGCCATGTTGTTTAGAAAGCTCGCCTAAAAAGTCTTACCCGCCACCATGAGCAGGTGCTCCAGAATCGGTCCCAGGCTCAACGCCGGAAAGAACGTAAGCGCGCCAACGATCAGCACCACGCCAATCAGAAGCACGCTGAATAGCGGCCCGGTCACCGGGAATGTGCCCAGCGTTGCCGGAGTTTGTTTCTTGCCCGCCAGATTGCCGGCAATCGCCAGCATCGGCAGAGCCATCATGAAACGCCCTAAGAGCATGGTCAGACCCAGCGACGTGTTGTACCAGGGCGTGTTTCCGTTCAGTCCGCCGAAAGCCGAGCCGTTGTTGGCCGCGGAGGACGTGAAGGCATAAAGCACTTCGGTGAATCCGTGCGGCCCCGCATTCGCCATGGAGGAAGTGCCGAAGCTGTACAAAACCGAAATCGCCGTAAACACCAGAATCACCAGAGGAAAGATCAGCACCACCAGCATCGCCATCTTCACGTCGTAGGCTTCGATCTTCTTCCCTAAATATTCCGGCGTGCGCCCCACCATCAATCCGGCAATAAAGACGGAAAGAATGACGAAGATCAGCATTCCATACATCCCCGCACCCACTCCGCCAAAGATCACCTCGCTCAACATGAGGTTGATCAACGGAACCATCCCACCCAGCGGCGTGAACGAGTCGTGCTGGGAGTTGTTCGCGCCGCAACTCGTGTCGGTGGTCACGGTCGCCCACAGCGCCGAGTTCGCCACACCGAACCGCACCTCTTTCCCTTCGAGGTTGCCCGTGGCTTGCCTGGCAGAAGCCGGATGCTGCGAGCTATGCTGCGCGGCAGCCGTTAGTAAAGGATTGCCCCTCGCTTCCGCCCAATACGCCGTAGTGACTCCTGCCAGGAACAGCACAGCCATCGCTGTCCATACAGCCCATCCATGCCGCCGGGAGCCGGTCATTGTTCCCAACGTGTAAGTAAAGGCGGAAGGAATCGCAAAGATGCAGAACATCTCCAGGAAGTTCGTGAACGGCGTGGGATTCTCGAACGGATGCGCGCTGTTCGCGCTGAAGAAGCCGCCGCCATTCGTTCCCAGCTCTTTGATAATTTCTTGCGAAGCCGTAGGCCCTTGCGCGATCACTTGCTGACTCACCGTCTGCATCACGGGCTTACCGTCAGGCCCAGTCACGGGTTTTCCGTCAGCGCCCAGTTGCGGCGTCTGGTACGGATCGACCAACTGCACCGTGTCATAGGGTTTCAGGTTCTGCACCACGCCCTGCGACACCAGCAGGAGCGCGCCCACCAGACACAGCGGAGCCAGCACCCACAACGTGCCGCGAACCAGGTCCACCCAGAAATTGCCGATGGTCTTCTGCTCGCGCCGCGAAATGCCGCGAATGAAGGCGATGGCCAACGCCATTCCCGCTGCCGCCGAAACCCAGTTGTGATACGCCAGACCCACCATCTGGGTCAGATAGCTCATGGTGGTCTCGCCCGAGTAATTCTGCCAGTTTGTGTTCGTCGTGAACGAAGCTGCGGTGTTGAACGCCAACGCGGGAGGGACCCCTGCCAGTTTTTGCGGATTCCACGGCAGCCACAACTGCACCCGCTCCAGCACATAAAGCAGGATCATGGAAACACCGCTGAACAAAAGCCACGCCAGCGCGTATTCTTTCCAGCCCATCTCGTGGCTTTCGTCCACGCCCGTAAGCCGGTAGACAGTCCGTTCCACCGGCCGCATCACCGGATCGAGCCAGGTGCGCTCGCGGCCGAACACCCGCGCCATGAATGTGCCCAGCGGTTTGGTGACCAGAAAAACCACCAGCAAGAAAACGAGAATTTGCAGCCATCCATTTGCGGTCATCAGAATTTCTCCGGCCGCAACATGGCGTATACGAGATACACCAGCAGCCCCGCGCAAACAATCAGCATGATGATCGATTGAGAACTCATATCGGCCTCAACGCACTCGCTCGCAGAAAACCACATAAACGAGCGCAATCACAAAGAAGAAGATCGTTACAGCAAGGAAAATCACGTCTTGCATCGAATTGGCTCCGATAAGCTCCGCTAGAACTCTATCAGGATTGCCCGGGTGGCTCGATCCTTACTCTGACGAAGATCCGGTTGCCAGGAGTCCTCGTTTTGCGCAACGGCCGGACTGCAGGGAACCGGTCGCGCGTCGGGAGCGCTGCAGGCAGCTCAGAGATCGCCCAGCGGCCGTCGTCCATGCAGTTGCTGCTCAGGATCTCGACCAGTTCTCTCTTTGGTTCCCGGCGGACTGGAACGACCCAGTAGCAAACCGACGGCGCACCCTCACGCAGCAGGGCGATCAGAAACGTGAGCATAAACGCGGCCGCTGCCAATGCGATGGCTGCAACTATCCAGGTCGCCCACATACCCCTGCCTCCTGCGCTTTTGCGCGGATGTCCCGCTTAAACACTCCAGTGAACCACTTCATATGTAAGGGTGGTCTAAGAAATTCCTAAAGAAGTCATAAAGGTGGAGACGAGCTTGACTCCTTGGTAAAGCATCGCCGGTGGCCAGTTACCGGACTGGCCGCGCCTAGCAGCCCCATTCTGCTTCGCCGGGCTGGGCAAAATACTGTCGCGACTGTGCGCGGTCGCGGTTCATCGACTCCAGTTCGAGTAGCGCAAGACGTGGCCGCCACCAGGCGGCTTTTCTCCTGTTGGGGAACTTCTTGCCACGCACCGCGCGCTTCGCTGCCTTTCCCTGAAATCTCCGGCGTCAGCGCCTGGTGATAGTGGTGGAAAATTTCTGCCAACCGCTCTGGTGCTACTTCGTGAATCCACATACCCTTGATCTCCCTAGCCCCGCTTTTTGTCCGCGGCTTTTCTTCAGTCTCATGACTATTGGACACGCAATCACGGAAAGATCGAATAAAGGATTCATAAAATGTTCGTAAAGACAACAAGAAGGACATCTCGAACTGAGCCCGCGCGGAAATGATTCGAATCTTAACGGGCTTTCGACCGGAATGATCTGGGTTTGAGTGATTAGCTTTTTCAGACGGCGGAATTCGAAGCCTCAGCGTTGATTCTGTGTTTGCCTGCCACCGAGAAGATAGAGTCCGACCGCGCCAATCAAGAAATTTATGCAACCCAAACAAATCTTTCATGGTGTTCTTTACGGATTCTTTATGCGCGGTTTTCTATCGTGGCAGCGAGCGGAGTTGAGTTCTTGCGCACATTCCTTGCGCTTGTCCACTACGTCGTGATCATCGGTAGAAAAATTATCGATTGGATTGCTACTTCTTTTCCCCTTAGGCTTTGGCTCCACACCAAGATCAACTGCTTAGCGCCCGTTTGCCCCGGGCCGTTCCATCTTGAAAAAGGCTTTATGTGCTCTTTATGAACTTTTTACCTGTTCTTTATGAGTTTTCGAATGTAATCAAGGGTTGCGTCCCAAGAAAAGCGGCGGGCCAACGCCTTTGGCCCCTAGCCAGATTAGACGACTGTCATTCACTGAAAGGAACCGGATTTCAGACCGGAAAGGATTCTAACTTGAAAATCATGAGAACTCTATTACGTAAGACTGTTGCGGTTCCCCCCTGCCTTCCCATGCTTGTTTTGAGTCTCGGTGTTAGTCAGGGTGCGCGCTGTTACGCACAGACTCAGACCCAACCGAACGATCAGCCGAAAGTGGCTGCCCTGCACGAACCGTTGCCCAGTGACACAAGTACCACGAACAGCACGGCACCTGCGAACGCCCGATCCGCAGCCGCGCCCGACCCGGAAATATCTCCGGCGGTCGCGAAACAGTTCGCGGCCATGCAGGCGGAGATCGAGCAACTCAAAGCGGAACTGAAAGGCCGTAGCGCGACTGAACGAGCGTCGCCATCTCCCGGAGGATCGGCGACATCTGCCCCGGCCGCAGTACCGGCAAAACCTGAGCCGGCCCCGACCACAACAAGCGCGGGTCCGGCTGTATCGGCTGCGCAAGCGCCGAGCGAATCCCCGGCCGCCAAGCCTGCAAAACAACCGCCGAGCGAGCCTTTTGCCTTTGCCGACTGGAGCTGGATGAACGGCAGCCCCCACAACAAAGAAGCGGTGTGGGATTCGAAGTTCTTCACTCCGGAAATCAGATTGGACACTGATTACGTTAGCAGTTTCAACCATCCCAAGGACGACTCGCTGGGCGGATCGACTGAGATCTTCCGCTCGAACGAAGTCCAAATTGAGCAAATCAGCTTCGGCGGCGACTTCCACTGGCAGAACGTTCGCGGCCGGATCTTGACTCTGGGAGGAATGTTTGGGGTCACAACACCGCGGAACGACGCCAGCGTCGGCCGCGGCCAATGGGACCTGCGTGGCGCGTACAAGTACTTTGGCGAGGCCTACGGCGGGTACCACTTCAACGTGAATCACGGGCTCAACGTCGACGCTGGAATCTTCGTTTCCTACATCGGCCTCTTCAGCTACTGGAACTTCGATAACTGGGCTTATCAGCCTTCGTACGTATCGTCCAACACACCGTGGTTTTTCAATGGCGTGCGCATCCAGTGGTTCCCGACCGACAAGTTGAAGATTGAGCCTTGGATCATCAATGGATGGCAATCCTATGCCAGGTACGGCAACGTGCCCGGTCTGGGAGGACAGATTCTGTACCGTCCGAATTCGAAGCTTTCGTTCGTCTTCAACAACTACGGCATGGGCGAAGATACGCTGGGCCTTAACGGAGCCCGCTCACGTTTACACACCGACAACAGCGTCGAGCTCAAATACTACGACCATCCGGAGAAGACCCTCGACAAGATGGCGTTCTCCCTCACAGGCGATCTGGGATGCGAATACGGTGGAGGAGTAAGTTGCCTTGGAAATAAGAAGTCGGCGGGCCAGATCACTGCGTACAAGCAAGTCTTCGCGGGGTGGATGTTGTACGACCGCACTTGGTTCAAAAAGGACAAATACGCAATAACGCTAGGAGGTGGTGTGCTGGACAATCCGGGCCGCTATCTGACGCTGCTCCAACCCATCAATGGAGCGGACGCGGTCTCCGGATCGCCCTACTTCCCAACGTTTCCCGGGTCACTGTACAAAGCCTGGGACACTACCGCCAGCTTCTATTACATGCCCAAACAGTACATTAGTTTCGTCTGGGAGTACGGCTACCGCCACGCGAACCAGCCGTATTTCACTGGTCGAGGTGGAATTACTCCTCCGAACGGCAACAATGGTTCTCCTGCGGACTATGTCTGCATGGACGGAAGTTCGACCGGGTTTGGGTGGGCGCCAAACGCCTCCAACCCCACCGACCCAAACGGCGCCAACCTCGGCCTCGCGCAATCGACCTGCAATGCGAATTCGCACGGCGGTCTTTGGACTCCGGACCTTCGAAAGGATGAGCCCAGCATCAGAATGGCGATCATGGTCAAGTTCTAGCGTCGAATTCAGGATTCCTCAAGCGGAAGCCTGCTGCTCGTGGTCGAGCGATTTCAAATGGGGGCGGAACCATGTTTAGACTCTGGCCGATTCTTCTCGCCATCGTCGCAACAGTATTCTTAGCCGAAGCTATGGTAGTGAACGCCGCAGAAGCCCAGGGTGGGAAATCGACGGTAGTTACTCCAACACCGGCGGCTGAAAAAACTGAGAAAGAAAGGAAGCTTGCCGTCGCAACCGATGCGGCTAAGCAACTGTTGCTCGTGATGGACACGGACAAGAGCGGCAAGGTCTCCAAGGAAGAATGGATGAAGTTTATGGATGCAGAGTTCGACAGGCTGGACGCGGACCATAAGGGACAGCTGGACGTTAAAGAATTAACGCAGTCACGGGTGCGAGTGCGTCCATTTGTCGGCAAGTGACCTCAAAGCATCCCGCGACTTGCGCGATAAGAGTAGTGCGGATACGCCGAGCGAGTGCTTCGGTTGCGCGCCCAGTCGGCGTACCGCCCATGGACATCGTGCATCGGCAGATTGGGTGTGCTGAAGTTTCGCAGCTGTCGATGCTAGCGCTGAGGCGGATTGAACCGTAATACCGTAATGAAGAGAAGAAGAGCGTTGGGAATATTTCTTTGTGTGCTCGGCCTGTCGGCGCTACTGGGGCTGGTGGGCTGTAGCGCGCATGCAGACCCGGCAGCGGAGGCGCCGCCGCCCGCAAACATCGTGCCTGGAGCGGACCCCAGCCTGTTCACGGTGGATCATCCCGAGCAATTCCCGCTCGCGGCCGCCGTTGAGCGTCCCTCGACCTCCGAGTTGGTGGTCACGGGGACAGTCACGCCTGACGTGGCTCGCAATGTCCCGGTGGTCTCGCTCGCCTCTGGGCGTGTCGTGGCGATTCACGCGCGACTCGGCGATACCGTGCAAAAAGGCCAGTTGTTGCTGACCATTCGTAGCGACGATGTGGCCGGCGGGTTCGATGCCTATCGCAAGGCCGTCGCTGATGAGCTTCTTGCACGAAAGCAGTTAAATCGAGCCGTGGACCTGTACGCCCACGGCGGCATCGCTCAGCAAGATCTGGAGGTCGCGCAAGACACCGCAGATGATGCCAAAGTCACCCTTGAGACCGCGACCGAACATCTTCGTCTTCTGGGCAACGATCCCGACAAGCCCATGGGCATGGTGGACATCGTTGCGCCCACCACGGGCGTGATCACCGATCAGGAAGTGACAAACGCGGCGACCGTGCAGGCCTACTCATCGCCCAGCCCGTTTACGATTTCGGATATCTCGTCGGTCTGGATTGTCTGCGACGTGTATGAGAATGACCTACCTACTGTCCGGCTCGGAGATACGGCGGAGATCACCCTGAACGCGTATCCCGGCCGACCGTTCAAGGGGAACGTCAGCAACATTGGCGCCGTCCTCGATCCCAGTATTCGCACGACCAAGGTGCGCATCGAAGTGCAGAATCCCGGAATGATGCGGCTGGGCATGTTCGCGAGGGCGACATTCCGCGGTCAAGCCACGGAGATGCACACCATTGTCCCGGCATCCGCCGTGCTGCGTATGCACGATCGGGACTTTGTTTTCGTTCCCTCGCCCGACAAAAAGTTTCGCCGTGTGGAAGTCGTCAGCGGAGACGTGCTGACCGAGAACACGAATTTGCAGGAAATCAAGTCAGGGCTCAAGCCAGGGCAGCAAGTGGTTACGAACGCGCTGGTTTTGGACCACGTGCTCGCTCAATAGCGGATGGCGACAACATATCCGGCCTCGCGAGTACGGCTCATGGCGGACATTCCAGATCAGCGGCCGTCTGGGGCGGTTGAGCATGGGCATCGGCAAAGAAGACAGGACAAGGAATGATTCGGGCCCTCGTAGATTTTGCGCTGAACAACAAATTTGTGGTGCTGGCCATTGCCGTCCTGCTGGCCGGTTGGGGGGCCATCTCGTTCCACAACCTGCCAGTCGAAGCCTATCCCGATATCGCCGACAACTACGTGACGGTCATTACGCAATGGCCGGGCCGCTCCGCGGAGGAGGTGGAACAGCAAGTCACGATCCCCATCGAGATTCAAATGTCCGGCATGCCGCACATGACCTTTCTGCGTTCCGAATCGATTTTCGGCCTGTCATTCGTGATCATGATTTTCGACGACTCCGTCAACGACTGGAACCGCCAGAAGGTGCTGGAAAGGCTTACCCAGGTCAATCTCCCTCCCGGACAAAACCTTCAACCGCAAATCGGCACGGACTGGAGCACCACCGGCCAAATCTATTGGTACACGCTGAGAAGTACGAATCCCCGTTATGACCTGATGGAACTCAGGTCGATCGAAGACTGGGTTCTGCTCAAGCAATTCAAGTCCGTTCCGAATGTCGTGGACGTTTCCGATTTTGGAGGCACGGTACGCGAGTACCAGGTGCGCGTCGACCCCAACAAGCTCGTCTCCTACGGATTGAGCATTGGCCAGGTGGAGCAGCAGCTCGCCAATAACAATATCAATGCCGGCGGCAGTTTCGTTGAGGTCGGGATGCAGCAGATGAATGTCCGCGCGCTCGGGCTCTTTACCCGCGTGCGCGACATCGAGGAGACCGTTCTAAAAACGCAAACCGGAACTGCCCTGCGGGTCAAAGACATCGCTGAAGTCACACAGGGTCCCAAAATCCGGCTGGGCCACATGGCGAGAGCCAATCACATGGAGGACGGGCGCATCATCGACGAGCCGGATGTCATCCAGGGTGCGGTGCTGATGCGCAAAGGCGCAGAAGAACAGCCCACGCTCGATGCCATTCACAAGAAAGTGGACGAACTCAACAACGGCCTGCTGCCCCCAGGCGTGAAGGTCGTCCCCATGCTGGACCGCAGCGATCTCCTTTATTTCACCTTGCACACGGTGATGCATAACCTGGCCGAAGGCATGATTCTGGTCAGCGTGATCCTGTTCCTGTTTCTTCTCAACGTTCGCGCCGCCCTTATCGTCGCGCTAACAATTCCATTCTCTCTGCTCTTTGCCTCGATCTGGCTGGACTTGAGCCATATTCCTGCCAACCTTCTCTCTCTAGGTGCGCTGGATTTCGGCATGGTGGTGGACGGCGCCGTGGTCATGGTCGAAAACATCGTTCGGCACATGAGCCGCCTGAACAACGGATCTGGATCGGCGAGCAAGAAGACACCCGCGGAAGCGATTCGGGAGGCCGCGCATGAGGTGCAGCGGCCAGTCTTTTACGCGATCGCCATCATCATCACCGCCTATATGCCGATCTTCACGCTGCAACGCGTGGAGGGTCGGCTCTTCCGGCCCATGGCCTGGACGGTCGCGCTCGCACTCCTGGGCGCGATGACATTTTCGGTTCTCGTCGCGCCGGTGCTGGCAGGCCTATTTTTCCGTAAAGGCGTCCACGAACGGCGCAACCGTGTGATGGACTATCTCACGGAGCGTTACCGCCATCGGTTGCGCTGGGCGGTTCAGCACCGCTGGGTCGTAGCTGGTGTTGGCATCGCTGCTCTGGCCGGAACGCTCTACTTGGGCTTTGGTGGCGTCATCGGCGCGGAGTTCTTGCCTCACCTCGACGAGGGCGCCATCTGGGCCCGTGGCACTCTGGCCAATAGCACAAGTCTCTCGGAAGGCGAGAAATTCACGACCAATGCCCGCTATGTTTTCGCATCGTTCCCAGAGGTGAAAACCGTCGTGTCTCAGACTGGCCGTCCCGATGATGGAACCGACACGGGAGGATTCGGCAACACCGAATATTTTGTCGATCTGAAACCGCACGACCAATGGCGCCCGGTATTTCACAAGAACAAAGAGGAGCTGATCGCCGCCATGAACCGCGCGCTGGAAAAGTATCCAGGCGCGATCTGGAACTTCTCCCAGCCCATCGAAGACAACGTCGGAGAAACGATGACGGGCACCAAAGGTTCGCTGGCACTCAAGATTTTTGGGGACGACCTAAAGGTTCTCGAGCAGAAGGGCGAGGAAGTCACTGCCGTCATGTCCGAGATCCCGGGCATGCATGACGTAAAACTCTTACGCGATTTCGGCCAGCCGAATCTCGATTTGACGATCGACCGCCGCCAGGCAGCTCGTTTTGGAATCAACGTCGCAGACATACAAGACGCCGTCCAGACTGCCGTGGGAGGTAACGCGGTGAGTCAGGTGCTGATCGGCGAGCAGCGCTACGACGTGGTCGTTCGATACCAGGCTCCGTACCGCAATACTCAACAGGCTATCGAGAGAGTTCGTCTGCTGTCTCCCACGGGCGAACGGGTGTCCCTGGCGCAGCTAACAAGCGTGGAGGTCAAAGACGGCGCGTACGACATCTTTCGCGAGGGCAACACCCGGTATGTAGCGGTAACGTTCAATGTGAGAGGCCGCGATCTGGGCACCACCGTCGAAGACGCGATCAAACAGATCGGCGAAAAAGTGAAAATGCCGCCGGGTTACAGCCTTGGCTGGTCCGGCGAATACGAGAGCGAAAAACGGGCGGAGGCGCGGCTGGCTCTGATCGTTCCGCTAACGATCCTCGTCATCTTCATCATTCTCTACACCATGTTTCGTTCTTACAAATGGTCGCTGCTCATTTTGTTGAACGTCGCCCTGGCTCGCGTCGGAGGCTTCCTGGCCCTGCTGGTGACCGGCACGTACCTTAGCGTGTCCTCGGGCGTAGGTATGCTGGCGCTGTTCGGCGTATCGGTGCAAACCGGCGTCATCATGCTCGAATACATCAACCAGCTTCGCGCACGCGGTTATTCGATCACGGATGCCGCGGTTGAAGGCGCGGTACTGAGGCTTCGCCCCATCATGATGACGATGCTGGTGGCCACTCTCGGTCTTCTGCCCGCGGCTCTATCGCATGACATCGGCTCGGATTCGCAGAGGCCTTTCGCAATCGTGATCGTTGGCGGACTGATCTCGGACCTGCTCCTGAGCATTGTCCTGTTACCAACGTTTTATGTCTGGATCGCGCGAGACGGCGATCAACTTCCGGAACCGGAGGCCGCCCTTGAATAATCTTGCCGTGTTCCGGAAGATCGGCGCAAACGGAGTCATGGTCGCAATCCTAGCCTGCTCGCTGGCTAGTCCGGCATTCGCCCAAAGCACTGGACCGGCCAGTATCACGCTCGACGAGGCCATTCAAATGGCGCTCCAGCACAACCACAACCTGCTGGCAGCGCGGACCACGATTCAGCAGAGCGAAGCCGAAGAGACCACTGCGAACCTGCGCCCCAACCCGTCTCTGTTTGCTGATTGGGAATACCTTCCGCTCAACCGTTCTGGTCAGAACGCCCAATATCTGCACGACTCGACCGAAGGCGATCTCGGTCTCAGCTATTTGATCGAACGCGGGAAGAAGCGCCAGCACCGGCTGCAAGCGGCCAAGGACATTACCGCCCAGACGCGCTCCCTGGTGACCGACAATGAGCGCGGTCTTACGTTTAATACCGCCTCGCTGTTCGTGAACGTTCAGCTTGCTGAATCGACACTCGAACTCGCCGACAAGGACTTGAAGAGTTTTCAGAAAACGGTCGACCTCAGCCAATTGCGTTACGACAAAGGCGCCATTAGCGAAGACGACTACTTGAAGATCAAACTGCAACTGTTGCAGTTCGAAGCCGACTATCAGCAGGCGGAACTGGCAAAGGTCCAGGCGCTGTCCGATCTCAGGCAGTTGCTTGGCTACGAATCTGTTTCTCCCGACTACGACGTGGCAGGGCCCTTCGACTACCAGCCGCTGAAGGGCAATCTCGAAGATTTTCAATTGAAGGCTTTGCAGAACCGGCCCGATCTCCGCGCCGCTCAGCAGGGCGTAACCGCGGCCACGAGCCAGTACGAACTACAAAGAGCGATTGGCAAGCAGGACGTCACCGTGCAGGGCAACTACTCGCACGTCAACGGGATCAACGCAGCCAGCTTCTACGGCAGCATCCCGCTCCCCATCTTTAATCGCAATCAGGGAGAGATCGCGCGAACCCGTTTCGCCATCACGCAAGCGCAAGAGCAGGAGAAAGCCACCAACGGCCAGGCCCTGACCGATGTGCGCGATGCCTACGAAGGACTGCGTGTGAGCGACCGCATCGTCCTGCTCTACCGATCGGGTTATCTCGACGTGGCCCAAAAAGACCGGGACATCGCCGAGTACGCCTACCAGCGCGGCGCAGTGAGCCTGCTTGACTTTCTGGATGCTGAGCGCAGCTATCGCGCGACTCAGCTTGCCTATCGCCAGGCCCTGGCTTCATACTTGCTCGCTCTGGAGCAGTTGCGACAGGCAGTGGGTACGAGGGTGCTGCCCTGATTCGGCAGCAAGGTTTTGTGTGCCCATTTTAATTTGAAAGTCCATAAGGCGAACATTAGACCGGTCGCCGAAGGAGCCGGATCTTTGAACAAGCAAGACGTACGGAGCCGGATCGAAGAACTCGGGAT
>Ga0187890_10002154_pt1 | contig 13841 bp, 12 predicted proteins | sample June2016WEW_21_1_FD_133005 | JGI IMG/M metagenome (GOLD analysis project Ga0187890, IMG submission 133005) | Peatland microbial communities from SPRUCE experiment site at the Marcell Experimental Forest, Minnesota, USA - June2016WEW_21_10 | ecosystem: Environmental > Terrestrial > Soil >... | reverse complement strand
CCTGAAACAGTGGCGCAGCCACATAAGCGCCAGTCCCCGTATCAACTGCCGCAATCACACGCTCACGCAAGTCCTGAGAATATGGCTTGCCCATCACAGCCTCCGTGTCGATTCGACACGAAGCTTGAATCACAAATCAAGCACAGCGAGAAACCCGCCGATTCCGTCAACCCTGAAAATGCTCTAAGCAAGTCCCTCGTTGGATTCGACGCGAGACCCGGTGGAGGGGCCCGGGATCGGCAAGATTCCCTGCAGCTGGTAGCAGGGAATTACGGCGAGGGCTTACTGGTGCGCGGCTTTGGCCGAGAGCCGTTCACCACTGCGGGACTAGTGCCCAGCTGCACTCTGTGCGATCGGACCAATTCTGGTCCCTTCGTGGGAATGTGCACGAATGCGATTGTTTACCCGTCGGCCGCATCGCTCCCAAGGCGCCGTTCCTGCGTGCCTTTGTGGGAGAAGGTCCACGACAGATTCAGGAGATAGCTGGCGAGAGGGTAGCAAACCGCAATGCAGGCCGTCACCACGGTGTGGTCTAAGACCCACACGTAGCGCGCTATCGCCATTGCGGCGGTGCTCAAGAGGAAAAGTCCCGCCGTCACGCCTAGAAAGCGCGGCAAGTAGCGCTCATGTTCGCCGAGCACCCTGAAGGTGTAGCGGTGATGGCCAAAATAGGACACTGATAGAGATGCGGCAACGCCAAGCGTATTTGCCGCAATTGGATCTATTCCGATTGGATGCTGGCCCAGAGCGGTCGTGATTGCAAAATACACGAAGGTCGCCGCCACGCCTACCACGCCGAAGCGACCTAGTCTGGTAACGTTCGAAAATGTGGGCCTCAAAGGTGTGCCGCGAGTGTGTTTCCGATCCGAGCCGCCGAAGCGTCGTTGTCCGTCTCCGCCTCCGGTATTGCCAGTCAAGTTTGTTGTTCCTGAAGCTACCGCTCTATTAAGGTCGCGGCACCAAATGCAGTGCGCGATACGTGCCGAAATTCAGGTCTTCCGCGATGGAATAAGCGGATTGGAAGTCATCGATCCACCTGGCAGGCAGCGATTTCTGCACAACGAGCCAGCCGCCTCGGTGTAGTTGGACCGCTGTCCGCTGCAAAAATGTTTGCCGCCACTCGCGCGGAAGGAAGTAATAATTGGCTGGTTCATGCATTGCGCTCCAGGCTGTGGTTGAAGTCGCCGGCAACGACAAGAAGGCCTGATCCAGTACCATGGCGGGATCTGTGGAGGTTTCCCGGATCTGCGACAGCGCGCGGCTGGCGTCGGCCGGGCTGCAAGCGCCCGGGACGCAACGAAGGGCGAGAATCGCGGCCGTCTCGGGATTCTCATACGACAGTGATGCAACGAACTCCTGCGGTTTGAACTCGAACAGTCTGCCGCCGGCGACGGTCTCTGACCAGGCGCTCCATCCGAAAAGGCTGCTCAGCCCTAATAGACTTGCCAGCATGCCGGCGGCGATTGCTCTAAGAAAAACCGGAACCTGCGACATGACAACGCTGGAGATGATCAGCGTACTGTAGGGGATGATATTCAAGAAATTATTGTCGTGGCTGCGCCCTAAAGCGTACGAAAATGATGCGTAGGACAGCAGAATGAGCAGCAGGGAGCGGCGGAACGCACCGGAATTGCCGCCTTGAACAAACAGCCCACGGCTCGACCACGCGCCAAGGGCAAGGGCGGTCACGCAAAACCAGACCGGTCCCGTCGGATTGATCGGCATCGGGCCAGGCGGATAGAGCATATACGCCAAGTACGCATTCAACGTCGGTGAAACTCCGAAACGCCATCGATACAGGACTAGAAAGGCCGCCAATATTGTGATCACGGCGAACGAAAGCATCGCAACTGACCCGAACAATACGTGCATCAGTCGATGGGGCGACACACCAGCCATCCGCCGCAGGCAGTAATACGGACCCCACACAAACGAACTCATGAAGAGCGATTCCGGCGACCAGAGCGCCCCGACCGCAAAGACGGCAAAACCGAATTTCGTCCAATGCGGCTGCAGCTTTGCCTCGCCCTCGCTCCACATCATCATCACCACAAGCGCCAACGCCGGCAGGAACCGCAAACCCGCGGTGGACGGCGCGACAAGCGCCGATGAGACCAACGGTGGATATGCCACCCAGAGAAGGCAGCCTACCGCGGTTGCGCCGACGATCACACCGAGCGCCGCCAGGGTTCTGACCGGCAGGCCGCTGATGATGAAAAATCCGAGCAGCGCGAACGCCAGTGCCGCACCGCCGGCTATGAAATACATAGCGATCCAACAATTGCTGTCGCATGCGGATGCAATCAATAGCGTTGGACCAAAGCCGTATTGGGCCGGAAAATCATAGAAGATACGCGCTCCAGACAAGGCCAGCTCGGCGGGGCCGATGTAGGCGCCCCAATGATGCCATGCCGTGATCTTGATCTCCGGCGTCGACAAAACTCCTGTCGTGAAGCTCATCACGACGGCGACCACCCCGGCGAAGGCGATGACCGCCCACTTTGACGTGGGATTCACGCGTCGGCCATCGTCGGCGCTCGCTTCACGGCCCAGCGCGAGCAGACATGCCGTGATGATGATGCCGTAGGCGATAATTTCGCCCAGAGAGAAGCCCGACTTGATGGCTCGCCACCACGGCAGTGTCGTGCCGATGATTAGCCCGCAACTACAGCCCATAATCCAACCGTGGCGATACAGCCAGCGCCAAACATTGTGGTCTGCGCCAGTCGGGCTATCGCCCCATATGAGTTGCACGCGCCGAACCGCCGGAGCGCGCCGATACTGCGCCACGATCGGTAAGAATGCGATGAGCAGCCCAATGACAAGATAGCTCGTGAAAGTGAAGGGCTTGTCGAGCATATCGCCGGCCTTCAGTCGCTCTTGCGGCCGATGGTCAGCAAATTGCCGACGTTAAAGCGCATCTTGACGTCGCCGAACCCGCTCGTCATCGCAATTTGTGTGATTGCCGACTTGAGCGTGGCGGGGAGTGGCGTCAATCGGAGCCAATAGGTCAGCCGATACCGGTTCGAGAACGTCTCGATGGCGACAGTCTGCAGGCCGCCTTCCAACAGCAACCGTGCCAGACTCGGACGGCAAAAAAGCTGCAGATGCTCAATGTCGATGATCGGAGAGCGGCGCCCAAGCAAGCGGTTCACAGGTGCGCGGTAATCGTGCGTCACCAGCGCCAGCAACCCGCCTTTACTCAGCAACCGCGCGAATGCTTCGACCATCAGGCGGGGTTCCGGAACGTGCTCGAGCGTCTGAAAACAGCAGATCAGATCGAAGTGCTCGGCCGGAAAATCATCGCCGACGAAAATGCCCTCGCGGATGAGCGGCCGCACAGCGGGGTCTGCGGCATTTATGGCCGCCCGGGACGGTTCGATCCCCACCACCTCAGAAAAACCCGCCTGTTGCAGACGGGTGAGAAACACGCCTGTACCGGTTCCGATCTCAAGGGCGCGCCCGCGTGACGGCAAGGTCGCCAGATAAGGCGACAAGGCCTCGTCATAGGTCTCCGATGCCAGCTTGGCCTCCTCTGCAGAGTCGTACTGCGCCTCATGATAGGCCCGAGCCAGCGCCCCCTTGGGGGGCGCTGATGAGGCGTAAACGGTTTGGCATCGGAGGCAAGTGACAAGCTCGAACCGCATGAACTCGGGAGTCTTGCGGGAGGCATAGCTCAGAGCCGTCAGACGAGACGGATCAAGCGATTGCTTCAGGAACATCGCCGAATCAGTTTGCCCGCTGCCGCACACCGGACATTGGCGCGGCTCCAAGGCGTGCCACTGGTCAGCCGCGGTCATGTCCCCCTATTTCGCTCTTGGGAAGCAGCTGGGTAATTTCACCGCTGCGGATGATCGACGCCCGTATGAACCGCGGCCGACCTTTCACCTCGTGCATGATCTTGGCAATATATTCCCCGACCAATCCCACTGCGAACACGTTGATCGACCCGAAGAAAAGGATTGCGAGCAAAATCGTGGTGATGCCTGGGGGCACTAGATCGGGTGCGTAGATTCTGACAACGGCCTGGATCATGGAAAGCAGCGCACAAATGCCAAGTAGCGCGATGCCGCCCACAGTCAAGATCGTCATCGGCACGTCGCTGAACGAAAAGATACCGCGCTTCGCCCAGGCAAGATTCTTCAGAAGATTGTTCGTGCTCTTGCCGAACATACGCTTCGGCCGCGTATAGTTTATGCCGGTCTGTCTGAAGCCGACGTAGGCTCGCAGGCCCCGCAAGAACAGATCCCGCTCCGGACAACGCAATAGCCAGGAGACGACCCGTTTATCGATCAGCGAAAAATCCCCGGCATCGTGCGGAATGTCGATATAGCTGAATGCATTGAATAAGCGATAGAAGCCCTTGTACATGTACCCCCACAGCCTGGGCATGTCCCGCTTGACGCGTACCCCGTAGACGACATCGTAGCCCTCGATCCATTTCTCGTAGAACTTCTCGATGAGTTCCGGTGGGTCCTGCAGATCGCCGTCGAGCAGGACCAGGCCGTCCTTGGTCGCTAACTCCATGCCGCTCCGGAAAGCCATCTGCGATCCGAAGTTGCGCGAGTGCGTGATGCCGACAACACTCTTGTCGTGCGCGGTCAATTCGAGGATCGCTGCCGCGGAGTTGTCCGGGCTCGCGTCGTTGACGAAAATGATCTCGTAGCTGACATCGAGCTTCTTGAACGTCGCGACCAGCCGCTCGTACATGATGGGTATCGCCTGCTCGTCCTTGTAGCAGGCAACTATGGCTGTGATGCTGCGGCGGGACGCGGGGCGAGACCTCTTGGTCATCTTCTCCATGTCCACCGGCCCGAGCGAGCAAAACCAGTCGGCGGTCAGCCGCAATCCTTCTGCAAACTGTGTTTTTGCCGACCAGGACAGCAGTGCTTTGGCCTTGCCCGGGTCCGAATACCAGTCGCCAAGGTCCCAAGCACGGTTCGGCATGTCGCCGAATGTCGGAGCCGTCTTTATGCCGAAGGTGCGTTGCGCGGCCTCCGCTACTTCGCGGATCGTGGTGCGCTTACCTGTACCAATGTTGAATGCTTCGCCATACAATTCAGGCGTCAATCGTGTGGCCGCCATCAGGAATGCCTCGCAGACGTCGTCGACATAGACGAAGTCCCGGGAGATATCGGCGCCGACGAGCGGAGGATACTCCTTATTGAGCCCGCATCTTACGACGTTCGGGATCAGCCGCGACGTATCTTCGTAAGGTCCAAAGACGGAATAGAGCCGAAGATTGGCGATCGGCACCCGAAGGCTTTTGCCCGCGTAGCTGATGTAGTCGTTGGCAGCCGCCTTGGAGACTGCGTAGTTGCTGTTTGGTATGAGCACTGACGACTCGGCTGGACCGACGCAGTTCAATCCGTATTCCGACGAGCTTCCGGCATGGATCAGCGCCGCCAGCTGCCGATGTTGCAGCGATTCGATCAGTCTGACCAGGGCCAGGAAATTCGTTTCGTAGATCTGGTTCGATTCGGTTTCGAAGGGATAGGCTCCGTAGGAAATGCAGTTGAATACGGTGGCCGGCTGCACGTAGTCGACCAGCGTGCGAATTTCCCCACTGCTGGTCATTTCGACTTCGAGCAGCCGACTTTCGTCGATGCCGTCGAGCCGCCAGAGCGGCAGCTTCCGGACCACGCCGAATACATCCGACCGTGACGCCAGGATACGCCTGAAAAGGTTGGCACCGACGAATCCGCCGGCGCCTAGCACGATGACAGGGCCGCGCAGAGATTGCGCCCAATCAATTGTTCCGGTTGTCTGGATAGACATCAGCTTTGCGTAAGTGCGAGGATCACATTTCTTATTGAATCGGAATCCAATCCACTCTGTTGGCGCAAATAATCCTGGGATCCGCTTAACGCGGAAGGATAGCCGAGGGCGTGGACATGTTCAAAGGCTCGCAGCCTGACTTGGGATTCGACAAGCCATTGACACATCATGCTGCCGAGCCCGCCATGTCCGACATGCTCCTCTATGATGCACAGACAGCCGGCGTCGGCAATGCGGGCTGCCAAGCTTGCAGGCACCTCGTTCGACGTCAGCGGAAGCTCGGAAACCAGCCACAGATCCGGACGCGGCTCGCCGATATCTTCGAGCGCTGCCTGCACCGAGCTCGCCAGCGGCCCGAGCGTGATCACGACCGGGCCGTCTCCCGGCGACAGTCGCCGCCAAGGCGCGTACGCAGGCACGGGTAGCTTGATTTTGCGCTCGTCCCGTCCGAGCCGGATGTAGCAGGGCTCGCAGCCGTCACCTGCCTGCGTAATTACAACGGAGATGTCGTCGTGATAGGCCGGCGTGTAGACGCGCATGCCCGGCAGCGTCAACAACACGCCATAGTCTTCGATCGCGTGGTGCGTCGCGCCCATGACGCCGTAGCCGTAACCTCCGCCGTTGCCCAGCAACCGCACGGGCAAGTTGTGCAGGCATATGTCGTTGCGAACCTGCTCGAAGGCGCGGGCGTAACAGAACGGAGCAATCGAGTAGACCCAGAGCTCAAGGCCCTCCTTGGCCATCGCCGCGGCAACGGAAATCATATTCTGTTCTGCAACCCCGCAATTGATGAACCGGTCGCCAAGCCGATCCCGCAAAGGCTCCAGCGCCATGAAGCCCAGATCGCCCGTCAAAAAGACCATGTTCGGATTCTCGGCACGCGCGACCAGCACCTCGCAGACCCTTTGCCTCATGACGATCCTTTGAGCGCAGCCACAGCCTCAGCGAATTGGGATTCCGTCAGCGGTAGGTAATGGGACTCCATCTTGTTTTCAAAATTCAGAACACCATTGCCTTTGCGGGTCGCAAGGATTGCGACGACCGGACACCCATCGCCAGCCGGCGCCAGCGTTTGTCTCAGGGCGTCGAGATCATGACCATCGCATCGACGAAGATCGACGCCAAATCCCGCGAGCCTCTGGTCCAGCGGATCCATCGAGGCAACTTCGGCCGTTGAACCAAACCCCTGCAGCCCGTTATGATCGACCGCGATCGAAAGATTGGAAAGCTTGTGATGCACCGCGAAGATAAGCGCCTCCAGGGTAGAGCCCTCCTGCCATTCTCCATCCGAGGTGAGACAATAGATACGGTGGGTCTGGCCTCTGAGCTTCGCGGCCATCGCCAATCCGGCGGCTAACGACAAGCCGTGCCCAAGGCTCCCGGTCGCAAATTCGATTTCCGGTATTCCCCGCGACGGCGGGTGACCCGACAGCATCGTGCCGTCCTTATGGAAAGTCCTTAAATCTGCGTCCGATAACTTTCCAAGCGACCAAAGGGTGACGTAGTAGGCTCCGGCGGAATGCCCTTTTGAGAGAACGAAGCGGTCGCCGGGTTGCATAAGCTCGTGATGGATGACAAGCATCGCGTCGATAGCGGAAAGATTTCCGCCGAGATGACCCACGCGATTGTTGTAATGCATTTCCAACAAGCGTGTTCTCACCCTGCTGACAAAATTCTTATCCAAGCGCATCACTACCAGCCCCGAATGGCCCGTGCCGAGACGTCGTTTGCGAACGCGGCCGTGATGCAAACACGCTGTAGCCTAGGCAGTCATCAGGAGAGCCCAGCTTAAGCGCCATACAAAGATGCGCCAGGCAGAGGAGGAGGACAGTCAGCCACGAAAAGACGACGAATACCGTCTTTCCTAGGATTCCGCCATATGCAGACCGATACAAGACAGAGACGACCTTGTAGCAGGCGACGACCAGGTCGCTGCCACGAGGCTGCACACGAATATCCGAAAATTCGGCCTCGGCCAAAATCAGCTCCAATCCGCTCTTAGTGAAACGCCAAAAATCAACCGGGATGAAATGGAACCGCGCTTGAAACGGCACAGTGAACATGAGCTCGCCACCGGGCTTCAACACACGGTGGCATTCCTTCAGAAATAAACGATAGTTCGCAATGTGCTCGATAACCTCGGTATGAAACAAGGCATCGAATGACCGATCGGTAAAAGGAAATATATCACCTTTGTAGTAGACGACATCGCTAAGGCGTTCGACCGAAAACTCGGCGACGGAACCCTCCCAATCGAGACCGGTGTAGGCGCAGCGATCTGGCAGCATGTGGCGGTAGGGCTGGTCGCCGCAGCCGACCTCAAGAAGCGAACCGGCGCGCTCCTTCAGCCATGGGGCGAGATCGGCGCCAACCGAGGAAACTTGCAGGTCCAGGAATCGGCGGATCGCGAACCGCAGGCTTCCGATGAAACCATCGGAAGGGCCTCGGTTTGGCGGCGGCTTGCGGGCCTCGTTGAGCATCGCGAGATTGCGTCCAATTACCTTTAGCGGCTGACGGCCGGAAAACCTAAATTTCGGCAGTGCAAACTGCCGCTGTCTCAGGTTTGCCGTCAAGCAACCGAGACGCAATCTATCCCGCTCGGTTCCTCGACTCAATCCATCGCCCGCGCGAACACAGTCATCGCGTAAGCTCGGCTCCGGCAGCCTAACGCATTGAACGAACCGTTGATTATCACGCTATATTTTTCGTCGGATGGTCCGGCGACAATGTAGGCAATCCGCTACCGATCTCCTGATTCGAGCGTGCCGGCGAAGAAGCGAAATAAGTTTCTGGGCGTACGCGCGATAGTGCGACGCGGGCCAAACGGGCCCGGCAGCGACTGTACTTCCAATCGTTGGAGTTGGTCAATTTGTTCAGCCAAATTTCTGCTAAACTCAATGCTAAATTGGCCGACAGTTTCAAGATATGCTTGTACCGCGTCCTTGTATCCAGGATGAGCCTGCAACAGCTCCAGAATTTCGGCAAAAATGGACGGCTGGCGGCCAACACAAATAATGCCAAGGCCGTGGCAGTGGGAGACGCTGAAAGAAGTATACTTGTCTTTTAGCTCATGCCAGAGTCGGTATACTCCAAATTCCCTTTCATGCACGTTTATGTCGTGGAAGAGAATAACGCCGCGTTGCGACATTTTCGGCACCCAGGTCTCGAAATCATCCTTGACCGCGGCGTAGGTGTGATAGCCGTCGATATGAAGCAAATCAATCGATTCATTCTCAAAGCACGCCACTGCGTGCGCGAAGTGCGCCTTTATGTAAAACTGATTAGGAAAGTTATTGTTGATATTCGCGCAGAACTGATCAAATACCTCTTCGGAATGCAAACTGGCATGAGGATCTCCAATCCAGTTGTCGATAGCGATACATTGCGTATCTAGAGCAAGCGCTTCGGTTGCCTGGCACGCTGCGAAAAAGGACATGCCGTTATGTGTGCCCAATTCGACAAATCTTCTTGGGCGAGCAATCGAGAATATGCAGAACAGCGTTGGTATTAATTCGGACCAAGCGGAGAAAGTCAGCAACTTCACCTTCATAAACGACGCAATTATCGCATCAATAATCAGATTTGAGTCAATGATCGGCGAAGCCTGGTGATTGTCCGTCGGCGGCAATGCAGCGTATCGTCCCTGGAATAGATTGCCGTTGCCCTGGATCGGCTGCGGCGTAATTTTTATCGCGTCGCCCTCGATAACGGCGCCGACAACGCTTGCTTTGGCGAAATCTGATTTGGCCCATTTTATCTTTTCATCTCTCAGCAAAGTGTCAGTTAAACCGACATTTGGCCCGGCGCCGTCGATCGCCTTAAATACATACTGCGGCATCATTATAGTTGGCCATTTCTCGTCTTGGGGGTCGACGCTGCGTTCGTAATCGTCATCACCATAGTTGGCTGCAATTGCATTCAATTCGCGATCGCCGAACGAATAGGCGTCGTCCAGCAATTTGCCGATTGCGAGAACATGGGAACCCTCCCCGGGCTTTCGGTTATGTTTCGACAACAATGTTGTCCGCGCACTACCCATTTTATATTTTAATCGATCCAGCGACCTGACGGGCAAATGCAGCAGTGGGAGGCCGCCGCGCGTTATCTCGAACGGATTGGAGGTGAAATCTCGCGCAACGCTATGATTGCCCTCGTGAACATAAAAATCCGGATTATTTGCAACAAATAAGCTTGAAAGCGCAATTTTGTTGAACTTCGAGGTGCGGCCGCGCCAAAAAAACGCTTGCCCGGCATCAAACGATGTGAAGGTCCCGAAATGTGTCGGCACCAAATTGATCCAGGGTAGATACATTACGTCGTGTGGAAACGATTTCAGGTGGTGCTCGAGCTCGTCTCTGCTATCGACGTTGATAAACTCGTCGGCGTCGAGGAGGAATACCCAATCGGCGCCGTCGTTGAAGGCCACCCGGGCTAGATGATTCATAATCGCACTTTGATACTTTTCTTGCGTATCGATCGAATACAGATGTATTTTCGTATTGCTGGCAGCGAAAGACGCAATGGCCTTCGTTGTACCGTCGGTTGATTGAACGTCAACTATAAGCAGTTTATCAAAGAGTTCCTGCGCCTGCGCCAGAAAGGGAAGCACTATATCCGAATCATTTCTTATCATCGTCGCGGCGTAAATTTTGCACCCGACTTCTTTTCCATCCATCGAGCACCTCCCACTTAATGATGTCGGCGCGGCTTTCGGAATCGTGTAATCGTCGCCCGCGCCGTCGAGAGCACAAAGCGCGGCACGATTCGGGCAACAAGCCGTGCAGCCCCGTCCACAGCTTGATATCGGATTCTGCCAAGGCGCCGGCGCAGAGCTTCGGTCTCGCTGAGCGCGGCGGCGTGAGCGGCACCCGCGTCGATCAGGCGCTTCTCAAGTTCGCCAATCGCCGCAGCATGCGCTGCCTCCGCGTCGACCAGCCGTCTCTCAAGTTCTCTGCTCGCCGCAGCATGAGAGTCCGCCGCGTCGATCAACTGCTCATGCGCGGCGTTCGCGTCGGACAGGTTCTTCTCGAGCTCGGTCGGGAGATCCCATCCTTGAAACAGGCTGAAGGTATGTGGCAATTGGGAACCGTCGTCGGTCGCAACGGCAATGTTGTACGGCGGGGTCATAATGCCGTCGGTATATGCCAAGCGATGAAAGTCTCCCATGTAGTGACGAACTCCGGTAACGGCCAGGCCGGCGGTCGGGGCCAAAACGGATCCATGGCAAATCTTTTGTTCGAACATGTAACAGTGAGAAAAATATTTGTCTACCAGAATGCGAAATTCCTCTTTCGACAACTCGCGAGCGTGGAATGGGTTTTGAGTTTTCGGTAGAATTGTGTAGTTCAATTTATCCGGAGAAGACAGGATCAGAATCCCGCCTGGACGAAGCACGCGCTTCACTTCTTTCAACATCAGCTCGTGCTCGGCCAGATGTTCGAGGGTCTCGAAGCTGACCACGACATCGACGCTGGCGTCGTCCAGAGGAATGTCGGTGCACGAGCCGACACTGAACGTGACTTTGTCGCCGTACTTTTTGCAGGCGTGGGCGACGACCTCGGGAGAGATGTCGACCCCGACCACGCTGGCGGCGACATTGGACATCAGGTGAGAGCCGTATCCTTCCCCGCAAGCGATATCCAATACGTCCTTTCCCTCGATATACTCCCGAGCGAACGCGTAGCGGTGCAGGTGCTCGATGGCTGTATCTCCGGGATGGGACGGGACGAGCCGTTCGCCGGTCCATGACAGTTCCGACTCGGCTGAAATAGGACCATGCGTTCCCTTGTGGTCTAATGATTGGGGCATTATGCGTGGCTTTCTTCGCAGTAGCATCCGGCAACTCCTAAAGGTTCGCTCGCTGCAGCGCAATACCGGCCACCGCCTGACATTTTTCGCAGTTATCGCGGCCACTTGGGAAGCACGTCAAGCATGGCGAATGCCGACCGTCGGCGCCTTACGTCGCGACCGTGACGATCCGGCAGAGGGGCCATTACACGCCCCCTGAGGTCTGCCGCCGCGGCCGGTTTACCCGCACAACCCCGTTGGATATTGTGCCATCGGTAAATCCATCGCAGCTAACGGGCAGTCCCGACCGTTGCCCGCCCATTCTGAGGCACGACAACAAGATGGCACCGCATAGCGTTGATGTCATCGTCCCGGTATACAATCAATTCGGTGTGGTGAAACGCTGTATCGATTCGGTCATCGAGTCCGCGCCGTTTAACAGGTTTGATATTATTGTCGTCGACGACGCCAGCAGCGATCTCGACCTGAGGAACTACCTTAATGCAACAGCGAAAGCCGGCGCCATAACACTGTTCAGGAACACCTCAAATATCGGATTCACGGGTACCGTGAATTTCGGGATGCTGTTGCATCCCGACAGGGACGTATTGTTGCTCAACAGCGATACTGCTGTTCATGGCTCTTGGTTGGAGCGGCTACGGGCCGCAGCATATTCCGATCCCAAGGTCGCAACGGTAAACCCACTAACAAATGCCAGCCACATCAGCGGCTATCCGTTTCGTGACAGCAACGATGGTGTCGTTTTGGAAGTGAATGACGACGTCTTGGACGACCTCGCAGCCGAGAACAACGCCGGCAAGTATGTAAACGTGCATACGACGGTCGGATTCTGCATGTTCATCAAAAGAGAATGTATCAACAGTATCGGCCTGTTCGATGTTCGCAAGTTTCCTGTCGGGTATGGCGAAGAATCGGACTTTTGCTACCGAGCGAAGAAAGTAGGCTGGCAGCATTTGATTGTCGGCGATGTTTTCGTAAGGCATTTTGAAAACCAATCGTTTGGCGAGCGCAAAAACATGTTGATGCAGGAGATGATCCCCAAGTTCGTCGCTCTTCATCCTGAAATTGTGTACTATGACGACAAGTTCAAAAAGCTTGATCCGTTACGTTCGTTGCGCGCAGGTCTCGATTTAGCGCGGGTAAAGCGCCTTCTCGCTCCGCGGACCGTTCTCGAAATGCACGTCGTGCAAAATCTTGACGAGGCTCCAGTGACAAAAGAGCCGATCGTGCTTTTGGATTGCCTGCAGGATAATCTGGTGAAGCTGTGCGTGCAAAATCATAACATATTTCCGAATTTAGAGCGGTACCGGCTGCCGAGGGACATGCTGAGGTTCAATGCGGCAATGAGATATCTCGGTATCGAGAAACTTCTTTGTCGCTCTGCTTCGGAATTGTCGATCATTGATAGTCAGGTCGTCGCGATGCCCATGGAGGCTGGGTTGGAGCCTAAGTTGGAAGTGGCGACAGTCGCACTGAGCTGAGCCGCGAAGAACGTCCTCAAAAAATTATGTAGTGTCTATCGTCGAGGCGACTAGGAGGAGCGGACTATAAATAACCTCTATGAGTTCGCAAAAGATGACCTGAGCCCTCCGGCGACACTCCAGTCGTCAGACGCCAAATCCTTTTGTCCTATCTGCTCACACCAGCCGAGCGCAGAGTAACACCCACCGACAGGCGCGCGGCTAAGTGTCCGTCCGGAGAGTTCTTGAATCAAGTGAATCAGTTGTGATTCAAGGGAGGTGGCCTGATTCGACGAGGGGGTCACCCGATGTGGACGAGCGAAAGCCGCGCGCGTTATGACCGTGGCAAATTGCGCTATCCGAGTGATCTGACTGACGCGGAATGGCAGCTGGTCAAACCGCTGATCCCACCCAGCAAACCGGCGGCGGCAAGCGCACGGTGATCATGCGCGAGGTAGTGAACGGCCTCATGTACGTTCTGTCGACTTGCTGTCAGTGGCGTGCGGTGCCGAAAGACCTGCCGCCGAAAAGCACGATCTACGATTATTTTGATCTGTGGACCTATGACGGCACATTGCAGCGCATCCACCACGCGCTTTATGAGCAGTGTCGCGAGCAGTCGGAACGCGAAGTCAGCGCGAGCGCCGCCATCATCGATAGCCAAAGCGTGAAAAGCGCTGAAAAAGGGGGGTCTGCATCGATCCGCCGGGTTACGATGCGGGCAAGAAAATCAAGGGCAAGAAGCGGCATGTTCTCGTCGATACAGTAGGCCTGCTGCTGCATGCTGTTGTGCAT
>Ga0187890_10002151_pt1 | contig 13855 bp, 14 predicted proteins | sample June2016WEW_21_1_FD_133005 | JGI IMG/M metagenome (GOLD analysis project Ga0187890, IMG submission 133005) | Peatland microbial communities from SPRUCE experiment site at the Marcell Experimental Forest, Minnesota, USA - June2016WEW_21_10 | ecosystem: Environmental > Terrestrial > Soil >... | reverse complement strand
AGAATTTTTTATGTTATTTTAGTTGGTTACGGGAAACCAGATTTACTTCAAGGGGTTAAAATTTTACTCATTTCGGACTGAAAATCCGAGTGTCGACAGTTCAATTCTGTCCTGGCCCACCATTAATTTCCTCTCTGCATAAATTTTCCAGTCTATGCGCGCTAATGCCCGCAGTTGGCGCGACTCAACTAAATGTGTTGACCGGAGAAACCCGCCTCAAGCATGTCAATACCTCAATATCCGCTTTTTTCTCTGTTCGTTTATTTCGTCGTCAACTCATGGGATCAGGAGCTGACACTGTTGCGCCCATTCCAGAGGCAAATCAGTTCGTTTGATGAGCTTTTCCACGTTGAAATCTGTAGGCTGATGCCCTGCTATGATACTTTCAATGATGTCAGGGGCAAGGAAGGCAAGATTCACCACTCGGGAAACATAGTTTTTATCCACACCGTCCCTTGATGCAATTTCAGCCATATTTTTCATTCTTCCGGTTCTTCTTATTTTCCTAATTCATACAACATTGCAATCCGTAACAAACACAATTCACGTCTGATAAACATCGGCACCAACCCTTACATTTTTTATCCAAAATTCGTTTGACATATAATTATAAACTTCCTACACTCTCTTCCCATGAAAGCAAGTATTTATCAAATGTTTAAAGGTGGTGTCAGTATGTTCTGGCGGTTGTTTAAAAGGACTCAGATACAGATTGACGAACAAAAAATCAAGGAACTTCGTAGTCGAGGCGTCAGAATCGGTCAATCCTGCAGAATCTACGCGACGGAGTTTTCGACTGAGCCCTATCTCATAGACATTGGTGACAATGTGGCCATTGCCGGCGGTGCAAAATTTTTGACACATAACGGGCTTGCCTCAATGATACGAGATAAGTATCCTGGCATTCAAGTGTTTGGGCGAATTAGAATCGGATCCCGATCTTTTATAGGTCAAGATGCTATCCTTTTGCCCGGCACTGAAATTGGACAGGACTGTATTATTGGTGCCGGAGCTGTAGTAAGGGGCAAGATCCCTGATGATTCCCTTGTCATTGGCAATCCGGCCAAGATCATTGGCAAGGCCACTGACGTGCTTGCAAAGTTAGAAACCAGCCCAAACCGGTTAGATTTATATGATGTCAGTGCTGAAGAACGACGAAAAAGACTGGAGAAGCACTTTTCCATTACATAGTGTAACACGCCAGCGAAAATAGGCATAGGGTGCCAATTAAAACAAGATTATCTCAACCGACCCAAATGCTTTTTTAGAAAAAGAGGGGATATAGCTGTGTTTCAAAAAGCCCGACCTGAATCAGTCCTTTTTATCACATTGGATTCCTGCCGTTATGATACATTCATTGGTGCGGAGATTCCGAATTTACGCGCCGTCGGTCCGGTTTACCGCTGCATGGCGCCAGGCAATTTCACCTATTCCTCTCATGCCGCAATGTTTATGGGTTTCACGCCCGGAGTAGCTGAGGCATCCGAATCCTTTGTCAATCCAATGTTTGGTAAAATATTCAAGATGCGGGGGGGAGGATTTTCCGGCCCCGGGAAACACCGCTTTATTTTGGACGGCGAGAATATCGTCGATGGTTTTAAAATTCGAGGTTATCATTGCATAGGAACAGGAGCTCTCTTCTGGTTTGATTCCTCCCGCGAAACCGGACGTGTCCTGACCCGCGACTTTCACGATTTCTACTTCCCCGGCAATGTCTGGTTTCTGGAAAAGCAACTGAACTGGATAAACGAAAAACTTAAAAATAACGATGATCCGGTTTTTCTCTTTCTTAACATTGGAGAGACCCATTTCCCTTATTACTTCAAAGAAGCTCCCTGGAGCAGGGAGATCAATCCCTGTCAGCCGATGGCAGGAGAGACAAACGATGCTGTTGAATGTCGGATCCGTCAGAAGGCGTGTCTGGAATATGTGGATGCAAATCTTAAATCATTATTGGAATATTTTACCGAAAGCAACACGATCATCTGCGCCGACCATGGCGATTGCTGGGGCGAGGATAATCTCTGGGGTCATGGGATGCATCATGAAAAGGTGCTGGAAGTGCCTCTGGTAATGCGTTTGACGCCTGATTATGATTCAGATATGCCCTTCTACCAAAAACTCATAAGAAGAGTGAGACATAGCATTGCGGATTTTTAAGCCATGATCAACACCTGTTCTTTTTTTAAGATCAAATATAACAGTAATAAAAAAATAAGGCGTTAGCATGTGCAATCCATCATGCATCCAATTTGGACATTCTCATCTTTTCCGCGAAGAAATAATAAATAAAAAGGTGCTGGAAGTTGGAGCGCTTAACATCAATGGTTCATTCAGGGCGTTTGTTTGCGATTTCGAACCGTCAAGTTACCTGGGTATTGATATTTCTATAGGTCCCGGCGTCGATGAAATATGCGATGTCAGTGGTCTTATTAACCGTTACGGAAAAGAAAGCTTTGACGTGATTATTTGTACTGAGCTGTTAGAACATGTTCGCGACTGGCGTAGCGCGGTCTCGAACTTGAAGAATGTTCTGAAGCCAAACGGTATACTGCTATTGACAACCAGGTCCAGGGGGTTTGCTTACCATGGTTATCCATTCGACTTCTGGCGATATGAAGTGAATGATATGAATGTGATATTCATGGATCTGGTAATCGAGACGATTGAAAAAGATCCCTCGGCGCCTGGGATATTTGTTAAGGCCCGCAAACCGCTTATTTTTGCCGAGAAGAATCTCGATGATTTTAAGTTATATTCCATAATCAGGCTCAGGCATTGCAAAAATGTAAATGAGCTCCATATTATTATTTTCAAAACCAAGAGTATGGTGCGTCAATTTCTTTCAAGAATATTACCAACAGGATTGAAGGCAACCATTAAGAAACTCGTTTACAATAAATAGAAACAAAGTCATATTATGAAACTACCAGTTACAATAATGATCCCGACTTATAATCAAGCCGCTTATCTGGAAATTGCCATTCAAAGCGCGCTTAATCAGGATTATCCTAATCTCGAAGTTATCGTTGTCGATGATTGTTCTTTTGATAATACTTCAGAAATTGCGCTGAAGTTTGTAAGCGACGGGCGATTAAAATATTACAGAAACGAGATCAATCTGGGCAAAACGGCAAATTACAGGCGCTCCTTATATGAACTTGCCAGTGGCGACTGGGTTTTAAATCTGGATGGTGATGATTATCTGACTGATGAGAATTATATTTCCTTTGCTATGCAGCAGATAAGCCGTTATGAAAATGTTGTTCTTTTTACGGCAGGTGTAATGAGTGTCCGGCAGCAGGGATTTCGTTCCCCTGAAACACATCATATCGTTAACGAACAGCTTTTTATAGAAGGGGAAAAATTATTTTTTAATTGGCATCGCTATAAAATCCCTCATCTTACAAGTCTATATCACCGGCAAACGGCTTGCCGGATTGGATTTTACAGCGTTGATATTTCCAGTGCCGACTGGGAATCTTTATTAAGGCTGGTTTTGCACGGGAATGTAATATTGAGCGAAAGAATAGCCGGAGTATGGCGCAAGCATAGTAATAATTTGTCGCGAGCCATGGATTTTAATCAATTTGCCGCCAACTTTGCTTTTATTGCAAAACCGCTTGAATATGCGCTGAATAGAGGCCATGACAAAGTCCTGCTGGCAGCGTGGGAAAAAATCATGATAGACACTATCATGAAAGGCCAATTTAACGAAGTCTGGCATAATGTAATGCGAAAACACAGTTTAGCAGAAATAATAAAATTTATGCGCGTCGTCAGATATGAAAAACCCGAATTTTTGAGTAATTATTTTCAGGTGAAGAATATTGCGAGACTTTTTTTGTGCTTTGCGGTTATGGCGCTGACAAATATTCGGCAATTGATAGAAAAGGCTGCCAGATTCATTATTCGATCTAAAAGAAGCGCTAGAAACTTTTTCTTCTAATTAATCATTCCATGCTATTAGAAAATTGAAAAGGTAATTAACAAAATGAAAATATTAATGCTGCACGGTCATTATTCCGATATCGGAGGCGCAGAGGTTGTTATTAATAATCAAATAGCAGGTCTTAGGGAAAGAGGCCATGAAGTATTATTATTTTGTTTCGGTAACAAAGATATAGATGAAAAAAATCTTATAGTCATTAAAGAACCGGAATCTGATTTTCTCAAATATGTGTATCAATTTTTAGTTAATCCAAAAGGATATGCCAGGCTCAAACAAACGATTAAATCTTTCAAGCCGGATGTGATACATCTTCATAATATAGATAAACATATCCTTACCTTTTTATTGCCTGTTAAGAATTACAAAACATTTAGAACAATCTATGACTTTGGCATTGTTTGTCCTTCTTTATGGGGAGTTTGTAAGGATGATCTGCAAGTATGTGAACAGGGCATCGGGATTAAGTGCGTAAAGCACGGATGTATTAATCCGTTTTTATACCCTTTTTATTATTATTTATTCAAAATAAAATACTATTTTCAGAAAAAGCGGGTTCACGGTTTTACAACGGCAACAAGATTACTGAAAAAGTATATGCAGAATGAGGGGTTCAACAATATATCAGTTTCCCCGTATTTTGCCTCTAAGCAATATTATATCCCGGGAAATGCCAAAGGGAAACAAATTCTTTTTGCCGGCAGGCTGGAGGAAAATAAGGGGTGTGAATCACTTATCCATGCTTTTAACATCGTGATTAAAAGTATACCGGTTGCAATGATGACAATTCTGGGTTTTGGATCGCAGGAAATTAAGCTGAAAAGTCTGTCCAAATCTTTAAATTTGGATGGAAATATAATATTCACGGGCAGTGTTCCGCATAAGGACATCGCTTCGTACTACTTGGATTCTTCAGTTGTTGTTGTTCCATCAATCTGGATGGAAAATTCTCCTGTTGTCATTTACGAAGCATTATCTTTTGGGAAACCTGTTATTGCGACGAACAGGGGAGGTAACCCCGAATTGATCAAGAACGGTTATAATGGCTTTGTAGTTAATGCGAATAATCCGAAAGAAATTGCTAATGCTGTTATTAATCTCCTTAATGAGAATCATGTTGAACTTTATCGCAAAATCGCTGAAAACGCGCTATTATCATCATACCGGTACGATGCAGATAAATATATTGATTATTTGGAAATGGCGTATGGCAAATTATAAAGATAGTGAAATTAATTTCGGGAGCCGCTTAATATATGAAGAATATGAAATATAAATCCGTTTTAGTTACAGGCGGCGCGGGTTTTTTAGGTCATCATCTGCTTTTTGATTTGTTGAATAAAGGGTTTGCCGTACGCTGTTTCGACCTTGTAAAACCATCGTGGATAACTTCCGATATTGAATTTATCGAAGGTGATTTCACCTCATCACAAATATTGGCCCCTGCTATTAAGGATATTGATGTTATCATTCATCTGGCGTCAACGACATTGCCTGAAACATCCAATGACGATCCTCAGTTTGATGCCATCTCCAATCTTGCGGGAACGATAGGCCTTCTTAATCTTGCGGTTAAACACCGCGTAAAAAGGATTATTTTCATCTCTTCCGGCGGGACGGTATACGGAAACCCAAGTGTCTTTCCTACACCGGAGTCCCATCCTGTGAATCCACTGTGTTCTTACGGAATAATCAAATTGGCTACAGAAAAATATTTGCGTATGTATAGCGCGCTTTACGGATTGAAAAGTTGCAGTTTGCGCCTTTCCAACCTTTACGGAGAATATCAACGTGTTGATACAAATCAGGGCGCTGTAGCTGTATTTTGTCACAAAGCTTTGCAAAGAAAGCCAATTGACATCTGGGGAGATGGAACTGTAGTTCGCGATTTTCTTTATGTGAAAGATTCCTTAGAGGCTATAACGAAAGCTATGCTATCAGACTGTTCGGGAACAGAAATAAATATAGGATACGGCCAAAGCGCCAGCCTGAATCAGGTAATTGCATGTATAGAGTCTTTATTGGGCAGGAAGGTGGCTTGTCGTTATTTTCCTGAGCGGCCATTTGATATTCATAAAGTCTGTCTTGATATATCTAAAGCTAAACAAAAATTGGATTGGGATCCATCTACATCTTTACAGGATGGCATTAGATTGATGATTGACTGGATTAAAACCGGTAAAAAATAGATTTTTCTGTACTTGCCTTAAAGGTGAAGAGGTGTCTTATTAAAATCTAAGGATAAATTTGTGCTTGAAAAATATCTGACTATTCTGGAAAAAATATATTATAAATTATTCATCAGATTCAATAGAATCAATAAATGTTTTTATAAGCATAAAGCCATAGATAAATCAAAGCGCGTCGTGTTATATCTTGATTATCCCAAATTCATTCATTTAGGCGATACTTTGTGGTGTGAACCAATCGCCAGGCTAATTGCCGCTGATTTTAATCTGGCAATTTGCTGTAGCTCACAAATGGAATTCTATTTTCGGCATCTTGGATATAAAGTGATTGATAAATCATTGATCAATCAGGATGACTTATTAGTCGCACGAACTGAATTGGCTTATCATTTGAGAGACAGAGATGTGCTTTGGATTAATTTTAATTACATTAAAGTATCACAACCTGTAATTAATGTGGTGCTAAATAATATTGCTGATTATTTAGGTTTAAATCTAAATGACGCAACCCCCGGGGCATTAAATTTTAGTCAGACAGAGAAAGATGCTGTGGCGTTGAAGTTTGGCATAGTTTCCGGATGCAATTATGCCATATTTAATAATTATATTGATTCTCTCAAATTGGGAATGAGTAGTGCCAAGTTTCGTAAAACTGCTAAGATTATATGGGTATTTGCTGAAAAATACAACCAGGAGACGGGTGTAAAATTAATTCATACCGGAACCGGGAATGAGAAAAATAGGGATGCGGCTAGTTACGGAAATTCTGATTTGGATTTGCGTGGGAAAACGAGTGTCGAAGAATCTTTTATCTTAGCATCACTGGACAATGTAGTAAATTATATCGGTTTTGACGCGTTCTGGCTTCATTTATTTAATATGTATAATAAAAAAAGTTATGTTATGTTAAGACCTGGTTTTTCTAAGAAGTGGAAAAAGCAAGTGAAAAATTATGTGGCAACACCTTATATTACCGGAGAAAATAAAGTCACATTTATTGATTGAGTATAAAAAAATTTTATGAAACTTATGGATACGTGCTTAATGCCTTGAAGGGATTGAAGAGAATGAGATGAGTCGCATAAAATATTTGGCCAAGAGGGCACAACAAAAATTTCGTCAGGCATTGCTTCCAGATGGTTCTAAATTTATAAAAGTTATGAAACGCCAATTGAAGCCTGCCAGTCCTAAAAAAGTCGGATTTTATCTGGATAATCCTCTTTTTATACATTTAGGCGATCAACTTTTCTTTGAGCCAGCTCTCAGGTTGATTTCGAAGGAATTTGATACCTGTGTTAGACCGACGCCAGACATGACGGAGTATTTTATAAAATCCGGCACAAAAGTTATGACCGATGAAAAAATATTTGACTGTGATGTAATTGTAACGCGGGTGGAATTGCTTCCTGACGTTTTACCTAAAACCAAAGCAGACATCATATCGGTTAATACTCTTTCAGCCAATATGCAACACAGGGTTTCCCAGGCAATCGCGTATAACCTTGCTCAGTTTTTTGAAATTGAAATTCCTGAGAAATTTGATTTTGCGCCGTGGCACTTCTCTGCCACAAAACGGTGGGTTGATGCCGATAAGATTCTTTTAGCGCCATACGTAGATTCCGGTTGGTTTAGGATATGGAGTCTTGATGTTGATCAATTATCTATTCATGCCAAAAAATGTGCGGAACAATCCGGTTTTTCACTTTGTTTAGTTGGAGGAAAGGGTGATGTTGATTCTAGAATACCCGCCGCAATCGGGACTCATTTCGAAGATTGGCGTGGACGATTCAGCCCCTGTCAGTTTGCGCAAATTCTTAACTCAGGACAAATTGCAAGGGTGTTTACATTTGACACGTTCGTTTTTCATGCCGCAGTGGCTTCCGGTGTTCCTGTTACTGTTAAAACAAGACGAAGTATGCCGAAAAGAACGCAATTTATACGGGAGCATTTTTTGCCCTCATATTGTAGTCCAGATCATCAAATTGATTTTTTGCGAGGGTAAAAAGTATTTCAAAATTTTCATCAATGATGACTGTTTTGATTGAAACATTGCGTGCGGAAGATATGGAGTAACATTATTTTTCATTGCTACACATACTCTTTAATTGAGAAGCAAGATAAAAACGATCTTATTAACAAGGATGTTTCATATTGTTTGAATTATTTTATTTAGTTGTTTTTGCGATGGTCATAAAGCTTGTGGACAGCACGCTGGGCATGATGTACGGCACGGTGCTGTCGCCTCTTTTAATCCTCATCGGATATGATGTCAAAAGCGTCGTTCCTGCTATCTTAATTTCCCAGGCCGTTGGCGGTTTCATTGCTTCTTATAAACATCACCGGCTTAAAAATGCCGATTTTCAAACCGGTACAATTGATTACCGCATCACAACGACAATCATCTGGGTTGGTGTATTTGCCTGCATTATCGCAGTCTTTATTTCCGTATCAATCTCGCCGAAAATTTTGAATACATACATTTCCATCTTGCTTATTGCGATCGCGTTAATGATTTTATCGGATAAAACAATAATCATGACATCAAAAAAAATATATGCTCTTGGTTTTATCAGCGCCTTTAACAAGGCTTTATCGGGTGCCGGGTTTGGGCCACTTGTTACCGGAGGACAGCTCATCTTCAAGGAGAGGTCGGAAAAAGGCGCGATAGGATCGTCAGACTTTGCCAGAGCCCCGATTTGTCTTTTAAGTTTTTTTCTTTGGTTGTTGTTCAACGGCCTGCCTTCTATTTATTTAATGGTGTCTCTGTGTGCAGGATCGGCGATTGGCGGTTTTTTCGGTCCGATGGTTTTGAGTAAAATAGGCTTTAAAAAAATTCTGAAAAAAGGTTTGGGTGCTCTTGTCTTAATTGAAGGCTTGCTTCTTCTCTATAATGTATGGATTAGATGAAAATCAGCATTTCTAAAAAAAGGTGTCACGGCTAACATGAGTTCTTTTACACTATCTTTTTTAAAACAACTTGAGTCAGAATCCATCCACATCATGCGTGAAGTCGCGGCGGAATTTAAGAATCCTGTGATGCTTTATTCGGTCGGCAAGGATTCCAGTGTGATGGTGCGGTTGGCTCAGAAGGCTTTCTATCCGGGTAAATTCCCTTTTCCGCTTATGCATATCGATACCGGCTATAAGTTTCCCGAGATGTACAAATTCAGGGAAAAATTTTGCCAAACAATCGGAGCCCGTTTAATCGTTGAAAGAAACGAGGAATGGATTGCTAAAGGCTGTCATCCTCTTAAAGAGGGCGTCGATAAGTGTTGCAGCCATTTAAAAACAGACGCTTTACTGGATGCCTTGCGTAAATACGGGTTTGATGCGGCTTTTGGCGGGGCAAGGCGGGAAGAGGAAAAATCCAGAGCCAAAGAACGCGTGTTTTCATTGCGTGATTCTCTAGGTCAATGGGACCCTAAGAATCAACGGCCGGAACTTTGGGATATATATAATACCAGAATCAATGAGGGAGAAACCATGCGGATTTTTCCCTTGAGCAACTGGACAGAGCGCGATATCTGGGAGTATATAAAACTGGAACAAATTCCAATAGTGCCGATTTATTTTGCCCTTAAACGTGACGTCATTATTCGTGACGATATTCTCATTCCTGTTTCATCCGATTCAATAGATGATTATAAAAAAGTAAAAAGAATGCTCTGCCGCTTTCGCAGCCTGGGATGTATTCCCTGTACGGGGGCCATTGCTTCAAAGGCAGAAACAATTGACGAAATCATCGACGAAGTCCGGGCCGCAAAAAAATCGGAAAGAGAAAATCGCGTGATTGATCTGACCAGCGATAGTTCAATGGAGCAAAAAAAGAAAGAAGGATATTTCTGATGCAGTATGGTGAAAAATCATTGCTGCGTTTCACAACCACCGGAAGCGTGGACGACGGGAAATCAACGCTGATCGGCCGATTATTATATGAAACGAAAGCTATTTATGACGACCAATATGCGGCCATTGAAAGAACCTCAAAAAGAAAAGGTTTCAAGGAAGTCGATCTTGCATACCTTTTGGACGGATTGGCCGCCGAAAGAGAACAGGGTATTACAATTGATGTCGCTTATCGCTATTTTGAAACACCGAAAAGAAAATTTATTATCACCGATACGCCAGGTCATGTTCAGTATACGAGAAACATGGTGACGGGCGCGTCTAAAGCTGATTGTGCTATAATTTTGATCGATGCCCGAAATGGCGTCTTGACCCAGTCGAAGAGGCATGGATTCATTATTTCTCTTTTACAGATTCCGCACCTGATTGTCGCGATTAACAAAATGGATCTGGTTGGTTACGCGGAGGATGTTTTCAACCGCATTGTTGAAGAATATGAAAACTATTCTCAAAAGCTTGACATTCACGATATCGTTTATATTCCCGTATCCGCTCTCAAAGGTGATAATGTTGTCGGCAAGAGCGAAAAGATGTCTTGGTATGACGGTACGACTCTTCTGCACTATCTCGAAAATATACATATTGCAGCGGACCGAAATCTGGTGGACTTTCGTTTTCCTGTTCAATATGTCATCCGTCCAGATCTTAATTTTCGGGGGTTTGCCGGGAAAATAGTTTCGGGGACGATCACTTCTGGGGAAGAAGTTGTTATCCTGCCTTCTGGAAATTCAACCTCAATCAAATCTGTCATAACCTGTGATGGTGATCTGCCGGAAGCATTTTCCCCGCAATCGGTGGTTCTTTCATTGACCGATGAATTCGACGTCAGTCGCGGAGATATGATTGTAAGGAAGAAGAATCTGCCACAGATTGAAAAATGTCTGGAGGCGATGATTTGCTGGATGGATGAAAAAGCCATGGCTATGACAACGCCGTACATCATGAAACACACGACAAAATCTGTGAAAGCCTATATAACAAAGATCGTGTATAAAATAGATGTTGACACATTGCATCGAAAACCGGCTGGTACTTTCCTGTTCAACGAGATTGGCCGGGTGGAAATCAGTACCTCCGCTCCAATTTATTTTGATTCTTATAAAATCAATCATGCCACGGGCAGTTTTATCCTCATCGATCCAATGACCAATAACACCGTTGCTGCTGGTATGATCCGTGGAACTTCAGGACCAATAATAAAGGCCATAAAAGATAGTGAAATAACAAACACTGCCAATCTCAAATCTCCGCACGCAGTATGGAGTGGCTGGAATATTCCGCGTGACGTTCGGGAACAAAAAAACCAACACAAGGCGGCTGTGCTCTGGTTTACAGGATTTTCCGGTTCGGGTAAATCAACGATAGCGAAGGAACTGGAAAGCAGATTATTTATTGCAGACTGTCAAACCATGCTTCTGGATGGGGATCATATGAGACATGGCTTGTGTGGTGATTTAGGCTTCTCTGCAAAGGACCGGAGTGAGAACATCCGCCGGGCTGGCGAAGTAGCCAAGCTATTTTTTGAATCAGGACACATAGTCTTATGTACCTTTATTTCCCCATTTATCGCAGATAGACAAATAGTAAGAAAATTATTCCCAGAAAACAGCTTTTTCGAAATTTACGTTCAATGTGACATTGAAACCTGTAAAAAACGTGATCCGCACGGACTGTATAAAAAAGTTCTACTGGGAGAAATTCCCGAATTCACGGGTATTAGTTCACCTTACGAAACACCGGTAGATCCGGAAATATCCGTCAATACGGATCAGCAGGGAATGGAAGAAATACTTAACATACTTGCGAAGTGGCTTATTCTTAAAGGTGTATTATCTTTTTTATAAATGGTTTATAAGAAGATATTGAAGTTATGATAGCAGTAAATATAGAATAAAAAATAAAATTTATTTTCTTTTTCTAAACAAAAGAGAGGTTTAATTTATCAATTAAGTGAAAAAATTAATAAAAATATATGCGGAAAGAAACACCGGTACAAACTATCTTGAAAATTTAATAAGCATGAATTTGGATGTTAAAATTCTAAAAGGGAAATTCCCAATTTGTTGTTTAGAATACATCCGATTAAGATGGGAAAGGAAATCTTCTTCATGGTTTGTGCAACAGGAATTGCCAATCACAAATCGACCATAGGGGAGTTTAGTGATAATAAATTATACAAAATAACACTCAAAGATGATAAGTTTGTTAAGGAAAAACTAAAACAATACCAATTGACTCCAAGACAGCAAGAAATTGCTCTTTTATCTGCGACAGGACATTCCACTAATGAAATTGCCAAGAAGCTTTTCATTTCTCCAAATACCGTAAAAGACCACCAGAAAGAAATCTTTCATATAATCGGTATTCACAGCCGCAACGAACTTTTCCCGAAACTGTTAAATTTTCAGTAATTTATTCTTTGCTTATTTTCGTTTGAAAGGGTGAATGATTATAAAAACTGAAGTTTTAAAGACTTTAGAAAGCAAAGAAATAAACCTTATGTCAAGATAAACCTTTTTGTTTAATCCCTTATCAGCCACTCTTTTGCTTCTTCTTCAGTTTCAAATGAAACAACTGAACGGCTACAAAAAGTATTATATTCCTGTAGAAGTTTCTTTTTAGTACCTGTAATGCCAATACACGCACTCTTAAGCGACTTCAGCGCGAAAACTTCCAAACCAAGTTGTTTTGCGTAGGTCAGAAACTCCGGTGTTGTAATAGCATTCCGGAAATCAGGAAGTATGAGTCCTTTTTCGGTCCATGCCCGCACTTCCTTTGCCGCTTCGTAAATGGTTGCAATGGTCTGATTTCTTTTTTTATTTCTGAAGTCAATATAAAGAATATTTTTGCCCTTATATTGTTGGTATGATAAGGATGGCATTGCAACAAACCTCCATGTCTATCGCACTTGGCCTGCTATTTTCTTGTTTTGCCTGATGACATATCTCAGTGTTTGCACATTATCTTAAGTCAGAGAGCCGCCTTTTCAGGCTTCTCAGAAACAAAAATTGCACACATCTGAATGTGTGGAGACAGTGTACTCATAAAATAAAATATTATCAATCCCCCTAAAGAGGGGATTTCGGTTTTTTAATTAACGATTACTATTTGTAAGGTCGCACGAAAAAGCGTGGTTAGAAAAACAATGTTACAGGAAGAAGGAAATATTCCACAGATACAGAAACCAAGCACTCACGCATTTGCGCATTTCATCCCATATTCAATAACCATCGCCCGATATAATCCGTTAGGTCGAGCATTGCAGCAGGATGCGCGATCATTTTGCGCTTGGCAGCTTTGCGCCAGGTTAAATTTCCAAATTTTCACAGAAATTGGTCCTTCATGCGCAGAGAGCCACCCGTAGCGCTATAATCAATGTCCCATGGGTTGCAGATAAATAGTTGTAACTGTTTGTTTTCGTGACGTAAACAGGTAATATTAATTAATGAAAAACGATGGAGTTTGAATGGATGATTGAGTGATGAAAAAGTCAGTTTTGTAGTAATGTTTTGACAACAAAGTAGGGGAAATTTGTAAATAGTTTGACAAGAAAGTGGTCTGTTTCGGTGAAGATTTATAGAATATTTCTATGACTGAATAAATAAAAAAAATGGGGAGAGGATGGGGAGAGAATCATTTTTAAAATAAAAAAAGGATTAACCGTAAATGGCTAACCCATTGATTTTTCATGGTGGGCCAGGACAGAATTGAACTGTCGACACTCGGATTTTCAGTCCGAAATGAGTAAAATTTTAACCCCTTGAAGTAAATCTGGTTTCCCGTAACCAACTAAAATAACATAAAAAATTCT
>Ga0187890_10002145_pt1 | contig 13869 bp, 11 predicted proteins | sample June2016WEW_21_1_FD_133005 | JGI IMG/M metagenome (GOLD analysis project Ga0187890, IMG submission 133005) | Peatland microbial communities from SPRUCE experiment site at the Marcell Experimental Forest, Minnesota, USA - June2016WEW_21_10 | ecosystem: Environmental > Terrestrial > Soil >... | reverse complement strand
AGGATAGCGGCTGAGCACATCGTTCATTTTGGTGATGGCCGGTATCAGCTTGTGATCGTTCGCGTCCTGCAGCCATTCGATGACCAATCTCTCGGCGGCACTGGCGTGACTGCGGCAGGCAAAGGCTTTCTGCTGCTCGCGCACCTGCTCGGCAGGGTCCAGGCTGGTCTGCGACAAAAGCTCATGCCCCATGGCGAAATTGGGATCGATCTTGAGCGCTCTCCGCAAAACCTCAATCGCCTGTGCCTGCTCAACCTGGTCGAGGTCGAGGTCCCAAGCCTCCTCCACCAGACGCCGAACCTCCTCCGACTTGGTCGTCAGAGGCAGCACGTCCGCCCGCTGACTGGTGTGAGCAAACACAGTTCCGGCGGAAAGCAACAAACTGACGGCGAACACCGTGCGTATCATTCTGGAAATCGTCGCTCCCTGAATCATGACTAGTTCCCTCTCAATAAGTAGCCCTGCTCGACCGGTAACTTGCCGTCAATTTTCACCACCCGCACATCCTTGGTAAGCGAGTAGAGATCCACCACCCCAATTGCTCCTCGAGTGTTGGCGACAAAACGTTGGACGGCATCGTCGGAATCCGCCACCACCATGGTCCCGGCGTGCGTGTGAATGAAGGTGCGTGCCTCGTCCGCCGTCATATTGAAGACTCTTTTCAAAACGAGCTGCATATCCGCCGACGACGGATCGCGCAGCACGATGGTGATCGGCCTCCCGTCCGGCCAGTTGCGGGTGTGCGCGTTAAAGATCTTCACCAGTTCGGCGCTCGTCAGATTGGTGGTGGAGTTTGCCGCATCCGCCACGATCGCAAGCTGCTTCGCCTGGGCGGTCCCGGAGGCCGCGACCACCCACATCAACGCCAGCAGCAGGCGCCAAAGTTTCATAAGGGTTCATTCTCGGTCGCGTGAGGTTACTACAACAGATAACCAAGGTAATGGTCACGGGTGGCGCAGTTGCAAAAGCCGGACACCAATGGCGGAATTTGGGCGGTGCCTTGTCGATAGCAAACCATCGGGAGTGTCCGGAAGGGAATCACTTTACAGTATCCGGAACCAGCGCAACGCGTATATCATGGCGCTGTTTTCGAAGTCAAAAAGGAATTCTGGCTCACTTGAACTCGAAGAGTGTCTTTGTCCTTGATCCATTACGAGATAAGCGATGGCCGGAGTTAGTCGAAAGGCATCCGGCATCATCTGTGTTTCACCGCACAGAATGGTTAGCCGCCTTAAAGCTGGCTTACGGGTATGAACCCCTGGTTTACACGAGCTGTGAGCCCGCCGCGGAACTTACCAGCGGCGTCGTGTTCTGTAAGGTAAAGAGTTGGCTTACCGGATGCCGCCTGGTGTCACTGCCTTTTTCAGATCACTGCGATCCTTTGGTGGAGAGTCCAGTTGAGTTTGATGAACTCTTGTTACCGGTGCGGGAAGTGGTTGATGCCGGGACATTTGACTATTGCGAAGTACGACCACTTTGCTTCGCGCCTGGTAAATCGACCATGCTGGGACAAAGTCACCGATACTACTTGCATGCCATCGATTTACGGCCGGGCATCGATGACATTTTTCGGAATTTCCATAAGACCTCCGTACAGCGTAAGATCCGACGGGCCGAACGCGAGGCATTAGTCTATGAGGAAGGCAACTCAGAGCGACTGCTCGGGCATTTTTACAAATTGCTGGTCGTGACCCGGAAGAGGCAACACTTACCTCCGCAACCGTTGAAGTGGTTTCGCAGCTTGATGGCGAGCTTCGGCGCCAGCCTTAAAATACGAGTTGTATTCAAGAACGGCGCGCCCATTGCCAGTATCTTGACTTTGAACCACAAAAAGACCATCACTTATAAGTATGGCTGCAGCGATGCCCGATTGCATCCGTCGGGAGGCATGGCCTTGCTTTTTTGGATAACTATCCAGCAAGCCAAGGCTGCAGGCTGCGAGAAACTCGACCTGGGGCGCACCGACAGCAGCAACAAGGGTCTAACTGCATTCAAGGAGCATTTGGGCGGAGTTTGTTCCCCTCTCTACTATTGGCGTTACCCGAATCTTTCGCATTCTCACGAAAGATTGTGGGCGAAAACCATCGCGGCACGGCTCGTCAACGCAGCACCCGACCGATTAGTAGCTGTGATGGGAAATCTGTTCTACCGCCACATTGGCTGATTTAATAAATCACCCCAGGCAAGCTCGCCGCTAGCGCGCGTCCGCATGCTTCGTGGCCAGAAACGACTTCACCACGATTTGATTTGGTTGCATGCCGACGGGAATGATGGTGAGCAAGGAATATTCCGAAGGCTCAAATTTCTTCCTGGGCTGCCGTTTCTGAATTACGGCGAGGTCCCCGGAACCGGAGTCGACGACCAGCAGATAGTTCTGATTCTGTGAAAGCGCCAGCGCGTCGGGATGCGTCCCAACCGGCAGATATGCGATAACCTTGCCGAGGTCGATGTCGTAGACCGCGATGTTATTCGATCCGAAGTTAGAAATGTACAGGCGCGAGTTATCAAGCGAGACAACACCCCGAGTAGGCTGCGCGCCGATAAGATCGCTGCCGGAAACTTCGTTACCCGTAGTCTCGATGATGGAGATACTGCCAGCGTCGAAGTTGAAAGCAACCAGTTCTCCGCCGTCCGGCTTCAGCGTCAGACTAACCGGAGATTTCCCCACATCAAGAAGCGCCAGCAATTTGTCGTTCTGGAGTTCATTCTCCTTCTGGGTAGCGTTTCTAAGAGCGATGCTCGCAACCTGTCCCGATCCCGAACAGGAAACGAACGCCTTGCTGGAATCAGGCAGAATGGCAATGTCTTCGGGATGAATGCAGATGTTGATGGCGGAGCGCACCACCAGCCGCGCGGCGTCGATGATGGAGACAGAATTGTCGGCGCGATTGGTGACAACCACGGTAGATCCATCCGGCGAAACCCGTGCCAGGCCAGGACTTCCGCCAACATGAAGCGTAGCCGCAACTGTGCGCCGATCGAGATCCAGAACAGAAACATTGTCAGACCCGGAATTGGCAACGTAAGCCCGGCGTCCGTCAGGAGAAACATCAATGAAGAAGGGACGTCCGTAAACCCCGATGGTAGCGACAACCTTATTCTGCTCCGCATCGATCACGCTGACGTTCGAGGAACCGCTGTTAACCACGTAAACTTCATTGCGCTTAGGATTAGCCGCAACTCCGGTAGGATCGTTTCCGACCTGCAGAGTTCGTACTGGCCGAAAACTAAGCAGGTCGATGACCGTAACCGTGTTGCTCTTGCCATTAGTTATGTAAGCATATTCGCGGTAGAGCGGGCCGTAGCCAGGGAGCGCGCGCTCGTGAAAGTAGTACCAGCCGGCGGCCAGGACCAGCGGGACGAGGACGGCGATGAAAAGAATTTTTCGCAAGAAGGACAAAGCCTCGCTCAAAACAGATGAGGTATCAGAGACAACAACAATCCTACTGATTAAAGATGGAACGACACTTCGACACTGATCAGTACAGCGACCGGTGCGCCATCCTTGGTCGCGGGGACAAACTTCCACTGCCTCACGGCAACCGTGGCTGCCTCATCGAGTTCGGGACTGAGGGAACGCGCAACTTTGATGTCGCGTGGCAGGCCGTCGGAACCGACAACCATCTGTAGGACAACAGTCCCTTCCTGATGCTCTTTGCGCGCCTTTTTCGGATACTCGGGACCGGGAGCATAGATTTCGCGGGGCGGTTTCACACCTACCCCCACGCGATAGACCGGCTTAGGTGCGGCCTTCGTCGAGTCATCCTGACAACGCGCGGCTGGCGGGAGAAACAGGGAAGCAAACGCCAGGACGAAAAGCCAGTGTCGTTTCATAGAATCAGTCCGCGGAACTAGTCGCTTCCGAATGAACGCGATTCGATGTTGGTACGCCGCGCCCCAGCACCGCCGCGATCTGCCTTACCTGCGTCATGAGCGCGTCGAACTGATCGGGAAATAGCGACTGCATGCCATCCGACAACGCGCGGTCGGGATCGTGATGAACTTCGACCATCAGGCCATCAGCTCCTACGGCTACGGCAGCGCGGGAAAGTGGCGTTACTTTGTTGCGCTTGCCGGTGCCGTGGCTGGGATCGACGATGATGGGGAGGTGGCTGAGGCGCTGCACGGCGGGCACGATGCTGAGATCGAGCGTGTTGCGAGTGTGATCGGCGAAAGTGCGCACTCCGCGCTCGCAGAGGACAATGTTGTAATTGCCTTCGCTCATTATGTATTCGGCCGCCATGAGAAATTCTTCCAGCGTCGCCGAGATTCCGCGCTTCAAGAGGACCGGCTTGTGGGCGCGTCCGGCGCGCTTGAGCAGAGAGAAGTTCTGCATGTTGCGGGCGCCGATCTGGATGACGTCGGCGTACTGGTCGACCAGGTCGAGCGATTCGTAATCGACGGCTTCGGTGACGATGAGCAGGCCGAAGCGGTCGCGAACTTCGGCCATGATCTTCAGTCCCTCTTCGCCCAAGCCCTGAAAAGAATAAGGAGAGGTGCGAGGCTTGTAGGCGCCGCCGCGGAAGAACTGGGCTCCGGCACGGGCTACGCGCTCGGCGATGGTGAACGCCTGGTCGCGGCTCTCGATGCCGCACGGGCCGGCGATGATGGCCAGAGCTGGGCCTCCGATGGTGACTTGTAAACCCGGAAACTTGATGACGGTGTTGTCGGGCTTGGTGTCTCGGCTGACCAGTTTGTAGGGCTTGGTGACGCGGATGACTTCCTGCACGCCGGGCATTTCTTCGAGCGTGCCGCATTCGACTTCGCCTTTGTTGCCGGTGATGCCGATGGCGGTGCGTTGCGCGCCGGGCATGGAGTGGGCGCGGTATCCGAGCGCTTCGATTTTCTGGCAAACGGCGCGGACCTGCTCTTCGGTGGCCTGCGCTTGCATGACAACGAGCATATGGGTACTCCGAAGGTTATAAGTTTAGCGTCCGGTGCGACGAAGGGCAAACAAAGTCGTCTGGCGCGTGTTGGCGGTCCGCCCGTTGTAAAATTAAAGATTACTCTTTACTGCACTATTCTCATCTATGCCACAGGAAGACAAACCTATCCCGACCGCGCGCGAAGGGCGCAACGACGACCGCTATGACGCGCAGCGCATTGAGCAGAAATGGACTGCGCGCTGGCTGAGCGACGCTTCGCTTTACGCCGCCGAGGCCCATTCGACGAAACCGAAGTATTACGTTTTGGAGATGCTTCCCTACCCTTCCGGCGCGCTGCACATGGGACACGTGCGCAATTATTCCATCGGCGATGCGCTGGCTCGCTACATGTGGATGAACGGGTATAACGTGCTTCATCCCATGGGGTGGGATTCGTTCGGGCTGCCGGCGGAGAATGCTGCCATCAAGAACAACACTCCGCCGAAGGAGTGGACGCTCGGGAATATCGCGGCCATGAAGGTGCAGATGAAGCGCCTTGGCTTCGCCTATGACTGGTCGCGCGAGGTTACGACCTGCCTGCCCGATTACTACCGCTGGAATCAATGGTTCTTTCTGAAGCTTTACGAGTCGGGATTGGCATATCGCAAGAAGAGCAAGGTGAACTGGTGTCCGAAATGCTGCACCGTGCTGGCTAACGAGCAGGTTGTCGGTGGGATGTGCTGGCGGCATGAGGACACTCCGGTTGAGCAGCGCGAACTGGAACAGTGGTTTTTGCGGATCACGAAGTATGCGGACGAATTGCTGCGCGATCTGGAGAAGTTGCAGGGCTGGCCGGAAAAAGTCCGCATCATGCAGCAGAACTGGATCGGACGCAGCGAAGGCACGCTGGTGGATTTCGATCTGGGCGGAACGGTGGGGCCGGCGGGATCGACGATTACCGTGTTCACTACGCGGGTGGATACGATCTATGGCGCGACGTCGGTGCAGTTGGCGCCCGAGCATCCGATTGTGGTGGACATGATTGCCCGCAATGCCGAACTGCGCGCGCAGGTGGAAGAGTTGATCGCCGAGCAGCGGAGGGCGAAAGAAGCGGGCGATATTGGCAACATCGAGAAGCATGGCGTATTCACCGGGCGCTACGCTAAGAATCCGTATAACGGCGAAGCGGTGCCGGTGTGGGTGGCGAACTACATTTTGATGGACTACGGCACGGGCGCGATCATGAGCGTGCCGGCGCACGATGAGCGCGATTATGAATTCGCGCAGAAGTATGGGCTGGAAATCCGGCTGGTGATTCTGCCGCGCGCCAGCGATCCGGAAGAAACCATGGCGGAACCGGCGCTGCCCTTTACAACCATGGGTGGGATCCTGGTGAACTCAGGCGAGTTCAACGGACTGAGCTGCGACGATGCGATCACTAAGATGGCGGCGCTCGCCGAGGAAAAAGGCTTCGGCAAAGCGACCGTTACGTTTCGAATAAAAGACTGGGGCATCTCCCGACAGCGCTATTGGGGCACGCCGATTCCGATGGTGTATTGCGACAAGGACGGCGTAGTGCCGGTGGCGGAAAAAGATCTGCCGGTGATTTTGCCGGACAACGTACCGATCACGCTGTCGGGCGGATCGCCGCTGATGAATGTGCCGTCATTTCTAAACACCACTTGTCCGAAATGTGGCGGGCCGGCGCGGCGCGAAACTGACACCATGGATACGTTCGTCGATTCGTCGTGGTACTTCTACCGCTACGCCGACGCGCACAATGACCAGGCTCCGTTCGACTCCGCAACCATCGCGTACTGGTTTCCGATTGATCAGTACATTGGCGGCGTGGAGCATGCCATTCTCCACCTTATTTATTCGCGCTTCTGGACGAAGTTCATGCGCGACATGGGACTGGTGAAGAACGACGAACCGATCGCGCGGTTGTTCACGCAGGGCATGGTGATCAAAGATGGCGCGAAGATGTCGAAGAGTTTCGGCAATGTCGTATCACCAGATGAGATGGTGGCGCGCTACGGGGCGGATGCGACACGGTTGTACAGCTTATTCGCGTCGCCTCCAGATCGCGATCTGGATTGGCAGGAATCGGGGATCGAAGGGATTCAGCGGTTTCTGGGGCGGGTGTACCGGTTCTACCTGCGGAATCCTGTCGATGCGCGGCTTGACGCGTCTGCGGAGACGGGGCAATCGCCGTCTCTACAGGGCGAGTTGTTGCGACCCCAAGCTCGGGCCATTCAGCGCAAGCTGCATCAGACCATCAAGCGGGTTAGCGACGATTTCCAGGGACGTTGGCATTTCAACACCTGCATCGCGGCCATCATGGAACTGGTGAACGAGATTTATGGGGCCGAGGAGACGCGCGCCGCTGGCGGAATTCCGGCTTGGTTGATCTTGGATGTGCAGCGCAATATCGCGCTGCTGCTGGCTCCGATGGCTCCATATCTGGCGCACGAATTGTGGGAGATGACCGGAGCGACGAGCAATCTGCTGAAAGCTCCGTGGCCGAAGTACGATCCGGCGCTGGCAGCGGAGGACGAGATCGAGATTCCGGTGCAGGTCAACGGGAAGTTGCGTGGACTGGTGGTGGTACCGGCGGGCGCGAGCAACGATCAGGTCGAACGGGCGGCGCTGGCGAACGAAAAAGTGAAGGCGGCGATCGCGGGCAAGCAGATCGTGAAGAAGATCGTGGTGGCGGGAAAGCTCGTGAATATTGTGGTCAAGTAGCGTCATTGAGGGATTGAATCATTGAATCATTGAAAAGCACCACGCCGACTGATTCAATGATTCAATGACTAAATGACTAAATGATTTAATGACTAAATGATCCCGATCTGAGACACTCATCCGTGGAAACCCAATCCATCGTTGTCCTCGACTTCGGGGCGCAGTATTCGCAACTGATTGCGCGCCGCATCCGCGAACAGAAAATTTTCTCGGTCGTCTTGCCGTTCAACGCCAGCCTGGAAGAAATTCGCAGCTACTCTCCGGTCGGAATCATTTTGTCGGGCGGGCCGTCGTCGGTGTACGACCAAGATGCGCCGCTGGCCGACAAAAGCGTTTTCGATCTCGGCATTCCCGTGCTCGGCATTTGCTACGGATTGCAGTTCATGGTGTATGCGCTCGGCGGCAAGGTGCGTCCGGCGGCTAAACGCGAGTATGGTCATGCCAAAGTTGAGATCCAGGAACCCGACTCGCAACTTTTTCACGGACTGCCCAAGTTGCTCGCAGTCTGGATGTCGCATGGCGACTCGGCCGAAGAACTGCCTCCGGGTTTCCGGCTGACGGCGAAAACTGCCAACGCCGTTGCCGCTATCGAAAACGCTGAGCGCAAGATGTGGGCGGTGCAATTCCATCCCGAGGTGCATCACACGCCGCTCGGCTCCGACATCCTGCGCAACTTCGCGCTTGGCATCTGTGGAGCGAAGCCTTCGTGGACGCCTCAACATTTTATCGACGCGACGGTGGCGCAGGTGAGACGGCAGGTCGGCAAGGGACGCGCTATCTGCGCGCTTTCGGGCGGAGTGGATTCTTCGGTCGCGGCGGTGCTGGTGGATCGCGCCATGCGCGATGAGAGCGGGCATTCGCGCCTTACTTGCGTCTTCGTGAACAATGGCGTGCTGCGCAAAAACGAGTTTGAGAAAGTTCAGCAAAATCTGCGCGACAATCTTGGGCTGCACGTTGTTGCGGTCGATGCTACCGAGCGCTTCATGCGCAAACTTGCGGGAGTCAGCGATCCGGAGACCAAGCGCAAGATCATCGGCAACGAATTCATCGCGGTCTTCGACGCCGAAGCGCATCGCATCTTGCAAGAAGAAGGCGAAGTCGAGTGGCTGGTGCAGGGGACGCTCTATCCCGACGTGATCGAATCGCGCTCGGTGCGCGGGCCGTCGCAGGTCATCAAGTCGCATCACAACGTGGGCGGACTGCCGGAGACGATGAAGCTCAAGCTGATCGAGCCGCTGAAAGACTTGTTTAAAGATGAGGTGCGACGGATCGGGAGGGATCTCGGCATTCCCGAGGAGATTCTGCAGCGGCAACCTTTCCCTGGTCCGGGACTGGCGGTGCGCATTTTGGGTGAAGTAACTCAGGAACGCGCCGACTTACTGCGCGAGTGCGATGAGATTGTGGTCGGCGAGATCAAGAAGGCTGGGTTGTATCAGAAAATCTGGCAGTCGTTTGCGGTGCTCTTACCGGTGATGTCGGTCGGAGTGATGGGCGATCAGCGAACTTATGCTTACACCTGCGCGGTTCGCGCTGTGCATTCGGAAGATGGCATGACGGCGGATTGGGTTCCACTGCCTTATGAGGTGCTGAAGACGATTTCAAATCGCATCGTGAATGAGGTGCGCGGCGTGAATCGCGTCGTGTACGACATCACGTCTAAGCCTCCAGGCACTATTGAGTGGGAGTAGATTTTACTCGAAAATAAATTTCCTTTACCCGGTCAACGCCGCTCCGGAAATGCCTCGATGTTAACTGGTTAGTACCGGTACCCCCCTCCCCCCCTGCCTATAGGAATCATGAGGTTACGGGCAATTTTCGGGCTTGGTCTCTGAAAAATAAGGACTTATATCAAAGTATTCCGGAATAAGGAGTTGCTGGTTTTCGACCTGTTTCTTGGTGGTCGACCCCCGTTTCGTCCCGATCAGTTTGTCAAGGCCGATCGGGGAATCGAAAATGTCAGAGAGCGTTTGTTTCCGGCACAGATTTTGAGAGGACTGTCCGGAAACATCTGGCCGCCTCTGGAGGCGGGCGCACGCTTGAAACTTATTGTCACGATACTTCTATTATAAGAGAGGCTGTCAAGGATTAAGATTACAAGGCGGCCGGTGCGGTGATCGCGAAGAAGCTGTGATCCCAGGTTAGCGACCAAAAGACGGTCGCGAACCTGGGGCACCGAGCTAGATGTCAGCCCTCTCGGCGTGCACCACCCGCAGCCCCAATACCTTCTCAAACGGATCAAAATCGCGGTCACGGTGCAGAAGTTGATTGCCGGTTAGCAGACAGAAGGTAGCGATCCAGCAGTCGATAGTCTTGCGGATCGTATAACCTCGCTGACGCAACGTACGGTAGTTCTCCGCGGCCGCGATAGCGTTTTCAGCGCCTCCCGTCGGAAATACGTCGAAAGTGAGAAGTTGCTCTCGTATCCGTCGAAATTCGCCCGCATCACGAATGCCCTGGAGCACTTCGCACAGGATCATATCGGTAACACCGATTCTCTGGAGCGGCATTTCGCGGTCAAGCCACTCCGTTTCTGCGTTTGCGTTGCCACCGAGATAATCAATCCAAACGGTCGTGTCCACGATCACCATTCGAATCACCGGGCGTTGCGGCCCAGGCGGGATTCTTCGAGATTTCCTTCCCATTTCACTTTGCCTCGAAACCGCCGCATGCCAACCTGGGCGCGCGTTTGGATGAACAAACGAAGAGCGGCTTCCACTGTGGCCTTCTTCGTATCAATTCCGCCAAGCCGCATCGCCTGCCGCATCAAGTCGTCATCAATGTCGATATTCGTCCGCATGGAACACTCCCTGGCGTGATCTCTTGATGTGTAATGATCTCATATTTATGTGTATTGTGCAATTCCTGAATTCGCCATCAATTTGGAAAAAGGAAACCCGGTAAGCAGTCATTCTTCCATTGATGATTTCGCGTCCGACGAACTACCATATTCTTATGCCAGTTGATATCGAAACTCCTACCTCTTCTTACACCCGCATTCGCGCCCCGCGCGGCACTGCGCTTTCCTGCAAAGGTTGGCAGCAGGAAGCGGCTATGCGCATGTTGATGAACAATCTTGATGAGGAAGTTGCCGAGCGGCCTCAGGATCTGGTCATCTATGGCGGCACGGGGAAGGCGGCTCGAGATTGGGATTGCTATCACGCTATCGTCCGGGCGTTAAAGGCATTGGAAAACGACGAGACTTTGCTGGTGCAGTCGGGCAAGCCGGTGGGCGTGTTTAAGACTCACGAGTACGCGCCGCGCGTGCTGATTGCGAACTCGAATCTGGTTGGGCATTTTTCCAACTGGGAGAAGTTCAACGAACTGGAGCGCGCCGGGCTGATGATGTATGGGCAGATGACGGCCGGATCGTGGATTTATATTGGCTCGCAGGGGATTATTCAGGGTACTTATGAGACATTCAATGCGGCGGGCGACAAACATTTTGGCGGAGACCTTTCGGGCAAGCTGATTGTCTCCGGCGGCATGGGCGGGATGGGTGGCGCGCAGCCGCTGGCGGCTACCATGGCGGGCGCGGCGTTTCTGGGGATTGACGTCGATCCGGAGCGCATCAAGAAGCGGCTCAAGACGGGCTACTGCGATTTTCTTGTGACCACGCTGGACGAGGCGCTGCGCATTCTGAAAAATGCCGTCCGCAAAAAAGAAAATATTTCGGTTGGGCTGGTGGGCAATTGCGCGGACATTATTCCGGAACTTGCCGAACGCGGCGTGGTGCCGGACATTCTCACCGATCAAACTTCGGCGCATGATCCGCTGAATGGATATGTGCCGAACGGGATGACGTTCGAAGCGGCGCTGGAACTGCGCACGCGCGATCCGCAGGCTTATCAGGAGCGGTCGCTTGACGCCATGGCTAAGCACGTTGAGGGCATGCTGCGGCTGCAGAAGATGGGCGCGGTGACGTTTGATTACGGCAACAATATTCGAACGTTCGCGTTCCAGCGCGGGGTTAAGAATGCTTACGACTTTCCGGGATTTGTTCCGGCCTATATACGACCGCTCTTTTGCGAAGGGCGCGGGCCGTTCCGGTGGGCGGCGCTTTCGGGTGAAGCTTCGGATATCGCCGTCACCGACGATCTGGTGCTTGAACTTTTTCCCGAGAATCGCAGCCTGCGCCGCTGGATTGAACTGGCCCGCAAGCGCATCAAGTTTCAGGGACTGCCGGCGCGCATCTGCTGGCTGGGATATGGCGAGCGGGCGCGGTTTGGATTGGCGATTAACGATCTTGTGAAAAAGGGCACGATCAAGGCTCCTATTGTGATTGGACGCGATCACCTGGATTGCGGGTCGGTGGCTTCTCCGTTCCGCGAAACCGAGAGCATGAAAGATGGCTCGGACGCTGTGGCTGACTGGCCGCTGCTGAATGCTCTGGTGAATACGGCGGCGGGCGCGTCGTGGGTTTCGATCCACAACGGCGGCGGCGTGGGCATTGGATACTCGCTGCACGCCGGGCAGGTCACGGTGGCCGACGGCACGGATGCGATGGCTACGCGCATTGAGCGCGTGCTGACGACCGATCCGGGGATGGGCGTGATTCGCCACGTGGACGCGGGATATGACGAGGCGAAGGAGTTTGCGGCGAAGGCGGGCGTTCGCATTCCGATGGCGCGCCCATGAACGCGCGACGGAGCAGGAATGCGTAGGTCATCGGCACTCTTGTTGGCCAACATCGGCCAGCTTCTTACGCTGCGCTCGGCGGCTAACGGACCTCGACGCGGCGCTTCGCTTTCCGAACTCGGAATCATTCAAGACGCTGCCGTGCTCTGCCTTGGCGGGAAGATTGTGTCGGTTGGGGCTACGAAAGACGCGCTGCGCGATCCTTGGCTCAAGAAGAATCGCCAGAAGATTATTGAAATCGACTGTCGCGGCCGCGTGGTTTTGCCCGGCTTCGTCGACTCGCATACTCATCCGGTATTCACGCAGCCGCGGCTGGTGGATTTTGAGAAGCGGATATCTGGGGCCAATTATGAAGAGATCGCCGCGGCGGGCGGAGGAATTCGCTCCAGCATTGACGGCGTGCGGCAGGCCAGCAAGAGCGCGCTGACACAGAAGGTTTCCGCGGTGCTGGCGGATTTGGCCGGGCACGGAACCACGACGGTTGAGGCCAAGTCGGGCTACGGTCTCAACCTCGAATCTGAATTGAAGTCGCTCGAAGCCATCCGCGCGGCGGCGCGCGAGTGGCCGGGGACCGTGGTTGCGACTTTCCTTGGAGCGCATGCGGTTCCACCCGAGTATCGCGGACGTTCCCAGGAATATGTTGACCTGGTCTCGAACGAAATGATGGCGGCCGTCGCGAAGCGCAAACTGGCGCAGTTCGTGGATGTGTTCTGCGATCACGGAGCTTTCAGTGCCGAGGAAGCAGCGCAGATCTTCGCGGCTGCGGAAGAACACGGCCTCGCAGTCCGCGCACATTTGGGGCAACTCAGCGAAACGCGGCTCGGGCCGCTGCTTCGCTACCGGCCGGCATCTCTCGACCATATGGATCACGTGAACGACGCCGACCTGCCCACCCTCGCCCAGAGCGACACGGTCGCAACTTTCGTTCCGGGAGCAAATTACTTTCTTGGTTTATCGAGGTATCCGGATGCGCGGCGGTTCATTGACTCCGGTGTAGCGGTTGCGCTGGCCACGGACTACAACCCGGGCTCTTCGCCAACGCTCAGCATGCCGATGGCGATGTCGCTGGCCTGCACGCATATGAAGATGTCGCCGGCGGAGGCGATCGCAGCGGCGACGATCAATGGAGCCTGGGCGCTTCGTGTCGCCGATCGCAAAGGCAGCGTGGAAGCGGGCAAAGACGCCGACCTGGCCGTGTTTGACGCGAGCGACTATCGCGAGATCCCATACTGGTTTGGCGCCAATCGTTGCGTGCTGACGATTGTGAATGGCGTGCCGAGCGGCCATCTCTCTTCGTGAAAAGAGACTGTGCGAAGGAACGCGAGAGAAAACGTGAGCGAGAAAAGGCGCGGCGAAAATCGTCTGCAACCATTTTGAGGGAACGGCACAGGGTTGTTATAATTCGAGAGTTCCGCACGGTCCCAGCGCATCGGCTGTTTTGCTTCGCGGCATCCCGCCCAGTGAGAGCGCAAGTACTACGAGCAAAAGCGGCCCGGCCCAATCGGCCGTCAGTCGATGTGCGGGAAGAGATGTGCAGGAAGTGGCCAGGTAGCTCAGGTGGTAGAGCGCAGCCCTGAAAAGGCTGGCGTCGGCGGTTCAACTCCGTCCCTGGCCACCACATTTT
>Ga0187890_10002143_pt1 | contig 13871 bp, 10 predicted proteins | sample June2016WEW_21_1_FD_133005 | JGI IMG/M metagenome (GOLD analysis project Ga0187890, IMG submission 133005) | Peatland microbial communities from SPRUCE experiment site at the Marcell Experimental Forest, Minnesota, USA - June2016WEW_21_10 | ecosystem: Environmental > Terrestrial > Soil >... | reverse complement strand
CCGTTCGACAGCGGCACGTGGCGCTCCGGGTCGACTGCGTGCAGCGTGACCTCGCGCGGCGTGGTCGCGAGCGCGGCGGCGACCAGGCCGCGATCGAGCCGCACCATTTGGGTCGACTCGTCCACCGACGCGCCGGCCTTCGCATACCGGCCCCGAGCATCCGCCGACAGCACTTTCATTCCCTGCATCTCGAGCATCGAGAGCGCCGCCTCGTGCATGGCGGCGACCTGATCGTCGGAGAAAACCTTCATGGGCGTGAAGGGATTTCTCAGATGGCGATACGGCAGCGTACGGTCGAAGACCGCGTGGCTTGCTTCCGCACTGCCGGGGCGGCGGCGGCCGCGCCGTCCAAGGGTCTCGTCGGGCTGTCTCATGAAGGAGGGACTCTTCTGATCGGGGGAACGGGCTGATCCCAGGCGTACCAGCAATTATAAGGAACCGCGCTGCCCGCCGCGTGTGATGCAGCGCCATTCCGGCCCTTGGGCGATACTTTTTTTCGATATGCCTCCGGGGGAGGCATGCGTTAATGCGATACGACGGGTCTTCCGACGGCCGTGGACCGCACCAGGGCCTCTGCCAGGTAATCCGTTCCGGGTCCCACCTGCGCCCGTTTCTCGATCACTTCGGTGTCGACGTGCGGATCCGCGGCACCTGCGCGGCGCGCGGCCTCGAGTGCGAGCACGCCGGAAACACGATGCGCGTGCTCGAGCGCGGACGCGGATTCGGCGTAGTCGCGGCTGCCCGCGGGATCGTGCACCCGGAACACATTGAATGTCGGCTGATTGACCAGAATTTCCACCGTCTGCGACACCACGCCGGCAACCGCGCCGACGGCATTGCAGACCGACGCGTGCGTAGGGATCGAGAGCGGCGCACCGAGCCTTCGCGCCACCTCGGGATAGTACGCGCCCACCGGTGCGCCGATTGCGATCAGCGGCCGCGCGAGGCCGATGCCCGCCTGCAGCAGAGTCGAGAATCGCCGGCCGGCGCAGGCCGCCTCCAACAGCCGATCACCGAGCACGCCCCAGCCGGCCGCGGACGCTTCGAGTCCCGGATCATTCGCCAACGCGGCGGCGAGCAGCACTCGCGCGGTCTCGCGCACCACGTGCTCATGAGTGCGTTCGCACATCTCGACCGCCGAGACGGCCGCCGTTGCCGCGCGGGTATTGCGCTCCTCGGTCGCCAGAATGCGCGCGCCGCATTCGGCGGCCTCGCGGTTCCATCCTTCCTGACGGCCCAGCACGTGCATGGCATCGCTCGGCGTGAAGGCGGCGATGGTCGCAAGCCCTGCATCAGCCAAGCGCCGCAACGCCTCCAGGCCGGCGCCGCTGCGCACAATGCCCGCGACCTGGCGCGGCTCGGGGCCGAGCGCCTCCCAAACCCGCTTTTCCGTCGACGAGAGGTGCGCCGGGGCATCGCGCTCGGGATTTCGAAAGGCGAATTGAGTGGCGAATTCCGGCAGGTGCGGGAGTTCAGCCAGGGAGCGCAGCTGCTGCAGCGTGTCCGGAAACGCATGCGCCAGCAAGCTCAGGGGCATCGCCTTGCGCGGTCCGACTCGCAACCGCGCCTGCCGGTCGAAGCACACCTCGCTGTCTCCGCCCAGGCCGCTGGTGCGCACGTCGACCGCTTCCACCATGGTGCGCCACCCGCCGACCAGCGCGCCTTCGGCACGGATCGCCGGACGGCCGTTCGAAACCACGGCAATGTCGGTGGTGGTGCCGCCCATGTCGGAGACCACGAAGTCGTCGATGCCGGTGAGGAACCCGGCACCGACGACGCTCGCCGCCGGCCCGGACAAGATGGTTTCGACCGGATATTCGAGCGCCACGTCGGCCCTCATCAGCGATCCGTCGCCCTTGACGATCATCAGCGGCGCATCGATCGATTCCTCGACCAGCACGCGGGACAGAGCCTCGATCAGATGCCGGATCTGCGGTGTGAGGCGCGCATTGAGCACGGCGGTCAGCGCGCGGCGGGGAGCGTCGAGCTTCGAGCTCAATTCGTGCGCACAAGTGACCGGCTTTTTCGACAAACCGCGGATGATCTGGCGCGCGCGCAGCTCGTGCGCGGGATTGCGTACGGAGAAGTTCGCCGCGACGGCGAACGCCTCGACGCGAGTGTCGTGCGCGGCGACGGCGGCTTCGATGGCCGCTTCGTCGAGCGCGTTCCATTCCTCGCCGGTGGCGGAGTGGCCGCCCTGAATCCTGACCACCGCTCCCGTCCCGCGTTTACCGATGCCCGAGCGCTCGGTCATGGCGTCGTCGAACCCGATCAGCAGGGTGCAGACCGGGCTGAATCGATTCTCGACCACGGCGTTGGTCGCGAGCGTCGTCGACACCGAGACCAGGCTGACATCGCCCCGAACCGCATTCGGCGGCAATTCCTCGAGCACGGCGCGGATCGCCTTGCCGATTCCGATCGCCAGATTCCACGGCGTGGTGAGCGCCTTGGCGCTCGCGATGACGCGGCGGCCGCCCGCGAGCAGCACCGCATCGGTGAACGTGCCGCCGGTATCGAGCCCGAGCCAAAGACCCTCGATCGGGCCCGCCGAAATATGTCCGCTCATCGTCTAGACGCTCCGCCCGCGGCACCGGCGCCGCGGCGCGTAACATACCATTGTTAATCGAGCGCTTGGTTCAGGACGAACGCGAGGCGCACGCCGGCTTTGCTCAATTGCTCTGCCGTTATGCCGGTGGCGTCGACCACGTAGCTCTCGGCAAGCTCATGGTGGTGCGCCGTCGTGGGCGCCGGCAACAAGCCGTAAGCATGGGTCTTCGCCACCGAGAAGGTCTCCAATGCCCAATCGACGGGGGTGCCGTGCATCCACCGCCGGCGATCGGCGTCGGTGATTCCCGCAATGAGGCGATCGGCGATGTCCGTCTCACCGGCTCCGAGGCGCGCCACGAATTCGGTGTCCCAGTCGTGGTGCAGATTGTCGGTGCGAATCCCCGGCGCGCTCACGATCTCGCGATTGCCGCCCTGATCGTGGTCGTCCGCGGCGTGCAGCGGTTGATGCAGATCGCCCACGAAGTGCAGCAGGAATTGCAGCGCGAGAAGCCGCTCTCGGGGCTCGGTCCGGGGGTTGCGCAATTCCGCCTGGAATTCCTCGATCTTGTCGACGATGCAGTCGTCCTCGGGACCCCTCGAGGCGGGCAGGCCCTCGGACAGCGGCGGCCGGCCGTAGCACGCACGGTTCAGGTCCACGCTGTCGAGTTCGAGGTCGACGAAATGCCACTTGTGCGTGCCGTAGTAACGGCGTCTCGATCCGTCGCGATCCGAATCGCGGTACTTGTCGGCCCACGTGGCTTCGTGCGCGATATCTCGGGCCGTGAGACCCGAATCGTCGGTCGCGAGCAGCGCCTGAACCCGGGCGTGGACGGTCGGCGTGAGGTAATGCTCGGCGATCAGGCCGACGATCTCATGGCCCTCGTCGCCCCACGCGCCCGCGGGGCTGCCGATCGAGAGGCAGGCCGCGAGCCACAAGGGCATTGTCCAAAGGCGCATCGCCGTCAATCCGGAAGCTGCGCCCCTCGCGTCTCGTACCCGAACGGCAGCACCGCGAGTCCGAAGAGAAATGCGAGGGCGGTTGCGGCGACGGGAACTCCGATGCTCCCGTAGCTGTGCACGCCGGCGCCGATCAGGAAGTTGACCCCGGCGCCGATGAAGCGGCCGAACGAGGTGACGAAGGCGAACGCCGTCGCGCGCACCGCCGTCGAATACTGTTCCGGCAGCCAGAGACTGTACATCGCGAAATTGCCGCCGAAGAATCCCAGCAGAAAAAGGCTCCCGATGAACAGCGCAAGGGCGTCGTCTCCCGCATAGAACGCCCATCCGAAAGAGAGCCAGATGCAAATTGCCATGCCGGCGAAAAACACCGCGAGGGTCGCGCGTCTGCCGAACCGCTCCGCCAGGATCGGCACCGCGAGGCAGCCGAGACAGGTGCCGATCGACAAGAGGGCGGTGCCGAAGGAAGCCAGCCGCACCGCCTCCGGCGCACTGTGCCCCGCGTGCTTGGCGAGCGTGACGATGGCCGACGGCTCGTATACTGCGCCGGCCCAGAGCCCGATGATGGAGATCGTCACCAAGGCGGCGTTGACGAGCGTACGGCGACGGTAGCTCGGCCGAAAAATCTCCTTGAGGGGCGCGTGCGGCGCGCCGCCTCCCGCGGCCTTGGTCCACCGATCCGGCTCGCGCAGCTTCGACAGCATGTAGAACGACAGCAATACCGGAGCCCCTCCGCACAGGAACATGACTCGCCATCCGTAGCTCGCGCCGACGGTAAAGTTGAGCGCGGCGGCGATGAAGAAGCCCGCGTAGTACCCGGTTTGCAAATAGCCCGCGCCCATCTTGCGGCGAGACTCGGGCCACATCTCGGCGACATAGGTGCCCGCGAGCGCCCACTCCCCGCCGATTCCCACCCCCGCGAGAAAGCGAAACACCCCCAGTTGCCAGACATTTTGCGAGAACGCGGCGGCCCCGGTAAAAACCGCATAACACGCGACCGAAGCAGCCAATGTCCGAGTCCTTCCCCAGCGGTCGGCCAGCGGACCCCACACCAAGGAGGAGCCCCATCCCGCCAGAAACACGGCGAACAGCACGGAGCCCGCGAACACCACGTGACCCGGCGATCCGTCCATGCCGGATTTGGGGAGCAGCTCCGTCAGCGCCGGCGCCAACACCAACGCGAAGATGAAGGAGTCCATGCCATCGAGCGTCCAGCCGAGCCACGCGGCCCAAAATCCGCGCACCTGCGCCGGCGTCAGCGCCTCACGATCGGGTTGCATGCGTCCAACTCCCCCTTCGATATCCCTGCACTTTAGCGCAGAATCAGGCCGCCGGACCGCATCCGCGCGAATGAGGGACAGTCATTCGGCAACGCCGTGATATCCGTAAGCGAAACGGTAGTAGTAGCGGCGGATGATGTCGTCTCCGCGGGTCAACACCCCTTCTTGGATGGGACCCAGCCTGTCGACCGCCGATGCGACCCGATCCGGTGTGAGCTCTGCGCGGCTCCAGGCAACCAGCAACAGGTCCCTGCCGGCTTCATCGGCCGGCGGAAACCAGCGCTCGTACATCAGGCCAACCTGTCCGAACAGATGCCCGCTGGAGGTCCGCGCGACTCCGCTCGCCTGGTCCGGCGCGTAGAATGCGAGCTCGCTCGCGATCGCATACCGGTCCATGCCAACGACGAGCGGCGCCCGGCCGGTCTCCGTGGCGGCGCTCTGCGCTATTCGATCGATCTGGCCGCCGAGTTCACGCCAGCCGATGGGAACGAGTTCCGCATGCCTGCCGTACCCCACCCCCGGCACGCCCCAGGTCAAATCGTAGAGGCCCGCGCCGTAGATCAAGAGCAGCACCAGCAGCGTCGGACCCCAGGTACGCCGCAGGAACGAGCGAAAGCCGGCGGCAACGCCGCGCACGGACTCGACGATGCCGCAGGCGAGCAGCGGCACCACCGCGACCCACGGCGCCCCGGTCCAATCCAATTTCACCTCGTGCCGGAAACTGAAGACCACGAACACTGTCAGGGGCGTGAGCGTCGCCACCTGCAAGAAGCGCCAGGCACGGCGCGGACCTTCCTCGCCGGGCGCCGACTCGGGCTCGGACGGCCCGCGCGTGAGCGCCAGCGCGGCAGCCGCGAACCCCGTCGGGGTCAACAGGACGAGGGCGGATGCGACGAGCTTATGCAGAGCGAATTGCGGCCGGTCCGCCAGCCGATGCGAAGTCTGGAAAAGAAACGAAGCCCACTCGTTGCGGGCATTCCACACGATCACCGGCGAGAACACGGCCAGCGCCAGTAAGGCGGCCCCATAGGGCTCGGGGCGGCGCAGCCACTGTCTCGCCTTGGGGTCGATGAGCGCGAAAATTAGCGCGGAAATGGCCACCAGCGCGATGGTGTACTTGGACAAAAGTCCGATTCCCAAGCACAGACCCGCGCCCCACCAGGCCGCGCGCCGTCCCGCCACGAGCGCGCGCTCCAAGTAAAACAACGACGCTGCCCATGCCGCCGTCAACGGCGCATCCGGTGTCATCAGCATGCCGGCGAGAAAGAAAAACGGCAGCGTCTGAACGAGCACCACGGCCACCAGAGCGCTCGGCCGGCCGAAGAGATTGCGCGTCAACCGGTAGGTGAAAAACGTGGCGATCGCCCCCGAGCACAGCGCCCCGATGCGCACGCCGAATTCACCGTTGCCGAAAACCTGAGTTCCCGCGCGGATCAGCCACGCCACCATGGGCGGATGATCGAGATAGCCGATGTCCAAATGCCGGGCGTAGTTCCAGTAATAGGTCTCCTCCGGCAGCAGTTCGACGCGGCCGCTATAGACCAACCGCAGGGCGGCGGCCACGATCACCAGGCCGATCGCTCCCGTCTGCCAGCCCGCGCCGCTGCCCAGGCGCCAGTCATAGGACGCGCAGTAAGCGTAGCCCGGAACAACCATCAGCCGGGTGACCACGGCGGCGATCACGATGGCAGCTTGACCTGGCAGCTCCCAGCTCCCCGTCAACCATGTCAACGCCCCGCTGCGCACGAAGAAGACGAGCATCGTGACCGCGGCCACCTGCAGAACGAGGCTGACGGTTCGGCCGCGAGCCCTCGTCTCCGGGCGGGATCGCAGCCAGGGCAGATACGCGCACACGATAGCCGCTCCGAAGGAGAGGGTCTGGGCATGCTCGGGCGATTGGGCGAAGACCCCGACGGCGAGCAAATACACGGCAATGTCGATGCCCGGGCCGACGAGAAGGCCGAGATAGGAGCGCATAAGGGCGCCAACGGTATCCTAAAATCGGCCGGCGCGGGATGCCCCCGCAAACCTCATCACGTCATTTCGCCGGATCGGCCGATGAGGCGACTCGCGGCGCGCCCTCCCAGCCGCCGCCGAGCGCCTTGTAGAGCTTCACGAGGTCGGTGCTCTCCGTCGCCTGCGCCTCCACCAATTGCTGGCGCGCCTGCGCCGCCTGCAGCTGCACGGTGAGCACCGTGATGTAGGAAATGACGCCGTGGCGGTACGCGTCCAATTGAACCTCGACCGCCCGTTGATCCGCGCCGACGGTGTCCTGGAGCGAGGCGACGCGCGCCGCATCTTGGGTCAGATTGCTCAGGCCGTCCTCCACTTCCTGCAGCGCTCCGAGCACGGTCTGACGATAGCTGAGCGCCGCCTCCGCCGCTTGCGCGCGCGATAGCCGCACGCTCGCGACCAGCGCACCCCCTTGGAAGATGGGCACCGACACGCTCGGGCCGAAGGTGTAGAAATGGCTCTGCCAATTGAACAGATAGCGGGTGCCGAGGTTGCGCAATCCGTACGTTCCGGCAAGCGATATGTCGGGAAACAGCGATGCGACGGATACGCCGATCTCGGCGGTGGCTGCATGCAGAGCGGTTTCGGCGTTGCGGATGTCCGGCCGGCGGCGCGCGAGCGTCGCGGGCACACCGACCGGGACGTTCGCGGGTATGGGCGGCAGCGCTCCGGTCGCTCCGAACTCCGTGTCCAAGGCCTCGGGAGTTTGGCCCGTGAGCACCGCCAGCGCGTGCCTGGAACTCGCGATCATTTGCTCGTAGGACGGGAGCTGGGATTCGAGACTGGTGAGCTCGGCGCGCGCGGAATCGACGTCCGGCTCGCCGGCGAGGCCGTGCTCATGCCGGTTCTGGGTCAATTCGGCGATGTCGCGCTGCGCGGCAATGAGCTCGAGCGTGACCTGTCTCGACACCTGGGCCGCCCGCAGTTGAAGATAGGTATGCGCGACCTCCGCCTCGAGCGATATCAGCAGATCGTTCCGCGACTCGACCGCACCGGCGCTTTGAGCATTCGCCGCCTCGACCTGGCGACGCACCTTGCCGAATAGATCGATTTCCCAGGAGGCGTCGAACCCGAGCTGATATAGATTGACGGGTTGCTCGAGCGATCCGATCAGCGCCTGCGCCGTTGGCGACGCCGTCGGGCCGGAATTGCCGATCCCCTCACTCTTCAATATCCCGGCCAGCCCGAACTGCTCGCGGCTATACGAGGCCGAGGCGTTCAAGCCCGGCAGACCTTGCGCACGAGCCGACTGCACCTGGATGCGCGCCTCGACGATCCTCAAGTACGCCGCCTTGAGATTGAGATTGCCCGCCGTTGCTTGATCGATCAGCTTGTCGAGCTCGGCGTCGTGGAACTCGCGCCACCAGAAGGAGGCGGGCTCTTGGTCGCTCGAGAGCTGCGGTGAGCCGCGGGTGGCCGGCGCCGTCCCCGAATATTGCTCGGGCACCGGCTCGTGCGGCGGTTGATAATTCGGCCCCACCTTGCAGGCCTGGACCATCAAGGCGGCCAGCCCCGCGGCGGCGATGGTGCGAGCCGCGCGCATCAGTGGGCCGCCCCAGGGCCGCCGGCCTTTTTCACCGGCGAGAAGAAGAACGTGAACGGAACGAAGGCGAACGCGACCAGAGCGCAATAGAGAAATACGTCCTTGTACGCCAGCAATCCAGCTTGTGCGATCAGCGTCTGATAGGTCTGCCCGAGCGCACTCTGCGCCGACGCGGCGGCCGAGGACCCGAGGTTCTGGATCGCCCGGGTGAATTGTGCCACGGTGGCGCGGAAATTCGGATTGGCGTTCGTCATGTGGTACGACAGGTAAGCCATGTGAACCTGGGTCCGTGACGTGATGGCCGCCGTAGACACCGAAATGCCCACCGAGCCCGCGACGTTGCGAAACATCGTGAACAGCGCGGTCGCGTCTCCCTGTAGCCGCCGCGGCACGGTCTGGTAGGTAAGCACGCTCAACGGTACGAACAAGAAGCCGATTCCCAAGGATTGAGCGGCGCGTATCGCCACGAGGTGTCTGAAATCGATGTCCGGGGCGATGCTGCGCGAGTAGAGCAGGGAACACCCGAGCACCATGAAACCGGCAGTCACGACGAAGCGGGTCTGCACGTGCGGCATGACCACCGACAGCACCGGAATGAGAAAGATCACGCAGAGCGCGCCCGGGCTCATCACCAGACCCGCCAGCAACGCGGTGTAGCCCAGGTGCTGCTGCGCAAGCTGCGGGATGATCACGGCGCTGCCGTACAGAAGGGTCGCGAAGCACGCGATCGCGAGCGATCCCAGCATGAAGTTTCGATCCTCGAACACTCTCAAATCCACGACGGGTTTGCGGGTATAGAGAAGCCACGCGATGGCGGTCGACACCCCCACCGCCGCCAGGATGGCGAAGGTTCGGATGGTGCTCGACGAGAACCAATCATCGTCCTCTCCCCTATCCAGCATGATCTGAAAGCACGCGAACGTGATGGCGATGAGCCCGATGCCGATGAAATCAATCGACACCTTGGATTTGGCCTTGGCCCACGGCGGATCTTCGACAAGGGCGATGACCGCGAAGGTGGTGAGCACGCCGATGGGAACATTGATGAAGAACACCCAGCGCCAGCTGAAGTTATCCGTGATCCAGCCGCCCAGGGTCGGCCCCAGAATCGGGGCCACCACCGTGGCGATCGCGGTCAGGGAGAAAGCTCGGCCCCGCTGCGACGCCGGAAACGTATCCAGGATGATGGATTGTTGATTCGGCTGAAGGCCGCCCCCGAAAAATCCCTGCAGTACCCGAAAGATGACCAGCTCGCTGAGATTGGTGGCGATACCGCAGAGAAACGAGCACACGGTGAAGGCGGCGATGCAGATCACGAAATAGCGCTTGCGTCCGATGAGGCGGCCGAAAAACGCCGAGATCGGAAGCACGATGCTGTTCGCGACCAGGTACGAGGTGAGCGCCCAGGTCGCCTCGTCATAGCTCGCGGACAGGGTCCCGGCGATGTGCGGCAGGGAGACGTTGACGATGGTGGTGTCGAGCACTTCCATGAATGCCGCCAGCGTCACCGTTACGGCGATCAGCCAGGGATTCGAGGATGGCCGCCAGTCGGAATCGCTCACGGAAAGTACACCACGGGCGACACCGACAGACCGAGCGGCAACGGCCGATCCGGATCCAGACCGCGGTCGATGACGATTTTCACGGGAACTCGCTGCACGATCTTGACGAAGTTCCCGGTGGCATTTTCGGCGGGGAACGCAGAGAACCGCGAGCCGCTCCCGTATTGAATGCTCTGCACATGGCCCGACAGCTTGTAGCCGGAGTAGGCGTCGATCTCGAGATCCACACGGTCGCCCGGCCGCATCCGCCCTATTTGCGATTCCTTGAAATTCGCCGTCACCCACACGTCCGGAGTCACGATCAGGAACATCGTGGCGCCCGCCGTCAGGTAATCGCCGAGCTGCACGCTGCGCTGCGTGACGAAGCCGTCCGAAGGTGCGCGGATCTCCGTATAGCCCAGGTTGAGATTGGCCTGGGCGAGTTGAGCGTCGGCCTGCTTCACCTGCGCCTCGCGCTCCGCCACGGTCGCGGCGGCCTGACGAATCTGCTCCGGCACCAGGTTTGCAACCTCCACCTGAGCCTTCGCGCTCTTTAGATTCGCGACCGAGCTCAGCTGCTGGCTGGTGGAGGCGTCGATGGTCTCCTGGGTGGTCGCGCGCTTGTCGACTTCGTGCTGGCGCGCGTACTGCCGTTGGGCTTGCTCGAGCACCGCGGCGGCCGCCTGCTGCTGCGCCTGGGCGCTCACGAGCTGCGCGGGGTATTGGACGCGGGCGATGCGCAACGCCTCCTGGGCCGACAGTAGCTGCGCCTTCGCGAGGTCCAGCGCCGCCTCCGCCTGCGATTGCGCGGTCAGATAATCTCGAGGATCTATGCGAACCAGAAGCTCGCCCTTCTTGACGTGCACGTTGTCGTCGATGTCGAGCTGGACCACGTAGCCGGACACCTTGGGGACCATGGTGACGACGTTGCCGTCGGTATAAGCGTCGTCGGTCGTCACCTGGTTGCGCCTCGCGAACCAGAACAGGAATCCTACGATCGCCAGCACCACGACGACCACGGCAACGATGATCAGCGGTTTTTTGCTGCGGGGTTTGCCGGATTTCTCATCGTCCTTGTCGCCCCCGTCATGGTCCTCCTTGCCCTTGGCCTCACTCGATCCCTCATCCTCAGACGGCATAACGAGTCCTCGACACTGTGGCTACGGCCCGCGATCGTGCAACGGCGTCGGGCACCGGATGCCGGCGGGCGGGGTTCTTCTACATCAGGAAAAAAGCCAGGGGTTCTTGCTGTTGAAAATGCGTTGTATACCTTTTGAGGATTGAGCGGCTGTCGTCGAATGGACTACTCGGCTGCCGGATTGCGCCTACATGCGGCGTGCCGCCCATCAATGAAAAGGCACGAAGCCATAGGACTTGAATATCTGGGCGGCCGCCGGGCTTGCGATGAAAGCGATGAATTGGGCGGCCGGAGGTTGCGCGACACGGGTGAGCGCCACGGGATAGACGATCGGGGGGTGCGTGTCGGCGGGGAACACATCGACCACCCGGACTCTCTTGTCGATCAGCGCGTCCGTCTCATAAACGATGCCCAACGGCGCCTCACCGCGATCGACGAACGTCAGCGCCGACCGAACGCTATCGGCGCGCACGATTCGATCCTCGATCTGCTTCCAGACACCGAGTTTGGTCAACGCGGCTTGGGCGTAGCGGCCGACCGGCACCGCGGCGGGATCCCCGGTCGCCAACCGCCCGTTTCCCAACGCGGCCGCCAGGGCAAAATTCGGTTCGATCTTCAGCTTCACCGTGCTGTCGGCCGGCGCGATCAGCGCCAGCCGATTGCCGGCTACGTCATGGCGAGTCGACTCTTGGATCAGGTGGCGGACCTGTAGATAGTCCATCCAATCGGAATCCGCGGACATGAAGATATCCGCGGGCGCGCCGTTCTCGATCTGGCGGGCGAGCGTGGAACTCGCGGCGAATGAGAACTTGACCGCGATGGAGGTCTCCTTGGTGAAGGCATCGCCGAGATCTTGCAGCACATTCGTCAACGACGCGGCGCCGAATACGGTGAGGGTGGCTTTTTCGGGCTCCGCCGGATAGGCGCAGGGCGCGAGCGTCAGCGCACAAATGGCGACCCAAATCCCGATCCATCTAGTCATGCGTGCATCCCGGACCGATTTATTCGATTGTATATAGCGAGAAGACCACGGCGCTACCTCGCAGACCCCGGGAGAGAGGGTAGGAGCCCGCCGACGGCAATTGCGGCCGGCAACGGATGGCGCGCCGCGGCCGGCCGTCCGGCGCTTGCGGCACAAACCCGTCGGGTGGCCCGCGCGCGCTCGCCCGCCGCGAAACGTCGGCCGGCTCCCACGCACGCTGCCGCTCGAACGGGATCATCGCAGCGCCGTTCGCCGACAGGCAATTTTCCGGATCCGCGTAGCGTTGGCGTCGTGGGCTAACTTCACTCATCAACCGATGGAGCAATAGATGCAAACCAACTACGTTTCACGCGATACCTACGGCATGTACAAGGGCTACAGCACCGCCGGCGGGCCCGGTCCGGCGCTCATGGGGGCGGATACCTTGCTCGGCAACGACGTGTACAACGGCGCGGACGAGAACCTCGGTACCATCAAGGAATTCATGATCGACATGCAAGGCGGCCGGGTCGTCTACGCGGTGTTGTCGTTCGGCGGCTTTCTCGGAATGGGCGATCGGTTGTTCGCTGTTCCTTGGCAAGCGCTGAAGCTCGATACGGCGAACAAGCGGTTCCTGCTCAACGTCAGCAAGGACAAACTCAAGAACGCCCCCGGCTTCGACAAGGACCATTGGCCGAGCATGGCGGACACGACCTGGGCGACGGACGTGCACTCGTTCTACGGCGTCTCGCGATCCTACGATTCGCCGGCCGACCGGCCGATGTAGCCTTCGGCAGCTCGTGCGGGGAACGCGGCTCTTTCGGGGCCGCTGCGGCGGTCAGTCAACGGTCACTGCGGACGTTGGCTGCCCGCTCCCGTCATCAAGGCGGCTCGCACCGCCTCGGCGATCGCCTCGCGGCTGCCGGCCGCCCGCAAATCGTAGGTGACTTCGAGCTGCGCCCCCTTGCCGCTCCAGCCCCGGTTGCATATGTTGGACGGATGCCGGCCGGGATATCGCGCACTCGGCCATTCCACCTTGAATCCCGCCGACCGCAACTCCTGCGCGAGCAGCCCGCTCAACTCCTCGTCGAGCCCCCCCACGTGGATGCACGACTCGCCGAGACATCCGTGAACGCTCAACACGGACCTGCTGCGCGAGGCGAGCTCGAGACAACGCGGATGATCGAACCGGTGGCTCGTGATATGCAGAGCCCGATTCTCGCCGTACGGCTTCAGTCCTTCGAAGCTGAACAAATGGAAGTCTTCCCCCGCGATCGATTCGGCAATCTGCGAGGTGCCCGCCTCGATCAGCCCCCCGTGCGGCGCGACGATGAGAATCGATGCATCCGCCCGCTCGCGCACTTCGATTCGATAGTCCTTGCCCGCGATCTCGTGGCGCGCGAGCTCGGCGAAGGAGCCATACTTGCCTCGGTCGGGAGCGCTCGGATCCGTCATGGAGCAAGACCCCGGCAATGCGCCCGGTGCTACAGCCCCAACCTGTCCAGGGTTCGATACGCCCACACCGACGGCGCCAGAAACCAGGGCTTGCCGCGGTAGTAAGGGCGGGCGGGAAACGTCAGTCCGTCGAGAGCGGTGCGGCCTCGTGCCAGACCCGCCATTTGTTGTCCGATCTTCATTCCGAAGTAAGGTGCAAGCGGCACGCCCTGCCCACAGTAGCCCATGCAGTAGTGGATTCCCTCCCGCTCGCCCAAATGCGGCATGGTGTCGAAGGTGTAGGCGACCCAACCCACCCAGGTGTGGTCGATTCGCGTCGAGCTCAGCTGCGGAAATATCCGCGTCATCATGGACTTCAGGCGCGCGACGCACGCGAGAGGATCCTGCTCGGACAGTGCGGCGCGGCCGCCGAATACCACGCGCTCGCCGTCGGCGG
>Ga0187890_10002140_pt1 | contig 13882 bp, 10 predicted proteins | sample June2016WEW_21_1_FD_133005 | JGI IMG/M metagenome (GOLD analysis project Ga0187890, IMG submission 133005) | Peatland microbial communities from SPRUCE experiment site at the Marcell Experimental Forest, Minnesota, USA - June2016WEW_21_10 | ecosystem: Environmental > Terrestrial > Soil >... | reverse complement strand
GGCGGAGATCAGTAAGTGATGACCGACAACCCCCTCTCCTGTTTGCTGGAGATGCTTCGATGACGGGCCGATCGGGCGGCACGCGCGATCTTCGCCGCGACATTGTCTTTGCCTTCGCCCTTGCTCTGGCTTGCTACGTGGCTTGGCTGATTCGCGATGTGCTGGTGATGCTCTATGTCAGCGCACTGTTCGCGGTCGTGCTCTCGCCGATGGTGCAGTTTACCTCTCAACTCCACTTCGGCCGCTGGCAACCGTCCAAGAGCGCGGCTGTTTTTATTCTCCTGTTCGTTGGAGCCGCAGGGCTTGCCATCTTCGGCTTCCTTGCTCTGCCGCCGGTCGTCCGCGACCTGCAAGGCTTCACCGAGGAGATGCCGGCGCGCTTCCCGGCACTGCTGGATAAGCTCAAGAGTCTTCCCCTGGCCAATCACCTGGACACGGATGATCTCAGCTCCCGGCTACAGGGTTTCGTGAGCCAGTCAGCCACCTATCTGCTGCTCTCGATCAGCCACTGGGCGGGTGCGCTCTTCGATATCATCATGGGTTTTGTCCTGACTATCTATTTCATTCTGGAAGGCGACCATGCCTATCGCTGGTTTCTCTCCTTCTTTCCGATGGAGAACCGGGAGCGGTTAGACCAGACGCTGCAACGGGCAGAGATCCGCATGGGTAAATGGTTGATCGGTCAAGGCAGCCTGATGCTCATCCTGGGAGTGCTCAGCACTATCGTCTATCTTTCACTTCACGTTCGGTATGCGTATGCGCTCGGCGTGCTGACGGGCTTACTCAACATCATTCCAGTACTGGGGGCTGCCATTTGCATCGCACTGGCTCTCCTGGTGGCAGCCATTGATTCGTGGGGCCGGGTGCTCGGGATCGCAATTTTCTACATGATCTATCTACAGGTTGAAAACTCCTACCTCACACCCCGGATTATGAAGAACACGGTCGACCTGCCAGGTCTTGCGATCCTTGTTTCCCTGCTTATTGGATCGGCAATTGAGGGTGTTCTCGGGGCCATGGTCTCGGTCCCGACGGCAGTGCTGGTCGCTGTGCTTCTCGATGAGTATCTCGTCCACAAGGATGCGCCAGAAGCACTCTGATTTCCGTCCACTCCTGAGTGTAGGAATATGGGAATATTTTCGGGCAGAAGAGGCCTAAAATGCAGCGAAATTGGCTAAAATCCGCGCATAAACGCCCAAAAAATGGCTGTTTTTGAGGGCTTTGAAGCGCCTTGCCCCCCGGATCTGCGATCTGGACTCCAGATCACCCATCTAGAACTGTGGTACCAGAAAGATACTACAGTTTTAGATGGTTCCTCGCGAATGAGAATGACCAATGCCCGGGCCTGAAGGCCGCACCTCATTGGCCCAATTCCAGGGGGTTAAAACCCCCTGCTCCCTCCACAAAAGCAATCTGCAACTGTAGTAAAGAGCGCGCCTACCTAACGGCTTGCTCCGGTGGGAGGACAACACACGTTGTGGGTTATCAGGGGAATCGCACGAACTGTATCTTGATGACAATCTCGCCGTTTGCGCCGCCCCTCCGGGGCTGAGAAGCTTCTTTTGACCCGCTTCCCCACGCTAAAGCGCGGGGCTAACGGCCATTGCGCCTCCGGCGCGTTAGAAATTGGCACCAGGCCGGTCATCAAGACGGATTCATGCGATTGCCCCGTGTGGGTTATCGCTGAGAGGGCAACTGCGCGGATTTGGCGGCTTGAATCCCGGCATCCACCGCTGCTTTCATCGCGCCGCAATCAGAAAAGAAGCGGACCAAGTTTCCGGTCAGCGGCTCACGGGACTCAAACTTGCGAACAGATGCTCCGTCCGGCTGCGCTGCCTGGGCAAGATGCACGTCACCTGTCCCTTGCGCGTCGAGGATAAGGGCCGTGAGCTTGCGCGCCACATCGAGCGGGAAGCTTTCGGTCACGAAGACCAGCTTTCCACGCGTGGTGATGACGACCGGGCCTTCGTTGGTGGAGTAGACCTGCTCTCCGGGCGGCAGAGCCTGGTCTGGGGTTGCAGAATCCCGTGAGGAGACCGCAAGGAATGGGGAATTAGAGATTCCCGAAGAGCCAAAGGTCTTTTGAATTTTTCCGTTTCCCGAGTCCGATTCCAGCTTGACGCCGGAGTATTTGCGGCCTAGCTCGTCAGCGTAAAGCTGTACAAAGGCTCGCGCCGACGCCTCGTTCTTCCAGACGGAGAGATAAAACAAAGCGATGGAGTTCGTGTTCGCTTGTTCGGCTGGCGTTCTGGCGCTGAGCCTCTGGCCCGCCCAATAAAGGCCGCCGTCCCAGGCCGGGGTCAGGTTAGCGGCTGCCTCATCGCCTCCAAAGATCTCAGCGAGAATGTGCAAGTCGAGTTGGCCCATCTGGCCGATGTCATAGGGCTTGTAGAGCTTGTCGGTCAAGGGGTGAATGTTCGGAAGCAAGGGAATGGACGGCACATGCCTGCTCTCGTATTCACGCGGATTGATGATCTCCCAACTCGAAGTCGGCGGCCGGTCCATGGTCCCCGCGAAGGCTGCCTTCTGACCCTGGTCCATCCACACGTCCTGCTCGAAGCTGAGCCCCTCGCGATAAGGGAAAAGCAGAGACTCGGAGAGCAGCAGCGGAGCGCGCGCCAGCACAGGTGAATCCTGAGCGCCCGACATCTGCTGCTTCAGCGTATCCATCACCTCAGGATCTTTCACCAGGCTCTTGCCCATCGGCTTGAGAACGTAATCCATCATGACGGCAGTTGCCTGGCCCTCGACGACGGCTTCGCGCGCCGTGTCCATCTCGTCCTTGGCGAGGTGATCGGTGTCGGCCTGCGAGTTGAGCGAAATATCCTCGGGGGTCTGGTCGTTCCACTTCTCGAGGTCGGAGTGCTGATCTTGCAGCGCGTGGGTCAATTCATGGGCCAGCACCGGCTTCTGCTCTTCAATATCGACCCAATCGAGCATGAAGACGGTTTTGCTTTTGAAATCGTAATAAGCTTCAATCTGTTCTTTGAGCAGCGAGAGGAGAAAGGGTCCGAGGTTGAAGTCCCGATCGAGCAGGCCAAACTTTTTGAGCACGATCTCGCCACGCTGCATGCGCTTGGCGCTTTCGTCTTCTTGCAACTTCTCTGTGAGATAGCTCTCGACGGCTGCGCGGGTGGTGATCTGACGTTTCACCTCGCTCTTGATGGGCAGCCCGGTCTCATCGGAAGAAAACTTGATCAATTGATCGACCAAAGCGAAGAGCTGGCGGCCCTGCTCGGGAGTGATTTTTGAAGGCGGGGCCGTGGGGGACGTCGCGGCGGGCGCGTGTTGGGCGGCAGCCATTGCAGCCGCAAAACAAAACACCGCTCCCGGGATCCATCTGCGCAAAAATCTGCCCGGCCTCTTGTAGCGCTCGCCCATTGATTCTCCCTATGCTGCTAGTAGGCTATCCCTATCCTCTTACAAGGCTATAATTAGGATGCAGCCGAGGGCGCTCTCCCCGCTCAAAAAAAATCAGCGCCCCACTGTCGAAAATACTCCCTATGACGGAAAACGCCATCTCCCAGGACACGTCGGCTGCCCATCGCACAGGCGACCAAACGCCGGTGGCCGTCCAGCCGACTCCGCTTGCCAGGCTGCTGACTTCCACTGCCGCCAAGCCCGAGCTGATCGCATCCTACGGCGCGCGCACCCCTCTAAAGTTGGACGCACCAGGGACGGAAACGGCGGCGCTCGTCTCGCGAGCCGCGGTGCACGATCTAGGCTGGCTGCGGCGTGTCGCGGTGCGCGGAGAAGACCGCTTCCGCTGGCTCAGCGGCATGGTCACCAATGCAGTCAACGATCTGGGAGAGAACGCCGGCGCATGGAACCTGGTGCTCAACGCGCAGGGGCGTATTCAGGGCGACCTCAACGTTTGGCGAGAGGGCGAGACGCTCGAATTGGAAGTTGCAGCCAACCAGTATGACCGTCTGCTGGCCCACTTTGAGCGCTTCATCATCATGGACGATGTGGAACTGGTGCCTCTGAGCCTGGACTCGAATGGAGAACTAACAGGGGAGACAGCGCTGGGAGTCACAGGCCCGAGGGCCGCTGAGATTCTCGTTGGCCTGGGTCTGATGAAGCTCGACGAACCTCTGACCTCTACGCGCGCTCAGTGGAATGGCGCTGAGATTCGCGTTGTGCGGGCCTACGGTGTGCTCGTGCCGCATTATGAACTGTGGGTGCAGGCTGCACAAATTCCCTCGCTATGGCGGAGTTTGGTGGAAGCCGGCGCCACTCCGGTTGGAGGGGCAGCGGTTGAGGCTATGCGGATCGCCGAGGGAATTCCGGTCTATGGCATCGACATCGCCGAGCGCGATCTGCCGCAGGAGACCTCGCAGATGCGCGCGCTCAGCTTCAGCAAGGGTTGCTATCTGGGCCAGGAGATTGTGGAGCGCATCCGCTCCCGAGGCAACGTGCATCGCCACCTGCGGCCGTTAGAAATCTTTGGGCCGATCCCTGCGGCCGGCGTCGAGCTGACCCTGGGAAACGGCGCGGTCGCCGGTCAGATTACCAGCGCGGCAGAGTTGCCATTGGCGACGGGAACCCGCATCTTTGCTCTGGGCATGATTCGCGCGGACGCGGAAATTTCAACCCAGTCGTTCACCTACGCGGCCGGTGAGGTCACAGCAACAGCCTGCATTCTGGCCAGACCGCCGGAACTGAATCGGGCTAACTGAAGCAGGGCCATCAAGCTGTCATAATGGATTGGAAACGGAAAAACCATGAGCGAAACACCGAAGTTTACCGTGATTGACCGCCGTAAGATCAAGGCGGAAGAAGAGCAGGAGAGCCAGCAGCACTCCGGGACAAGCGCGGAACCCGCGGCAGCGCAGGCGGAATCGAGTGGCGGACCGCGGTTGGTCGTCAACGAATCCAAGCCTGAGACCAAACCCGAGGCAGCGGCGGCCCCAGCGGCAGCTTCAGGCGTGGCGGAGGAATTGCCTCCCCCGCCGACAGCCCAGGAGAGCCGCGAACAAAAGATGGCCTACGACGCCTCGGCGCAGCGCCTTGAAGACCTGGTGCGGGCGCAGAATCCCGCCATGGGCGCACAGCCGCCGGTCACTTTTGAAAACCTGGTGCAGCAGTTCTATGTCTCCGCCATGATCCAGATGGGCGCCGGAGCTCAGGAGGGACAGCGGCCGCGGGTGGACATTCTCGGTGCGCGGACCACGATTGATCTGCTGGGCGTGCTGGCAGAGAAGACTCGCGGGAACCTGACAACGGCGGAAGACAATACGCTGCAGACGGTGCTCTTTGAAGTGCGAATGGCCTTTCTCGAACTGACCAACATGATCAGCCTGCAAGCCATGCAGCCGCCGCAACCTCCTCCGCCTGGCAAACACTGAAACAGTGGACGGTCTGCTCACATTCCTGGGAACTGGAACCTCGATGGGCGTTCCGACGCTCGGATGCGATTGCGCGGTCTGCACCTCGACCGATCCGCATGACCGGCGCCTGCGACCCTCGATCCTGCTGCGGTGGCGTGAACCCGGTCATGCGCAAGAACGTGTCGTGGTCATCGACACCGGACCGGACTTTCGCGAACAGGCCTTGCGTAACGGTCTCAAGAGGGTAGACGCTGTGTTTTACACCCATCCTCACGCCGACCACATCATGGGCATGGACGATCTGCGCCCGCTGAGCTTTACCGTCTTCCGCGAAGGGGGCCCCATCCCGCTCTACGCCAGCCCGGATGCGGCGAAGGTGCTGGAGCGCATCTACGATTACACTCTTTCGCCCGGCTCAACTTACACCATGCGCGCACGGGTGCAACTGAAGCCGCTGGCTGAGCGGACGTTGGTTTATGGTGTCGAATTCCTGCGCGTTCCGCTGCTGCATGGCGAGATGGAGATTGCGGGCTTTCGTTTTGGCAGGGCGGCTTATCTGACCGACGTGAGCGTGATTCCCGAATCGAGCTTTGCTCTGCTTGAAGGGCTGGATCTTCTGGTCGTCTCGGCGTTGCGCCACGCGCCCCACCCGAACCACGCCACCGTCGAGCAGGCCGTGGCCTGGGCCCGCCGCATTGGCGCGCGACAGACCTGGCTCACGCACATTGCCCACGAACTGGGACACGAAGTGACCAATCGAGCATTACCGGAAAACATCCGCCTCTCTTACGACGGCCTCAGTCTGCCGGTGAATCTGGATCGCTCGAACAACCCCCAGGAGTCAAGGCTGAGATGAACCTGACGCAAGCTCCAGGGAGGAACCGGACGCCAACCTTTCGCCTTCTTCGTTGCGAAGGGGCGGAATACTTTGACTGCCCAACTGCCCAGTTCATGAGGAGTAAGTGATCCCATGAACAACGACCCAGTCCGCAAGATTTTTATCTTCCGCTCGCTGGCGGAGATTCCCGGCAACTTCGGACCCACTGTCGCCGCCATCGGCAACTTCGACGGAGTTCATCTGGGCCACCGGGAGATTCTTTCTGGTGTAGTAGCCGAGGCGCGGTCGCTTGGCGCGCGTGCGGTCGCTATTACATTCGAACCTCACCCGGAGCAGTTTCTCCGTCCGGCCCAGGCCCCGTGCCTGCTGACGCCGCTTGACGAGCGTCTGAGGCTGCTGTCTCTCACGGGCATCGACGCGGTGCTCGTGCTGCCATTCGACGCGGCGCTGGCCACGCTGCCGGCGCGGGAGTTTGTGCAGAGCATTTTGATTGAGGCTCTCGGAGTTCGCGGCCTTCATGAGGGCGGCAACTTCCGCTTCGGCCACAATGCCGAGGCCGGCGTTGCGGAGCTTCTGGAGTTTGCGGCGGAGTTCGGCTTTGGCCTTCACATACACTCCCCGGTTCGCACGCATGGTCTCGAGGTTTCCAGTTCCGCTATTCGCGAACGTGTAGCGGCGGGCGATATGACACGCGCTCGCTGGATGTTGGGCCGGCCCTTTGAGGTGCGTTCCACTCAGGCCCGCGGCCGCGGCATCGGCACTCGTCTTTTGGTGCCCACAGTCAACCTCGCATCGTACCCCGGCTTGCTTCCGGCCTTTGGAGTTTATGTCACGCGGCTCACCGTCGCCGGACGCTGCTTTCAGGCAGTTACGAATGTCGGCAACAGGCCCACATTTGGCGAGGCCTCGTTTGCCGTCGAGTCGCACATCCTCAACTTTGAGCCGGTTGAAATGGACGAAGATACGCCGATACAACTGGAGTTTCTTTTCCGGCTTCGTGGTGAGATCGAGTGGCCTTCGCCCGAGGCGCTCAAAGCGCAAATCTTTAAGGATGTGGCCAAGGCAAAGCGCTACTTCAGGTTGGTGAATTAGTACTCCAATTGCAGATTCGTCAAATGCGGGTAAACTGGCGAAGGTCCGGGCCTGAAGGCCCAGTGAATTGGCGGCTTTCAGGGCGCTAAAGCGCCCTGCTCCCTCCGGATCTCCGATCTCGACTGTGGTATCAGTCCTGCTCCCTCCGGATCTCCGATCTGCGACTGTGGTATCAGTGACTCGAAATTGTGAGGGCTTAAAGGCGCGAGAATTGGCTGTTTTTCAGGGCGCTGAAGCGCCCTGCTCCCTCCGGATCTCCGATCTCTTCATGGAAGTTGTCATTGTTTCTTGAGGATAGCGAGCGGCCTGCGCGAACGCTCCTTGAACGGTACACTAGAGACAGGAACCTTCCCGCCTGGACTTGAATTTTGCAGCCGCAACTCTCCAATCTGAATCCCGAACAACGCGCCGCCGTCGAGGCCACCGAGGGCCCGCTGCTGATTCTCGCCGGGGCCGGATCGGGCAAGACCCGCGTCATCACCAGCCGCATTGCGTGGCTCATTCGCGAAAAGGGCATCGCGCCTGACTCCATATTGGCAGTTACTTTCACCAACAAGGCTGCCAGCGAGATGGGAGAGCGGGTCGGCCGGCTGCTCGATCACTCTTCACTTGCGAAACCACTCATCTGTACCTTCCATTCGCTTTGCGTGCGGCTGTTGCGCCGGGACATCGAAGCGCTCAGGGTGGGCGGCGACGGTCTGACGCGCTCCTTTGCTATCTATGACGAAAGCGATCAGCAGGCCATCGTCAAGCAGGTCATGCGACGGATGGGACTGGACACCAAGCAACTTACTCCGCGCACCGTTCTAGGTCGCATTTCCTGGGCCAAGAACCATATGGTCGATCCGCAGGAATATTACCTCGCATCGAAAGACCCGAATAGTGAGCGAATCGCGCACATCTATGAGAGCTACCGCGTTGAACTGCGCAAGAATAACGCTCTGGATTTCGACGATCTTTTGCTGGAGGCCGTTCGCCTGCTCAAGGTTTCAAGTGAGGCCCGCGAGCGCTATCAGCGCCGCTATCGCTATCTGTTAATCGATGAATACCAGGACACGAACCGTCCTCAATATGAACTGATGAAACTGCTGGCCGGGGAAGCCAAGAACGTCTGCGCGGTTGGCGACGAGGACCAGAGTATTTATTCCTGGCGCGGCGCGGATATTCGCAACATTCTCGAATTTGAAAAGGACTTTCCTAACGCTCGCATCGTGAGGCTGGAGCAGAACTACCGATCGACGCAGGTGATTTTGGAGGCTGCCGGTGCGGTGGTGGCCAACAATCTTCAACGCAAGGGCAAAAAACTCTGGACCGATCGCCAGGCCGGAGGTCTGATCGGCTACTACGAAGCCCCGGACGGCGAAAACGAAGCTCTGTTCATCGCCGATCGCATTCAAAAGTTTCTTCGCGATGCGCAATCCAGTCCGGATGCGGCCGAGGCGCACTGCGCAGTGCTTTACCGCACGAACTCGCAGTCCCGCCTGGTCGAGGAATCGCTGCGCCGCTACAACATTTCTTACACCATGGTCGGGGGCTTCAGCTTTTATGAGCGCGCCGAGATCAAGGACCTGCTCTGCTATCTTCGACTGGTTCGCAATCCTCACGATTCGATGGCTTTGCAGAGGGTCATCAACACGCCGGCGCGTGGCATCGGCAAGACGACGCTCGAGACACTGGAACGACTGGCTCTCGAAACCGGGGCTTCAACCTGGGATGCTCTGCGCGCCGCCATGGCCAACCGGCTCATTCCGGCCCGCGCACTGATGGCGATTGAGTCTTTTCGGCAGCTTATCCTCGACGCCCAGGCGATGATGGATCCTGATTTCGCAGGCAAGCTTGCGGCTGACGTTGCCGCGGGCGCGGAGCCTGAAGGGGACGCCGATACCGGCTTCGGATTTGGCGCCGCGACGGCCGACTCAGCGAGCGCCGAATCTGCGACCGATTTCAATTTTGGCGGCGGCGAAGATCAACTCGCACTTCTCGACGCCAGCAATTTTTCGCCGTTCTCTGTTGAGGCCAAACGTCCCTTTCTTACCATGCCTAAAAAGTCGCCGGAACCGAAGGAAGAGACGGAGGAGAAGCCGGCATTCCGCTCTCCGGGGGACGCTGCTACGCTGCCCGAGCTGATCAAGTTCATCATCGACCGGACTGGCTACATCAAGGCGTTGGAAACGGAAGGCTCGCCGGAGGCCTTCAGCCGCATTGAAAACTTGAAGGAGTTGGCGAACGCCGCCCACGACGCCGAGGCACGGGGGGAGACACTGGCGGAGTTCCTCGACCATGCGGCTCTGGCCTCCGATACCGACCAGTTCGATCCCGATGCACGCGTCACGCTGATGACTCTCCACGCCGCTAAGGGGCTTGAGTTTCCGCTGGTCTTTCTGGCGGGCCTGGAAGAGGGTCTCTTCCCCCACTCTCGCACCCTCAACAATCCAGACGAGTTGGAAGAAGAGCGCCGGCTCTGCTATGTCGGCATGACGCGCGCGATGAATTCGCTGATCCTTACACGCGCCCACTACAGACGGCGCTACGGCAATGACGCTCCAGAGGTGAGCATGCCGTCTCGCTTCCTCGAAGAGGTTCCCAGCCAGTTGATTGAAAACCTCAGTGGGCGGGCTCAGACGTCGTCGTGGTCGACCCCAGGCTACCCGAATACTTACAATCGCCGGCCAGGCACCGCAAGCGACTTTGGCGACCGGCACTACAACTACGAAGACGAAAATCAGGATGCCCCGCGCACATCGGTCAACGCCGGCAATGGGACCCGCTTCGCCGCCGGTTCGAAAGGGAAGCCTTTTGTCGCTTCCTGGATGACACCCAAGGCCAAGCCTGCTTCGTCGAGCAATGGGACTGCTCCGAGCGGCGGAGGCGGGGAAATGCCGGACGATCCAAAGTCGATCGACAACATTGCCCGATTTTTCGGAGGGCAGACGGGTCAAGGCAGACCGGGCTCGCTGCCGCGTCCGGCCTCGCCTCAAGCTACGATCAGCTTGCCTGAATCGAGCGGCGCGGCCAATCTCAAGAAGGGTCAGCGCGTTCGGCACTCGAAGTACGGCGAAGGGACGATCCTGATGCGCGAGGGCGACGGCGAAGACGCGAAGCTGACTGTGCTCTTCTCTCAGCACGGCATGAAAAAACTGATGGAAAAATTCGCTAATTTAAAAAAGATATGAAGGCTTTGCGAAGGCCAAACTGGAACACGGGAGCTTATCGTAGTTCTTCATTATGCTGTTTGAATTTTCCTTAACGAAAAACCAGGTCTGGAGCTGTCGAAAAGACCTTCGGTAGTTACTCCAACATCGATCAAATCGTTCGACGTTTCGATCTCCGAGGTCACGCGGTTAGAAACTGGAGCTTGCTTGTGAACAGACCGAGTTCAGGGCCCGGTCAAGCGCTTGATCGCACACGCAAAAAACGGAGGGCAGGTTTCCATGCCCTCCGCTCGTCGTGCGCAGAATCTTTGAGTAACTAGACAGCTTGAACAGTAACTGGCTTTGCCTTGCGAAAGAGAAAACCTGCTATGAACAGCAACCCGGTGCCCAACAGCAGCAGCGAGGAAGGCTCAGGGGATGGGACCAGACCTAAAGCGAGCGGATCTGCACCCTGGCCGGTAACGTCCTGGGTGAAGTCCGGGTCGATCAGCCACGCGCCATTGACAACCTCATTCCACCAATATGTGTCCCCTGCGGAGAAGATCTCAACGATCGCCCCGTTTGAAAGGCTGAAGTCGATGCCGGTGTTGTCCACAACCGTTGAGGACGTTGGCGTAAGCAGGTTGTCAAAGAAATCCGCTGTGTAGCCGCCCGGAACCTGAGTTTTGCCAAAATAGCCGGATTGAGTCAGGTCGTGGGTAAGGGGATAATAATAACCGCCGTTGTAGGTGACAGTCGGAGTCGAAGTAGTGATCAGGGTTGCAGCGAGGCCGTCGATCGTTCCAGTGAAACCTACGATGTCAAACGTGGGGCCAGAACCTGTAACGGTGAAATATCCTCCGCCGGAGATGCTGACGGGAGTACCCGCAGCCGCAATCGCGGAAGCACCGGTAGGATTCGTCGTACCATCCTGATTGTCACAGCCCGATGCGCCCTGACTGCAGCTTCCCGAGAAGTTGAAAAAGTAATACGACTCGGCCTGTGCGGCTGGGGCAGTCGCAAGAGCAATCGCCAATGCGAGAGTTGCTAACGTGAACTTAGTCATCGGTCCCTTACCTCCAAAATTCGCCCTCGCGGGCCTCTGTTCTCCGCACAAATGCCGGCTGGATCGAACGCACAAAAATTATTCTGCTGCGATTCGATTCTACATGCCTTAGGCCTCTAAGAAGGTCAAAATGTTTAGAGACAACAGTTCGACCCGCTCGTTGAAGCACCTCAATCAGGCTGGTAATAAGAAATATGCACGTTCAAGGCCAAATAGTCTCGTTTAGATTCAGTCATCTGCGTTGTTAATCATTTACCTATATGCAATTGTTTTCACACTCATTCCCAGGAAAGTTCCTTCCTACTCTGAAAATCAGACGGGAGTATCGCTATTCCCGCCTGGGTCAGTGCCCGACCCGTCTCGAGGTGCGGAGTCAACGCCCGAGCTGAGCTATTCGCGGCTTCGCTGGATCATTCATGAGTTGCGGCTTCACCGAGACAAACCCGCTGCGATACCATAGGGGAAGGTTGAGGGCGTCTATGTTCGTCGTTGTCTGGCAGTTCGAGATTTCCGAGGAGAGGGTGGCCGGCTTTGAATCCGCCTATTCACCGGAGGGGGCATGGGCTCAACTCTTCCGCACCTCGCCCAACTACCGGGGCACAGAGTTGTTGCGCGACGCCTATATCACTGGCAACTACCTGACCATCGATCGCTGGGTCAGCGAAGAGGACTTTCGAGCCTTCCGCAAGGATCACGACCAGGAGTACGAAACCCTGGACCGGGCCTGCGACTCGCTCACGGCCCGCGAGACCCGCATTGGCGCTTACACTGTCTGAGCAACACATCCAAAGAGGCTGCCGAACCGAACTGGGGCGGCTACACGCGCGAGAGAAAGCTTCGACGCGGGTGGCGGTTCAAGCCTTCTTTGCAGCTTCACCATCTCTTCGCTATTTTTTGCTGTCATTGTCTGTCCCATCCTGCTACAATCCCATCGAAATCCAATCCAGGCCGCTGCGCCGTTTCCTGTGAGTAAAGCAGGAGCCGCGAGGGTGAGCATTTCTTGAGGAGTCCCACAAAATGGCAATTGCCGATGACCGCGCCAAGGCCGTAGAACTCGCCCTTGCACAGATCGAAAAACAGTTTGGCAAAGGGTCGATCGTCCGGCTCGGATCCAAAGAGGCGCTGGTGCCCATTGCCGTGATCTCGACCGGCTCCATCAGCTTTGACGCGGCTTTGGGCGTCGGCGGAATCCCGCGCGGCCGGGTCATCGAGGTCTTCGGCCCTGAGTCATCGGGCAAGACAACGATCACGTTGCAGATCATCGCCGAGGCGCAAAAGGCTGGCGGTCTGGCCGCTTTTGTCGACGTGGAACACGCTTTGGACCCCAGCTACGCCAAAAAGCTGGGCGTGGACATCGACAATTTGCTGGTTTCGCAGCCCGACAGCGGCGAGCAGGCGTTGGAGATTACAGAAACGCTGGTTCGCACCGGCGCCATCGACGTGCTGGTGGTGGACTCTGTCGCCGCCCTGGTGCCCAAGGCCGAGCTGGACGGCGAGATGGGCGACTCGCATATGGGCCTGCAGGCGCGGCTCATGTCGCAGGCGCTGCGCAAGCTGACGGGGACGGTTTCGAAGTCGCGCACGGCGTTGATTTTCATCAACCAGATTCGCGAGAAGATCGGCGTCATGTTCGGCAACCCGGAGACCACTACCGGCGGTCGGGCGCTCAAGTTTTATTCCTCTGTGCGCGTGGACATTCGCCGCATCGCGGCCATCAAGGATGGCGAAACGGTAACCGGGAATCGGACCAAGGTCAAGATCGTCAAGAACAAGGTGGCTGCGCCCTTCCGCGAGGCGGAGTTCGACATTATTTATGGCGAGGGCATCAGCCGCGAAGGTGACGTGCTGGACCTGGCTGTGGCGAACAATATCGTCGAGAAGTCCGGCGCCTGGTACGCCTACTCCGGCGAGCGCATTGGCCAAGGCCGCGAGAACACACGGACATTTCTCAAGGAGAATAAGGAAATCTTCGCGAAGATCGACACGGAGCTGCGCAAGAAGCTGGGGATCGGCGGCGCCAAGGCCGATGTGCCAGAAGCCCCGGCCGCCGGGCACGCGGAGGCCAAGGAGGCTGTAAAGCCGCGCAAGGGGTAGGACTCGGGTGATAGTTAACTCCCAGGTCCGAGATTCCGGACCTGGGGTTGTCGGCAACAGGAGACACTATGAACGTCGACAACCAAGGTCACAAACAGATACGAGAGCGTCTTTTGAAGGTCGAGAAGCAGAGGCATAGATATAGTCAGGTCAGGCCCGCAGCGCGCAACTCGGGAGAAGTAACAGGATATGTGGCGGCAGTGCATCTGGAAGAAATAGGTTCCGTATGGGGAGAGGGAAATAACATTGGGTCAGGCGTTCGAATGGTTGAGGTTCCGGGCATTCTGAGACTTCCAACCCTGAACGAGATGATTCGCAACGTAGAGGATTT
>Ga0187890_10002137_pt1 | contig 13892 bp, 10 predicted proteins | sample June2016WEW_21_1_FD_133005 | JGI IMG/M metagenome (GOLD analysis project Ga0187890, IMG submission 133005) | Peatland microbial communities from SPRUCE experiment site at the Marcell Experimental Forest, Minnesota, USA - June2016WEW_21_10 | ecosystem: Environmental > Terrestrial > Soil >... | reverse complement strand
CTCGGGGTGGAGATCGGTTATCTGGGCGAGAGCGGTGCGATTCCGAAGGGCTGCGAACTGGTATGGGCACCGTGTCGACCGGGCACCGCGTCGACCGTGTTGTTCGCAGACGCGAGCGTTCCGGTGGTTACGACGGTCCCGGAGGACGGCGGTGCGCCAATGCGACGACAACAGGCGGAGCGGTTACGCGACTTGTTCCGCAAGGCGCTGCCGCCGGCCTTGAAGAATACTCCACGGTTGCGCAAGTTGGAAGTCACGACGACCGCGGGATGCCGGGTCGACTGCAGTTTTTGCCCACACGACGTGTTCGCGCAGAATCACCTGAGGGTGGGTGGCCAACGGTTGATGGACTGGGAGACGTTCCGCACGGCGAAAACAACTTTGGTGCCCTTCCACTCGGTCTTGTCCTCGGTGAAGTTGAAGTAGTTGTCAGTGACGAGCCAGGCGATTCGCTTGTCGGGCACGAGCTCCACGAGCTTCATGGTGCATGTGTGGACGTTCTGGTAGTGGTACCTGAACTCGTCGCCGACATTGGCGGTGTTGCCTTCGATCTCCTCTGACCACCACCCGCGAACGTTCCGGATGGCATCGAAGGCTTCTTTCGGCGATTGGTCGACCGAAATGGTTGCGGTGTAGTTTTGATTCGACATGGTTCCTCCACGATTTTGAAGATTCGGTTGAGTAATTGCCGTACCCGGCGCACGCACGCGTGAGTAGTCTTTTCGCTGTCTTACGCGAATGCGTCAGGCTGATTCTTGCCCGAAGTGATCAGATTGCGCAGATTGCCACCGACGAGCCCGCCCCAGGCGCCTGAGCAGCCGCCGTAGCACTCGAACGCAGGAACCAGGCCCACATGCGTAAAGCGGAGCTCGGTCTTGCCGCCTTTTCTGGCGATCTCAAAGACAATGTCAGTGCCGATCCACTCGGTCTTGTCTTTGACAAAAGTCAGTTCGGCGTTCGTAACATGCCACACTACCTTCTTGCCGGGAACGAATTCCGTCACTTGCTGTGTGGACTTGTGCATGTTCTTGTAGCGGTATGTAAATTCGGCGCCAAGCCTGCCGGTATCGCCGTCGATTTCTCCCGACCACCAGCCGTGAACGTTGTTGACTGCCTTGAAAACTTCTTCGGGAGATTGGTCAACCGTGAATGACGTCGTGAAGTCCTGCTTTTTCATGACTCGCTCCTCCGTATTTCTTTCCTTCAGGGGAAGTTGATTTTTGCCGCAGCAAGGGCGGTGGTTACACAAGAGCCGCAGCGCTCTGCGGCACGAAACCTGCGTATTGACGCTCGAACTCCTTGGCGACGCCGGTGCGCCAGCCTTCGGCGATGGATTGCGATGCTGGGTCTGGGAAGATGTCCTCTTCACCGTTCTCCAGCCCGTTGAAGATGCCCTGCGCGACGGACTCGGGCGAAGCCTTCGGGATCTCGAAGCCGCGAGTCATGTCGGTGTCGACAGGACCCAGGAAGACACCGTGGACCTTCACTCCCTCACTTGCCAGCAGCGCCCTCATGGACTGCGTCATGCTCAACGCGGCTGCCTTCGAAATCGCGTAGCTGGGCGTAAGCGGCAACGGGGCGAGCGCCATCAGCGACAGGTTGTTGACGAGGGCACCTTTGGAGCGCTTCAGCATCGGCAGGAATGCTCGCGAAACCTTGTACATGCCAAAGAAGTTGACAGCGAGGGTCTGCTCGATGACGGCCGGATCACTCAGATCGTCATAGGGAGCGATTCTGGAGTTGTTGATGAGGACGTCCAGGCTGGCGACCTGGCGGACTGCCTGTTCGATCTGCTCAAAGTCGGTCACGTCGAGCATCAGCGGCGTTACACGCTCGTCGGCGATGTCGAGCGTTCCGCGAGTTCCCGCATACACCCTCTTTGCTCCACGCTGGAGGGCTTCCTGGACGAGTGCACGGCCGATGCCGCGGTTGGCGCCGGTAATCAAGACTGTTTTCTGTGCGATGTTCATGATGATCTCCTTTTGGGGCCGCCTTTGGCTGCCCGATTTTGACTCTCTACTGTGTATAACCGGCGTGCTGGCTAAAACTCATCGGTGCCTTGACGGTTTTTTAAATTTTTCTTATCTGGCGAGCGCTTGTTCTTTACCGCGACTGGCCCCGGTCGGGACTGCCACTAGGGTAGGCTTAGCTGCCTTCCGCTCTCCCTGCCGGATCAGCACAATGGCTCCCAGAATCGCTGCGGACGCCAACAACACACGCGTGCCAACCTGTTCCGAGGCGAACAGCCATCCCAGAAAAATCGCGACCACTGGGTTGGCATACGCGTGCGTCGCCACCAACGTCGGCGGGCACTGTTGCAGCAGCCACATGTACGCCGTGAATGCCACCACGGAACCGAAGATAATCAGATATCCGAGCCCCAGCACGGAACGCAGGGAGATGGCTGACCAGTGCGTCCTCTGAATCTCCCCCGAAACAGCTGCCGCGATCAGCAGCATTACAGCGCCACAAAGCAGCGGAATCGCCGTGCGCGCCAGAGCATCGGCTGGCAGACGGACCCTGGGCGAGATCACCACCCCCGCTGCCCACGACGCGGATGCCAACAGCACCGCCGCTAGTCCCAGCAGACTCGAGGAGGTCGCGTGTTCAACTCCCGTGATCAGTCCCACACCCACCAGCCCGAATCCGAGTCCCAGAGCGCTCAGCCGGCTGATCTTCTGCTGCCCCGCCATCCAGCCAAAGATTAGGATGAACATCGGCTCTGTCGCAATCAACAGCGCCGCTAGTCCTGAGGCCACCGTTTGCTCGGCCCAGTACAGCATCCCGTGCGAAAACAGGAAGAGGAGCGCACCCACAATCGCCCCGGCCATCCAATGTTCGCGCTTGGGACGGAACCCGCGCGTCCACGCCCAGGCAAACAGAATGCTGCCTGCGATTGAGAAGCGGATGCCTGCCGTCAGCAGCGGCGGTATCGTCTCCACCGAGTAGCGAATCGCAAGATAGGTTGACCCCCACAACAAGTAGATGGCCGCGAATGCCAGCGCCAGTTTGGCTGCATGGCCGCGGCCACTGCTAGTCTTTCGTTCTTGCAGCAAAGCATTGATTGTGGTCATCTGTATCTCCTTGACTCTGATCTGCAGGCATAATCGCGTCCGCAACCATTAAGCACAAGTGATTTATTATTGACACTTTGGTTTAGAATCTCTACATGTTTAACTTTGAGCGTTTGCGTACACTCCATGCCGTTGCGGCACGTGGATCGGTGAACGCCGCGGCCACTGCGCTGCATGTGACGAACTCTGCCGTGTCGCAGCAGATTGCGAAACTTGAAAGCGAACTCGGGCAACCGCTCCTTGAAAAAAGCGGGCGAGGCGTACGTCTCACGGACGCTGCAGCCGTTCTGGTAGACCACACGCAGCGAATGTTGTTAGTTATGGAGAGCGCTGAGGCTGAGTTCGACGCACAACGGAACCGCGTATTTGGGGAGATTACGGTGGCGGCGTTTCCTACCGCTGCCCGCGGTCTCGCACCCCTTGCGTTGCAGAGCCTCCGCAGCGTTTGCCCCGAGCTCAGCGTTGTACTGACCGAGCAGGACCCTCCCGAGTCAGTCCCGCTTCTCGTTCGTGGCGACGTCGATCTAGTGATTGCCCAGGATTGGGAAAACGCTCCGCTGCCGCAGCTTGAGGGCCTCTCGAAAACACCGCTGCTCGACGACATCGCTGATATCGCACTCCCCCCAGGTCACCCACTGGCAAGACGCGAAATGGTCGACCTCGATGATCTACGTTCCGATCGATGGATCACATGGGGGCAGACCGGATCCATGCTGAGCGACATGCACATCCCGGCCAGATGGTGTGATCAGTGGCTGGTTTACACACTTCGAGCGCGCGGTCATGAACCTGTGATCGCCCATACTGCCTGCGAACATGCGACCCAACTCGCGCTGGTTGCGGCCGGACTTGGCGTTTGTGTGATTCCTCGCCTCGGCCGCGATCCGCTACCTCGGGGAGTGCGTATCGTCGGTGTGAGACCCACTCTTCGCCGGCACGTCTATGCTCTGTGGCGTGCCACGAACACGCGCCGAAGGGCCATAGGAGTGACGACGGAAGCATTTCGAAATGCAGCGTCTATGATCGCGAAGGGGCCGCCAATCGCGAGAAAGGTAGCTAGGCGAAACCAGAATACAAAAGACAGGTAGAGCAAGTCCGGATTCCAAGGCCCCCATCCCATGAAGGGCCCGAGCGATTGCTCCAGGAGAGTTGCCTTGAAGAGGTACATTCATCGATTCCGGCCGCATCACGGGCTAGTAGGAAGTCATCTCCGCATTTGGCATCGAATTCTGGTCGGGCTACCCGGAAGGTATGACCCGGGCACGAACTTTCAACGACGTGGGCCCGAAGTCGGCTTCGAGGACATCGCTATTGATTTCCTCCAAGCCCGTTTCCGGATACCTTCCAGGTCGGCGACCAGCCGCCCATGACGAATTGTTTTAAGCCTTAGCTATCGCGGTCGCGCACGTATAATGTCCCCGCATGTCCTTTACCTCCGGCGCAAAGCTTGGCCCTTACGAAATTCAATCATTAGTCGGCGCGGGCGGCATGGGAGAGGTCTACCGTGCGCGCGACACGCGATTACAGCGCGTCGTTGCCATTAAGATTCTTCCCCAGTCGCTCTCGTCCGACCAAGACCGGCTGGCCCGCTTTCAGCAGGAAGCCCGCATTCTCGGCGCCCTCAACCATCCCAACCTGATGGCGATCCATGACATTGGCTCGCAGGACGGGGTTCATTTCCTGGTTTCAGAATTTCTCGAAGGCCAGACACTTCGCGAGCGGCTGCAAGCTGGTCCGCTTCCGCAGCGACGGGGGAATGAATATAGCCTGCAAATTGCAAAGGGACTCGCGGCAGCTCACGAGAAAGGTATTGTGCATCGTGACCTCAAGCCGGAAAACATCTTCATCCTGCCCGATGAACGAGTAAAGGTTCTCGACTTCGGACTGGCGAAGCAGGTGGTGAATAGGGCTGCCGGTGCCGATAAAACCCTCACCAATATGGACCGAACTTCCGTGGGCACCGTGCTGGGCACTGCCGGTTATATGTCTCCTGAGCAGGTGCGCGGTGAACCGATCGACCATCGTTCCGACATCTTCAGTTTCGGAGCTGTTCTCTACGAGATGGTATCGGGACAGCGTGCGTTCCACGGCGACCCGGGAATTGAGGTCATGAATTCGATCCTCAAAGAAGAACCACATGACCTCGCCGAGAGCGGAGTGCACGTGCCGCTCGGGCTGCAAAGGATCGCGCAACGCTGCCTCGAAAAGAAGCCGGAGGCGCGCTTTCAGTCGGCTAGCGATCTGGCCTTTGCACTGGATTCTTTGAGCAATAGCGCTGGCAGCTCGACTGCGAGTTTGCGCGCTCTGAAAGACACGAGAAAAACACGGTCCCGAATTCTGGTTGCGGTGTCAGTGCTGGCGGCATTAGCTATCGGCGTGATTGCGACCCTGCTGCTGAACCATCCTCAGGCACGCCATCCAGCATTTACCCAGATTACTTTTCGTTCGGCATACCTTCGCCGCGCGCGGTTTGCTCCGGATGGGCGCACCGTGGTCTACGATGGAACCGGCGATGGCAAGCCCACGGAACTTTTTTCTACGCGCACAGACACTGCCGAGGCGCAGTCGCTCAACCTTCATGCCAGCATTCTGAGCGTTTCCTCCACCGGGGAATTGGCGGTGCTGCTGAATCCCGACTTTGTCGTGAAGTGGACTCCTGTCGGGCGACTGGCGCGCGTTCCTCTGGGTGGGGGATCCTCGCGCGAGCTACTGGACAACGTGACCGACGCCGACTGGGCGCCCGACGGCTCGGCGCTGGCAGTCAGCCACAAGGTTAAGAATCACTTCCAGCTCGAGTTCCCGCCCGGCAAGGTGTTGTACCAGAACGAGGGCTATATTAGCGACTTGCGTTTTTCAAGCGCTGGCGACAAGATCGCCTTCATAGACCATTCCACCTATGGCGATGATCGGGGCGTGGTTGACTTCGTAGATCTCCACGGGAATCGGAAAGCCTTGACCCAGGAGTTCAGCTCCATCCAGGGGCTGGCGTGGGCGCCGGATGGCAGCGAAATCTGGTTTACCGCGGCCGACGGGAGCGAACCCAGGTCCCTTCGCTCCGTCAATCCGAATGGGAAGCAGCGAACACTGCTGTCAAGTCCAGCTGTGCTGCATTTCCAGGATATATCCAAAGATGGCGACGTCCTGATCAACTCTGATACGCAGCGAGATCAGCAGGTCTTTGCCGATACACGAAGTGGGCAAGTCCGCGATTTCAGCTTCTTCCCTTTCGAGAACCTCGCAGCAATTTCGCGCGACAGCCGGATGTTCCTTCTGAACGCCTACGTGACCGGCCCCAATTCCGATTACAACCTGTACACCCAGGCAACGGATGGCTCATCTCCCGCGCTGATCGGCCAGGGAGCAGGGTTGGGATTCTCCTTTGACCGCAAATGGGCGCTTGCTCTTGACCCCATTCATCTGGATCATCTCAGGATTATTCCCGCAGGCGTGGGCGATAGTAGCACCCTGAGCGCGCCCCCAGGGTTGAACTATATGGTCGGAACTTGGATGCCCGATGGCAAGCAGATTTTGGTGGTCGCGTCGGCTGCAGGACATGCTCCCGTTACTTATCTCCAGGACATTGCTAGCGGTGCGGCACACCAAATTACTCACGAGGGACAGTATGCGGTCTTTTCCCACGACGTCGCGATGAGCGTCTCACCCGATGGCCAACACTTCTTGACCACCGATGGCGGAAGTCACTACTGGATACAACCGATTGGTGGCGGCGAGCCGACGGAGATCAAGAGATTGGTCGAAGGCGATTTCCCTTTAGAGTGGCATAATGGCTCACAAAATATCTTTTTTGAACGTCGGGGAAGCTTGGATGCAATTGATATCTATGATCTGAACCTCACCAACGGCCAACAAAAGCTCTGGACACATTTCTCGCCGACGGACAAAACCGCGATGGTTACCATGCGTCACGCGCTCATTACACCGGACGGCGCTCACTCCCTGTACGCTGTCCAGCGAATCTACTCAACTCTGTTCGTCGCCAAAAATATCCGCTGAACGAAGGATATACCCCGAAAAAACATTCAACGACGCGCGAGCCAGAAGTCAGCCTGTAGAAAGTTGCCGCTCCGACGACACAAGAATCTGGCCGATATCACCAATTTCATAACTAAGAGGCGAAAGTCGTGTCACAAAACATGAGCAAGAATCTCTGGAAATCTCCATTTAGTTACTTTTTTTGAGGCCCTCCGATGCGGAGAGACGTTTCGCTTTTGGACTGTGCGGTAGGCACGCAGTCACCTACAAACCAATTTGGCTGCACAAGGGTCTCAAATCTGGGTCTTTCAGCCCCAAATCGCTAGGCAGTCGCCTTAATGATCGGACTCCAAGTGGGGACTGTTCTTGTTGGACTCGAGCCACTTGCTGCCCGTTGATTCTCTGGTTAGCTTCTTGAGTGGCTCCAAAGTTACGCAAACGTCGGGACTTGCCGAATCCGAAAAGGTAACGAAGGTTCGTGTCGCACTCGCTCCGCCATCCAGTCTTAACTGCAGAGAAAGTCCGCCGCTTTTTGCCGCGGAATACGCGAAACATGCCCATTTTCCGCGATATTTGCTCGACAAACCGGACTGGGGAGAACGGGCTGCTCGGCACGTCGGCCGTCAGTTCACCGGCTTTTCTCCGGAGCGCCGATGAGCAGTCCGACTTTCAAGAACTCGTGAGGGCGAACGCCGAGCGATCATAAATCGAATGGCTTGCGAATCCGGAGTTGACTTGGGCGCGCCCTCTTGGAACGATTCGGCGGTGACGCTGGGGAAGTGTGTGTGCCTCACCTCGACGGGCAAGGCGCCCCGGCCGACTTCCGATCACTGCGCTTCAGTACGTGCTTACCATCGGTGACCCCAGTCGGTTCACGCATTCCAGAGATGTACCTGCATACCTTGGGCTGACGCCACGTCGCCACCAATCGGGCTCCATCGAACAACAACTCAGAATCAGCAAGGCCGGCAACAAACAACTCCGATCTCTGCTCGTTCAGTGCGCTCAATATTTGTTGGGGCGTTTTGGCCCGGACAGTGACCTTAAACGCTGGGGCACACGAATGTTCGAACGGGGCGGAAAGAACAGCAAGAAACGGGCAATCGTCGCGGTCGCCCGAAAACTTGCTGTCCTTCTCCACCGGCTGTGGGTCACGGGTGACACATACCATCCTCTTTATAACGTCGCTGGGGGTCCCCCCACGCCGTGATGCTTCGCACGTCTTCCGCGTTGCCGACGTAGGGTAGATGGGGCCAATGTAGCTTGGATGAAGTACGAACCAGGAGGAATGTGGAAAGATACCGTGTTCACGCTGACTGCGTGTTTTTTCCCGGGCCTTCGAGGCCGACAGAAAGATTGCAGCACCAGCCTGATACTGAGAACCCCAATGTGCACCCGGCATTGACAAGCGCCGAATAAGTGCGAATGGAAGCGTGGCGAATCAGTTGAACACGTATTTTGGGCCATTTCTGAAATAGACAGAGGGCGTTTTCGGTAATGAATGGGCAAAGGGTTCCTCGATCGATCAAGTTCTGAGGGTTGTAGGATCGCGTCGTAGCTTCCCCTGTTCACGCCACGAGGACCTCGTGGCTCCGCACTCTCTTGTTCTCAACTTCCAGATTGCCCGTGATCCGGGAACCGGCTATGGAAACATTCACTCGCAACGCCCCGATTCCCCTCATTGACTTCGCCCTGCACCCATCCCTACCATTGCTTGAGTCTTTGCGCCCATGATCGGCCAGACCATTTCGCACTACCGCGTCCTCGAGAAACTGGGCGGAGGCAGCATGGGTGTGGTCTACAAGGCAGAGGATATCGAACTCGGACGTTTCGTCGCCCTGAAATTCCTGCCGGATGATGTTGCCCACGACCCGCAGGCCCTCGAACGCTTCCGACGCGAGGCCCGGGCGGCTTCGGCGTTGAACCATCCCAACATCTGCACCATCCACGAAATCGGAAAGAGCGGGCAACAATCGTTCATCGTGATGGAGTTTCTCGACGGTGTGACCCTGAAGTACCGCATCGGCGGCCGCGCGATGGAAACCGAAGAAATCCTCTTGCTTGCCATCGAAATTACGGACGCACTCGATGCCGCACACAGCTCTGGGATCGTCCATCGCGATATCAAGCCGGCAAATATCTTTGTAACCAGGCGCGGCCACGCCAAGATTCTCGACTTCGGCCTGGCGAAAGTCACATCTCCGCTGAATGTTGCCGCGGACGGCCCCACGGCGCAATCGACTGTAGCCTTAGAAGAGCATCTCACCAGTTCCGGCGCAGCAATCGGCACGGTGGCCTACATGTCGCCCGAGCAGGCACGCGCAAAAGAACTGGACGCGCGCACAGACTTGTTCTCGTGTGGGGCCGTGCTCTACGAGATGGCGACGGGTAGATTAGCCTTTCCGGGAGAGAGCCTGGCCACGATATTTGACAAGATTCTGAATCGCGCTCCGCGTCCGGCGCGCAGCATCGCTCCTGAACTCCCAGCCAAGCTCGAAGAGATCATCAACAAAGCGCTGGAGAAGAACCGCGACCTGCGCTACCAGAGCGCAGCAGAAATCCGCGCCGATCTGCAACGTCTCCGGCGGGATTCGGAGTCGAGCACGATTTCACTAGCAGACGACCGAGAAGAATTCAAAACTCCGGTGAGCACGGAGATCGCGAATCAGTTGATCGAACACCGGTTCATGCTTACGGAACGCGTGTGCCGAAAGCTCGACCGAGCCACTCTTGATCCTCGAGTTATCGGCGATCATTTGCTTTATGTAGACAACCAGGTAGCTTCGGACATTCTTGTCTTCTTTCTTCATGGGCTCGGCCTCGATCACGGAGACTTTGATCAGATCCTCAAGCGTTTGCCTTATCGCGGCCTGAGTCCGACTTTATATGGATGCGAACCGGATCGCCGCGGGCGCGTCTCGTTGTCCCTTGCAGATCATGTAGTTATCTTGCGCGAGTGGCTGCGGGAAATCGCCAACCGGTTTGAGCACGAAACGATCGTTATGGTCGGGTTTTCGCTAGGCGCGGACATGGGTTTCGAGCTGCTTTTGGGGCCAGCTGACGAGCCGACACCACGCATTGACGCATTCCTGTCTCTGGAGTGCAATCTGTCATTAGATACATGCATGTTCTCGCGGGTGTTGGCAGGACTTGCTACCGACCGGCCCGAAGCACTAATCGCCGAGTTGAAGCGGCTGAGCGACTCGGCCAGCTCTTTGGACGACTGGCTCAACATGCACGAATATTTGGTGAAAGTGCTGCGGAAGTTTCAAGGGGATGTTGGGGTGTTGCAGCGAGCTGCCGCCGATATTGTCCGTCCATTCAGTGAAAGGCCAGGATTCGAAGTGTTTGCGCGATGGTTCAAAGGCGCTCGCGAGCGCGTGTCGGCACTCCGGCTCGTCATCTCGAACGATTCCGGCTATCAAGCCGCGCTGGCGCGTTTGAAATTGGAAAACCTCGACAACGGTATCCTCGGGGAGGAATTCCCGGAAAGCATGATTACTGTATCCGCGAGCAGGGACCATTTTGGCTTAATGGCCGCGGAGCGTGTTTTGCGACAAGTCGACGAGCTTGTCTCTGACATGCGCAAAGGCCGAAATCTCTCAGTCACACCTGGTTGACTGCTCCCTTCGAGATCGAATTGCCATTTCCTGTGATTTGTGAATTTCAGGGCGCAGTGATTCTGAGCGAGTGGTCGGCAAACCGGAAACTACGCTTGACTTTTTTCAGCGTCCGGGAAGTCGTTCGTTTACAGCTGTTCAGTCGATACCGTGAATGCGCATGCTGACCATCTGATCGATGGTGAGGTTTTGCATTCCGCGCGAGCGCAGATCGCTGATGTATTCCAGTGTGACGTTGTGGATGCGCATGGCTACCAGTTCGTCCGGGGCGGGATGTTTGTATCCCAAGCTCTGCAACTGATCGATGAATTCCAGAGAAACGCCGTGGATTCTGAAGGCGATCAGCTGTTCGAGATCCACGTGATCGTAGCCGCGCTTCTTGAGTTCCTTTATCCATTCCGGCGTCGCGCCGTGAATCCTCATGGCAATCAGCGTGTCTTCGTCGGGCTCATAGCCGGCTTGATGGAAAGACCGGATCATCTGGGGCACTACGCCGTGGATGCGGAAGGCCACGAGCTTGCCGCTATCTGAAACCTTGAGGCCGGCGGCGCGCAGTTCTTCGATGAACGCAGAATCTACGCGGAACATACGGAAAGTGATCAGCTTGTCAGCGTCCAGATCGGAGAGGTGCTCGTTCCTCATCTGCCGCGCGAATTCGAGGCTGACGTCCTGCACCGCCATGCTGTACTGCTTCTCTTCGTCGACGGAGAAGTCGAGTTTTTGCATCTCGCGGGCGTAGTTCGGGTCAGGTTGGAAATGGAAGATGCCCGCACCCTCGCCGTTGCTGAGGAAGCCCTCGCAATCGATTGTGCCGGCATCGCGCGCGATGGTGAAGCGAACATCCTGACGGCCGGGCTTGGAGAAGTCGGCGCCTGAGAATGAACTCATCGGCCAGTCGGATTCGTGGCTGGAGTTTCCGCCGCGGTGGTGGTCGATCAGCGAGAACTCAACTTTGCCCGCTTCGTCCGAGTGGCGAATGGTCCAGTCCCCGCTGCGAACGTCTGCCGCGCGATTCTCGACCACCGCAAACATAAGACAGAAGCCGAATACTAGAAATACAAAGGTTCGTGCGAGTCTCATAAATCTCCTCTCTAGATATCAGCTGGCGATTCCAGAATTCCCAGATTCTTAAGGCGGATCAGTTTGTCGAGATCAAGATCCTTGAAGCCATGCGTCCGCGCTCTCGTGATGAAGTCCTCGGTCACTCCGTGAATCCTCGCTCTAACGATGCCGCCTATATCAACCTTGAATCCTCCCTCTTGCAGGGCTTTGATGTACTCCGGCGTCACGCCGTGAATGCGCATGGAGACCAGATCGTCGACCGCGGGCTTGAGCCCGAGAGCGCGAATGTCCCGAACATATTCGGGAGTTACATTATGAATGCGCATCGCGACGAGATTGTCGGCATCGGGCTGCAAGCCTTGCTCGTGAAGACCTCGGACCTCGCCGGGCGTTGCTCCATGAATCTTCAAGGCCACGAGTTCGTCAGCACTGGCGTGAATGCCGGCTTCTTTCATGCCCCGCACATAGTCGGCGTAGATCTCATGAATCTTCATGGCAACCAGTTGATCCTGATCAGGATTGAAGCCCAGTCCGCGCACATCGTGAATGTATTCCGGAGTCACGCCGTGGATGCGCATCGCGATCAGATCGTCGGCGTTGGGGTGCAGCCCCTGATCGTGCAGTCCGCGGACGTATTCCGGCGTGATGTCATGAATCTTCATGGCAATGAGTTGATCGACCGTGAGATCTTCGAGACCGGCGGCCTTCAAACCGTCGATGTAGGAGCCTGAGACGGCAGGCTGAGCTGAGGCCTGAGGGCGTGCCGCAGAAGGTTTGGCTGCCGGAGTGGGTGCTGGCGCAGGCGTTGATTGCGGGGAAGTGGCCGAGGTCCAACCGAAACGTGCCAAAGCGATTTCACTGGCGTGCGCGATGGGTTTCGGGTAAGCGATGCCGAGCAGGGCATTTCCTGCGACCAGCGCCGCAGTCAAGCAGAGGAGTCCACCAGCGAGTCCGATGCCGCGGCGTCCATCGCCGATCGACTTCAGTCCAAGGACGCGGAAGACGCGCTCAGAAAGTGAACCGCGGTTCGCGGCCATCGCCAAGGCAGGCGCGCTTCTCCATTCTTCCATGAGCGTGAGCGCGCGGGCGTATTCGACGGGATTGCCACATAAAGAGACGGCCACGTCATCGCAGCAATGCTCGCGTTCGGCGCGGATACGCTTGTTCAGCCACCATACCGCGGGATGATAGAACAGCAGAGTCTCAACCGAAATCTGGAAAACATTCACGAAGGGATCGAGCCGCTGGATGTGCGCCAGTTCGTGCACGATGATCGATTGCAATTGCTCCTCGGAAAGTCCTGTAAGAGCGGTCACAGGCAGCAACACGATGGGACGGAACCAGCCAATCACCGCCGGAGCCTGTAGCCAGGCGCACTCGCAGTAACGAATCGCGCGGTCCAAGCCGAGCTGGCGTTGCATGTTTCGGCACATTTCAAGAACCAGCGGACTCACGGTATAGGACTGTTTGCGACGCTGGCGTTCGAGCACCAGGAATCCGCCGGCGGAGCGAAGGCTGAAGATCGCTACTCCGAGCAGCCACGCTTCCACTAGCCACGGTAAGGCATCCAGCGATGGCGAGAAGCGGGAGAATTCGGCTGAAAATTTTGGCGCGACATTCTTATTCATCGCCGTCGGCAGCGTTTCCGCGATGGAAGCGGATCCTGCAGAGGTTGTTTCCCCAGAAGCCGCCAGAAAGAGAAATGTAGCGAGTGGTGCGGCGAGCATCAGCACGAGCGCTGCAACCGCCAATGCGTAACCGGTTGAGGACCGGCGGCACAATGTCATCAGGACGGCGGCTAGTGCTGCCACGGCTGTGCCTTGCCACAGAAAGTGCAACAGCATCCAGCCCAGGGAATGCATCGCGCTCGGGGAAAACCAATTCGTAAGAGCAGTCATCGCCGGCTCCTTTCATGTTCGTCCAGCAAGCGGCGTAGTTCTTCAATTTCTTCGCGCGAGGCTTTGCGCCCGGCCAGGACATGCATCATGAGCTGGCTGGCGGAGCCTTCGAAGACGCGTTGCAGCATGTCCCCAGCAAGCTGGCGCTTGGTTTGCTCGGCTGGCAGGCATGCTTCATAGACGTGCGCTCTCTGGCTTTCGTTTCGGCGAACCGTGCCCTTTGCAGTCATGATTTGCAGAAATTT
>Ga0187890_10002134_pt1 | contig 13908 bp, 11 predicted proteins | sample June2016WEW_21_1_FD_133005 | JGI IMG/M metagenome (GOLD analysis project Ga0187890, IMG submission 133005) | Peatland microbial communities from SPRUCE experiment site at the Marcell Experimental Forest, Minnesota, USA - June2016WEW_21_10 | ecosystem: Environmental > Terrestrial > Soil >... | reverse complement strand
TTTGTCGTAGTTGAACCACAAGAGCCCGTTCCTCTCTTTTGGGCAGCTGTGAATACTTCCAGCCCGGCGATCGATTTTTGCAAGAGTCTCAGTTACGTATCAATGGCGGCGTTGCCCGTGAAACCCGTGTGAAGTGAGCGACAAACGGAGCACGAGCGCGCTAGCGCCAAATTCATGAAAGGATGGTACACAAAGCTTTGTCTAATGAAATTGTAATCGTCGCTGGTCTCGGAGAAGTCGGGAACCCGCTGTTCCAGATTCTGAGCCGTTCCTACGACTGTAAAGGTGTGGATATTGCGCCCGTCGAGATCGATCGCCCCTGTTCCGTCTTGCACGTCTGCTATCCGTTCCAGCTTCCGGATTTCGTTGCTACCACAGCGTCCTACATCCAAAAATACAAGCCCGCACTTACCGTCATCAACAGTACGCTTGCAGTGGGCACCACGCGGAAGGTGCAGGATCGCGTCAGCACACCCGTCGTGTACAGCCCGGTCAGGGGCAAGCACGTAAAAATGGAAAAAGACATGCTCCACTACCAGAAATTCGTTGGTGGTTTCGACGAGCAATCTACCGAACGAGCCGCGGAGCATTTCGCAGGCGCGGGTTTCGCGGTAGCGAAATTCCGCAGCCCCGAAGCCGGCGAGCTCAGTAAATTGGTCGAAACCACCTGGCTTGGAGTGCTAATCGGCTGGGCCCAGGACGTAGAACGGATGGCTGCCAGATACGGAGCCTCCTATGAAGAGGTGAACGAGTTCATCAAGGAGATCAGCTTCCTCCCATCGCATGTCTTTCCCGGCCGCATCGGCGGTCACTGCGTGATGTCGAACATCGCGATCTTGCGCGCGAACACTTCTTCCAAACTTCTTGATGCGATTGTGGAATCGAACGAAGTCAAGGAGAAGGAATTGCAGGCATTGGCGAAGCAAAAACAGGACGGGAAATAGGAATCGACCAATTCCGAATTCGATTTCCCGTTGGAATACCTCACGAGGACGCCAGTGCACACTGCCTTGATTGAATGCGACAGCAAAGCAATCCGTGCGGATGAAATGGTCCAATCGACAGCGATGAGAGAGCTCTACCAGATCGATCCTGTGGGGGATCCGCGATGGGCAGAATTCCTCGAAAAGCATCCGTATGCGTCCGTTTTCCACACCCCTGGCTGGCTCGAGGCCTTGCGTCGTACCTATGGCTACGAACCGGTTGCTTACACCAGCGCGCCTCCAGGCGCTGAAATCCGCGACGGTCTCGTATTTTGCCGTATCAACAGCTGGTTGACCGGTCAGCGCCTGGTGTCTTTGCCGTTTTCCGACCATTGTGAGCCGTTGTTCGACTCCGCCGAGCAACTAGACGCTTTCGTAGAGCGCATGCGCACGGAGGTGAAAGCGCAGGCGTTAAAGTATCTTGAAGTTCGCCCGATCAATGGAAGTTTTCATCCCAGCGGAGAAACGTCCGGTTTTCGTCCGGCGAGACATTATCATCTGCACGTTTTAGATTTGCGTCCGGATTTGCGGCAAATCCGCCAGGGTTTGCACAAGGATTCGGTCCAGAGGCGGATTCGACGGGCTGAACGAGCCGGCCTCATCGAGAAAACCGGACGATCCACCGCGTTGCTCGACGATTTCTACAATCTCCTGGTGCTTACCCGGGCCCGTCACGATCTGCCTCCGCAGCCCTACGATTGGTTCCGCAATTTGATCGATTGCCTCGGTGACGCTCTGGAAATCCGGCTGGCGTACAAAGATAAAACGCCGGTTGCGGCTATTCTTACTTTGCGATTCAAGGATGTTGCTCTCTACAAGTACGGCTGCTCCGACATTAAATATAAAAACCTCGGTGCGATGCCGCTGCTCCTCTGGAGGGCGATTGAACACGCCAAGGCCACCGGAGCGAGAGAATTCAGTCTGGGCCGGTCTGACGATGACAATGATGGACTAATTGCGTTTAAAGATCATTGGACGCATCATGCCACCTCGCTTGTTTATTGGAGAGATCCTGGTCCTGCCAATTTGGAATCAAGCGAGGATTGGAAAGTCGGCCTTGCGAAGCGAGTATTCGCCGTTATGCCCAGGTGGGTGCTGGCTGCGACAGGGAAATTAATTTATCGTCATATCGGTTAGCCGAAGGTATCCTTACGCCATTCACTGGAAGTCCGCTCTACCGGCTGGACAATCATTCCAAGCTCTAGTATGCGCAAAGCTGCATTTTCCAATCGAGGCCGTTACTTGCAAACGGAAGTTCTACATCGGAAGAAAAATTCGGCCAAGAGCATGGGAAACCATCTCAGTGAATACTTCCGAATTCCAGAGGATCTGCGATGTTCGTTTACGCATCAAGAGCTGACAGGGGCTCCGGGTTTTTTCCGGTTTGGCCCTGAGACGATCTGTTATGGCCGCTGCGAATCAGGCCCAACGGCGAAAAAATTCTCGTCCCACCTTTATGACGCGCTACCTGAAGCGCGGACCGTAGATCAATGCGTCCGGCTCCCGTTCGATCCCGCAGATGTGATTGATAATTTGCGCAGCGAGCGCTATCTAAGCGCCAGCGGTCGCCGTGCCAATGGTCTTACCGGAAGCGCTCTGATTCGCAAGATTTATTACAGTTGTCGCAATTTCCTGCCATTGCAAGCAAGACGCCGAGTGCAAAGGTTTTATCTGAGAGGGTGGCGTGAAGTGCCATTTCCCAGATGGCCGGTGGATTTTACCGTAGATACACTCCACGAACACTTCTTGCGCCTCTCAATGAAAGCCATGGGAACTTCCCGCGTTCCTTTCATCTGGTTCTGGCCGGACGGTGCGCCTGGTTGTCTGGTTATGACGCACGATGTTGAAACTACGCTCGGCGTTGGCTTTGCTTCGAAACTCATGGATATGGATGATTCGCACGGCATCAAGGCGTCCTTCCAGGTCGTGCCCGGCGGAAGGTATGAGGTTCCCGACGATTTCATCCAAGAAATTCGCCGGCGCGGATTTGAGCTGAATGTCCACGATTTGAACCACGACGGTTCACTCTTCCAGAACCACGCCCAATTTCTTGAGCAAGCCGCAAAGATCAATGAACATGCGCGTACTTATGAAGTGCAGGGTTTTCGCTCTGGCGCCATGTATCGCAACCAGGAATGGTTTGAAGAGTTCGAGATTCTCTACGATATGTCGGTACCCAACGTGGCGCACCTGGAGCCGCAGCACGGCGGCTGTTGTACGGTGATGCCATACCGCATCGGCGAAATCCTGGAACTGCCTCTTACAATGACGCAGGACTATTCTTTATTCCAGATCATGGGCGATTACTCGATCGAGCTTTGGAAAAAAGAATGCAGCCAGATTCTTGGGCGCAACGGCCTCGTCAGTTTCATCGTGCATCCGGATTACCTCCTCGAACAGCGCGCTCAGAAGGTCTACTTGGATTTGCTCGACTATTTGTCAAGCCTGCGAGCAGAACGCAAACTGTGGGCGGCGCTGCCGCGGGATGTGAATCGCTGGTGGAGAAACCGCGGCCAGATGAAACTGGTGCGAGACGGCGATCGATGGCACATTGAAGGACAGGATCGAGATCGCGCCAGAATCGCCTTCGCGACTCTGCAGGGCGATCGCTTGATTTACAGCTTGGACGAAGCTTCTGGAACGACCTCGGTGGCTCGATGATGGAAAATATGCGAGGGATTACCGACTCCAGCCGCCGCCACTGGTATTTCGCGGGATTCCTGGGGGCATCCATCTTGGTGTCCTGGAAAACGCTCGCTGCTTTGGCGTTTTTTTCCCTGCACGAGGAATCGTCTTCGCACATCCTCCTGATTCCGGTGGTCAGTATTTATCTGCTGTACATCGAGAGAAAACGAATCGCTAAATCCCTGCGAACTGGTGTCGTCTCCGGTTTTTCCCTGATTCTGGCCGGCGCGGTCATCGTTCTTCTCTTTGTCGCCCAGCGTTACTTTGCCGGAAACGTATCCTCTCTGCCGGCGGCGACTTTCCTTCTGGTCCTGGCATGGATAGGAACGTTCATTTTGTTTTACGGCAGCAGTGCGTTCCGGGCTGCGGCGTTCCCCTTGTTGTTTCTGTTGTTGATGATCCCAATTCCAGAGAATGTTTTGGCCCGCACGATTTATTTTCTGCAAAGTGGTTCGACGGATATCGCCTTTTTTCTTTTCCGTGCCGTCGGTGTTCCCGTTTTTCGCCAAGGGTTTTTCCTCACCGTACCGAGCGTCACCATTGAAGTGGCCACCGAGTGCAGCGGCATCCGTTCCAGCTTGGCTCTGCTTATCACCTGTCTCATCGCCGCTCACTTATTTTTAAGGACGCCGTGGAAGCAGCTCCTGTTCGTCCTCCTGGCGGTCCCCTTGGCGCTCATAAAGAACGGGATTCGAATCGTCACCCTGACTCTCCTCAGTATTTACGTGGATCCGAGCTTTCTAACCGGCAGTCTGCACCATAAAGGAGGATTCGTTTTCTTTCTGTTGGCGCTCGCAATCCTCGCTCCCGTACTGCTGGTGCTGGAAAAGTCCGAGCGTGTTCGCGGCCCATCGATTCCGATTGCCCAAGCAAAAGCGGAGGGTGGGCTCTCGCATAGTTAATTTCGAACGACCGACAAACCAATGTTTCAGTACGGTTCGCCAATTTACAAATCTGGCTTCAACGAATATCTGAATTGCCGTTAAGGAGATCGAATTCTCGATTTCAACAGCCATGGAAAATTGTGACGTAGTAATTCTCGGCGCCGGTCCATACGGGCTCGCCGCAGCCACCCACTTGAAGAATGTGAAGGGCCTTACGGTCCGGATTTTCGGCGAGCCTATGTCGTTCTGGGAGCGCAACATGCCGGTCGGCATGTTTCTTCGCTCCAATTGGACTGCGACGCAAATCGCCGATCCCCATTGTGCCTTGACGCTGGAAGCATACGGATCGGAGAGCGGTAGCAGTGTTTCGCAGCCCGTTCCGCTGGATCGCTTTGTCGAGTACGGGCATTGGTATCAACAAAAAGGCGTTTCCGATCTCGATCGGCGGAAAATCGTCCGAGTGGATCGCGCCCCCGGCGGTTTTCGAATTACCCTCGCCGACGGCGAAGAACTGGTGTCGCGCCGAGGCGTGATCGCAGCGGGCATCGGTTCATTCGCGTGGCGGCCAGCGGAGTTTGACGGCCTCCCCATTGAATTGGCATCGCACACGTCGGCGCACCGTGACCTCGCAAAATTTTCTGGAAAGAAAGTGCTGGTGGTCGGCGGCGGGCAAAGTGCTCTGGAGTCAGCGGCATTGCTGCATGAAGGTGGCGCCGAAGCTGAGGTGATTGCGCGGACGCATACGATCCATTGGCTCCAGGGATCGCTATCGAAAACCCTCCATCACGGCTTGGGCAAGTTCGTCCGATCGGTTCTCTACGCTCCCACCGATGTCGGGCCCGCAGGTATCAGCCAGCTGATGGCGCGTCCTGACCTGCTTCAGCGCTTGCCTCGGCGTTTGCAGGACAGGCTCAGAAAGCGTTCTGTTCGGCCCGCAGGAGCGCGCTGGCTGGTTGACCGGCTCCAAGCGGTCCCCATTCGGCTCGGATGCTCGGTAGCGAATTTCGCCATCGTCGGTTCACAAGTCAGAGTGCGCTTGAGCGATGGAAGCGAGCGCACAGTAGATCATGTTCTGCTTGGAACCGGATATCGCGTGGACGTCTCCAAGTACGACTTTTTGTCTCCCGACCTGGTTCAGTCCATCAGCCGCTCGAATGGCTATCCTCGCCTCGAGAAGGGGCTGGAGACTTCGGTGCCGGGCTTGCACATTCTGGGAGCACCGGCCGTATGGAGTTTTGGCCCACTAATGCAATTTGTTTCCGGCGCTCGCTACGCCGCGCAATCTTTGACGCGACACATTACGGCAAACAAATAGATCGCGAATAGTGAAGGAAAGGGAATGAGCGTTGGCCCTGCTGGAAATATCGAGCAGATAAAGAAATTGAATCGCAGACCGAAGGACGTGCCAGGCGCCGTGGTAATCGGCGGAGATTACCAGGGCCTTGGTATCGTGCGCAGCCTGGGTCGGCGCGGCATTCCCATCTGCATCCTTGATGACGAGCGATCCATATCACGATATTCCCGTTACGCGACGTACGGCGTGCGGGTTCCGGACTTACGGAACCAAGACACCGCTGTCCAAGTACTTCTGGATTTAGCAAAGCGGCTGGATCTGAAGGGATGGGTTCTCTATCCTACTCGCGACGAGCTCGTCGCCGCGATTTCGCATCACAGGGTGGCGCTTTCCGAAGTGTTCCGCGTCCCGACTCCCTCTTGGGACACCATTCAGTGGGTTTGGAACAAGAGGAACACTTATAAGCTAGCCCGCGAACTGAACATTCCCATCCCTGAAACCTGGTTTCCCGACACTTTGGCGGATCTGGACCAGATCGATGCTCCGTTTCCGCTCGCGCTGAAGCCTGGCGTCAAAGAGCACTTCTTTTACGCCACCAAAGCCAAGGCTTGGCGCGCGGACTCGCGAGCGCAGCTTCAGGAGCTGTTTTCGCGCGCCAACGAATTGGCGGGACCACGCGAGATTCTTATACAGGATTTGATCCCAGGAGATGGGAAGAACCAGTTCGCGTATTGCGCATTTTTCAAGGATGGCAAGGCCATCGGCAGCATGGTGAGTCGCCGCCTGCGCCAGCACCCCCATGAATTCGGTCGTGCCAGCACCTACGTAGAGACGATTGATCTACCGATTCTAGAATCATTGGCTGAACGCTTTCTTCGCGCGATTAATTATTACGGGCTAGTCGAAGTTGAATTCAAACTCGATCCCAGGGACGGGCAGTACAAACTCCTCGATGTAAACGCCCGCACTTGGGGTTACCACACGCTTGGCTTAGCGGCTGGCGTGGACTTTCCATTTATGTTGTATGCCGACCAAATCGGAGAAACCGCGATGGCGTCTCGCGGAACCCCCGGCCACTTGTGGATTCGGCTTCTCACAGATGTTCCCACGGGTATTCTAGACGTGAGTGGCAGGCGAATGCGACTCAGGGACTACGTTGAATCATTGCGCCACGTTCACACCGACGCGGTATTCAGCAAAGAGGATCCGCTCCCCGGCATTGTCGAATTTCTTCTCCTTCCCTACCTATTCCTGAAGAAAGGCTTTTGAATCAGGGGGCGCGAGTTCTGATCCGAGCACGCTCGAAGGCTCGACTCAGCGCTTCTGCGCCCGACTGCCGTGTGCACAGACTGTAGATAGTCGCGATTCGGAAAGTCAGCAACTTAGATGGCCGATTGCGCCAGACAATCTATGTGGTTGATTCGTCTGTCTCTCTCTTACGCCGTACACCACGGTTTTGCATGGTCTCCCGGGCTTAGTGCTCCCTTCTTGTTCCGGGGTGTCCCGATTGCGCCCGCAGACGATACTACCAAATGGGGACCATTCAGCCGCCGCAGCAGGTCCACCGACTCGGTATGAAGTTCGCCCGCTGAGAGTCAAGACTGCGCTCAAAGAACGGTAAAGCTAGACGCGCTCCTCGGTGGCTTCACGCAGCGTGCATTCTTCTCGCCTGTGATTCCACGCCCAGCCTGCTGCTGATGAACAATCACGACGGCACGTTTCGCGAAGAAGGATTACAACGCGGCGTGGCGCTGAACGGCGAGGGCAAAGAAGTTGCCGGAATGGGCGTAGGCGTCGGCGATTACGACTTGGACGGCCGCCTGGACATTGTGAAGACACACTTTCAAAAACAAGCGACCGGTCTCTATCACAATTTAGGTAATGGTGAATTTGAGGACGTCACTTCGCAGGCGGGCTTGGCGAGCGAGCGCCGCTTCATCAGTTGGGGCACGTGCATGCTGGATTTGGACAACGATGGATACCCCGACATTTTTGTCGTGACCGGCACGGTTTATCCCGAGCTTGAACCTGTTTACGCGCAGTACCCGAGGCGCGGTCCAAGACTAGTTTTTCGCAATTTGGGGAACGGCAAGTTCGGCGAATTGGGCGAAGAGGCTGGCCCGGGAATTTCCGCGCGGCACGTCAGCCGCGGATGTGCGTTTGGTGATTTTGACAACGATGGCGACCTAGACATCGTGATCATGAATCAGAACGAGCCGCCGTCATTGTTGCGCAACGACGCTCCGCCGGCAAACCATTGGCTGAAGGTGCGCCTCCAGGGCACGAAAAGCAACCGCAGCGGAATCGGCGGACGCGTAGTAGTCCGTTACGGGGGCAAGATACAAGCGCAAGAAGTTATGAGCCAATCCAGCTATGTCTCCGCGAATGATCCGCGGCTGCATTTCGGATTAGGCGCCGAGAAGGCCGCGGACATTGAAGTACGCTGGCCGCTGGGAGCGACGGACACTTTCAAGAGTGTCGCCGCAGACCAGCTCGCCACCATTCGCGAAGGTTCAGATTCGGGAAAAGGAACGATTCGTCTGCAGAGTTGGTTTCGGCTTTAGCTCTGGAGCCGAGGCCCGCACTTGAACCGAGGACTTGCCGTTTGCTACTTACTTGAATCTGCTGCCTCGCCATGGCCGTACCCGTAGCCATAGTTGTAGGCAGAATAGTAATAAGCTCCAGAGGCGTGATCCGGTCCCACCGCGTTCAGCACGACTCCCACCACATTACGTCCTTGCAGCTCTTGGCAGGCTCTCTGTGCAGTTTCTGCCGGGGTTTGTCCCGCTCTTACAACCAGCAGTACACCGTCAACGAGATCGGCTAGGATGCTCGAGTCAGCCACGGGCAGCAGCGGTGCTGAGTCCAGAATGATCCAGTCGAACACAGGCCCCACGCGATCCAGCAATACTTTTAAGCGTCCATTTGTGAGCAATTCGCTCGGATTTGACACTTGATTCCCGCCCGGAATGAAACAAAGGTTCCCTTCCAGCCCGTGCTGAATAATCGCCATTTCGTCTACTTCGCCCCGCAGGTAATCGGTCAATCCGGGCGAAGGGGGAGCTCCCAAAGGCACATGCAAACGAGAGCAGCGTAAGTCCGCATCGATAATAAGGGCGCGTCGGTCCGGCTGGCGCACGATTGCCTGCGCCAGATTGTTGGTTACGAACGTCTTTCCCTCGGCTGGCACCGAACTGGTGACCAGCAGCGTGCGCAGCGACTGCGAAGAGCGCATCTGGTAAAGGCGCGAACGCAGCGTACGAAATTGCTCGGACCCGTGCGCCGTCAGCGCGGGGTTGATGAAGACGTTCACGTTGGGGTCCATATGCCACTGTGGGTGAGCACAATGTTTGCGCAAGTCATCGAATCGCAGATAACCGGCGGTATGCGCTACTACCGATTCCGTTGCAAGAAATCGTTCGCCTTCGCTTTCCGGTGGCGCAGTGGCCGGCGGAGCTAATGGGTTCAGCACAGCAGGTGCGGTCAATACGCTGGCGCCGCTGGCTTGCACCGCGGCCCTTTCCTGTTCTGCTTTCTTTAGAGCTTCGTGAATGCGACTCATGGTTTCCTTTCGCGCCCGGTAGAAGACGGCACGATATTGGCCTCGCGCAGACGGCCGAGCAATTCATCCAGATTCTGGAGCAGGGCTTGTGCGTCCACGGCTTGGCCTGTCCCATTGGCGCCGTGAGCCGCCAAAATCGGTTCGATTTCATCGAGCTGGAATTCGCGCGCCACTTCCTCAACCAGGTGCGCCGGGACGGGCCGCAGGTGATCTACGTAGGCGTTGATCAGCGCGTGTTCGCACAGCAGATTCACCACGCGCGGAATTCCGCGTGAATACAAGTTCACAGTCTCAATCGCTTCTTTCGAGAAAATGGGCTCGCCATTGGCTCCTGCGATTCGCAATCTCTCGGCAATGTATCCGAACGTTTCCTCGAGGGTGAGCGGGGAGGTGCGGCAGCGCAGCGTAATCCGCTGCCGAAGCTGGCGCAATTGTGGAAGTTTCAGTTTCTCTTCCAGCTCCGGTTGACCCGTTAGCACGATCTGCAGCAGTTTCTCCGTAGACGTCTCCAGGTTGGTGAGAAGTCGTATTTCCTCGAGCACTTGGAGTGATAGATTTTGCGCTTCGTCTACGATGAGGACGGCCGTCTCCCCCGCCCGATATCGTTCCAGCAGCCAGTGGTTCAACTTCAAAAGCACTTGGCTTTTGTGCCGCGATTCCACCGGAATTTCGAAATCGGCCATCATGAAGTCGAACAGCTGGCTCACGTTGACCTGGGAATTGAATACAAACGCCGTCTTGACGCGCTGGCCGTGCAGCCAGTCCAGCAGCCGGTTCAAAAGCGTGGTCTTCCCGGTGCCGACTTCGCCAGTCAGCAAAATGAAGCCCTTGCGATTCTGGATGCCGTACGTCAAACCCGCCAGCGCTTCCTGAATTTGTTTCGTCAGGAACAGATAGCGCGGGTCCGGGTTGACATTGAACGGGCTTTCCCGTAGTCCAAAGAATTTCTGGTACATGGTTCCTCAGGCCCTCGCCCCGACTTCTACGTCGGCGGTCGCCAATTTCTGATTTCCGTTCTTCTTGTTGCTCTTCGCCAACAGCGGTTCAATCGCCGGCACCATAGCGAGTACCGGGAGGTGCAAAGCGAATTCCACGTCCCGTTCCGTCTTGAACGAGGAGTCCTTCATCTCCAGAAAAAACGCAATTCCGAGCCCCAGCCCCAGTCCTCCGGCAAGCCCGCCCAATGCAAATAGCGGCCGATTCGGAAACGACGGCTTATCCGGGAGGTTCGCGGGATCCAGCACGCTAAATTGCTCGCCTTCCTGCTTGCGTTCCAGGTTTACGGCCATTTCCGAGTTGTCGCGTTTTTTCTGCAAATCGTTGTAGGAGTCCAATGCCGTCTGGTACCCGCGAGTCAGCTCCTTGTACTGTTGCTCGACCGCCGGGCTGGATTGAACTCGCTCCTGATACATCGCAATCTGCTTCCTGATCTGTTCCTGCTCTTTTGTCTTTGCCACAATCATCAGGTCGTCGTTGTGTACCTGGGCGCGGAGCTGCTGGATCTGCGCCGGCTCCGCCGACGATTTTGGCCCCTTGCTGCTTCCCGTCACCTTGCTCGGCCCATCGCTACTTTCGGCGATTTTCTTCTGCAGGTTCGCAATGTCAGCCTTGGCCTTGATCACATCCGGATAATCGTTCGTGTAACTGATCTCCAACTGGGCCAGGTGTGCCTGCGCGGCTATTAGTTGTTGTTCGAGCGTCTCGGGATCGTGTCCGGTCTGCGACGATTGCCAAGCGGACACTTGCTGCGAAAGCAGCGATTCGTTGAACGTTTTGTCCTGCTGTGCGCGCGCCAGCGCCTGGGTTGAGGCATCCAGCTGCGAAGTCAAACCCGTAAGCAGATTCAGATTGGTCGGCTCGTCTTCCGGCAGCTCGCCCATGTAACGGCTTTTAAATGCGGCGAGCTTTGCATCCTGGTCATCCAGACTCGCTTTCGCACTCGCTAGCTCCTGCGCCAGAAAGTTGGTTGTCGTTTCAGAGTGCTCTTGTCGCTGGCGAATGCTCTGCTCGATGAACATCGAAGTGATCGCCGTGCACACTTCCTGCGCGTTCTTCGCATTGTCCATCGTGACCGCAACGTAAAACCCGGGTAACTGCTGCGCGCGGGTTTCTGCCATCGGCAGAATCGGGGTCACTTCAATCGCTTTCTGCAGGCGCAACACGAGCTCGTCCATGCTCTTTCGGTTCACGTCTTGCGGATACAGATTGAACTGCCGGATGATCGGTTCCAGCCGTGATCGGCTCAGGATCTGCTGCTGCATGCTGGAAAGCCGCTGATTGATGTCCGACGAATCCACCGGGGCCACAATCGTGGGCGAAATCGTCGGCTGTTCGATCAGCACCAGCGTTTGCGATTTGAATTTGTTGGGCAGAACCCGCGACACACCATACGCAAGCGGCCCGCCGACGAGCGCCAGTGTGACAATCAATACCCACCGCCGCCGAAGCATTGCGATGTAATCTGCAGGAGTCAGTTCACGCTGTGCCATTCCATCCTCTTTCGCCGGTTCTCGACGTTTTCACGATCTCTCAAAATGGGATCGGCTGTTTGTGCAAATTCACGCCAAACGCGATCTGGTTGCGAATCACGCTGGTGGCGCAGCCGGTGCCAACGCACGTGTTGTCGTTGATGTTCTGGTACTGCAGCTGATAATTCGCGAACACGTCCAGCGAGCGGCCGATTGGATGCGCCACGTTCACGCCTGTATACCAATAGCCGTAGGTTTGCGATGTGCCGGTTGTCCCCAGCCCGAATCCCTTGTTGCGGGAATATCCCGCGTTCCACGCTAGGTTGAACGTCCGCGTCACTTGTTCGCTGACGGAGCCCGATACGATATCAGTCTCAGCGCCGGCCAGCAGGCCCGACCCGCCCGTCACACCGTGGTTGTAACTCGCGCTGAGCGAGGCGCGACGAAGCTGATAGTGCACCGATGAATTCAGCGACCAATACAACGCCGATACCGAGCTTGTGCCGGAACCAGACGTCGAGGTCGTACTGGTGATCGGGCTGGTGGACGATACGAATTGGGGACCCGCAGCGATTTGAAACGCCAGGCGCCCTGTGACGCGCCGACCGTAGGAACCCTGGATCGTATTCGCGTTAATGGATTGATTCAAATTGTTGTATCGAATTCCGTTGAATAAGTACGAGACCGCAATGGTGTCCTTCCGCGTGAGCTGATAGTTATAGCCGGCCTGAAAATTGACCCCACCGTAATTTGCGAGGTCGTTCTCGAAATAGTGCAGCAGCGAATACCCACCGACGAAAGTCAACGACGCTCTCGGCGTGAGCTTGTTGTCGTACTCGATCGCCGTCGAACTGGTCAGGTTTTGACCTCGAGGCGTCAAGATCGATTGACCCGGCGTGAAGCCCGTTCCCAGACCCGAACTACCTCCCCCAGGTAGCCCGGCGCCCGCAGCGCCGGCAAAGCCGAACGACGATTCGGGAAGATAGCCGAGCTGCTCAAACACGGAAAACGTCGAGCGCCGGAACGAAAATTTGTCCTGAAACCCGAGTTGCTGAATGATTCCGTTTTCCGCGTCACCACTATTCGAAAACATCCCACCGCCCGTATAACTTACGAGCATGTCCGATGTTCCTGAGATGTGATGGATATCCACTCCGCCGAGCAGAGAACTCCACGTGGTCCAATCGCTGCTGCCGGTCGAATACAAAGGATTCGAATCCACCGTTGCAGCCACGGAGAGATGGGGCTGCCAGTAGCTGTGACTCAGCGCCATGGTGCCCAATGACAGATCTTCGGCGCCCGTGAGCGATCGCGTGTCAGGGGTCAGTTGTTGCGAATCGTCCACATCGAGGTCGCCCGTGGCACCCGCCAGCGGCGAACGAATCGCCGGAATCGGCGCCGTAGGTTGTTGGCCCTGTTGCTGCCCCTGTTGCGGATCGGTGGTTTGCTGCTGCTGAGCACGCGCGGCTGTCCCGTTCAGCGCAACGGCGCCCAGCGCAGCGAGCAAAATGTATTTCAGTCCGCGCATCATTTTCACTACGGCACCACGATCGTGTCGCCGGCCTTCAACTGGATGTCTTGTTCAGCATTCTTGCCATTAATCGCTTCTTTGTAATTGAATGGAAATTTCACTTTCTTACCGTTATCCGTGCGCAACACATAAATGCTTTTCATTTTCGCAAAAGGCGTAAAACCACCCGCGCTGGATAGCGCTTGCATCACCGTCATTCCCGGCAGCATGGGAAACGCTCCCGGTCGCGTTACTTCTCCCAGAATATAGACGCGCTGGCTGTTGATCGTTGTCACGATCACCGTCACCTGCGGACTTGTCACATATTTCTTCAGACTTTCGGTGATCTGCGCCGCCAGCTGTGCCGGCGTCAGTCCAGCTGCCTGCACGTCATTCAATAGGGGCAGCGAAATTTTCCCGTCAGGCCTTACCGGAACGATGCGCGAAACTTCCGGCTCTTTCCACACGCTGACGTCCAGTATGTCTTGGGCGCCGATCACGTAATTCGGGTCCGCAGTTGCG